>Ga0209048_10002483_pt1 | contig 18283 bp, 12 predicted proteins | sample FrelakmetCRP12CR_FD_187146 | JGI IMG/M metagenome (GOLD analysis project Ga0209048, IMG submission 187146) | Freshwater lake sediment microbial communities from the University of Notre Dame, USA, for methane emissions studies - CRP12 CR (SPAdes)... | ecosystem: Environmental > Aquatic >... | reverse complement strand
CGCACCAGCTGCATTGCCCGGCAGGCATAACGCAGTACCTGTACCGATTCGATGCCGGATATATCTTCAAAAAACCATCCGCAGCTGGTATACATGAGCATACCATTTCTCTGGATCTCGAGCAGCTTGAGTGCTTCAACTTTCTCTTTTTCTGAAAGTGTCCGGGATGCATGTTTTGAGAAAAACAATTCTATGTTCAGAAGAGACCGGACTGGTCCCGGGTCCGGCAAGCGGATTTGGCGTTGGGCCTCAAACGGATCGCCAGCTGTGGTTTGGATATCGGTCCGGGCAAGATCATGCTGAAGCGAATCCGCCAGGAAGATTGGGCGGAGTCCTGGAAGCTGCACTTCCAGCCACAAGCGGTGGGCACGCGGCTCTACATTTGCCCGCCCTGGAACTGCGTAGCACCAGCGGGGCGTGTATCCATCGTCATCGATCCGGGGATGGCCTTCGGCACCGGCCAGCACGCCACCACCCGCAGCTGCCTCTTGCTCCTGGAACGCGCCATGGACGACCGTGGCGTGACGCGGGCACTGGACGTCGGCACCGGCTCTGGCGTGCTGGCCATCGCGCTGGTCAAGCTTGGGGTGCTTGAGGTGTGGGCCATCGACACAGATCCCATGGCATGTACGATCGCGGCGGCAAATGCCGTGTGCAACGGCGTCGAAACGTGCGTGCACATTCGGAGCAGTCTGGACGAAGTATCTGGCGCCTTCGACCTCGTGACCGCCAACCTGTTTGCAAACCTGCTCGAGGAAATGGCAGTGCGATTGGTCGGTCTCTTGCGGCCCGGCGGCGTGTTGATTTGTTCGGGGTTCTTGAACGCCGACGAACTCCGCGTGCGCAAGACGTATGAAGCCCGCGGCCTACGTCTTGTCCGTCGCCACGAGGAGCAATCGTGGGTAACGCTGACCTTGCAGCGATTGACGCCGTGAGCCTTCCACGATTCGTCGTCGACCCCGAGGCCCTGTCTGGTGCGCGGGTCGTGTTGACCGGTACGCAACTACGCCATTTGCGTGCACGTCGATTGCGCGTGGGCAGCAAACTCGTGCTTGCGGATGGGGTGAGTAGGCAGCGTCACGCAGTGGTGACCGCAATCGATCGGCACCAGGCGGTGATCCGCGTCACCGACGAACAATCTTTGCAACGAGACTCGTCACTCCGACTCACGCTCGCTCAAGCGTTGCTCAAGGGCGACAAAGTCGACTGGGTTATCGAGAAGACCACCGAGTTGGGTGCCTCCGAGGTGGTGCTGTTCACCTCGGAACGAACCGTTGGACACGCGGGCGCCGAGCGCCAAGCGCGTTGGACGCGCGTCGCACGCAGTGCAGCGCAGCAATGTCAACGGAGCACTCTGCCTCTGATCGTCGGGCCTGTCGCCTTGGATCAGGTCGTGGCGCGAGACGACGCGATGCTGCGACTGTTCTTCTGGGAGCAAGCGGCACCCGGATCCCTTGCTGCGGTGCACCGGCAGCACCCGCAGGCGTCTTCCGTCCTTGCGGTGGTTGGCCCTGAAGGCGGCTTCAGCCCGCGCGAAGCAGCCCAAGCGACAGCGGCTGGCTTTCAACTGGTCGGTCTCGCACCGCGCATTCTTCGCGCCGAAACCGCCGCGCTCGCCGCCGCCACGCTCTGCCAGTTTCTCTGGGGCGACCTTGGCGAGAACACCGGCTGACCTGTGGGTGTGTTGGGATTCCTCGCCGGGGTTGCTCCAGCCGCCGCGGCCTCGTAGCATACCCCTGCCATGTCGCGTCGTTTCTTGTTCATCATGGATCCCATCGAGCGGATCCTCCCCGAGAAGGACACAACCTTCGTGTTCATGCTCGAGAGCCAAAAGCGCGGCCACGAGGTGTACATCTGCGGCGTATCCGAGTTGTTCCTGGACGCCGCACGCCCTGGCACGCGCGCGCGACGTGCGGAACTCGCGCGTGCGGTTCCGCACTACCGATTGTTTGAGGAACGCACCGAATGCCTCGCTTGGTTCGACGCGATTTTCATGCGCAAAGACCCTCCGGTCGATCTCGCATATGTCTACGCCACACATGTACTGAGCCTCGTGGACACATCGCAGACTTTCGTCATCAACCACCCGCGCGGACTGCGAGACGCAAATGAGAAGCTGTACGCGTTGCATTTCCCGACCGTCATTCCACCCAGCATCGTCAGCTGCGACCGCGACCGGCTCAAGGCTTTCATGGACGGTCTCGGCGGCGAAATGATCATCAAGCCGCTGGACGGCTGCGGCGGAGCGGGCGTCTTTCACTTGCGCCGCAGTGACCGCAACCTCAACGCCATTCTCGAGATGGCGACCGACGACGGACGCCGCGCAATCATGGGACAGCGCTACCTCCCGGAGATCCGTCAAGGCGACAAACGCTTGATCGTCCTCAACGGTGAGGCCCTTGGCGCCACCTTGCGCGTGCCACGCGAGGACGAGCACCGCGGCAACATTCACGTCGGGGGCACCTGCGTTCAGGCCCCGATCACCAGCCGTGACCGCACGATTGTCGAAACGCTGGCGACCCGCCTGCAGCAGGATGGCCTCTTCTTCGTTGGCCTGGACATAATCGGGGACTTCTTGACCGAGGTGAACGTTACAAGCCCGACGGGGATCCAGGAGATCAACGGACTGAACAACACGTGCCTGGAAGCACACGTCATCGACTTCGTGCAATCCAGGCTCTGCCGCCGCTGAACCTCCCCGTTCCGCTGACGAGGGGTCGCGTTACTGTCGGGGCGCCCATGTCCAGCAGAAAAAGCAAGGGGCGGGGTGCCGATCGGCACTCCGCCCCTTCAGTAGGACGATTTCCTTAGTCAGAGCCTACGGAATCGTGATCGTATCCGCCGCGTCGCGCGCGCCCTGCATGTGCAGGTTGAACGCCGCGCTCCGCGTCTGATCGTTAACGTGCGACTCGACCGCAATTCCCAACAAGCCACTCGGCAGCGGAGCCTTGCCAATCGGATTGATTCTCGTCTGACCGGTCAGCGTTCCCGCGGTGTTGACGTTGAAAATGGAACGGCTGCAGTCCGGGGTGTCCAACTTACACAGCCGCGTATCCTGGAAACACGTCACTGACTTGCTTGTTGAGAAGCGCTGCTCGAACTCGTTGAACACGAGATACTGTACCACGGCGGCGCCAGGGATCTGTCGGAGAAGATCTTCGGAGCATGGCACGAATACCACGTTCGTCTGGATCTCACTACTCGAACCGGGAACCGGATCGTCTGCGTCCTCAAAGAAGTGATTGAGGATGAGGAAGTTGGGACAACCGTTGTACTCCGCCACGGCGGGGTCACCACCGAGCGTGAGCACATTCGGATCACCGCTGACAATGCCGGTAGCCTGAATGCCGATAGCGTTGTAGCTGGCTACGTCCAGGTTGGCTTCCACCAGACCGTCCGCTCCAACCGAGGTCTCCAGGAGAGCCTCACCCTTTAGATCATTGCGTGGCACCGGCACCCCGCTCTCATCGATGGCAATGCATTTTAGTTCGCCAACGAAGCGATCTTCGGGAACACCCGGGATGCGCGTACCGCTGTTGCTTTGGGTGCACGACCCGCCGGGGAATGGATTGCAATCATCGTCGGTTCCACACGAACGCGAGGGGTTCCGCTGACAGACGCCGGTTGTCAATGGGATACCCAAAGTGCAGCTCGCGGTGGCGCTGCAATCCCCCGCTATCTTGCAGGGTTTGCCCGTGTCTGTGCATGTCCGGCCCCCAAGCAGCCCGTCGGAAGCCTTCCACTCGATCGGCTGTCCGCCGGTGAGCCGCACTCTGAAGTCGACCTCCTGCCAACCCGGCAGACAGACGCCACCGCTCACACATACCTTTGGGTCGTCCGTGCAAATGCTGCCCTCGGCGCTGCCCCCGGAGCAATGCGAGTTCGCATCCAGATAGAAGCAGTGCGCCAGGATCGGTGTCGTTTGATTCGTGTTGCTCAACCGGATCACCGTGTCAGTAACCCTCCCCGAGCTTACCGCAACCTTCGGGTAGATGACGATTGCCGCCGGCTTGTCGGATGCAATATCCGCCCGCGCCGCCACCCCCGATGTAACCAGTGCTGTCACGATCGCCATCGTCCAGCCTGCCCATCGCACCTGTCCCATGTATCGTCTCCTTTCCGCCGTTCTTGGACGCCACGTCATCAGCGCACCCAACCTATTGCTGTTGGATCTGGTCGGCCGGGATTGTGATGATGTCTTGCCCAGCCTGATCCTGGAAGGATGTGACGGCATTCTGCGCGTTCCGTGCGGTTAGGCCGTTAACCAAATCGTTGTGAGTTTCCTCGATGACGATCATCACGCCACGCGGCGTGCCGGATGCGGAACGCACGAAGGTCTGGGCGATCTCACCACCGAGAGCCGCTGTGTTGAAAACGGGATTGATACCGGTGTCACTCGATCCGAGGTCGAAGGAACCCCAGCAGCTGAACGTCGTCGAAGCCGAGAAAAATTGCTCGTACTCGTTATAGACGCGGAACTGCAGGGTCACTGGCAGCGGCTGTTGGGTCTCGAAATTCTCCGTGCACGGAACCACTGTAATGTTGGTCGTCACAGAGCTGCACGGATGAATGGTGTTAGCCGTAGCGGTGCAGAAATCCTGCTGTTCAACCACTCGATCGGGAGCGCCCGTTGCAGGGTGGTCGAGGATCCAGGTTGCAGGGCATCCTTCATACTCAGCGCCCCCTACTGGACATTCAGGACTAATGCCGCCGCCCAGGCACAAGACGCCGTTCATGTCGTTGGTGTCGAAGCCCTTCAGGCCGATGGCGTTGTACTTGGAGACGTCGCCCGTGGCGATCTCCTCAAGAGTCGCTTCGCCCTTCAGTGCATTCCCCGGCACCGGAAAGCCGCCCTGGTCGACCTCGATGCACTTCAGCTCACCGGTAAAACCCGGCACCACTGGAGGCACGCGACCTGGATCCAGACCGGCGTCGCAGCAGTCCGCGTGGTCTGTGCCACTGGTCGTCGGATCGCACATGGTGCCCCCGCGGCAGTTCTTCTCCGACGGGTTGTCCAAACGGCCGGTCGACACCACCCAGTGGGTCGGCTGCTGTTTGGTCAGCCAGATGTCGAAGTCGATCTCCGTCCACAGCGGCGGATTGAGCGGACCCACCGGTAAGGAGGGATTCGTCAGCGCGCCATTCACATAGAAACAGTGCGCGTGCCGCATGTTGTTGGAGGTGTTGGTAATTTGGATGATCGTGTCTCGTTGCCCGTCAGAGATGACCTTCGGGAACACCAAGATCGACGCGCTTTGCTCGGTAGTGACTGCGGCTACGACCGGTCTGGCTAACCCTAGCCCAACCAGTGCTGCGAGTCCCATGAGCTCAACTAGCCCTCGCTGCCTACGCATTACCCTCCTCCTTTCGATCACGCCACACCATCCTGGCCATGGCGAACCCCTCGACCAAGTGTCGGCCTTATATCCGTGGGGTCAAAAGTTGTCAAGTCAAAAGGCCCTTTTTTTCCACGTCTAATTCGCTAGTGCGGCAAGTACATGTAGTCGCTGTCGGGCCGGCTGCCGTTGAAGTGCAGGTTGAAGGCCGCCGTCCCGCCATCCTTGCGGAACTCTTCCGCGACACCCAGAAGCGTGTAACCGTAGCGCGGATCTTTCCCGACGACGCCTCGGAACCTCGTCTGCCCCGTGAGTGTTCCCATAACGGTCGCACTGAACAGCGACCGGTCCGGGGTCGATGCATCAATATCAGTCAGCTTGAAGTCCCGGAAGCACGTCACCGACGTGCTCGTTGAAAACCGTTGCTCAAACTCGTTGAACTCCAGCACCTGTACGACGATCGGCACGGACGCTTGCGCCTCGAAGTCTTCCGAGCACGGCACAAGCGTCAGAGTCGTGGTCACCTGCTTGCCCGTCACCGGATCAGTCGCGCCGTCAAAAAAGTGGTCGAGGATGAGAATGTTGGGACAGCCGCTGTATTCTGCCGTGCATCGGCCACCCGGACAGGCGCTAACGGATGCACAGGTAGAACCGTTGCGGGATCCGCCGGTACACATTCCGCCACCCAGCACCAGCTTGGTGTCGCCGTCATTGGCACCGGTGATTGCTGGAATGCCGATCGCGTTGTACACCTCCACATCGAGGAGTTGATTCGGGGTAGTACTGGAACGGACGAGTTCCGCCTCCCCTTTCAAATCGTTGCGATCTACTGGGACGCCATCGAAATTCGCCGCAATACATTTCAGCTCGCCAACGAAGGGATCCTCCGACACCGGCTGGATCTTGTTCGGCGGCTGTCCGCTCACAGCAAACGGGAAGCAGGGAACCCCGGCGGGGCTTGAGTCGTCGCAGGGGGCTGCACCAACGGACGCGAGCCATGCGATCGGTTGACGCGGTGAGAGCGTCACCAGGAAATCCGTCTCATGCCATCCGGCCTCGCACACATCCGTCTGTCCGCACGGTCCGCTGCGGTCGTATGGATCACAAATCGTCGTCGGCGCGTTTTTGCAGTGACCGTTCGCGTTGATGTAAAAGCAGAAGAGCGATATCGGCTTCTCGGATGTATTGCTGACGCGGATCAGGGTGTCGATCGGACCGCGTTTCGTGTTCGGTGGGGTCGCCGTGTCCACCAGTACCTTCGGAAAGATCAAGATGGCCGCTGCCTGATCGGAGGCAACGTCCGCCAGCGCGCTATTCGCCACGCCACAGAACAACACGACGCCCACGCATACGGCGCGGACTAGATGTCCCATTACGCTTGCGCTGCGCCCGGCCCGAATCATCTAGAACGCTCCCGGCAGCTGGATGATATCGCCGAGTGGCCGCGCACCCTCACCATGGAGGTTCTCCGCGGCTCGGCTAATGATAGGTTTCGCCCCCGCCCCCGTGGGCTGCGAATGGAACTCTTCGGCGACTCCAATGACACCCGGTTGGTCGTCGCCAGCCGGAAAGATCCGGGTTTGCGCGAAGCGCGTTCCCAACGTCCCCACTTCGAGGATGCGGCCGATCGCCCCGATAGTATTCAGCCGGAAGTTGCCCCAGCAGGTCACGGTTGTGCTCGTCGAGAACTGCGCTTCGAACTCATTGGTAATCAGGAACTGCACAACCACGGAGGGGATGGCTTGATTCTCAAAATCCTCCGTGCACGGGACCAGCGTCAGCTCGGTCGACACAAGGGATTTTCCGCCCATGCCGTTTCCGAGTGCCTCGATTACCGGGTCGGTAGCATTCTCGGCGAAGTGATTGAGGATCAGCGTCTGCGGGCAGGCGTTGTATTCCGCGCCGTTCGGACAACTCGGGCTCACGCCACCGCCCAGGCACAGCAGGTTGTCGCTGTTGTTCGAGTTGAGATCGGTATTGAGCCCCAACACTCCGACGGCGTTGTACTTGCTGGCGTCGGCCCGTCCGTCCGTCGTAACGATCGTCGCCTCGCCCTTCAGATGATTGCCGTTGATCGGCGCACCTGACGAGTCGACTTCGATGCACTTCAGCTCGCCCGTGAACGGATCATTGCCGGCCGGCGGGATTCGCCCCGGATCAAACCCGGCGTTGGAGCAATCCGTGTTGCAGCTCTTGTTGTCGGTAGGATCGTCGAGGCGCCCAGTCGACAGCACCCAATGCGTCGGTTGCTGCTTGGTCAGGAAGATTTCGAAGTCGACTTCTTGCCAAATCGGCACATTCGTCGGCCCAGGCGGGTGCGTCGGATCGGGCGGCGCCGCATTGACGTAGAAACAATGGGCAAACACCATCGAGTTCGATGTATTGGAAATCTGGATAATGGTGTCAACCGGGATACCCGTCTGCACACCCTTCGAGTCAAAAACGAGCTTCGGGAAAATGAGAATGGAAGCGCTGCGTTCGGTCGTGATGTCGGCGCGCGCAGCAGCGACACTCACAGTGAACGCCAGGCCGGTGATCACCGCCCAGCGCCCAATCATCCCGCTCGCACTTCCCATCGGTCCCTTGCTCCTCGGTCGCTTCACGATGCCGGGAATTTCTGGCCCAGGCAGTCCCGACCCCACAGCCCACCCGCGGCTTGCAGCCACAAGTGCGCCGCTTATAGACTCCTTGGCGCAAGGTGTCAATAAAATTGGCCAGGGAAAACAGTGCTCCGCGGCCTCTGCTCACGCCGCAACCGGGGTCAGCCAGCGATGGTACGTCGCATCCTCGCCGCGGGTGATTGCCGTGAAACGGCGTTGTAACTCCTGCGTGAGGGCTCCCGGACGACCAGGACCGACCTGCCGGTCGTCGATGTCACGGACGGGGGTCACTTCGGCCGCTGTACCGGTCATGAACACCTCGTCCGCCAGGTACGCCTCGTCGCGCGTAAAGCGTTCCTCGCTCACACTGATGCCCCCGGCGCGCAGCAGCGCCAGCACCGCATCGCGGGTGATCCCGGCCAAGATGGAGGTTGGCGGCGTGGTTTTCACATGCCCCCCACGAACGATGAACAGGTTCTCGCCACTGCATTCGGCCACAAAACCATCGGTGTCGAGCATCATCGCCTCATCGTATCCCAAGCGGCGCGCCTCGACGGCAGCCAGGATCGAGTTCACGTAGTTGCCCACCGCCTTGGCCTTGGTCATGTGCGTGTTGACGTGCATGCGCTGGAATGACGAGGTCTTCAGGCGCACGCCGTTGCGCACGCCTTCCTCACCGAGGTACGCGCCCCACGACCACACGATGATCGCCACGCGCACCGGGTTATTCACGGCCGCCAATCCCATCTCGCCGTCGCCGAGGAAGACGAGAGGCCGGATGTAACAGGATTTGAGCCCATTGGCGCGCACGGTCTCGACACACGCGGCGGCGATGTGCTCACGGCTGAACGGGATGGTCATGCCGAGGATATGCGCCGATCCGAAGAGCCGATCGACGTGCTCATGCAGCCGGAAGATCGCCGGCCGGCCATCGCGCCCCTCGTAGCAACGGATGCCTTCAAACACGCCGAGGCCGTAGTGCAGCGTGTGCGTCAGCACGTGCACCTGGGCAGCGTCCCAGGGCACCAGCTGACCGTCGAACCAGATGTACTCGCTCTTCTGCACGCGGAATTCCTTTCCCCGCTTGGCTAACGGAAGCGCTGCAGGCAGTCAATGCAAAGGGGCGCCGCCAGCCGGCGGCAGGCCGGCCTCAGCGTGGTCGAACCACCGCTCGTAGCACGCCCGGATCGCCTCGCGACGGACCTCGTACTCGCGCCACAGGCCGTCGCCACTGTCGAACCCCATGCGCTTGGCAACCGCGGTCAGATCCAGGCGTCCGCGGTCGAGATCTTCCACGGGCCGGTCGTGCGCCAAGCGCAGGGCATTCTCGACGCGACGCAAGAAGCGATAGCCATCGCCGAGCAACGCATGATCGTCGGCGGAGAGCACGTCGATCTCGCGCAGCACCTGTAAGGCGTCGAACGTGCTGCGCACACGCACGCGCGGCTCGTGCACGCCGTAGGTCAGCTGCAGCATCTGCGTCAAAAACTCCACGTCGACCAGCCCGCCGCGACCCGTCTTGATGTTGATGCGCTCGTGACTCTCACGCGCCAGCTCCTGCTCCATGCGCTGGCGCAGCCGGCGAATCTCGCGCGCCTCGTCGGGCGTGAGCGGTGCACGATAGACGAACGCCGCGACAATGGCCGCCACGGCATCAGCGAGCCCCGCAGCGCCGGCAACCGGGCGCGCTTTGATCAACGCCTGGCGCTCCCACACCTGGGCGCTGGACTCGTGATAGCGCCGGAAGCCGTCGAGCGACGACACCAGCGGCCCCGACCGCCCGGAGGGCCGGAGGCGCGTGTCGATGCGATAGACGATACCCTCACGCGTTGTCGTCTGCAGCACGGTGATCAGGCGCTGCGCGAATCGCGAAAAGTGCTCCTGCGCGGCCACTTCCGTCGCCGCCGCATCGTAGACGAAGATCAGATCCAAATCGGAGTTGTAGTTCAGCTCGCCACTGCCGAGTTTGCCGAGTCCGAGGATCACCATCTCACCCGGAAGACGCTTCCACCCGAAGCGCGCGCACACATCCTGCGACGCTACCGTCGCTGCACTGCGCAGGCACACCTCCGCCAACGTCGTCAGCTCGTGGCTCACTTCCACCGGCTCCAACAGTGACTGCAGGTCGTTGATGCCGATGCGCAGGAATTCCTGGTTGCGAAAGCGGCGCAACGTGTCGAGCGCATCCTCGAAGTCCGCATCGCTGCCCAGGAGGCGCTGCAGCTCCGCATCTAAGTCTTCGGCCGAGCGGTGCACGCGCACCAGATCGGCGCGCACCAGGGTATCCAATTGCTCCGGACGGCGGATGAACGCGTTGGCGAGAAACTGGCTGCCGCCGAACAGCTCCACCAGCATGCGCATGGTCCCGGGGTTTTCGTGCAGCAACGACAGAAAGCTGGTGCGCGCACCGATCGACGACACGAACGTCGCCATGTTCTGCAACGCCAAGTCGGGGTCGGCGGCGCGCAGGATGGTTCCGAGTAGTGCCGGCGCCAACTCGTAGAGCACCTTCTGGCGCCGCGGCCGTGCGCGCGCCCAGGCTGGCCCGTCACGCAACAGCAGCATGTTGTCGTAGCTGGCCTCGGAAGCGACGAAGCCCAGCTCGCGCAGGCGTTGCACGCTCGGCTCCCGCGCGTCCAAGTTGCGCAGGAGCTCCGCCGTCTCCGGGGCGACGGCGCGCCGTGTCTCCGCCGCCGGTTCATAGAAGAGCTTCTCGAAGGCGCGGCGCACACGCTCGCTGTGGCGGTCGAGGTCGGTCCACAGCCGCGCAACGGCATCGGCGCCGTGATAGCCGAGGCGGCGGGCCAGCGTCTCCTGCTCCAGCGCGTCTTTGGGCATGACGTGCGTCTGCCGTTGGTGCACGATCTGAATCTTGTGCTCGACGTTGCGCAGGAAGCGATAGGCCTCCGCCAGCTCGGCACCTTCATCCGCTGGCAGGTAACCACACTCAACCAAGCGCGCCAAGGTCGGCAACGAGCCGCGACTGCGCACACGGTCGTCGCGCCCACCGTTGATCAGCTGCAGCACCTGCACGACAAACTCCACCTCGCGGATGCCGCCGCGCCCGAGCTTGACGTTGCCGCGCGCCTTCTGCCCGAGCTCGGCCTCGACGCGCGCCTTCATCTCCTTGATGTCTGCGACCGTGGCATAGTCCAGATAGCGGCGGTAGACGAAGGGCCGAATCTCACGCAGAAACTGCTCTCCCAGTTCCAGCGTTCCAGCCACCGGCCGCGCTGGGATCATCGCCGTGCGTTCCCACGTCTGCCCGTACGACTCGTAATAGAGCAGCGCGTCGTGAACCGGATTGACGATCGGCCCGTTGATCCCGTCGGGACGCAGCCGCAAGTCCACACGAAAGGCGAAGCCGGCCGCGGTGACCTCCTGGAGGGCGCGTGTCACCAACTCCGCCAGGCGGGCGTAGTACTCACGCGCCGCCAGCGTACCCCGGGGACCACCGACCGTGTCGCCCTCAGCCGAGGCGCACAGGTACATCACGTCGACGTCGGAGCTGAAGTTCAGCTCGCCGCCACCGAGCTTGCCCATCGCCAGAACGACGAAGGAGTCCCGAGTGCTGTTGCCTTGCGCGCGAAACTCGCCGTACTGAGCCTGCAGCATCGTCCGCGCCCAATCGCACGCCGCCGCAAAGGCGCCGCCCGCCAGCGCGCTGAGCGCCGTCATTGTCGCATCGACCGTATAGCGCCCGGCAAGGTCGTTGAGCCCGATGCGGAGATACTCGCGATGGCGCACCTGCCGGAGCCGCTCGGAGAACGGCTCCCACGCCTCAGCCGCTGCACTCGCAATGTCGCGCTGGTGATCCGCGGCGGTCCGTGCTGGCGCACCCCAGCACTGGCGAAACAGATCGACCCATCCGGCCCCGGCGGCGCGCAGCGTTGCAGCCAACACCTGGCTGCCGCCAAGCAGCGTGAACAGGCCGGACCACTCGTCGGCGCTGAGGGTGTCAGCGATGGACGTATCGGCGGCAACCTCAACCAACGCCTCCCAGCTGGCCAGCGCCATCGCGGGATCCGGCGCTGCCGCCACCAACGCGGGCAAGCGCGTGCTCAGCGTAGGTGCGCCGGACTGCAGAGCGGCGGCGGCCCGGTCGACGCGCTGCGCATCGACGCCGAAGTGTGCCAGGACAGGGGCAACGGATTCCATGCGCGCTGGTGCGCCTCGGCGTCTGTGCCCTGCGTCGTGTCTTGCCGTCCGCTCAGGAACTCGAGCCGGCGCAGATCTCGGCTGCGGGCCGCGTCGGCGCCGCCGCGCCGGGCTCGACGGCGTGGGCGGCGATCCACGCCTGCAGATCGCGCGCCGCGCGTGCGGCCAGCACGCGACGCTTGTCGCGGCCGCGCTCGCGGCCGGCGATTGGTGGAAAAAGGCCGTAGTTCGCATTCATCGGCTGGAAATCGCGGCGGCGCGGGTCAGTGATGTAGTACACGAGCGACCCCAACGCGGTGGTCGCCGGCGGCACGACGCCCGGCTGGTTGCGCAACACCCGCGCAACGTTGATCGCCGCCAGCAGCCCCGCGGCCGCGGATTCTACGTATCCCTCAACGCCGATCAATTGTCCGGCCACGAATGTCTCCGGCCGCGCGCGCAGCTGCAGTGTCGGCAGAAGCACACGCGGCGAGTTGATGAACGTGTTGCGATGCAGGCTACCCAGACGCACGAACTGGGCATGCTCCAAGCCCGGAATCATGCGCAGCACCCGGCGCTGCTCGGGATATGTCATCTTGGTCTGGAAGCCGACCATGTTGTAGAGCGTCGCTTCGTGGTTGTCCTGCCGCAGCTGCACGACGGCGTACGGCCGCTGCCCCGTGCGCGGATCGAGCAGGCCAACCGGTCGCATCGGACCGAAGGCCAGCGTGTCGGCCCCGCGCCGCGCCATCTCCTCGATCGGCATGCAGCCCTCGAAGTAGACGCAACGCTCGAAGTCCTTGGTCGGCACGGTCTGCGCGTTCAGTACGGCGTCGACGAATCGATAGTACTCGTCACGTGTCATGGGGCAGTTGAGGTAATCCTCGCCGCCCTTTCCGTAACGCGACGCGGCGAAGACCACGCCATGATCGATCGATTCCGCTGTGACGATCGGCGCGATCGCATCATAGAAGTAGAGATAGCCTTGGCCAACGGTGTCCTGCAGGCGCTGCGATAGCGCTGGGGACGTCAGCGGGCCTGTGGCGACGATCGTCGGCCCGTCCGGCAGCGCCGTGAGCTCCTCGCGCACCAGCGTCACCTCCGGCAATGCCGCAATCGCCGTGGTGAGCTGGCTCGCGAACAGCTCACGGTCGACGGCAAGCGCCGAGCCGGCCGGCACGCGTGTGCGGTCAGCCACCTCCATCACGATCGACCCCAGCCGTCGCATCTCTTCCTTCAGCATGCCGACCGCGGCATCGAGCGACGCGCTGCGGAACGAGTTGGAGCACACCAACTCGGCCAGCTGATCGGTGTGATGCGCCGGCGTCGACCGCCCCGGCCGCATCTCGTACAAGCGCACCGCGATCCCACGGCGCGCCAACTGCCACGCAGCCTCCGAGCCCGCCAACCCGCCGCCAACGACGGTCACGGCGGAATTGCGGAGTGCGGAGTGCGAATTGCGGATTCCCCCATCCATCCTCATCCCGCCGTTCCCCAGTTCTTCAAATCCGCAATCCGAATTCCGCAATCCGCAATCGTCAGACCGCTTCAGCTTCCGACACCGTCTCTTGGTACTTGCAACCTTCGCTGAGGCAGCGACGGACAGTGCCGTAGCGTTTCGTCGTCTTCTCGACGATGAAGGGCGCGTTGCACTGCGGGCACGCCTCAGGCACGGGACGCTCCCAGGTGGCAAACTTGCACTTCGGGTAGCGGTTGCAACTGTAGAAGATCTTGCCGCCGCGCGAGCGCTTCTCCATGATCTCGCCGTCGCCGCAATCGGGACACTTCACACCGGTCGGCACCGGACGCACCAGCGAGCGCACCGTCTTGCACTCCGGGTAGCCGGAGCAGCCGAGGAACTTGCCGAAGCGTCCGAAGCGTAGCTGCATCGGGCGGCTGCAGTTCTCGCACTTCTCGTCGATGACCTGGGCCTCCTCGATCTTGATGGTGCCCTCATCATCGCGGGAGAAGTTCTTGGTGTTCTTGCACTCGGGGTAGTTCGGACAGGCCAGGAACTCGCCGCCGCGGCCCCACTTGATCACCATCATTGCGCCGCAGGTCGCGCACGCAATGTCGGTCGGTTGGCCGCCACGCTTGACATCGCGCATGCGCTCTTCAGCGTGCTCGAGATCGCGCGCGAACGGAGTGTAAAAGCGGCGCATGGCCGCCACCCACTTCTCCGTGCCGTCCTCGATCTTGTCGAGCTCGTCCTCCATCCCGGCGGTGAACTCGACGTTGAGGATGTCCGGAAATGCGTCGACCAGCAATTCCGTCACCAGGAAGCCCAGCTCGGACGGTCGCAGGCGGCGCGACTTGTCTTCGACGACGTACTCCTTGTTGAGGATCGTCCCCATGATGCTGGCGTACGTCGATGGCCGGCCGATGCCCTTTTCCTCCAACTCCTTGATCAGCGTCGCCTGGTTGAAGCGCGGCGGCGGCTGCGTGAAGTGCTGTTCGGGAAGCAGCTCGTGCAGCTTTAACTGCTCGCCTTCGCGTAGCGCTGGCAGCTGGCGCTCCGACTCATCGTCTTCGTCGTCTTCCTTGCGCTCGTCGTCGCGGCCTTCGGTATAGACGCGGATGAAGCCGTCGAACTTCATGATCTGGCCGCTGGCGCGGAAGAGTGTGTCGGCCGCCGTGATGTCGACTGTCGTCTGATCGAACACCGCCGGCACCATCTGGCTGGCGACGAAGCGGTTCCAGATCAGCGTGTACAGCGCCAACTCTTCCTTGGACAGGAACGCGCCGACGCGTTCCGGGGCGTTCTCTAATGATGTCGGTCGAATCGCCTCATGAGCGTCCTGCGCCCCCTTCTTGCTCGGGTACGACACCGGCTGCGCCGGCACATACTCCTTGCCGAAGCGCTCGTTGATGAAGTCACGAACCTGCTGCAGGGCCTCGGGCGCGATGCGCGTCGAGTCGGTACGCATGTAGGTGATGAGACCAACGGCGCCCTCACCGCCAAGCTCGATGCCCTCATAAAGATGTTGCGCGACGCGCATGGTGCGGCTGGGAGCGTAGCCGAGCTTGCGCGACGCTTCCTGCTGCAAGCGCGACGTGATGAACGGCGGTGTCGGGAAGCGGCGGCGTTCCTTGCGGTCGACCTTCGCGACCACCCACGTCCCACCGCGCAGGCGGTCAACGATCGTCTGTGCCGACGCTGCGTTCTCGACGCGGAATTTCTCCGGCTCGAGCTTGTCACTGCCTATGCGGAACAAACGCGCCGAGAACGGCGGTGGGTTATCGCCTTCGAGGCGCGCGGTGATCGACCAGTACTCCTTTGGCACGAATGCTTGGATCTCGCGCTCGCGCTCACAGATGATGCGTACGGCGACCGACTGCACGCGGCCGGCCGACAGTCCGCGGCGCACCTTTTTCCAGAGAATCGGGCTGATCTGGTAGCCGACAAGGCGGTCGAGGATGCGGCGCGTCTGCTGCGCCTCGTAGAGGTTGCGGTCGAGCTTCTGGGGGTTGCGGATGGCCTCTTGCACCGAGCGCTTGGTGATCTCGTTGAACAGGACGCGGTGAATGTTGCTCGTGCCCTTGGTGCCGATGGTTTCCGCGATGTGCCAGGCGATGGCCTCGCCTTCGCGATCCGGGTCGGGTGCCAGGTAGATGTTCTCCTTGCCCTTCGCCGCCTTCTTCAGGTCGTCGATGATCTTCTTCTTGCCGTGCAGGACATGATACTCGGGCGCAAAATCGTTTTCGATGTCAACGCCCAGCTTGCTTTTCGGCAGGTCCATCACGTGGCCGACCGATGCTTTCACCGTGAAGTCCCTTCCCAGGTACTTCTCCAGCGTGCGCGCCTTGGCGGGCGATTCGACGATGACCAAATTCTTCGCCATGCCCTATTCCTTAGCCGGGATGCGTCGAACGTCAACCGCAGAAGCAACGAAGTGCTTGCCGGGCAGTTGCTGCACGATGCCCTTCAGCTCCAGCGCGAGGAGGATTTGCAGCACCGCGGCCGGGGCCCGACCGCTGCGCGCGATGATCGTGTCAATGTGCAAGGTCTCGTGACGCATGCAGGTCACGACCGCCGCCTCGTTGGCATCGAGATCCACCGGGGCGGCAAGCGCGACGCGGGTCAACAGCTGCGGCGCAATTTCCTCCAACACGTCCTCGGCACGTTCCGTCAACTTGGCGCCCTCGCGGATCAAGCGATGCGTGCCGCGCGTGCGCTCACCCACGGCGCCAGGTACGGCAAACACATCGCGCCCCTGCTCCGCCGCCAGAGTCGCGGTAATCAGCGAGCCGCTCTTTTCGGCGGCTTCGACGACGACGGTCCCCAACGTCAAACCACTGATGATGCGGTTGCGATTCGGGAAGTTCTCGGCATCTGGCTGCGCGCCCATGGGCAATTCCGTCACCACCGCTCCTTGCTGGCTGATCGCTCGAAAGAGCGCATGATGCTCACTGGGGTACACCACGTCAATCCCCGATCCCATGACGGCAATGGTGCGGCCGCCGGCGCGCAGGGTCGTCCAATGTGCTGCCGCGTCGGTGCCGCGTGCCAAACCGCTGACCACGGTAACGCCATAGCGCACCAGACCTTCGGCCAGCTCGCGCGTCACGCGCAGCCCGTAGGCGCTGACGTTGCGCGAGCCAACGAGCGCCACGGCGATGGCGTCGCGCGGCTGCAGCTCGCCGCACACGAAGAGGAAGGGTGGCGGGTCATGGATTTCACAAAGGTTGGATGGATAACTTGCATCGTTGCGCGTTACCAACGTTGCACCGGCACGCGCCAGACGTTCCAACTGCGCATCAACCGCTGCCCACTCGTCGAAGGCCCGGATTGCCCGTGCTACTTCGGTTCGCACGCCGGCGCATTCCAGCGCATGCATGCTGGCCGTAAAAACAGCCGCAGGATCACCGAACGCACGCAGCAACCCTTGGTACACGACCGGACCGACCCCACGCACTGCGCGCAGTCCCAACCACGCCCGCCAGTCGTCATCTCGATTCGTCATCGCCATGCGGCCGTCTTGTAGCGTATTCAGTGCGCACTCTTCAACTAGTGCATGTAGTTGAATAGTGTCTTTAGTCTACTGCTTGCTTGATTCATTGTGTATTGGCAACTAGAGTTGCACAGGGGCTACCACTGTGCTTGCGACAGTCCTTTCGAGCGCGGTTCACGGGATCGACGCACTTCTAGTCGAGGTGGAGGTCGACATCGCCTCCGGCTTGCCGCAAATGGCGGTGGTCGGTCTGCCAGAAGGCGCGGTCAAGGAGAGCAAGGACCGTGTGCGCTCGGCGCTGAAGAACTCCGGCTACGAGTTCCCGGCACGCAAGATCACCATCAACCTCGCCCCCGCCGACATCAAGAAGGAAGGCTCGGCATATGATCTGCCGATTGCGTTGGGCTTGCTGGCCGCGAACGGGTTGCTGCCAGCAGCGAAACTGCGCGAATACTCGATCCTCGGCGAGCTGTCGCTCGACGGCCGGGTCAAAGCCGTGCGCGGCGCGTTGCCGATCGCTGCGGCGGCGAACGAGAAGGGGTTGCGTGGCATCCTCCTGCCGCCCGATAACGCACAGGAGGCGGCGGTGGTGAACGGCGTAGACATCATCCCGGTCAGCACGCTCGCCGAAGCGTTTGAGTTTCTCCGCGGCGAGCGAGGGATCGCTCCGGTGCACGTCGATCTGCGCAGCGTGTTCTCCAACCACGCCCACTACGACGTCGACTTCAGCGAGGTGAAGGGCCAGGAGCACGTCAAACGCGCCCTCGAAGTCGCGGCCGGCGGCGGGCACAACGTGATCATGGTCGGGCCGCCGGGTTCGGGGAAGACGATGCTCGCGAAGCGGCTCGCCACGATTCTCCCGGCGCTCACTTTGGCCGAAGCGATCGAGACGACGCGCGTGCACAGCGTCATGGGCCTCATGGACGGCCGCGCGCTGGTGGTAACGCGGCCGTTCCGCTCGCCGCATCACACCATCAGCGACGCCGGCCTGATCGGCGGCGGCACCATCCCCAAACCCGGCGAGGTGAGCCTCGCCCATCACGGCGTGCTCTTCCTCGACGAGCTGCCGGAGTTCCGCAAGAACGTGCTCGAAGTGCTGCGCCAGCCGCTAGAAGAGATGCGCATCACCATCTCGCGCGCCGTCGGCTCGATCACTTACCCGGCCAACGTCATGCTCGTGGCCGCGATGAATCCCTGCCCGTGCGGTTTTCTGGGCGACTCCACCAAAGACTGCACCTGCTCGGCACTGCAGGTGCAA
>Ga0209048_10002482_pt1 | contig 18283 bp, 14 predicted proteins | sample FrelakmetCRP12CR_FD_187146 | JGI IMG/M metagenome (GOLD analysis project Ga0209048, IMG submission 187146) | Freshwater lake sediment microbial communities from the University of Notre Dame, USA, for methane emissions studies - CRP12 CR (SPAdes)... | ecosystem: Environmental > Aquatic >... | reverse complement strand
CAGTCAACCAGATTTGTTTATTCTCATTCGTTTTTAGGGAAAATGGTTGAAGTGAAGGAGTATCGCGAACCTGGGCATTCGATGGAAACGTACCGCTGGGATTACTGATATCAATATATTGCTGGGTACCATTTATGGTTACTTTAAGATAATTGATCTTGTTCACATAATCCACATTAACAAGGCTATCGTCTTTAAGGAGTAGTTCCGGGGTGAGAAAACCCCCAGGCTCACTTTTATTGATCCATATATTCCCGTCACTTGCCTGATACCAGACCTTAACAAGTCGGACATTTATTGCGTCTGCCGGGATGCTGTCTCCTTGAACATTATATAGATTTGGTACGCTGATAGTAATTCCGGAAAGATCCTTTTGAGCAGTAATAATAAAAGAGGCTGCTTCAAATTGATTCCGGCAAGCAGTAACTGATACATTATTGCCAGGAGCTGCAGGAATTTCGTAATTAAACGGAAGGACTTTTATTGAGGTATTCGGTTCCCACGGAAAAGGTATTATTGACTGACCAGGGTGGGTTCTGATGTATTCAGCTTTCAATGAAGCATAATCCGGAGTTGCTGCTTGTGCAAGTGGTACCGTGGACAAAAAAATCGTGAGAACGAATATAAAAAGTGCAATAATTTTCATTATCTTCATAAGTTATTTGTGCCCCCTATTGAAATCACCAACCCCCACAGGTTAGAGCATTGAACCTAGGGGATATTGTGATATCCGAAAGATTTGTAAAGATACATAATGTTGAAAGTTATTTAATAGTTTGCATTTATGTATTACATTAATGTATTACAATAAACCTCACGGTAAAAACTAAAATATCTATGCCGAAAGAAATACTCGAGCACATTCTAACATTAATTCCTGGTGAGGGGGGTATTCATAAACCCCTGCATTTAGGTGCGATCCAAGGTTAGGGCAATATCCAGTGTGGATTGGGACAACTAACAAGTTCCCCCTATAAAGCCTAAGGGGGTAATTTTTATTCCCTTAAATTCATCCTCCGTTACCGGATGCATCCAGATACCAAGGTTTTTCGTTGCAAAAATACCCCAGTCTTCATTGTTGAAAGATGAGAATCTGTGTGATCATTTTTTTTCTAATTGTTGCCATATTTTCTCCCTTGGATAAAGAATCAGTGATAATTGCCCGGATTGATGCATCATTCCCCCCATATTTCTTTAAAGAAGCCAGATACCGAGTATCGTCTGCACCTTCCCGGAATCCTTCCCACTGGATTGTGTCGATCACACCATTGCTTGTCGGATAGGCAAATACATGATCTCGGATACGTGGATCATCAAAATCATTCCAGATATGACCAAACGCTGATTGGTAGGCATAGATCATTTCCCCATCATACCCTGCATTCCATAAGGCATATCCATAATTTCTGCGATACATTTCCGGATCCTCTACACCGGCCTCAAAATTTGCATACGAGAAGATTTTTTGACCGTACCTATGCCATTGTGCAGCCTGTGTTGTGTTGAGACCGGCAAAAACTGCGATGTCCAAAAGATCTCCCACACTATCAACCGCCGCATGATTATCTGACACAGCCGCATACACCTTCGCTCCACTCAGATGAACCGTCTCCCACGCAGGTCTTTCCGATTGCAATACATCACCTCTCGCTTCATCGATTCCATAAATATAGATCTCCTGATACCCATATTGCGAAGTGACGTTTTTCCATAGGGTTATTTGATTTTCAAGGTCGATAAGACCAGTCTGGCTTGATGCGTTGCCGGTTTCAATACCGTCATGAAGATAGATGTGATTCTTAGGAAGACCACTTTGATTTCTTATCGAAAGTGCAGTTTCAAGATTATATTCATATTCAAACAATGTCGGATATGCTATTCCGTGCTCTTTCATATTTTTGAGTTCTAAGGCATATTGTTTCGGTGTTTTCCATTCGTTATTTATTCCTTTTAATGGCCCTTGAGGAGTTTTACCGGTATAGTAAATGGCATACTCAAGAGGTGTTGGCTCAAGATCAAAGGGGAGAACTGTGACCCTTAAGTTCATCTTTACGGGGGCTTCTGATGGAGTTGTTATTTTTATATCTCCATAATAATCCCCTGATGGTGTGGTATCCGGAACGTGAACTGTCAGCCAGATTTGTTTATTCTCGTTTGCGGCAAGTGAAAATGGTTGCAGTGATGGAGTGTCGTAAATTTCTGCAGTTTCGGGAAATGTTCCGTTAGGATTACTTATTTCAATATAGTGCTGAACGCCGTTTTCCGTAACTTTGAGATAATTGATCTTGTTCCCATAATCCACTTGGACAAGAGTGTCATCTTTCAGGAGAAGTTCCGGAGTGAGATACTTTCCGGGTGTTGAAATCCATACCGACCCTTCACCGGCCTGGTACCAGACCTTTACCAAGCGTACATCGATTGCATTCGCCGGGATCTGGTTACCCTGGACATTATTAAGATCGGGTACTTTGATCTCAATTCCTGAGAGGTCCTTTTGAGCAGTAATAATAAAAGATGCAGCTTCAAATTGATCACGGGATGCAGTAAGTGAAAGATTATTAGCCGGGACGGCAGGAATTTCGTAATTAAAAGGTAGAACTTTTACTGAGTTACTAGGTTCCCACGGAAAGAGTATTATTGGTTGGCCACGGTGATTCCTGATATATTCATCTTTTAGTGAAGCATAATTTACTTTTTCATACTGTGTTAAAAATTCTTTATGTTCCTGAGTGACATATTCTCGTATCACAGAAAAAATCGAATAGACACCTTTTATTATCACGTTAGAAAAAATATTTTGTTGAATTTCACTGTGGGAAGTTTGTATAATCGAAAATAGAATAATGGAAAAAAAAATTGCAAGAATTAATATAAACATTGTTGTTTTATTCATCAAAGTAATTCCAAATATTGTGAGATGTACATCTATATATTCGATTATTAAATGATTATCGGATGTGTTTAAAAATCCGGTCCAAAATGAATGTTTTTAACACGGGGAAGATTGAGGTACCATAATTTCCTGATGATTCCTCTTTTAAAATGAAACAGGTATATTCTATAAAAAACCAATAAAAACTGGACAATGTGCATAAAACTGTGCAGGATTTATGGGGGAGGTTAGAATGAAATATATTGTCACCGGAGGAGCAGGATTTATCGGATCCCACATTGCGGAGACACTAGCAGAAAAAAATGAAGTGGTGATAATTGATGATCTCTTTAGTGGCAAAATGCAGAATATTGACGATTTTCGAAATTCTGTTCATTTTGTACGGGGAAGTATCACAAATCTCCCCCTGATGAAGGAAATTTGTGCAGAAGCTGACGGTATTTTCCATCAAGCAGCGATTGCCTCAGTCCCTCGCTCGATCAAAAATCCCCTTGCAACTAACGAGGCAAATATTACCGGGACCCTAAATGTCCTTGTTGCTGCAAAAGAGTGCGGAGTGCGCAAGATAGTCTTTGCATCTTCATCATCCGTTTACGGAGATACTCCCACTCTTCCAAAACGCGAGGATATGGAACCACATCCGCTTTCCCCGTATGCAGTATCGAAGCTTGCCGGTGAGCACTATATGAACGTTTTTACGAAGTTGTATGGAATTAAAACTATAGCACTTCGTTATTTTAATGTCTTTGGCCCTCGACAGGATCCTAACTCAGATTATGCGGCGGTAATCCCGAAGTTTATCACACGAACCTTAAACCACCAGTCCCCGGTAATTTTTGGAGATGGTACCCAGACACGGGATTTTACTTTTGTAAAAGATGTAGTCCAGGCAAATATCCGTGCGATGCAAAGTGAGGCTGAGGGTGTGTTTAATGTAGCATGCAACCAGAGAATTGATCTGAATACTCTTGCACAACTCATCATGGAGATCACGGGTATCACTATTCCAATTACCTACGAATCACCACGAGCAGGGGATATCCGTGATTCTCTTGCTGATATTACCCGGGCGAAAAGCGGATTTAATTATGAACCGGTCTATACTATAAAAACCGGGCTTAGAGAGACGATAAAATGGTACCAGAAAATATAAAAGATAAAACGGTCTGTGTTATTGGCCTTGGGTATGTGGGCCTACCGCTGGCTGAGAATTTTTCCAGATTCATCAGGACTATAGGTTATCGAAGAAACCAAAGCGGTGTTGATAAAATAAATAATACACCAGGAAACAAGATCGAAGCGACCACTGATCCTAAATGGATTAAAGAGGCAGATTTCGTCATCATTGCAGTACCTACTCCTGTCACAAAGGCAAAAGATCCGGATCTGGAACCGGTAATCTCAGCTTCAGAAGTTGTCGGAAAAAACCTGAAAAAAGGTGCTATCGTCGTGCTTGAATCCACGGTCTATCCTGGGGTGACCGAAGAGATCATGGTCCCGATCCTTGAGCGGGAATCTGGTATGAAATACGGTAAAGACTTTTCCGTTGGCTATTCTCCTGAGCGGATCAATCCTGGCGATGACGAACACAATCTGAGAAATATCACCAAGATCGTTTCAGGTATGAACAAGCAGACTCTTGATTCTCTCTCGGAACTCTATGGCCTGATCACGAATGTGTACCGGGTACCGGATATTAAGACTGCAGAAGCGGCCAAAGTAATCGAAAATGTCCAGCGGGACCTGAATATTGCACTTATGAATGAATTTTCCATGATATTCTCCAAACTTGGAATTGATACAGAGGAGGTACTTAAGGCAGCAGAAACGAAATGGAATTTCAATCATTATCGCCCAGGCCTGGTGGGAGGCCACTGTATTCCTGTTGATCCGTATTACCTTGTAAAAAAAGCCAAGGAAGTGGGATATCATCCGCAGGTGATTCTTGCCGGGCGTTCCATCAACGATTCTATGCCAAAATATGTCGCTGAAATGACAGTCAAGGGACTGAACAAGGTTGGCAAAACGATCAAGGGGTCCGATGTGCTTATCATGGGGCTTACGTATAAGGAAGATGTGGCGGATATTCGTGAGTCGCCGGTTGAAAATATGGTGCATGAGCTCAAGGACTATGATGTAAACGTATATGGGTACGATCCCCTGCTTTCTGGTTCTGTGATTCAGCATTTTGGTGCGATAGCCTTGCAAAAATTAGATAAGAAAATGGATGCGGTGATCATTTCGGTGGCTCATTCCACTTTCAGGAAGATCCCCCTTAAGAAAATCCGGGCGTTAATGAAAAATAATCCCGTGCTGATCGATGTGAGGGGAATGGTTGACCGGGATGCTGCTGAAAAAATGGGGATTTATTATTGCAAACTATAAAAAAACACATTGATCCTGACGTAAATACAATTAAGGTTTGAGAAATGGATGTTATCATTGTTGTTCATACAGAATTCGGGTATGTTCGCAACCATGAGGTCATTCCTGAAAAAAGTGCCACTCAGGGTGTCAGTGAGGGTATTCCCAATTTAGTCGGGGTTGCAGAAAAATTTCATGCGAAGCTTACTTTTGCCGTGATGCCTGAAGTTGTGAAGTATTTTCCAGAGGGAATAAAGCATGAAATCGGTCTGCATGTGCATGCAGGTTGGGAGGAATTCAAAAAAGGAGACATCACTTTCCATGTCGGTGACCGGTATTTGCGTGACCATTGTGATCAGTCTCTGACTTCTACGGTTCTCAGAGGCTTTCCCTACGAGGAACAACGTGAAATGATCAAAACCGGATCTGACTATCTGGAGGATCAATTCGGGAAGAGACCCTCAACGTTTGTGGCAGGCAGGTGGTCTATTGATAACAATACCGTCAAGGCACTGGTAGATACGGGTATAGAAAGGGACTGCTCAGCTCCTGCACATTTAAGCTTCTATGACTTTGACTGGTCAAGGCTTCCCCGCATCTGTATGCCATACCATCCGAGTGAACAGGATTACCAGGAGAAAGGGACACTCCCGCTTCTGATTGTGCCGATCTCCCAGATGTTTCACGCAGGGAACGTAAATCCAGAAGTGATTCCTTTTTTCGGGCTCTCCTGGCTGAATGCATGCTTCACTGAATACTACAACCAGGGGATGCCTCTCTTCCATATTTGTCTCCACTCCCCTTGCATGACTGATCCTTATTTCTTATCAGGAATGGATGAGTTTTTAGCTTTTATATCAAAACATAAAAATGTTAATTTCAAATTTGCATCCGAGGTTCATGAATACAGTCCTGTTAAACCCTTTACTATGATGAGTCCCTATCTGCTTGGAATAAATTGGAAAATTTTAAGGTTAGGCATTGGAGCGGTTAGAGAACGGCTTCTTAAAAGAAGGCAATTATGAAAAATCCCCTCTTTGCAACAATATTGGATATCATTGGTCTTTTTTACGAGAGATTGTTCCATGAGGATGTAACTGTTGAAGTTGAGATGTTTATAAAGAACCTTTCATATATGGGAATCGGGACTATCATTGCCTCTGTATTCTCATTCGCTTATAATATCCTTGCAGGTCGCTGGTTAGGGCCATCGGAGTATGGATATTTTACGTTGGTGCAGTCTGTGGCAATGTTCCTATATATCCCTATGATGCTGGGTTTTCATACGGCACTTGTTAAGTATAATACCGAAAAAATTGATTTTCTCAGGCAAAGATGTATTATTTCAACTACTTTCATCCTTGTTTTCCTGTTTACCATTGTATCTCTGCTTATCTATTTTGTTTTTTCAAAGCAGATTATGAACATATTTTCAATTTCTCAAGACATATTCTATTTCGCCTTAGTTTTTGCTGTTTTATATGTTTTTTATACTCTTATGATTGAGACTATGAGAAGTCTTCATAGAATTACGGAGGTCTCACTGTTTAATCCAATATTCTCTTTAATATTATTCTTTTCATTTTTAGCTTTAATTTTTGTTTTCAACGACCTTACATTCAAATCTCCATTATTCTCGATGTTGCTTGCCTATGGAATAACGGGAGGAATACTCCTGGCATTCCTCAGAAAATACATTCGACCAGAATTCAGCTTGTCATGGGCAAAAAAACTACAAAAATATAGCATATATTCGCTGATAGGGGGAATTTCTTTCGTTCTTTATATGAATTTTGGTAAAATTGTGATAAATATGTACCTGCCCGTTTCAAATGTAGGAATTTATTGGGCATATAATTATTCGTTTACAGCAGTGATATTTTTATTTACTTCGATCTTTGTAACGGTATTTTTCCCTGTAGCATCTATGTGTCTGGATAAAGGAATGCTATTTAGACGTATCAATAAGATTGTAATTTTATTAATTATAATTGGTTGGCCGCTCTCATTGGTTTCTGGATACATCATCTTAAAAATGTATGGAACAGAATATCCTTTTGATTTACCCCTTACATTGTTATTTGCAACGGGTGGAATTTGCATAGCTGTTGACCAGTTATATGGTCAGTTAGTATGTTCTGTTGGAGTAAATGGAATTAAGATTGAATCATATGCTGCTGTTGTTCTTGCAGGGGTAAATGTCATCCTCAATTTTCTGTTAATTCCGGTAATAGGTCTCGCCGGTGCAGTTGTCGCAACAATAATTTCATACTTATTCTCAATAAGTATCATGTTAATAAAATGGAAGGATCTTGTAAATTCGTGTTGATTTATGGGAGTGCATACACATGTTAGAAATAGATAATTCGAGTTTTATTTTTAAATCGAAGACGATATGGTTTAGCGAGATTCCATTTGATATACATGGGTATGATGGCGTAACATTTCATGCATGTACAAAAGATGTTGCTATCAAGGGATTTTCTAAAGAGGAATTTACTACTCTGGTAATTGATCTTACGCAGGATCTTGATACGATCTGGAATAATATGAAAAAGCCTTCTTGTAGATATTCAATAAATAAAGCTAAAAAAGAGGGAGTAGTTATCAGAGTGAATCAGGGATATGAAATATTTTACAATTTAAACTCGGAATTCAGGAAATTAAAGGGTTTGCCCGAATATAACGTGGATGTTGAATACATGAAGAAAAATGGAATACTATTCCTCTCTGAATTCCAGGGAAAAATTATTGGAGGACAATTTTATTTGAGTGATGGTAAAAATATGAGATGGTTATTAGGGGCTTCAAGAAGACTAGAAGATACTACTATCGGGACAATGATAAGTAATTCATACAGATTACTAATCTGGGAGGCAATAAAATATGCGAAAGAAAAGGGGATGATAACTTTTGATATGGGGGGATATTATACTCGTGAAAAACATGACGCTCAAAAAGAAGGCATAAATATTTTTAAAAAATCTTTTGGCGGAGAATTGGTCACTCACTTTATCTATCAAAAGGATTATTCAAAGATATATTCATTAGTCAAATGGGTAATCTCCAGTAAGGTAATCTTTCACGAATAGAAGAATAAGTAACTGGTTTTTGGATAAAGGTTTTTTTTGAGAATTTTGATGAGAAGAGGGGAATTCTGGAAACTCTGATCAATCCTGGTTATAATTCAATAAACTTCATATAGCGATTTGCTGACACTTTATCGTCTCTTTACTGTGTGTTAGCATAAAAAGTCAGAAGACTTTGTACCTTCGCTCTTTAGGTCGTCTCTACAGCTTGATTTTAGATCAGGATTTCTTCAATGCCTTTAATTTCTTAACTCTTTTTCGATTAATTCTATTGTATTTGCAGAGCTATCGTCGAATTTCCTCGCAAAGAATGGAATATAGGTACCAAAAGCACCATTAAATTCAATTTGTTTTTTAAACAATTTTATATGGTTTTGATTTATCAATGCTGGTGAGGGTCTACCTGAACTCCAATCAGTATATGTCAGATTAGTTGTGCATTTACTGAAAAACGGTGAATTACCAATAATCGTTTGAAAAAAAGATTCATCAGGACACCAGCTAGTTTGATAAAATCTAATGTAATCCTTGTTATTATCTATTTGATCCAGTACATACGTAAGACACTCGTGGCTTAAAGCCCACCATGTAGGGCCATAATAGATTTGCTTAAAGGGGTATGATTTTTTTTGAAAAAATAATCTCATAGTCCTTTCCAGAAGTAGGAAAAAAATTGTTTTTATACTTTTTAGATTTCTTCTCTCAAAACCGTCAAAATAATAGTATTTTATTCTGTCTTCTGGTTTGTTGAAACTGGTCCCGTCATTCATGCCAATGTACTCCCCCCCAGTTGATAATTGTTTATATAAAAATGAATTTGGTCGTATCGGATAATCGGTTCCACTCAAAAGAATATAATAATCAAAGCCATGGCTTATAGCATTTCTCATTAAACTGATGGTTGCATCAACATGAGACCACCCTCCCCACCAGACTTTTACGCTTTTTATAAAAACAACATTATCAGTTTCTTGTAATGCATCCGGCATTTTACTTTTCTTATCAATATGAATGAAAAATACCACATTGCTATCATTTAATGCATGGACAAGTCTTTTTAAGTGATTATAATTATTATATGCCATTATCAGATACGCTATTTTCATTCTGCTGTCCCAAAGATTTTTAAAAAGTTAAAGTTGATCAAAAATTTTATTTATGTTTTGCTGGAAAGATCCTACAGTAATATATAAAAATCCGATATTTTAAGTATTGTTATGCTAACGACACGTAAGATATGAGAGATCGATTATGCTGATCGTAAAGTGATCTTAAACAATCGATAAGAAGATAGTCAATCAATGCCGCCCATACGTGGATCATCACAGCATTTTCCGATATGCCAGACCTTATCTTTTTCGATCGTCGGTACAACCTGGTTTTAGATCAGGATCTATAAAGAGCCATTAAATCAAACCGATGGGACTATTTGAAATAATCACATCCAATTGATGACCTTGTTTTCATGAAATCAACACCTTTTCAATTCACCAATACTTCACTATACTTTATTATTCTATGAGAATAGTATTAGGAATGGAAAAATCAATATTTCTGGTATAATTTATTGGGTGATTAAATATGATGTGTAAAAAATGTGTTCTTAGTCACACCACTCCCGGTGTCAAATTAGATCAGGAAGGAATATGCAACCAGTGTAATACTCATACAAATTTCATTCATAAAGGCGAAGATAATCTTTTAAAAATTTTAGAATCAGCAAAAAGTAAACATGCCAAATATGACTGTATTGTAAATGTAAGCGGGGGCAGGGATAGTTCTTATACTTTATTAAAACTCGCAAAGGATTATAAAATGAATGTTTTGGCAGTAAATTATGAGAACCCATTCACCGATCCCCAGGCAAAGATAAATATCCAGAATGCAGTAAATGCGCTTGGTGTAGATATTGTGAGATTCAAACTAAAGAATCAGATTCACGAAAAAACATTTAAAAATAATTTCCTCGCATGGTCAAGAAAACCATCCCCGGCCCTAATACCAATGGTATGTGTTGCATGCAAAACGATGTGGTATGAAATCATAAAGATAGCCAAGAAAAATAATGTTCATTTAATTGTAGATGGTGGAAATCATTATGAATTCACTTCTTTTAAAAATGAATTATTAAATGTAAACTGGGATAACAAGTACGAAACGGTAATAATTAAATCTCTAGTGGGAATTTTAAAAGAAACAATTAAAAATCCAGCATATTATCATCCGAGTTATCTTTCGACTATGGTTAAAGGATATTTATTTGCCGATCAATTTGCTATAGGTTCAAGAATCTTCTCTCCAGATATAACGCGAATACAACTGTTTCAATATATTCCATGGGATGAGCAGGAAGTACTGTCAAGAATTACATCTGAGCTTAACTGGGATTATCCAAGGAGGCTCGGAACTACCTGGCGCTTTGACTGTAAAGTTGATCATTTAAAGAACTTTTTGTACACAAAAACAATAGGAACAACAGAAAAAGAGGACTTTTATTCAAGATTGATCAGAGAGAATAAAATTACCCGGCAAGAAGCGTTAGAAAGACTAAAAATTGAAAATAAAATTCAATGGGACGATATAAAAAGTCTCATGGATCAAGTCGGAATACCGGGTAACCAAGCACAGTTGCAGCTCGAAAACCTTAGATTCCCATGAATGTTTCGCGAAAGATTCACGATTCATGTAATCTGATAGATATCTTCGTACTGTTTTGAAAGAATGGACCAAGAACAGTATGATTCTACAAATGAATTCCTACCAGTTTAACAAAATACTAAATAAATTTTTATATCGTATTAATGATTCTCAAGAGATTAACCTCCAAATTTAAATTCTCTTCCAAAATTGGAGGGATATTTTATTTGTATAGGAACAAAGAGAAAGTTGTTATAAAATTGTGGTATCGTTCGATGAAAATCGCAATAATTGTCAATTTCTTCCCCCCCAAATGGCTTGCAGGGACAGAAATTGCAACATATCACATGGCAGAGCACCTGGCAAAACGTGGGCATGAGGTGCATATTATCACTTCCTTAGATGATGATCTGGTCGAGAATAGTTACGAGAAAGGTTTTCATATCCACAGAATACCAGTGATACGGATCCGCACGATTGGGTTGATTTTTTTCTGGACTGACATATTCAGGACAATTAAAAAGATCGATCCAGACATCGTTCATGCCCAAAGCCTCATTTTTGCGATTCCAGCCCTGATCTCGAAGAAATTTCTGAAAATACCCTACGTTGTCTGGGGGCAGGGTTCAGATATTTATATCCGAAATTGGTTCATGAAAGTAGTATCAAAGACAATTATAAAAAACGCGGATTCTGCACTCGCTCTAACAAAAAGCATGAGGGAGGTCATGCAAGCTATATATAACTGCGACATTCCCGTTGTGCCGAATGGTATCGATATAGAAGATTATAGTGATAGACCTGATAAACAAGACAGTGAGACTCCTAGAAAGAGGATCCTCTTTGTCGGGCGTCTTGATCCTGTAAAGGGTGTCCAATATCTATTGAAGGCGATGAAGATTGTCAGTAAGGTGCTGCCCGAAGCAAAATTAATCCTTGTCGGAGACGGTGAAGAGCGAGAAAATCTAGAAAGCCTGACAAATACTCTTGGACTTAGTGACCGTGTGGATTTCGTTGGAAGGATCTCCCATGAGGAAATCCCTGATTACCTATACCAGGCAGATATTTTTGTCCTTCCTAGTTTATCGGAAGGTTTTCCTCTAGTTATTCTGGAAGCGATGGCCTGCGGACTGCCGATTGTTGCAACGCGAGTGGGGGGTGTACCTGATATTATTGAGGATGGTGTTAATGGCTATCTGGTGGAGTCTGGGGATTTTCAGGAGATGGCAAAAAAGATAATTTTTATATTGGAAAATGAACCATTAAAATTACTGATCTCAAAAAATAATCGCATAAAGGTTCAAGAATTTGAGTGGAAAAATGTTATAAATCAACTTGAGCAAATATATTTTAAAGTAATATGACCCCAAAAAAATATATTGTTTAGGGTCCCTTCGAGGGATGTAAAGGGGATATTCAAATCCTGAGATCTGTCCCGACTCGTAGTAGCAGGGGGACGAAATTTATTTTTATCTACACTGTTGGCTATAAATCCTAAAAAATTAAGGAGCAATATTTAAACATAACCATATACTGAATCACTATTATAAATTTTTGAGAAATTAGCACTATCTAATGCTGAGGCAAGATTGTAATCAAGTTTGTATATGGTTGAGTACAATTTAAATGGATTTCCAAGTATATTTTTTCTTATAAGAACCGTGGTTCCATGTAATTTATCAAATTTATGGACGCTAATCTGATCATCAAAAGGTTTCACATCGTAATATATGAATTTCTGACTCCCTGCACAATATTCATCTGTCATAACTATATTCGTTCTTATAGCAAATATCGTAGACATTGATTCCATCTCAGAACCCGTGAATGCAGATGTCATTGTACTCTCCTGTGAAAAAAAGTGATTATCGACATTTGCCGTTGGACTCATTATATTGAAAAAACATAGTGGAACAACAACAACAAAAATAAACGCTAAAATCGAAAAATTTCTTTTACACTTCCATGTAACTAGCGCTATAAGTCCAACAGCAAGTGGGATGCTTAGAAACATTTGAGCAAAATACCACCATCGTCCTTGAATAACCGAATGCCCGGAAATGAGGGAGAAAAATGATATCGTAAGAGGGATCAAACCTATCGATGCAAAAGTAAAAGTTAAACTGTTACCTTTCCGTGATATCATATAGAAAATGCCAATAAATGAGATGGTGAAGAAAAGAAACATACCGAGATTATTGAAGACCTGTTCGTTGAGAGGGACATTTATTATATAATTCAGGAATTGATCAGGAGTATTTTCGAAAAAATCGATACTAAACCCAAATTTGATAAGACTTCCTAATGTCTCTATACTTCCCGAGGCATAGGTCCACCAGGCGAACATCAATATCGTAAAACTAACAGGAAATACTAGTGAAATATCTTCTGTGGATTTTGTATCGTAATTTCTATAGACTCTAAGTGCACACCAGGCACCGAAAAGGAGGATTGCCATACACATGGCAACAATTGTATGTCCCAAGATGATCGTTACCATCATCATGAGCACAATGATGGTAAAAAAGATGCGTGAATTACCTCTCATTTTAAAAAAGAGGATGTATAAAGTGATCGGAATAAATACTGCGATAAAAGAATTGGGAATAGACCAGTATGACATGAAGATACAATTATCTGCAATCGTTACCATAAGAGCAGCTAATAGTCCAATCCGTTGATTTTTAAAAAGAGAACCAGCAATAAGATATAAAAATAAACCATTACAGAGGATCTGTCCAAGGCTTACTGATACCATAGCGGCAAACTTGTAAGGAAGTTTAGTGAGAAAAGAACTAATAGCAATCATTAAGTGAAAAATTGGAAGTTTTGAGTAAGGATCTCCATCAGGAATATAGAACTCTCTAAGAATCTGATTTGTGAAAGCTTGATGATACCAGGGATCAACTCCGACAATACTCGGGAAGATAAATAATTGAGACCACGCAATACTCATCCCCAATAGCAAAATCTGAATGAGGATGAGACTAACATGTCGCCTTCCTGAGATGAACGTTTCGCACGCAATAAAGCCGGCCATGAAAGAAGTTAAAATAAAAAAGAGGAGGGGACGCTCATAAAAATTTGGTCTGAAATAGAGAGAGAAAATACTCAGAGAATACAGAATAAAAAAACAGATGGCAAAAAATTTGAACTGGGATCCGGACTCGGAAAGATGAAATTCAAGAGGATGACTCTTCCTGATGCCTAGCCAAAGGAGACAAGATATAAGAGATAGAATTCCCGTAAGTAAATAGATTGGTCTACCGATCTCTTGATTTAAATATAGGATCAAGAGTACAGAAAAGATAACACCTGCAATAGCAAGTGTTCTGTCCAGATCATGGAGAAGATTTGCTTCACCAAGTTTCCCGATCTTAATTTTCATTAAGGACTTCCTTTATTCGGGCAATCGCATATTCGAACGTGAAATTCTCTTCAACATACAGCCTTGCATTCTTTGCGATTTTCTCAATTGTTGAAGAGTCGAGTATTCGAATCACGTTCGCTGCAATGCACTTAGACGAATTGTTTTCCATAATAAAACCGGTCTCCTCATTTATTATAACAGTAGGAATCGCACCGACGGATGTTGCAAGAACCGGTGTCCCGCATGCCATTGCTTCTAACATTATATTGGGTAATCCTTCAGTATATGAAGGAATTACCAATAATTTCAATTGATTTAAATAATCTGGTATTAATTCATGAGATATCCACCCCGGGAGAATGATTTTACCGCTCAAATTATTATCAGAGATATAGTGTTCGATTGAATTTCGATGCTCTCCATCTCCAATAAATAAAAATTTTATATCTGGTTTTTTATCGACAATATCAGGTACAGCATGTAAAAGTTGTAATATCCCTTTTTCTTCATCGAACCGACCAATAAACCCTACAATCCATTCTCTTAGAGGATATTCTTTTTTTATATTGAATTTATCAAAATCAATAAAATGGTTGTATGCAATTCTAATTTTCCTGATCCACCGTTCAAGCGAATAATCCTTAATAAGACAATCTGCATATAAAATTAATTTATCTGCATACGAGCAGGTAATATAACGTAAAATTTTTAGTCCGTAGCCTAAGGGATCATTTTTTGATTTCAAGGTTTTGATCGTTGATCCTGCAAAGAGTATAAAAACCTTTTTTCTCAAAATCCGAGCAACAAACATCGGCAGTGCGAGTGTATCACCCCCAATAAAGAAAATAAAACAATCAATTTTTTTTCTTGTTTTAAAAATTAAAAATGAAATATGTAATTGAATTACAATTAAATTAAAAATTCTAAAAATGAAAAATGTACTATTAATATGAAAAATTCCAAAGCTTTTTAATCGATTATCTTCCTTATAAAAATTATAACCATCATCTCCGGTTATGAGAAAAATATTATTGGATATAAAACAAATAATGTCAACCAAATTCGATAATGGGGTTAATCCACTTTTCGAAACTGGTATTGTTATTATTCCAATATTGTGATTTTTCATTTTTTTAACGATGATCAATATTGACAATTAGTGATTATATAATCTATTATAAGAAAATTTTCAATTTTGCATTTGAGAGCACTCGGTACGTGAATATCTAACAATCCTTTTTAGAAGCGAATTATTAAAAATTCTATTGAAATTGTTTAAGGAACATTTTTTTAATATTTTAGATCGCATCTGTCCAAAATATAAGTTCGAATAAATTATCCGAAAGAATTCAATGTTTTTTCGTCGGTTGGGTGATAACACTCCAATTCCGACAAAATGAAATCTCGATCCTAATATGTTGTCAAAATGAAAAGTTTCCTTATTGATATTTCCAATCAATTAGAGTCAGGGTTCCCATTTTAGGGTTAAATCTTACCACTACCACATTTACAATACACTTTCTTCACAAAATCTTCAGTGAGTAATAATTTATTAAAGATACCAAAGGGAAGATACGTACAGAATAAAAGAGTGTACTTCAGGCTCTTCAAATGCTTCGTACGGCAGGGTTTTAAAATTTTTCGTGCAAGGTCAGGTCTTCCAGCTTTTAGATTCCAATATGCAGTTTCGATCTCTTTCCTTGCAATGTACTCAAGAAGATCGTCATAGATTTCTCGTGGCACATCTCCAACTTTTATATCCTTCAAAGATGTGCTGAAAGAAAAATTTTCTCCTAAAGGTTTCCTCCCTATATTACGGACTCTATCTGAAGCTTCAGTATGGTATATTCCCTCGCCATCCCAACTGAATGCAATGGGGTATTTCAACGCGATCCGTCCCCAGAGATCCATATCTTCACATAACAATGCTTCGGCATTGAAACCACCAAATTTTATTAAAATAGCTTTGGATATCCCAACTGTTGATGCTGATATGGGTGGGTCCCCTAATGCAGCAGACTTAAAATAACTAGGTAAAAGTCCTTCCCAGGGTTTTTCTGGTATACTATGAAATTGTATGTTTTTAATTCCTGATTTAGGATGTATTTTTAGATATGCAGTTGTATATGCTCCGGCTTCAGGAAATTTTTCTTGTAGTCTTAACAATACTTCCAGATGTTCTGGCATCCACTCGTCATCCGCATCCAGAAAGGCAATTAACTCTCCTCTTGCTTCCGCTACCCCTCGGTTCCGCGCTCTTGAAAGTCCGTGGTTTTCCTGCTGGATAAACCGGATTCTCGGGTCATTAAACCCCTTGACAACCTCCGCTCCTTTGTCCGTCGAACCGTCGTCAACGATGATCACTTCGAAGTCATGAAAGGTCTGGCAGAGTATTGAATTCAATGCCCGTGCTATGTAGGGTTCCTTGTTATAGAGGGGGATAATAACCGAAACTAGATTGGACATTTTACCCTCCTAAATCTTGATAAATTTTTTCATATTGCTTTGAAAGATTTTCCCAAGAATAATTTAATTCGACATATTTTTTATAATTTAATTTTTGGTTATTACGAGATTCATTTTCATTAAATTCGTCAAGAATCGCACCTGCCAATTTATTCTCATTTTTTGGGGGAACAAAAACTGCCATATCCTCAAAACGATCTCTTAAATTAGGAATGTCTGAGGTAACAACACGCAAATTAAAATATAACGCCTCAAGAATTACCGTTGGCATTCCTTCAGATATTGAAGGAAGAACAAAAAGAGATGCTGCTTTATAAGTTTGCATTAATTCCAGATAAGATACCCGACCCTTTAAAAAAATGTATTTTTCTAGATTCATTTTTTTTATGAGTGCTTGGATATTTTTTAATTCGGGCCCAGTACCAACAATAAGCAACGCAATTTCTTCATGTGAAATATGATTTTTTATTTCTGACATTGCTCCGATTAAATAGTTAATTCCCTTTCGATGAGTGATTTCCCCAACATATAATATTATAAATTTATTTTTCAGTCCAAAAGATTCTCGAATCATGATGGGATCGAGATTGTTAAAATTTTCAAATTCTGAGATATCTATCCCATTTGGGATTATTCGTATTCTCTCTTGTTTCATTCCAAGAGTTGAAAGAAAATTTGCGTCAGATGTGGTGAGCGCTATACCACAATCTACATTGTTCAATATTTTTTTAGCAATACTTAATTCATAAAAATGGACTATATTATCTTTTAAAAAACTTCCAAATTGCAATTTTCCATGGTGCGTGAGAACTATGGGTATTGTTATCCGATTAGTTTTAATACTGGCAAAAATACTTGAGAACGCATAAATATTGTGAATATTAATTATATCATAACCGTTTAAATTTTTTAATAAACCTAAAATATTCGGAGTAATCGGGTTTCTCAGAGGTTCGCCATAGCTTTTTAGCCGGGTTATAGTAATTCCGTTACTTTTCTCATTCTTCAAACCGATAGGAATATTTGAAGTAATTACTTCAACCTGGTGACCTTGCTTCACAAGATATTTACTTAAATTAAAAACATACTGCTCTACTCCACCTATATGTGGTAAAAAATATGGAGTTATTTGTAATATCTTCATCGTAATCTCTCTGTTAATCTTTTTATTTTGATACTTTGAATATATTTTGTTTTTTGAAACTTATATTAATGGGAGTTTTACTCCAGTGAATAAACTATGGGATATCTTTAATCAAATTGCATTTTGGCATGATATAAAAACTTAAAATACTTCTGATCTGAGAAGAAGTATTGCTCCGTTTTTGGTTTGGAATAATTATTACAGGAATATCTTATTCTTAGCTCTTTAAGCTAATCTTAGGTTTTTAAACAAAGCCATTTAATTAGGCGTCTTCTTGAAGCATTCGTCTGATACCTTCATGGAATGGTGTAGCCTTAATG
>Ga0209048_10002481_pt1 | contig 18286 bp, 14 predicted proteins | sample FrelakmetCRP12CR_FD_187146 | JGI IMG/M metagenome (GOLD analysis project Ga0209048, IMG submission 187146) | Freshwater lake sediment microbial communities from the University of Notre Dame, USA, for methane emissions studies - CRP12 CR (SPAdes)... | ecosystem: Environmental > Aquatic >... | reverse complement strand
GGGCGCGGATTTCCTCCAGCAAGCGCCGGAAGTTCGCCTCTGGCACAAGGCACATGGTTCAATGCGTGTTCAAGTAGGAATAATTCGCCAATTCCCAGTCCTCACTAAAACTCAATGAGGAATTCGTAGGCGCCGCTCCACGGTTGCATCGAATGGAAAGCGCGCACCGCTTCACGGGCTCCGTCGCTCAGTAGAACTGTCAAGCGGGATTCGTTGCTCCTGGTTGGAAAGGTCATTCTGTAGGCGGCGCCGGACAGGCCTTCTTCTTGATCACCGCTTTATCAATCTCGCGCCCACTGTTGCTCAAAAGGCTGGCGGGCGGAACGAAGCGCTCGATAACTTGGCTACTGCGCGCTAACATCGCAGCGCGCCCACTTTGCCTAAGGCTCTTCTTGACCGTCGCCATCACATCGCCGGAATGAAGCCTGACCAGAACAATATTTCTTTGAGGTGTTGCAAAATCGTCACCTATAAATGCTGAGCTAAAACCAACGGCGGCCTCTGCCGGGGCAGATAACCAAAAGTAATCCGAGTGATTGTGACAGCCGGCGCCAAGTTACCGGGGAAAGAGCCACCTCGGCCCGCACCCGCGGCCTCTACGGCGGCAATACCAACGCGGTCGGATGATCCGCGGCGTTTTTTCAATCGCGAATTGTCCTGGCTTGCTTTCAATCGCCGGGTTCTTGAAGAGGCCTCGAACGCGTCTCATCCGCTGCTCGAACGCCTGAGATTTCTGGCGATCTCGGCGAGCAATCTCGACGAGTTCTTCATGGTCCGTGTCTCCGGCGTCATCGAGCAAATCGAGCACGGTCAAACTGAACCTGGGATCGATGGTCTTTCGTCGCCTGAGCTTCTTGTGCGGATAATTGAGTCAACTGAAAAAATGAACCGCGACCAAGAGGAGGCTTGGCGAGCGCTACGTCAGGAGCTCGAGGGCGTCGACATCAAATTGGTCGAACGCGCCGATTGGACTACCACGGATCTTGGCCAGCTTGACAGCCATTTCACTTGCCACATTTTCCCCGCGGTTACGCCAATCGCAATCGACCCGTCTCATCCATTTCCCTTTATTCCGAACCTAGAGCTGTCCCTGGCGGTGCAAATTACCAGGCGGGATGACAAGCGGCCATTCGCGGGTCTCGTTCGCATCCCGGGGAAGCTGACCCGCTTCGTGCGACTTGACGGCGGCTCTCAGAACGCTTTCCGCTTTGCTCGGATCGAAGACGTCATCGCGCAATTCCTCGATCGGCTGTTCCCAGGCTGCGACATTGGAGCGATCGGATTGTTCCGCGTCGTGCGCGATCTCGACATCGAATTCGCGGAGGAAGCCGAGGATCTCGTGCGCGAGTTCGAAGCCGCGCTCAAGGAACGCCGACGCGGCTGCGTCATTCGACTGGAAATCAGTTCAGCGACGCCATCGGCTCTGCGCGACTTTATCGTCTCACAGACCGCAGTGTCGCCAAAAGGGATCATCGTCCAGAACGAAAAGCTGGCGCTGAGCCATCTTTCGCAGATTGTCGGAGTCAACCGGCCAGACCTGAAGTTTCCTCCTTATTCTCAGCGCTTTCCCGAACGCATCAGCGACTTCGACGGAGACTGTTTCGCCGCCATTCGCGCCAAGGACATCATTGTTCATCACCCCTATGAATCATTCGATGTGGTGGTGCAGTTCCTGCAGCAGGCCGCGCGCGATCCCAATGTGGTGTCGATCAAGCAGACGCTCTATCGGACGTCGGCGGACAGCCCAATCGTTCATGCTCTGATTGAAGCAGCCGAGAACGGCAAGTCAGTGACTGCTCTCGTTGAGCTGAAGGCTCGTTTCGACGAAGAGGCCAATATCCGCTGGGCGCGATCTTTGGAGCGAGCCGGGGTTCAGGTGGTTTTTGGTTTTCCCGAGTTGAAGACGCACGCCAAACTCTGCATGGTTGTCCGCGAGGACGAGAATGGCGTCGTCGCGACCTACTGCCACATTGGCACTGGCAACTACCATCCCATCACGGCCCGGATCTACACGGATCTTTCGGCCTTCACTGACGATCCTGTGATCGGTCGCGACGTCGCCCGCATTTTCCACTTCATCACCGGTTCCGGCGTGTTGGCCCCGCTGGAGCGAATGTTCATCACTCCGGTGACGGCAAAACGGCGGCTTCTCGACCATATCAAGAGCGAGTTGGACCACGTCGTCGCTGGCCGTCCAGCTGCGATTTGGGCCAAGTGCAACTCCCTCGCCGATCCAGAAATCATAGACGCGCTTTATGCAGCCAGCGCCGCTGGCGTGCACATCAAGCTCGTGATCCGCGGCATCTGCTGTCTGCGACCCGGCGTCAAAGGCCTATCCGAAAATATTCGAGTGAAATCGATTGTCGGACGTTTTCTCGAGCACTCGCGAATTTACGCCTTCGGCGACGGCCACGGTTTGCCGCACCGGAAAGCCGCGGTTTACATTTCCTCGGCGGACCTGATGCCGCGAAATCTTGATCGGCGCGTCGAGACGCTTTTCCCGGTCACCAACGAGACGTTGCATGAACAAGTCCTCGAGCAGGTCATGCTTGCCAATCTGCTCGACAATGTCCAGAGCTGGCAAATCATGGCGGACGGTTCGAGCCGCCGTATCACAGCGGCCGAGGGCGAAACGCGCTTCAGCGCACAGGAATATTTCATGACCAATCCGAGTCTTTCCGGCCGCGGCGGAGCGTTGCGCGCATCCGCTCCGCAGCGTTTGACGAAGGACGAGGAGTCAATCGAAAACGCGGCGGAATAGCCCATATCGGCAATCTCGACGCGCAATCAAGCAAGACTGGGAAGGCGAAAGCGATGAAGAACAAACGGAAATTGTTCCTTGCGGTTGTTGGGGCCTGCTTTGCCGGGCAGCTCGGTTTGGCCTGCTGGGCGGCGGATTTACGTCTTGTCGGGTCTGGAGCGAGCTTTCCCTTTCCCCTCTACTCGGCGTGGTTCAAGGACTTCAGCCGGAAGACGGCCGGCGTGACGGTCGACTATCAGGCAAAGGGCAGCGGCGCGGGGATTCAGGATTTGATCAACAAGACGGTCGACTTCGCCGCGAGCGACGCGGCGATGACGCCCGAGCAGATCAGCAAGGTCGCCGACGGCGTCGTCTTGCTTCCGATGACGGCTGGCGAAATCGTTCTTGCCTACAATCTCCCTGGTCAGCTGAAAGATTTGAAGCTGCCTCGCGACGTCTATCCGGACATTTTCGCCGGCAAGATCACCCAATGGGACGACCCGCGGATCGTCGCCGCGAATCCACATATCAAACTGCCCAATCTACCGATCACGGTTGTGCGGCGTTCGGATTCCAGCGGCACCACATTCGTGTTTACGAAGCATCTCTCCGCCATCAGCCCGACGTTCAAAGAGCAGATCGGGTCGGGCACCACCGTCAATTGGCCGCAAAGCGACAAGTTCGTCGCCGCGCCAAAGAACGACGGCGTCACTGCGACAATCAAACAAACGCCCGGAGCGATCGGCTATATTGAATATGGCTATGCGAAGCTGACCAAAGCCGATACGGCTTTGTTGCAGAACCGCGCCGGTAAATTTGTCGCCGCCAGTGACGCCAGCGGCGCGGTTGCGCTTGCCGGCGCGCAGCTTCCCGCAGATCTGATCGCCTGGGTCGATGATCCAGCGGGCCCTGAATCCTATCCGATCGTCAGTTTCACTTGGATGCTGTTCTATCAGAAGCAGGATCCAGAGAAAGCCAAATACCTTCGCGAACTCGTTGCCTATGGGCTGACCGAAGGGCAGAAAAGCGCGGATAAGATGGGCTACATCCCGCTTCCTGCAAATGTGGTTGAGAAGGTAATGGCCGCCTCGGCAAAGATACAATAAGTAAACAGGGAGCTGGCTGGCGAGTTGTCGAGAACTCACCAGCCGGCGGCTGAAGTAGCCAGAGTTAGCGAACCCGGAAAGGTCCGTATGTCAGTCTCACTCGAATTGCCGAAAAACAGCCATTCTCTTGCGCAGGCGCCATCGGTCGTCGCCTACGCTGTGAATCGGGCTTTCTCCGTGGTTGCGACCATTGGCGCTTTGACGATTATCGCGCTGGTCGCTTACATCCTTTATGAAATCGGCCGACAAGCCGTTCCTGCGATGCAGCAGAGCGGGCTTAGGTTTCTAGTCGATACGCATTGGGACGTCCAGAAAGGCTCTTTTGGAATCTTGCCCCAGATCTGGGGCACTCTCTATAGCTCTTTGCTGGCGCTGTTGATCGGCGGGTTCGTCGGCGTCACGATCGCGATTTTTCTCACCCAGGGTTTTCTGCCGCCCTATCTAGCTGTCAGCTTCCGCACATTGATCGAGATGCTCGCAGCGATCCCGAGCGTCGTCTTTGGACTATGGGGGATTTTTGTCGTCATCCCCTTTGTGCGTCCGGGCGCGAATTGGCTCAACGAGCATTTTGGGTCGATTCCCTTCTTCTCATCGTCACTCAGCGGGCCGGGGCTGTTGCCCGCTGTTATCGTTCTTTCAATTATGATACTGCCGACTGTCGCCGCCATCTCGCAAGACGCAATCGGCCTCGTCCCATACAAGATCAAAGAAGCGGCCTATGGCATGGGAACCACCCGGTGGGAGGCGATCCTGAAGGTCATCGTTCCAACCGCGGCAGTCGGCATTTCCAGCGCCCTCGTCCTGGGATTTGGACGCGCTCTGGGGGAAACGATGGCGCTCGCTATGTTGATCGGAAACTCCAATCAAATCTCGCTGTCGCTGTTTTCTCCGGCCAACACGCTCGCGGCGCTGCTTGCGTCGAATTTTCCGGAGGCCGCCCAGACTGAGCGTCAAGCGCTGATGTATGCGGCCCTTGTCTTGCTAGCCATCACTCTGATTGTGAACGTGATCGGGACCATCATTTTGGTCTGGACCTCGCGCAAGATGGGGAAGGTTTGATGTCTGCAGACACAGGGCGACAGGCTGGGTTCGAGCGAGCAAGCGATTTCGCCGCCCCGGTCAACTTGGCGTACAATCCTTTTGAGTTCCGGGGGCTGAAGAACTCCATTCTGACGGTCGGCGTATGGCTTGTCGCGATCCTCGGCGCAATCCCGCTGTTCTCAGTAATCTATATGCTTCTCGTTAAGGGTGGGGCGCGATTAAACGCCTTGTTATTTACTGAATTGCCTCCGGCAGGCTTTGAAGCCGGGGGCGGCATAGGGAACGCGATCCAAGGGACCCTCGTCACAGTCGCCATTGCGGCGATTATCAGCATCCCGATCGGCATGTTTGCAGCAATTTATCTGGCCGAAGTGCGGCCCGACGGCCAGATCGCCGTGTGGGCGCGGTTCCTGTCGAAGGTCCTCACTGGTTTCCCATCGATTCTCGCAGGCGTGTTCGTCTATGCGGCCGTGGTATTGCTGATGGGCTCCTATTCAGCGCTCGCCGGCGGCATTGCGCTTGCCGTACTGATGCTGCCAACTGTCACCCTAACCGCCGAGGGGGCAATGCGCATGGTGCCGCAAAAGATGAAAGACGCCGCGATCGGAATGGGCTGCACTAAGGCGCAGGTCGCGTGGAGCGTGACCCTACCAACGGCGCTGCCGAGCATCGTCACAGGCGTCATCCTCGGGGTCGCGCGCGTCGCCGGCGAGTCTGCGCCGCTGCTCTTTACCGCGCTCTTCAGCAACTACTGGCTACGCAGCATCAGGGAGCCGACGGCGTCGCTGGCCATCCTGATTTACAATTTCTCAAGCATGCCCTTCGAGAACCAGATCGAGCTTGCATGGGCGGCGTCGCTGGTTCTGGTGGTCATTATTTTGGGCTTCAATATCCTCAGCCGGTTCATCGGCCGCCCACAGGTCTAAGGAGCTGGATTATGTCCTATGCTGAAGCGCTCATCCCTCCGGCACCCAACCAAGCGGCACGGGATATTGTCATCGATTGCGACGTGAAGAAAATCCTGTACGGCGCTTTCCTCGCGGTCCGTGATAGCTATGTGCCGATCGAGCGAGGAAAAATAACGGGCTTCATTGGCCCGTCGGGTTGCGGCAAGAGCACAGTGCTGCGCAGCTTGAACCGAATGAACGATCTGATCCAGGGATTTAAGCTTGAAGGAGCGGTGCACTTCCTAGGTCACAATGTCTACGCGAATAGCATCGACCCGGTGGCTGTCCGTCGGCACATCGGCATGGTGTTTCAGCAGCCGAACCCATTCTCCATGAGCATTTTTGACAACGTCGCCTTTGGACTGAGGCTCAATCGCTTCAAGGGCGACATGAAGCAGAAAGTAGAGCAGTCCCTCCGTCGCGCCGCTCTTTGGGATGAGGTCAAGGACAAGCTCAAAGCGAGCGGCCTGTCTTTGTCTGGTGGTCAGCAACAGCGGCTTTGCATTGCGCGCGCCATCGCCCCGGAGCCAAGCGTCCTGCTGATGGATGAGCCCTGTTCAGCGCTCGATCCGATTGCCACCCGACGTATCGAAGAACTGATGCTGGAACTCAAAGAACACTACACGATCGCGCTCGTGACGCACAATATGCAACAAGCGCGCCGTGTGGCTGACAAAACAGCGTTCTTCTCCGTGGACATCTCAAAAGGCGGCCGAACGGGCTATCTTGTTGAGATGGGCGACACCGACCAGATTTTCGAGGCGCCTCAGGCCCAACTCACTCAAGAGTACATTCGCGGCGAGTTCAGCTGATCCACATTCAAGGTGACCGACTATGTCTGTACGGCCTATCCTGCGCAGCCCAATTGCCGCGATTGCACTCGGCTTCCTTCTTGCCGCCGCTTCTCTTCCGGGAACGGGGCTCGACTTCTCGCAAGCTGCCGCCGTCGAGCTTCATGGAGCTGGAGCGACCTTTCCGGCGCCTCTCTATCAGGCATGGATCACGCGCTTCCAGAAGGATCATCCCGACGTGGCCATTCGCTACGATCCGATCGGGTCGGGCGAGGGGCTGGCGCGTTTCGCCTCGGGCGTCGTCGACTTCGCTGGCAGCGACATTCCTATCCCCGCCACCGGCGCCGAAAGATTCGGACGCATCGGCGCGCAGCTCCCAGCGACCGCAGGCATGATCGTGCTGGCGTACAACTTGCCCGGGATGACCGGCGCACTCAAGCTGCCTCGCAGCGTTTATTCGGATATCTTCCTCGGGAAAATCCGCAGGTGGGACGATCAGAGAATCACCGCGGCGAATCCTGACCTGCATTTGCCGGCAACCAATATCGCCGTGATTGGGCGGCTCGATTCCAGTGGAACCACTTACGCCTTCACCAGCCACCTCGCCGCCGTGAATCCTGAGTGGACCGAGAGCGGGCCGGGCGTGGGAAAGATCGTCTCCTGGCCGAATGTCGCCATGTTGGCGCGAGGGAATGAAGGTGTGGCGTCGCGGATCAAGATCAGCGACGGCGCGATCGGTTATGTCGAATATGGCTTCGCCCAGCGCTTAGGGCTGCCTATGGCCGCGCTTGAGAACAAAGAAGACAAATTTGTCGCGCCAACGTCAGAGGCGGGCGCGGCATCCATAAGAGCCTCCGCTCAACTTGGTCTCGATAGCCTCGCGGCTTCAGTCGTCGATCCCTCCGGCGCAGACGCCTATCCAATCGTCACCTACAGCTGGCTGATGCTTCTTCGAACCTATCCCGCCGATCAGGGCCACGCGATGCGCTCATTCATAGACTTTGCTCTTGGCGAAGGTCAGAAGATCGCTCCAGATCTAGGATATATCCCATTGCCGCCGGCAGTAGCCGATCTCGGCAAAGCTGTCGTAAGCCAGATCCTCCCCGATGAGGTCGGCGCAGCCGGGGCGTCCACCGCGAAAATGGATTCGGACATAACGGCGGCCGCGCCTGAGACGACCCCGCAATCGCCCGCCGCGCCAACGCCCTCTGCGCCACCACCCGCGCGCGTCGAATCCTATACGGTTGCGCATGGAGATACTCTCAAGAGCATTGCGGTGAAGCTTTATCGAGACGTCCGTTGGTGGCGCGATATTGCCGCGGCAAACCCGAAGCTCGATCCGCATCACCGCCTGCGCGCCGGCCAGATTCTCAAATTGCCCAAGCCTGTTGAAGCGGCAGATCGCCCGCTGTGATTGTCGCGGGAGTCCGGCGTGAGCGTGATCAACCTCGTCGCGATTGAAGCTGCTCTTAGAGAGCTTCAAAGAGTTTTCCCTGACGTCAACGAGCGACTCTTTGACCGCAGAGATCCGCTGGGCAACGACGTTATAGCAAATATGCTCGAAGGTTACGCCCTTGTCGATCGCTTGGTGTCCGACGGCGTCGACATGTTCGCGATGGGTCATCTAAGTCACTGGCTCCAGCTTAACGCGGTCGTTTTGTGTGGCGAGGATGTAGACACGCTGCAACGACACCACCGCCTTTTGCAGGCGACAGAGGCGCGGTTCTATGAGGAACCCGACGGCGGGATTCGCGATGTGATGGAGTGGTATGCGCTCAACCAGAGCAAGGATGTCTGGATTCGGGCGGCGGGCGTATACAATAGGGTTCTTTCCGAGCCACAATTATTTATCGAGGGCAACCATCGCACCGGCGCGTTGATCGTCTCTTATCTCCTCACGCGCGAAGGCCAACCGCCTTTCGTCTTGACGGAGAAAAATGCGAAGGGATTCTTCGACCCATCCTCGGTGATGAAAAACACCAAGAAGCGCAAGCTTGCGGAGCAATTCAAGCTCCGGCGACTGACGCGAGCGTTTGCAGAATTTCTGGAGAAGCACAGAAATACAGACTTTCTGGCGTCCGCTAGACTGCATGGATTGGCCTGAGAGGCGCTGCTTCGTGAGCGTGACCCAGCCCGAATTAGTGGCCCTCTGAGCGTCGGAAAGGCGCGCCAGCGCTGCGACCAAATCACGCTCCCAAACAAAGTTCACAATGATGTCATTGACGAGGCTTAGCGTCCTCAACGCCAGCGCCGATCATCAAATCATCAAAGTCCAGCATCCGCGATGCGCCGTCCTTGAGCTAAGCATACGTATTAAATGCGCGGCGAAAGCGCCGTAGCGAAGACGATCGACTATGATGCGAGGCGAACTATGCACGATATCAGTCGGCCCACCGATCCGTTGCCCAAGGTCTGGGATCCCGAGAGCCGCATCGGCGACATGCTGCGCGGAAAACGCGGCCTTGTCGTCGGAGTCGCAAACGAAAATAGCATCGCCTTTGGATGCGCCTCGAAGCTGCGCGCGTTCGGCGCCGAATTGGCAGTGACCTACGCCAACGAAAAATCCGAACGCTATGTTCGTCCTCTGGCTGAGCAAATCCAGGCGAGCTTGATCATGCCTCTCAATGTCGAGCATGAGGGGGAGCTTGAAGCTGTATTTGATCGAATTCGCACTGAATGGGGCCGCCTCGATTTTCTCATTCACTCCATCGCCTTCGCGCCACGTCAAGACCTTCACGGTCGCGTGATCGACTGCTCGCTCCCGGGCTTTCAGCAGGCCATGCATATCTCCTGCTACTCTTTCATCGAGATGGCGCGCCTCGCCGATCCGCTGATGACGCAAGGCGGCGCAATACTGACGATGAGCTACTATGGCGCTGACAAGGTAGTTAATCACTATAACATCATGGGCCCTGTCAAAGCGGCGTTGCAGGCGACGGTACGCTATCTTTCGGCTGAGCTCGGCGAGAAGGGCATCCGTGTCTACGCCGTGTCCCCCGGCCCATTGAAGACTCGCGCCGCCAGCGGCATCGCCCAATTCGACGAACTTGTTGACGCGGCGGTTGAGCGTAGTCCCGCGCATCGGCTCGTCGACATCGCCGAAGTTGGACGCGTCGTCGCCTTCCTCGTTGGTGGCGGCGCTTCTGGAATGACCGGCGACACAATCTATGTCGACGCTGGTCTGCACAACGTCGCCTGAGGAACTGACAACATGAAAGACGGCATTTCCGCTGAAAGAGCCGCAGAGATGATTCCTGACGGCGCCAGCATCATGTTCGGCGGTTTCTTGGGGGTTGGCTCGCCACAACGCTTGATCGATGCTCTGGTGGCGCGCGGCGCACGCAGCCTGACGCTGATCTGCAACGACACCGCATCGCCGGGAGTAGGCGTTGGCAAGTTGATCGAGGCAGGATGCGTCGCCCGTGTGATGGCGTCGCATATCGGGACCAATCCGACCACGCAGAAAAAGATGATCTCAGGCGAAATCGAGGTCGAGCTCATTCCGCAGGGGACGCTGGCGGAGCGCATCCGCGCAGGCGGCGGCGGCCTCGGCGGCGTGCTAACGCCAACTGGCGTCGGGACGGTCGTCGCGGAAGGCAAGCAGGTCATCGAGATCGACGGCGCGAACTTCCTGCTGGAGAAGCCGCTGCGCGCCGATTTCGCGCTGCTGCGAGCGCTTGAGGCGGACCATTTCGGAAATCTCACCTACCGCTTGACGGCGGCCAATTTCAATCCGGTCATGGCCTTCGCCGCCGATTGCGTTATTGCCGAGCCGGAAGAGATCGTGCCGATCGGCGTGATCCCGCCAGACGCCGTCCGCACGCCGGGCGTGCTCGTGCATCATCTCGTCAGGAGGGCGCATTGATGGACGCCAAGGAGATCATCGCACGCCGCGTGGCGCTCGAATTGCGCGATCGTACGTTGGTCAATCTGGGGATCGGCCTGCCGACCCTGGTGGCGCGCTATGTACCGGCAGGGATATCTGTCGCCTTCCAGAGCGAGAACGGGATCATCGGCTTCGGCGAGCCGCCGCCGGAAGGGATGGAAGACCCTCATCTCACGGACGCGGGCGGCGGATTTATCTCGGCCCTGCCTGGAGCGGCCAGCTTCGATAGCGCCACGAGCTTTGCACTGATCCGCGGCGGCCATCTGGACATGACGGTTCTGGGCGGACTGCAGGTTGATTCAAGCGGACGTCTCGCCAATTGGATGGTTCCGGGCAAGCTCGTCCCGGGCATGGGCGGCGCGATGGACCTCGTCGTCGGCGCGAAACGCGTCATCGTCGCTATGCAGCACGCCGCTAAGGGGCAGCCGAAAATCATCGAGAAGCTGACCCTGCCGCCCACGGCGGCGCGACGCGTGAGCCTCATCGTCACCGAACTGGCGGTGATCGAACCGACCGACGCGGGGCTTATGCTGCGTGAGCGCGCGCCGGGGGTAAGCGTGGATGAAATCGTCGCCGCCACGGGAGCCAAACTCCTGATCGACGGCGAAGCGCCGCTCATGCCAATCGCCTCTCCCGAGCGTGTCGCCGCTTGATGCGCACGCTCTACAGGTTTGCGCGTGGTGGCGACGAGTCTTGTTTGAAAGGAAGCGTACTATGTTGGACGTCGCACCCAAGGCGTTGACCGTTCCGTTCGCTACCGCCGACAAAACCGGCATCGCGCAAAAAGGAATGCTATTGAACGGTGAGTTGTCGGAGTCGGTGAAGCTGGCCCAATTGCTGCTCGAAATGAGCGGCGACCACTTTAACAAGATCGTCTCCACCTATGGCGCGGCGCTGCGGAAACATCTGCGCGATTGGCAGACGATATACGATGGCCTGTCGCAATCGCAGGATCCGCACGCGAAGCTCACGGAATACGCGACGGACGCCGGCCAACGTTGGATCTTGTTTCTCGACATAATGCGGGAAGTCGGCAATTACGCCGTCGAGCAAATGCAGGGCGGAGAAGGGCTTGTTCTGGTTTACGATTTTGACGTCGTGATCGACGGCCGCACGCTCGAGCGCCCGACGAATTACCTGCTCGTTCAAATCCGGCCGCCGGAGGGAGTCGAGACCGACCCAACATTGCGGCCCTATATGATCATCGACCCACGAGCAGGTCACGGGGCGGGGATCGGGGGCTTCAAGTCCGACAGTCAGGTCGGAGTCGCTCTCGCGCATGGTCATCCCGTCTATTTTGTCATTTTCCTTCCCAAGCCCGAGCCGGGCCAAACCCTAGCCGATGTCTGCCTCGCGGAAAGCGTCTTCGTGCGCGAGATTGCGAAACGCCATCCAGATGCGCCTCGGCCCGTGATCATCGGCAACTGCCAAGGCGGTTGGGCGGCGATGCTGCTCGCCGCGTCCAATCCCGATGTGACGGGTCCTGTCGTCGCGTCGGGCGCGCCCTTGAGCTATTGGGGGGGCGTGCGCGGGAAGAATCCGCTGCGTTATTCAGGCGGGTTGGCGTTTGGCGCATTGCCGGCAGTGATCGCGTCCGACATTGGCAATGGCGTTTTCGACGGCGCACATCTTGTCCTCAACTTCGAGTCGATGAATCCGCACAACACCTGGTGGTCGAAATACTACAACCTCTTCGCCAAGGCTGACACCGAAGGGCCGCGTTTCAAGGGCTTCGAGAGATGGTGGTCGACCTTTTACTTCATGAACGAGGCCGAAATCCGCTGGATCGTCGAAAATCTGTTCATCGGTAATAAGCTTCAGAGCAGTCAAGCTTTTCTCGGGGGGCGCGCCCCGGTCGACCTAAGGAAAATCAAAGCGCCAATCATCGTTTTCGCCAGTCAGGGCGACGACATCACGCCTCCCCAGCAGGCGTTGAATTGGATCCCGGCAGTCTACGGGGATGAGCGGGAGATTCGAGCTCGCGGCCAGCGGATCGTCTACATGATTCATGAGGACATTGGCCATCTGGGAATATTCGTCTCAGCGAAGGTCGCGCAAAAGCAACACGACAGGATCGTCACCACGCTTGAGATGATCGAAGCGCTGGCGCCCGGCCTTTATGAAATGCGCATCGAGAAAAAAATCGGCGAAGGCGCGCATGCACATTATGTCATGTCCTGCGAGGAGAGAAGCATCTCCGATATTCAGGCGCTGGACGACGGGCTGGGCGATGAGAAGTCCTTCGAGCTGGTCGCGCGCTTATCCGAATTCTGGGTTGACGCTTATGAATTCGGCGCGCGCCCCTTCGTCAAGGCAATCGCTTCGCCCGCACTTGCGGAAGCATTGGTATGGTCGCACCCGCTCCGCATGCGACGCTACCTGTTGTCGGACAAGAACCCCGCAGTGGCTCCGATCGCGACTTTCGCCAAGACGTTGCGGGAAGAGCGCAAGCCGGCCGATCCCTCCAACCCCTTCCTGAAGAGCGAACAGTTGCTCGCCGATATAATCGAGCAAAATTTGAAGTTGTGGAGCGACGTCGGCGCCGCAGCGAAGGAATTGGCCTTTATTGGTCTCTACGCCAATCCGTTCCTTATGCGGATAAACGAAGGCTATATGCCGGAGACGGGCCCAAAGCTCGGCGAAACGCTGCGCGAGCTCCCGAAAGTCGAGGCCGCCCTCGCAAAAATCGACCAAGGGGGCTTCGCCGAGGCTGTGATCCGCATGCTGGTCCTCATGGCCCGTTCGCGCGGAGGGGTACGCCAGAGCAGGCTTGAGCGGTCCAATCTGATCCTCCAATCGACGGAACCATTTAAGAGCCTCGGAGACGAGGGCCGTTCAGCCATCATCCATGAGCAGACTCTGATCGTCGATTTCGAGCCGGAGGCTGCCATCGCAGCGTTGCCACGGATGCTACGAACAACGGCGGAACGCCAGCGGGCCATCGCGCTCGTTGAAGAAATCGCGGGCGATCCGTTGGAAATGGCGGAGGCGACCGCGCGACTGCTTCGCCGCCTTCGCGAGACGTTGCAGCAGACGCAAGCGCTTGTTGATTCGTCAGACAAATTACTGCCGAACCCTGTTTAACCGCTGTGTAATTGAGCGGAGATAAGAAGATGCGTTCGAATAAGTTTTTCAGTGAATTGGCGGTGGGTCAAGAAGCGTCGATCACCCGAGTCGTCACGCCAGAGGATTTTCTGGTGTTTGCCCACGCCAGCGGCAATCTCAATCCGGCCCATCTTCCCAATGACAAATCCAAGCCGGAGTCGGAAGCCGTCGCGCCCGCCATGTGGGTCGGGTCGCTTTTTTCGGCGGTGCTGGGCAATTTGCTGCCGGGCGCCGGTACCACCTATCTGTCGCAGACACTGCGATTCAACGCCAGAGCCCACATCGGCGACTCCCTCCTGGTCTCGGTGCGGGTGGAGGAATTGCGGCCGCCTTCCACCGTCGTGCTGCGCACCCAGGTCCGGCGCGGCTCCGATCTCGTTGTCGACGGAATGGCCGAGGTGCTCGCTCCGACTGTTCGGCAGACAATCGACGAGGAGGCGCTTCCGGGCCTGACGCTGCAGCGCCATATCCATATGGATCGGCTGCTTGCCGCCTGCGCCTCGCTGCCCGCTCTACCGACCGCCGTCGTTGCCCCAGAAGAAGAAAATGCGTTGCTCGGGGCCTTGGCCGGCGCCCGCGAAAAGCTGATCGTGCCGATCCTTATCGGCGATGAGAAGAAAATTCGTAGCGTCGCCGCCTCCTGTGCCGCGGATCTCGCGGGCGTCTCCATCGAGAACGTTGGCAATCACGACGCTGCGGCGGCGCGCGCCGTCGAGCTCGTGCATCAGGGCGCAGCGGCTGCAGTGATGAAGGGGCATCTCCACACCGACGAGCTGCTGAAACATGTGGTAAAATCTCAAGGAGGCCTTCGCATCGGCCGCCGCATCAGCCACGTCTTCATCATGGATGCGCCAACATTGCGCCAGCTCGTACTGGTCACCGACGCGGCGGTGAACATCGCCCCCACCCTCGAAGAAAAGGTCGACATCATTCAGAACGCCATCGATCTCGGCATCGCCCTTGGGATCAGTCGGCCTAAGGTCGGCGTGCTCTCCGCGGTCGAGACGGTCAATCCGAAAATCCAGTCGACTCTGGATGCGGCGGCCTTGTCGAAAATGGCCGAGCGCGATCAAATTCGCGGCGGTGACGTCGACGGACCGCTAGCGATGGACAACGCCCTCAGCCTCACCGCTGCCCGCAACAAGGGCATCCACTCCTTAGTCGCTGGGAGAGCAGACATTCTCGTCGTTCCCAACCTCGAGTCGGGAAACATCTTGGCGAAGGAATTGACCTACGCCGCTCAGGCTGAAGGCGCTGGGCTCGTGATCGGCGCGAAGGTTCCAATCCTATTGACAAGCCGAGCGGACGACGAACAATCTCGCTTGTTCTCCTGTGCCGTCGCAGCTCTTTACGCGCACTGGCTGTCTACGGGCCGCAGCGCAGTCGAGCCGGAAGCCTTTAAGGAAGCCGCGCAATGACTCGCCATGTCGTCACCCTGAACGCAGGCTCATCGTCGATCAAGTTCGCTTTGTTTGTGGCTGACGACGGCGGAGTGTCGCCGCTTGCCCTAGGCCTCGCCGAGATGGCGGGAGACCAGCGAAGAATGAAAGTAAGAGACCACTCCGGCGCTACGATCTGCAACGAAGTTTGGTCGCAGGCGGATGGCGCAGCTTTTCATCCCGAGGCTCTGAAACGAATTCTCTCCTGGCAGCGCGACGCATTTCCCGAGGCGGACGTAGGAGCGGTTGGCCACAGAGTCGTTCATGGCGGCGTCCGTTACGACGCGCCGGTGATTATCACTGACGAGGTGACCAATCGACTTCAGGAACTTGCTCCCCTTGCGCCGTTGCATGAACCTCATAACCTCGCGGGCATCCACGCGGCTCGCAATGCCTGGCCCTACGCTTGTCAGGTTGCGTGCTTCGACACCGCTTTTCACCGCAATCATCCTTTCGTCAACGACGTTTTTGCGCTGCCACGAAAATATTACGATGAGGGGGTTCGGCGCTATGGCTTTCACGGGCTCTCGTATGAATATGTCGCGATGAGGCTCGGCGAAATCTCACCATCTCACGCTGCAGGACGGGTCGTCGTCGCGCACTTGGGGAACGGCGCATCCATGTGCGCGATAAAGAATGGTCAATCGGTGGCGAGCTCAATGGGGTTTACGGCGCTCGATGGTCTGCCGATGGGCACACGTTGCGGCCAGCTCGACCCAGGCGTTGTGCTATATCTTATGCAGGAAAAGAAACTAGGCGCTGATGAGATCTCGAACCTACTTTACAAGGAGTCGGGATTAAAAGGTCTCTCTGGCGTCTCCCACGACATGCGCGAAATTGAAGCCTCGAACACTCCAGAAGCGCGCGAAGCAATCGACTATTTTGTATTCCGCATTCGCCGGGAGCTCGGCGGACTGGCGGCAGTTTTGCAGGGGATCGATGCGATTGTCTTTTGTGGCGGCATTGGCGAGAACGCTTGGCGGGTACGCGAGCGCGTTCTTGATGGAATGGAGTGGCTGGGCGTTGACCTCGACCGCGAGGCAAACGAACTGAACCGAGAAATCATTTCGTCACGCGACTCGCCAGTTCGGGTGTTCGTTATTCCAACTAACGAAGAGCAAATGATTGCTCGTCACACTTTCGCGCTGGCGTCTGCCAGAGCCAATGTGCCGGCGTGACTGCCTTAGCGCCTCGGGTGCCGTTGGCAAAAGCCCGGCCAGTCGGCAGCGCCGTGTCAGCCAGCGCCTACTGGCTGATCGAGATAAATCCCGAAACAAGAGCCGGGCGCGCGAAGCCCCTTCTCCTCCGATGCATCGGCCACCGCGCACCATTTCCGAAAAAACGCAAGGCGGAGAAAATCGAGGCGATTTTCTCTTGTTCGTCATTCAGAATAAAGCGATTGCACGCAACGCCCTTGGCTCAGGGGCGATCGAAATCCTGTCTCCAATCCGGGCGCGCCCCCGCTCGGACGGCGATCGCCGGCAAGGCGTCCTCCGCCGATTGTCTGATCTTGGCCGCGACCGCCGGCCGGTTTCTGTAAAATTCGTCGCGAATGGCGATTACGGCGGGCGTCGAAATTGTCTTGATGGCGCTAAACCAGTGAGCTTCGATGGTCGCAGTGGCATAGAGGCGGCGGCTATTGAATTGTGCGTCGAGCAGCTTTCCGTCCGGCCGAATATCGACGAATTTGAACACACGTTGTTTTGTCTTCGGGTCGACAGTTTCCCGCACTTCTTGCAGAAGCGGCGATTGAGGGCCGTCCATGACGAAAAAGGCGTCGATTTGGCGATCGCGCAACTTGTTGAGTGCTGTCGACGAACCGTCTGGCTGGATGTCGATAATGTGCTTCCATTCCGGCGCGTTGGCAAGGATGTTGCGAAGCGTCAGCTCGCCGCCCGAACCCGAGCCCCCGGCCGCGACGCGCAGAACATTGCCGGGCTTCAGATCATTGACCATGTCGGCGAACTTGTTTTCCCGCGCGTCGGCGCGGACGACCATAAATCCATCATATGGATAGAGCGGCGATCCAAGCACGACGACCTTTCCGGTGCAGTCCGGCGTCTCGACGCGCGCAGCCAGAACGTCCGCCTGCACGACAGCCATCGCGACGTCGCCTTCGCATAGGCCGTTGAGAGATTCGACGCTCCCCTTGGATTCAAGGGGCTTCAACCGAACGCCCTCCGACACGGTCTTAGAATTGATTTCCGGAACCACAATGGCGCAGTTTTCCTTATCCGACCTACCACAGGCGACCTCGACCTCGATCGTCTCGATCTTCTCCTTGGCGGCGCGGCGCTCGGACAGCGACTCGGCGTGTGTCTGAGGCGCCGCCAGAAGAATCGCCAAGGCGGCGGCAGCGCGAAGATCGATGGACATTTCTAGACTCCGATATGGTTGAACATCTCAACGTGAAGGCGCCCGACGGGGCTCGTTCAGCGGTACAATCCTTCCCCCGCGTGGTTCACGATATTAGCGTCCACACCTTCGCAGGAAATAGCGCTCACGATAGGATCTTATAAGAATCTGTCCTGGAAGTTTGAGGGAGTGTGACGCGCCATGTCGAATGAAGTTTTAGACCCCCCTGGACCCAGCCGCGCCTGAGCAGGTCCATTCCTTATTGCTCAACCAATTTGGACATGTGGAGAAGCAGGTCTCCCTTGCTACGACGACCGCGACAATAATCGTAGCCAGGCCCACGGACAGTCTCGACAGGTTTGACGCTCGGCACATCCTTCTTTAGCGACCAATGGGTGCGAGTTTGGTTATAATAACTTTAGCAGGGCAGAGAGCCACCGAGGAATGCATCTCCCCTAACAGTGCATTGTGAACCTACGACGAGCGTTGCTCGTACAATGTCATTAAAAAAATTTAATCTCGATCCAACGGAACCTATCAATCTTCTTTCCCGCTTGCGATGACACTGTTACCCACGCCCGATCGCCCGGGATTCCATGCAGACGAACAAGCGCCCGCGGACTTCTCGCACACACTGCCGACTGTCCGGCGTCAGCGCCTTTCCCGAGCTCTCGAGGATTGGGGTCCCCGAGTTGATTGTCACATTATTTCGTCAAGAGGAGAAATGGATGACAACCAACCCTGGTCAGCCCCAGACGTGGCGACAGCAACCGCCTCTCGGCCCGACTTTGGACGGAAAGGCGGGCCGTTTTTTTTCTTCGTGATCCCCTTCTCTCCCTCACTCCGGCTCAGGTCGCATCGCTATCTGAGCTCCTG
>Ga0209048_10002480_pt1 | contig 18290 bp, 19 predicted proteins | sample FrelakmetCRP12CR_FD_187146 | JGI IMG/M metagenome (GOLD analysis project Ga0209048, IMG submission 187146) | Freshwater lake sediment microbial communities from the University of Notre Dame, USA, for methane emissions studies - CRP12 CR (SPAdes)... | ecosystem: Environmental > Aquatic >... | reverse complement strand
CAACTTTCGGTACACCGTTTTAAGCACGTTTCTCACAAGCTGGGCCAACCGATACTGACCCACCAAAACCCCAAGCTTGGTTTCTCTCCGGCCAACGTCGCAACTCACAGCCGGCGCGTTGCGAACTTTTTTTTTACCTCAGTCTCACGAGGTGGATAATTCCCCTCTTGAGAGGGGTCAGGGGTGTGTCATTGCTCAATAACACTCAACACGCCTGGCATGTTTCTCTTTACATCTAAATCGTTAAAACGCAGAAATTGTATCCCTAATTTCTCGATCTCCCGCTGATAGTCTCTATCTTTTTCGTAAGCATTTTCCCTGTCGTGGCTATTTCCATTTATTTCAATTGCTACTGCTAACGCAGGACAAAAGAAATCAGCCACCCTTCTACACACCCCGTCACTTCGTGACACCCCTCGCAAGAGGGGATCACGATATGCCAAATTTATGCGGTGAATGGAGAGCGTGGCGAACGGATTAAAGTGTTAGTTTTCAACAATGTCGCCCTTTGTTTAATGACGGCCTAAAATCCTGTGGTGAAAAATTTTATAGTTTTATGGACATCTCCACCTCCACTCCTAACGCAGGGCACCACCTGGACGAAATAATTTTTTAACGAGATCTATAATCTCTTGTTTTGCTCCCAACTCCTTTAATTTTGCTACTGCATTTTGAAAAGCGTTCTTTACTTCAGCTTCACTGTAATCAAAATTCGATTCCTTTTTTAGGTCAAACTCGGTCTTACCTGCAATCGCCGATATTTCAGTCAGTACTTCTTTATCGTGAAAATCGTGATATTTAATTTCCGATGAAGCAATAGATAACGACAATGAAAGCCATTCTATTGATGCAGTTACAGCTTCCCAGAGATATTCATAAAACTTTTAGTAATCTGGAGGGTACATTAAGTCTATTTCAGTCTTAAAAACCTTTTGGACACCTTCTTGATCCAAAAATGAGTTTATAGAGGCTTCAATAACAGCTTTGTGGCCAAGCATAATTTGTGCTTTTCTATTTGCTTCCATACCAATGCTGAATATAAATGGAGTCCATTGCACAGCTCTCTCAAGCATCTTTGTATCCAAATGCCCGATAGCCTTATTCCTGACATGATTGATAAATGAAAGCCTTTTTCGAAGTTTTTTCGTCAGGACAACGTATTCTTCTGGACGTGCTATTTTGCTACTATGAACTGCTTCTCGAACATTATTCAAAATAATGAAAACTTGCCTTGTATTCCTTAACTTGGCTATCCAACTGTCACCACCATCAACACTAAGTTGCAGCATATTGTGGAAGTATTCCAAATCATCTTTCAACAACAGCAACTTTAGATAATTTGCCTTTCTTTCAATCTGATATTTGTCTTCTGCGGTCATTTTAATTAATTTCTAAGAATAATCTTTTTCGCATATAACATTGCGTTTATATAGTTTTTATATAACGCCCTAACGGTTAGTTTCCGTCCGCATAAGACCCCTTCGCTACTCTTCTTATAACACATCCACAGGACTACACATTCTTTAGTCACCCCAAAACAAAAAAGGCCCATCACCTTTATATCTGGCAATGCGGCCTTTGTTTTTTATTCGTAAGCAGTCATGAAAAATTTTTCCCCGGAGATTTTATCCCTTTTTCCGTTTCGCTGGAGTACACATAACTTTTTATTAAATGCCGAAGGGGGGACTCGAACCCCCACGGGTCTCCCCACTACCCCCTCAAGATAGCGTGTCTACCAGTTCCACCACTTCGGCGTTATGATTTACCCCGCTTATTTTTGAGGAGCAGGGGTTGCCGGCATAGTGCTTGGCGCTTTTTGCCCGGCTCCTGTGCCTGGCGCCTGGGGAATTTTTGGGACCGCCTTTTCTTCGTGCGTTGCCCTTGGTTTCATAATTGTCTCCCCGCCTCTATTTGCCGAGATGTACGTCAGAAGGATGGAGGTAACCATAAAAATAACGGCTACGGCAGTAGTGAGTTTTTCAAAAAAACCCGCTCCGCCAGAAGCCCCAAAAACAGTCTGCGTTGCTCCTCCAAAGGCTGCTCCCAGACTTGCCCCTTTACCGCTTTGGAGAAGCACGATGCAAATTAAAGCAATACAAACGGTTATATGAATGACAGTAATAAAAGTACCCATGATTATTTCTCCATTTTATCTTTAAATGTCAGCTTTTCAAGTTCGGGATAATATTGGTTTTTAAAAATTTTATCAAGATTTTTTTATTTACTCAATAGCTTATCCCCGGCAATCAATTAACACATTGAAATAATAATATATTTTTAAAACAACAAGCCCTTGGGAAGAAGCGCAGCAGAATTGCGGATCACCGCGTGAGAAGGTTGAGCCAAAAAAACCAGGCCTTTGGTTCTTGAGATTCAGTAAGGGATAATGCCTTAGGTGAATTTCACAATCCGGGAAAAGGAGTCTACTTTAAGCGAAGCCCCGCCCACCAAAACACCGTCAATATCTTTCTCCGCCATCAATTGATCAATATTATCCGGCTTAACGCTTCCGCCGTAGAGGATGCGGGTTTTTTCAGCTACGTCTGTATTAAATTGTTCTTTAAGCTTATTCCTTATAAACTGGTGATCCTCTTCTGCCTGGGCAGCCGTAGCTGTTTTCCCGGTTCCAATCGCCCAGACCGGTTCATAAGCGATGACCACAGTGCCCATGAGAGCAGGCGTTAGCCCCTTTAACCCTTCGGAAATTTGCATTTCCAGAACGGAAAAAGTTTTCCCGGCTTCACGCTCTTCCAGAGTCTCTCCAATGCAAACAATAACCTTCAGGCCTTGATCGATGCTTTTTTTAGTCTTCTTGTTTACCGTTTCATTGGTCTCGCCAAAATACTGCCTTCGCTCCGAGTGACCGATAAGGGTGTACGTGCACCCAGCGCTGAGAAGCATGGCCGGAGAGATTTGGCCGGTAAAAGCGCCTTCATCTTCCCAGAAAACATCTTGAGAAGAAAGATTAATATTTGAGCCGCGAATAGCCTGGGCCACCGGATGGAGAGAAACGAACGGAGGGGCAATCACAATGTCTCTTCCGGAGACATCTTTTACTGCTTCTTTGAGCTGCGTAGCAGTTTCTACAGCCTCAGGAACTGTTTTGTACATTTTCCAGTTCCCGGCAATAAGAGGAACTCGGTTCATGCTCTGTTTTCCTTTCGTCTCGTCGGGTCAAACTTCATTGAAGTGAGCGCATTTTCAACGGCAGTCAGCAGACAGAAATCAACTATCCAAGGGCAAAAAATCTTCTCTAAATGTTGACTTCTGTCTTCGTACCACCTGGTTTCGGTTTCAGCCTGTTCTTTCCAAAACAGAGATCGCTGGAAGAGGTTTGCCTTTCAGTATCTCGATAAATGCTCCCCCACCAGTAGAAATATATGAAATCTTGTCCGCTGCGTTCAATTTGTGTACAGCCACATCAGTATCACCACCACCCACAATCGTGAGGGCGGACGATTCCGCGAGAGCCTTCACCATTGCGAACGTTCCCTTGCTGAACGGTTCCATCTCAAAAACCCCCATCGGACCATTCCAGACAATGGTCTTGGCATCTGCAAGCGATTCGGTAAAAAGCACTTGCGTTGCCGGGCCAATATCAAGGCCCATCCATTCCGGAGGAATCTCTTGAATCGAGGTGATTTTTGTTGACGCCCGGGGATCGAGTTGATACGCGGCAACACAATCGACGGGAAGAAGGAGTGCTACCTTTCGCTCTTTCGCTTTTGCCAAAATCCTTTTTGCGGTCTCAATCAACTCCCCTTCAACCAGAGATTTTCCCACCTCATATCCCTGGGCCTTAAGAAAGGTAAAAGCCATCCCCCCGCCGATAAAGATTTTATCCACTTTCTGGATCAAGTTTTCCAAGGCATCAAGTTTTTCGGATACCTTTGCCCCACCCATGATAGCAACCAGAGGACGGGCAGGTTCAACCATTGCTTTTCGAAAATATTCGATCTCGTTTTTCATCAGAAACCCACCCCCACACTCCTTGACAAACTCGACCACTGCTACATTTGAGGCATGGGCACGGTGGGCAGTACCAAAAGCATCGTTAATATAAACATCGGCAAGGTTTGCCAGTTTGCGGCCAAACTCCCGGTCGTTTTTTTCCTCTTCCGGGTGGAACCTTAAATTTTCTAAGAGGAGAATATCTCGTGGCTGCATCTCAGAAACGAGCTTTTCCACCTCCGGACCAATACAATCTGGTGCAAGGATAACTTTTTTCTGCAAGACCTGAGAAAGGTATTTGGCCACTGGTAAAAGACTGAATTCAGGCTCTGGTTTGCCCTTGGGACGACCCAAGTGGGACATAAGGATAATTTTAGCATCTTGTTTTATAGCGTAGTTAATCGTGGGTAAAGCGCCCCGAATCCGAGTACCATCGGTAATATTCTTGTTTTCATCGAGGGGCACATTAAAATCCACTCGAATCAGAACCCTTTTCCCCTTCAGGTTTATTTTGTCAATGTATTTTATATACTTTATGGCCATGATAATCCCTCCTAAACACCATCATAATTTCTTGGCAAGATAGAGAACTAAGTCAACCATGCGGGTAGCATAGCCAATCTCATTGTCGTACCAGGCAAGTACCTTTATCATGTCCCCACCGATAACGGTGGTATTCGGGGCATCGACAATCGAAGAAAAATGGCTGCCATTGAAATCACAGGAAACCAAAGGGTCTTCGGTATAAGCCAGGATACCCTTTAAGGTGGTTTCGCTTGCCTTTTTTAGGGCGGCATTTGCTTCTTCCTTGGTCGTCTCTTTTTCAAGCATGGCTACTAAATCAACCAAAGAAACATTCGGGGTAGGAACCCGAATGGCAAGTCCGTCGAGCTTTCCTTTTAACTCCGGCAGCACGAGTGAGACTGCGGCCGCGGCTCCGGTGGTGGTGGGAATCATGGATAAAGCTGCAGCCCGCGCCCGTCTTAAGTCCTTGTGGGGCAAATCTAAGATTCTTTGGTCATTGGTGTAGGAATGGATGGTAGTCATAAGCCCCTTTTTAATACCAAAGTTTTCCATCAAGACTTTGGCAACCGGTGCAAGGCAGTTGGTGGTACACGAAGCGTTGGATATGACGTGATGGTTTTTCGGATCGTATTTGTCTTCATTGACCCCCATGACGATAGTGATGTCCGGTTTTTTTGCCGGGGCAGAGATAACGACCTTTTTGGCACCTGCGGTTAGATGCTTAGCCGCCGCTTCCCGGTCGGTAAACAGACCCGTGCTTTCCATCACAATGTCCACTCCCAAGTCCTTCCAGGGAAGCTGTGCAGGATCTTTAACACTTAAAATTTTTACCTCTTTTCCACCAACCTGAATCCCACCTTCTTTGGCTTTTACCTCTTTATTAAAGATTCCATGGACGGAATCATATTTGAGTAAGTGCGCAAGCGTTTTCGGGTCAGTGATGTCATTAATTGCTACAAATTCCAGTGCGGGGTTGTCTGCCCCAAGCCTGAGGGCACATCTCCCAATTCTTCCAAAACCGTTGATTCCAATTTTTACTGCCATGGCAGCCTCCTTTTGCTCGAATGGGTAATAATATGTCTGCTGAAAAAAGATATCTCCTATTTTTCTTGAATGGTCTCCTCCACTTTTATCCCAAAATGCCTCCCTGCCTCCTCGAGAGAAACCAGCACCTCGCTTCCTTTTTTCAGTTCTACGACGGAAATTGGTTTCCCGTCTGGAGCAGTCAAGCGGATAGTTTCGGCATTTTGGAGAATCATTGAACACACCTCGCCTTGAGCTTCAGCTTCTACGAAGATGAGCGGCCGCCTTTCGATCTTTACCCTCCCCACTACGGCGGGCTGGGTTTTTCCCTGAAAGTTAACCACCATAACCTCATCACCCGCCTTAAGCTCGGATAGATAGCGGGTTTTGCCGCCCAAAACTTTAATGTAGGCATGAACCGGGCCAGCATTCACCCGAAAAGGCCTTGGTTCAACATACGGGTTGTCAATAGATTCGGAATGCACCAGAAAAAAAGCTTTACTGCTGTTGCCGATAAGCATCCCTTCTCCAATATTCATGGAGGTGCAGGTATCAACACAAACGCGGTCTCCCATGCTGATAGGCTCTATTTTCTTTACCTTAGCCGGGATAAGGTGAACAAGCTCGGAATCCCGGTGGGCTGTTTCGATGATCTTTTTTATGCGATTGAGATCAGGAGTAGTGATGAGAACACCATCAACCCCTTTCTCCAAAATTCCGAAAACGGTCTGGGCCTCCTTTTCATCATTAACCTCAACAATGAGCCCTTGGGTTTGCGCTATCAGGTTTTCGAGGGGAATGATTGTCCAGTCCGTTGTCCGGACAATGACCAGTGCATTTTTTGTTAACTGTAAAATTTTTGTTTCATCCTCTTTCCCTCTAATTTCCCATTCCACAACATCTTTGTTTAGTTTGAGATCTCCATCCTCAGCAATTGTGGTAATGATCCCCAACTCTTTAACCTTTTCCGAAAAACCCTTTGGGACCATCACGCCATCAGCGCCGCTTTCTAACGCAGTGGTTACAATCTTTTTATCCCATGGAATTGCTTTCACCCAGATTTTTTTCACTAAATTTCCTCCTACATTTAAAGCTCTTACAAAAGCAGTCCGTCTTTCCCTGCTTGGCTGGAAAATAAATATAAAGAATATCGTATTTTTTGTTTTGATGCAACCCTTTGGTAATACCTGTTCCTCTAAAATGTATTATCACTTTAGCTGTTTTCTGTCTATCCCAGAAAATATATTGTCTTGACAATTTCTTTTTATTTTTTAAAATGAGACTTTTTAGAATTATTTAACTTTTTAAGCGGTAAGACATTTTCACCCATCGTGAGAACTTTTAAAAACTTTGTTTGTCTTCAAATACCAAACCATAGCGGTCAGAATGTTACTGGAAATATCGCTCAGGAAAATCTATGATTGAAGCAAAAAACCTAACCAAGCGTTTTGGGGATACTCTTGCGGTCGATACTATCTCTTTTGCCGTAAACAAGGGAGGAATTGTAGGACTTCTGGGACCAAATGGAGCCGGCAAAACTACTACCATGCGAATCCTGACCTGTTATCTTGCCGCGGATTCCGGAACAGCGACGATCGCGGGTAAAAATGTTTTGACGCAGTCTCTGGAAGTCCGCCGCTGCATCGGTTATCTCCCTGAAAATAACCCTCTCTATACGGAGATGGGGGTAGTGGACTACCTAAAGTTCATTGCTCAAATCCGGCATATCCCCCGCAAAAAGATAAGATCTCAGGTCAAGGAAATGGTCGAGGTTTGTGGGTTGGAGCCTGTCCTCAATAAAAAGATTGATGAGCTTTCCAAGGGGTTTCGCCAGCGGGTAGGTTTGGCACAAGCAATGATTCATAACCCCGCGGTTCTTATCTTTGATGAGCCTACAGTCGGTTTGGACCCAAACCAGATCGTTGAGATTCGAGAGTTAATTAAACGGCTGGGGGCAGAAAAGACGGTTATCCTCAGTTCCCATATTTTGCCTGAAGTATCAGCTACCTGTAAACAAGTTATCATCATGAACCGTGGCCGGATTGTGGCCAGCGGCACTCCTGAAGAGATGTCCAGTCGCGCTCGAGGCGGGGGGGTGGTAACCATGGTGGTTCGAGGGCCCGTGGAGCAAATAAAAGACAAGCTTAAGACCGTGAAAAAAGTAAAAAATTTCACTATGCAGGAAACAGAAGGAGATGGCCGAACTCGCTTTGAGATAATAAGCACAGGAGAGGGAAACATAAACGAAGACCTTTTTCGAATGGTAGCTGAGAATGGGTGGGTGCTCTCTGAACTTCACCAGGAGACACTGAGTCTCGAGGATGTTTTTCAACAACTCACGTTAAAAGAAAGTTAATGCTATGCGCAACATTCTGATCATCTCCCGAAAAGAGCTCCGCATTTTTTTTGATTCTCCGATTGCCTATATTTTTATCATTGCTTTTTTGGCTTTTTCTAACTGGTTATTTTTTCGAAGCTTTTTCATCGTGGGCCAGATTTCCATGCGGGATTACTTCTTTTTTATTCCCTGGATTTTTCTTGTCTTTATCCCCGCAGTCACCATGAGGCTGTGGGCAGAGGAAAAAAAGATCGGGACCATTGAAGTCTTGATGACCTTGCCGGTAAGAAACTATGAGGTGGTGCTGGGAAAATTTCTGGCGAGTTTCTCTTTTGTCATGATTGCCCTGGCCTTAAGCTTCTCCCTTCCTCTTACCCTGTTTTTTTTAGGCGATGTTGACTTTGGCCCCATCATTGGCGGGTATGTAGGAGCATGTTTTCTCGGGGGTGCTTATCTGGCAATCGGTCTTTTTGTCTCCAACCTCGCAGAAAACCAGATCGTCGCTTTTATCATCGCGGCGCTTTTATCTTTCACTTTATTTATTATTGGTGAAGATATTGTCCTGGCTACGCTTCCTAATTCTTTAGTTCCCACCTTTTCTTTTTTAGGCTTAGGAAAGCACTTTGTCTCTCTCCAACGCGGAGTGCTTGATAGTCGGGACGTGATCTATTATATCTCCGTAATCGGATTTTTCTTGTTTCTTAACACCCAATCACTAGAAAGTAGAAAGTGGTAAGAAGATGGCATCGTTATCCAGAAAAATAAGCGCCTCTACGAACTTCCTTTTTTTTGTTCTGATCATCGTGGGGTTTCTGGTGCTCATCAACTTTCTCGCCATGCGGCATTTCGGCCGTCTTGATTTAACCCAAAATAAACTTTACACCTTATCTGACTCCAGTATAAACGTAGCTTCCACTTTAGATGATATTGTCAAAGTTACCTGCTATTTTTCTAAAAACCTTCCCTCCTACGTGATGCCCCTGAAACAGCAGGTAAATGATATCCTCGATGAATACCGGGCGTACGCGAAGGGCAACATCCAGATAGAATTTTTTGACCCAACCGAAGACCCCGCCTTAGCGCAAAAGCTGAGATTTATGGGTATTCCCCAGGTGCAGTTAAATATCATGGAAAAAGATCAGGCTTCGGCCACCAATGTCTATATGGGCGTTGCGGTCAGTTATGAAGATAAACAGGAAGTCATTCCCTTTGTAAAAGATGTTAATAACCTTGAATATGAAATCACCAGCTCCATCTTAAAAGTCACCCGCAAAGAGAAAAAGACCGTCGGCTTTTTAACCGGGCACGAAGAGCATACTATTTACGGTGACTATCAAACTGTTCATAAGGCTCTTACCCGTGAGTATGAGGTGGAGGAAGTCAACCTATCCTCAGGGCAGCCCGTGCCGAACAATATTAATGTCCTGGTTTTGGCCGGCCCAACCCGTCTTACTGAACAGGATAAATACGCAATTGATCAGTACATCATGAAAGGAGGAAAAGTAGTTTTCCTCATTGACATTGTGACCATCCCCCCCGAGGGGGCAGCCCAGGCGTCTTATCGGGAGACCAACCTCATTGATATGTTGGAAAATTATGGGGTGAGAGTAACAAAAAATTTAGTTTTGGACCGATTCAATATGCTCATCAGCTTCCAAACCGGGTATACCATCCTCCGGGCTCCCTATCCCTTTTATGTTAAAGTGGTAAAAGAGGAAAATGGGTTCGACCCTGATAACCCTATTGTCAATCAGTTCAGCTCCATGGTTTTCCCCTGGGTAAGCGCTCTCGAACCTTTAAAAGATAGCCACAAAGACTTACAGTTCACGGTGTTGGTACAGTCCTCCCGGTATAGCTGGCTGCAAAAGGGAATGTATGATCTGAGCCCGCTCCAGCAGTTTATGCCTCAACCTGAAGATATTAAGCCCTATCCTTTAGCCATGTTAGTGAACGGAAAATTCAAGAGCCTTTTTGTTGACAAAGAAGTTCCGCTGCTAAAAAAATCGGCTGAGGAAGGAAAAACGCATGAGGAAAAGCAAGAGACAATAAAACAGTGTGAGAAAGGGAATCAGATTCTGGTAGTAGCCAATGCGCGGTTTATTAATGACAACTATGCCGAGATCCCAGGGAATATAGAATTTTTCTTAAATGCGGTTGACTGGTTTACCTGGGGTAAAGATTTAATCGGGGTCCGATCGCGGCTGGTTCTTGATCGGACATTGCCTTTTCTTTCGGAACAACAAAAAACCGCCATTAGATTCGCCAACCTTGGGGGAATTCCAATTTTATTAGCCTTATTCGGCATTGTTCGGTTCTATATCAGAAAAAAGAAAAAAATAACCCTTGAAACTCTAAAATAAGACCGCCATGAAATTAAAGCACAACCTTATTCTTCTTATTGTCTTAATTGTTTTTGCCTCTGTAATCCTGCTGGTTGAGAGACCTTTTGAAAATAAGACAAAAAAAACTCGGGAAGAAGCTTCTCCTCTTTTCCCTGACCTTAAGGTTGAACAGGTTAAAAAAATTGTGGTGAAAAAAGGCAATACCACAACGACCTTAGAAAACCGGGACAATCTCTGGTACCTTTTAGATAAGGAGGCGTATCCGGCTGATCCGACCATCGTTGAGGGAGTCATTAAAAAAATTCAGGACTTTAAAAAAATCAACCTCGCTTCCCGGAAAAAAGATAAACATTCCTTGTTCGAGGTAAAAGAGGGAATGGGAGTTGAGGTCATCCTTTTGGGACCCGAGAAAAAAAAACTCGCCCGCTTTTTCATTGGAAAGACCGGACCTGACTTTTTAAGCACCTATATCCGGAAAGCGGACTCAGATGATGTTTACCTCTATGATGATTATTTAAGAGCTGATTTTGACAAGCAGGTAAATAACTGGCGGGACAAAACCATCTTAGCATTTAACCCCACTGAGGTGATAACATTAACCATCAGCAAGCTAAAAGAAAAAGAAACGATTGCGCTCACCAAAGACACTCAAGATAACTGGCAGCTTGAGGAACCTATTTCGAGCCTGGCGAAAAATCCACCAATAGAAAAACTTTTAGCTACCCTTGGGAATCTGAAGGCTGCTGACTTTGCTGATGAAGAAAAAGAAGTTAAAGACAGTGGTATAGATGATCCTGCTTACCAAATCACGGTGAGATTAAAGGATAACCGAAAAAAGACCCTCTTGGTTGGAAATAAAAAGGAGAAGGGTCAATACTACGCTAAAAATGACGAGAAAAAATATCTCTTCCTTCTTGATCAAAACACGGTTGAGAGTTTAGTGCCAAAGGTTAAAGACTTACAAAAAGCAAAAACCGAATCAGGGGAAAAAACCCCTCAGGAAAAAACGGAGCCACCGCCTCCACCGTCTGTCAGCAGGCGTTAAAACGTATTACATCCTTAGCCTCTCATTTTGTCTTTTGATGTCCCTCCTCACAAAATCAACTCACCCCTTGAGGAAAGACCTCGAGCAAATTCACCACAATAAAGCTTCGTATCCCTCAGGAGTTTTTTTATGAAAAAAAATGACATTATGGTTTTTCTTTTTCTTTTTTTATTTCTTTATCCTTTCCCTACCACTCACGCCTCTTCTTTAAGAGAAGATGCGGTGGTAAAAGCGGTGAGAGAAACCAGCCCGGCAGTCGTTAATATCAGCACTGAGCAGGTAGTAGAACGCAAGGCAAGTCCTTTATCTCCCTTTTTCAATGATCCTTATTTTGATAAATTTTTTAAGGATTTTTTTGAACCAGGGTATGAAAAAAAATATACCCAGAAAAGCTTGGGCTCTGGGGTTATTTTTGAAAAGAGAGGTTACATCTTAACCAACTGGCATGTGGTGGAAAAAGCTTCCCAGATAAAGGTTATCCTGATCAATGAAGAAATATTTAATGCTAAACTGATTGGGTCATCCCCGGAGCTTGATCTTGCGGTCTTGAAAATCGAAGCTCAGCGTGACCTCCCCACAATAAAAATTGGGGATTCCGACCGCCTCATGATCGGCGAAAAAGTAATCGCTATTGGTAATCCCTTTGGACTTTCCCACACGGTTACCACGGGGGTAATAAGCGCTCAAAAGCGATCTTTGCGGGTGGGAGAAAATGTCTACCTTGATTTTATCCAGACTGATGCTTCAATTAATCCCGGCAACAGTGGAGGGCCTCTCCTTAATATCGATGGAGAGCTGATTGGTATTAACAGTGCTATTTACGGTGAGGGAGCGCAGGGGATTGGATTTGCGATTCCGATCAATAAAGCGAAACGGGTAGTCGATGACTTGATTACCTATGGAGAAGTAAACCCCGCGTGGGTAGGGATTAAACTCCAAACCCTCTCTCCTGAGATGGCTAATTATCTTGGTTATACCGGAGAAAACGGTGTTTTAGTGAAAGAGACTGAACCAGGAAGCCCTGCAGAGAAAGGCGGCATAGAAAAAACCGATATCATCATTAAAATAGAAAATGAGCAAGTAAAAACTAAACCTGATTTCTGGGCTATCCTGAGACAGTATACCTCCAATGAGAGCATCCCGTTTACCCTTTTCCGAAAAGGCACAATCATCACATTAGCAATTAAGGCAGAAAAGTTTCCCCTTGCCCGAGCAGAAGAGTACTTTTTTAATCTCCTCGGCATTCAAGTCCGAAAAGGAGAACCAACGCAAACCAAGCCGAGGGTAAACGCCGAGCCAACGGGAATTGCTATCGCAAAGGTAAGGGATAGAAGCCAGGCTTATAACCTTGGAATTAAACCGGGAGACCTTATTCTCCAGATAAATGAGACGTCGATAAATTCTTTTCCTGATTTTCAAAAGTCAGTAGCCAGCATTTTCCAAAAAGATACCGCTCTCCTCCTTATTCAACGGGGGTTTCGCGGCTACTATCTTACAATCCCTCTTGAAAACGAGTGAAAGGTGCGCAACGAAGCCTGGAGATTTGATTAACAAAGGCGAGAATGCTTTCGAAAAAACGATTAACGAAGTCCGCTCAACATAAGCAGCTTATGGATTACAGCGCCGCCGAGAATACAAACCGGGAACGTGACGATCCACGCATAAACAATTTTCTTCCCAATCCCCCACCGAACCATCTTGACACCTCGAGCAGCTCCGACCCCCAAGATGGCACCCGTGATAGCGTGTGTTGTACTGATCGGTATTCCAACAAGGGTATTCGCCATGATGGTGGTGGCAGCAGCCGTCTCGGCGGCAAACCCCTGATACCTTCGCAAATGGACCAGGCGAGAACCTAAGGTACGAATTACTTTCCACCCCCCCATAGATGTTCCCAAAGCAATAGTTGCCGCACAGGCTATCCGTACCCAAAAAGGAACATGAAACTGAGCAGAGGATGAAACAGCGTGAACGCTTTCACTTAACGCCTTCACCATTAACGCACCGCTAATAATGCCCATCGACTTCTGGGCATCACCAGTACCGTGGGCAAAAGCCATTGCCCCCGCAGAAAGCAATTGGAGTTTGCCAAAAATAACTGAGCCGACCTTTGGGTTAACATCCTTAAATACCCACGTGACTAATCGAGCAAGGGTGTTGCCGAGGATAAACCCTGCCGGGGGGCAAATCATTACGCCAAAGAGAATCTTTTGAATCCCATGAGCTTTAAGTGCATCTACTCCTGCTGCGGCAATGACTGAACCGATCAGGGACCCTAATAAAGCATGAGAACAACTGGTAGGCAGACCTCTCCGAGCACAAACATTGATCCAGAGCGGAGCCATCATGACTGCAGCTAAGAAGGTAGATAACGTCAACTGTTCCGGCGAGGCGATCTCTGAACCCACCGTCTTAGCCACTTCACTGCTAAACAAGGCTCCGCAGAAATTCAGGACCGAGCAAAAAATAATTGCCTTTAAAGGGGATAAAACGCGGGTGGAGATAACCGTCGCGATTGCTCCCGCGGCATCATTCCAGCCATTAGCCAAGTCGTAGATCAGGGCGAAAATAATTATCAGCACTAACGTGAACGTAACCATATATAATTTATTAAGGAATGAGGGAAAAGTATTGGCCTGAATAACGTTACAAACGCTCAGGCATGTTTGACAATGATGGTGTGGAGTACATCAGCCACATCTTCACAGCGGTCAGTGGCACTTTCAAGGATTTGATAAATATCTTTCCATTTAATTATTTCCTTGGCATCCCCTGCTTCATCAAACAGCTTGCCGATAGCGTGTTGCATCAAGCGGTCAGCTTCGTTTTCCTGCGTGTGAATCTCAAGGCAACAATCCAGAATGTTATGAGAATTTTTCAGGTTTCGGAGATTAGAAATTGCTTCGATGAGCAGGGCGGTAGACTTAACCAGTATCCGACTAAACTCTTTGGCCTCCTCGGTAGGTTGAGGAATATTGAATAAAAGCATCCGATTCGCAGCCATGTCCGTTTGGTCGAGAACATCATCCAAACGCTGGGCGATGTGATGAATATCGTCTCGGTCTAAGGGGGTAATAAAGGTCTTGGCTAAATGTTCGAGAATGTGGTGCGTAACATCGTCACCAGCATGTTCTAGGTCTTTAATTTTTTGGACTTTAGTGGGTAGGTCGGTGTAGTTTTCAAAAAGGTCTTTTAATGCCTTGGCACCCTCATGGACATTGCGGACTGATTTTTCAAAAAGTTCAAAAATTACATTTTTTTGTGGGAAGAGCGTGAACATGATTCCCTCAGATTTGAAATTCGTAGCTATTTTTTAACTATCCGTTTTTCTTCCACTTATTGCTATAAAAGCACCTTCCAAGGTTATGAAGTATAAAATAAGGCGTTTTGTGTGTCAATAAAAATGTACCTGCTGAAGTAATTAAATTTTTGAAAAAAATAAAATCAAAAATAAACAAGAAACACTTCACCATAAACCCAAAACCCATCTTAACCGGCCCGCAGAAGATATTGAAGTTGCCCGCTATACATTGGTCGTATACACGCTGCAATAACTCAATCGGTATGAGCGGGTGAAATCTCAAGATGACCCCAGGGCACGAAGAAAGTTTCACAACGAAAGGCTTTGACTATGAGCTTTCAATTTGATAATAAAGATTATCGCTGAGTGATTTTTTTCTTAATCCAAGGAAGTTTTGCCTAGAACAACCCATGGAATTAATCACACATTATATTAATATCTTTCTTCACCTTGATCACTATCTGAGTTCGATAATCCAGCAGTATGGTTTTTGGACTCATCTTATCCTTTTTTGCATAATCTTTTGCGAAACTGGTTTGGTTGTAACTCCTTTTTTGCCGGGAGATTCTTTGCTTTTTGCCACGGGTACTTTTGCTGCCCGCGGGGAATTAGAGCTAACCGTGGTACTGGCCTTACTAAGCGTCGCTGCCATAGCTGGCGATACAATAAATTACTGGTTTGGATTTTTAGCAGGGCCAAAAATGTTAGAAAGGAAAAAAATCCGGTGGGTGAAAAAAGAATATTTAGACCGGACTCATCAGTTCTATGAAAAGTATGGGGGGAAAACTATTATTCTGGCACGGTTTATTCCGATCATTCGTACCTTTGCCCCTTTTGTGGCCGGTATTGGCACTATGGCTTATCCTCGGTTTTTGCTCTATAATATTATGGGCGGTACATTTTGGGTTGTTGCTATGACCTTGCTGGGTTTTTTCTTTGGAAACATACCTATCGTTAAAGAGAACTTTTCTTTCGTCATTGTTGTCATAATTGTGATCTCCATTCTTCCTGCTGTGATCGAAGCCTTTCGGCAACGACGCCAAGCACATTAAATTTAATCTTTATCATAAGGGGGAACATCATGGCCAATAAAAGTCTCGAAGCATTAAAAGAAGCTCTCAGGAGAGAAGAAGAAGGAAAAGCCTATTATCAAAAAGCCCGGGATAATGCGACCAATCAATTGGGAAAGGAGATGTTTGAATTTTTAATTCGGGCAGAAGGTTCTCATATCCAAAAAATAAAACAAATCTATAACGCTCTGGAAAAGTCGGGAAAGTGGACCAACATTATTCCGAGCCGGGAAAAAGAAAAAGCAGCAAAAGATGTTTGCGCAGCTGTCCTTGGCAGTGTCAAGGAAGATATAAAAGCAAATGCGAATGACATCCAGGCGTTAAAAGTAGCCTTGCAGATGGAGGATGAGGGCATCAAATTTTATCAGTGCCAGGTAGAAGCAGCGGAGAATTTGTTTGAGAAGAAGTTTTATCTTCTTTTAGTCAACGAAGAAACTGATCATTGGCTAAGTATCTTAGACTCCCTTGAATACCTGGAAGATCCACAAGGGTATTTTCACCAAAAAGAAATGACCCGCTCAATGTTTATGTGATATTTTCTCTGGTCAGTATTTTTATAACACACAAAGAAAACTGAAAAGGGATAAGCGGTGCTTCTTATCCAGGCGGATTTTTTACAAAACAAGAGGTAAGGCATTTACTCTCGCAACTATTATTATCACAGGGTTCGATATGAACCATGACCTTTGAATCCTTAAATTGGCATTTTATTTCTCTCACAATTTTATCATTAACGGCGTGAGAATCTTGCACGGACATTGTCGCGTCTAACATCAAGTGGAACTCCACAAACCGGGTAGCGCCTGACTTTCGCGAGCGAAAGTTGTGAAACCCTCGCACCTGGGGATACATCTCTTTAATTTTGTTTTTTACCCACATTTCTTCCTCTGGGGGTAAGCTTACATCCAATAAATCGCGAATCGATTGAATGGTAAGCTGGTACGCTGCTTTAATAATCAATAAAGCAACCGCAAACGCAGCAACCGGATCTATCCAATGCCAATCCAGCTGAGGCATAAACCATTCCCCAAACCACAAAACCAATAGGCCGATCATTACTCCGGCAGAAGTATAGACGTCGGTGAGCAAGTGCCAGGCATCCGCTTGCAAAGCAATGGAATCAGTTTTTTTACCGACCTTGAAAAGCAGGTGTGAAACCACGATGTTGACCAAAGAAGAAAAGAGCATAACCCCAATGCCCCATCCCACTGCTTCGATAGGTTGCGGTTTGATTAACTTATGGATAGCTTCAAAAATGATCCAGGCAGCAGCAATAAAAATAAGCAGAGCTTCAATTGCCCCGGAGAGGTTTTCGTATTTCCCATGCCCATACGAATGATCCTGATCCGCTGGTTTGCTTGACTTTCTTACTGCCAGAAGGGCAATGATCGCAGCTAAAAGATCAACCCCGGAATGAATAGCTTCTGAAAGTACTGATACGGAACCAGTGATTACTCCGACAATAAGTTTCAGGATAATCAGAGTAGTATTTGACAATACTGACAGTGCCGCAACAAAGACTTTTTGCTTTTGCGTTTCCATAAAAACTCCCTAAAATGGAAAAACCCGTGAAACCGTTGTCCCACGGGTTAAAATCTCCGTTGCCATTGCTGGCCCGGCTGCACCCCACGCGTTGGGGCCGCTTGGTCAACCTAATACTATCTAATCTTTTTTGTTTCTGCTTGTCAATTATTTTTTTGGAGAGATTCTTCTAAATTTTATTTTAAAAACCGGCTTATTTTTTAGTCATAGCCCTGAAAAAATGTTTTCACTTTAAACGAAAGTTTCCTCAATTACGGGATTCCGCAAAATTCCGATCTTTTCAATCTCAACCTCTACCACATCCCCATGTTTTAAAGGCCCAACCCCACTAGGTGTTCCGGTACTCACAATATCCCCAGGCATTAAGGTAAAATTTTTGGAGATAAAAGAGAGGGTTTCCTCAATACTAAAGATCATTTTCTTAGTATTGGACTTTTGAACTGCCTTTCCATTTAACCGGCATTCTATCGAAAGATTCTGGACATTCCCAAGGTCTTTCGTCAATACTACGCGCGGGCCAATAGGGCCAAAGGTATCCAGAGATTTGGCCCGAAACCATCCTGATTTATCCATGCGTTGAATGTTTCGCTGGCTCACATCGTTAACACAGGTAAAACCAAAAATGTAATCCAATGCTTTTTCCACTGGAATATTCTTACACCGGTCTTTGATAATGAAAGCAAGTTCTGCTTCATAGTCAGTCCGGATTTCATCAAATCCATAGTCATGCAGAAATTGGGGTAAAATAATTGGCTCTTCCGGCCCAAGGAGACAGTTTGGCGTTTTGGCAAATAAAATTGGTTCAATCGGTATTTCTTGCGTGAAACCCCGCACGTTGATTGAGTTGCTTTCCGCGATATGTTCTCGATAATTGAGTCCTAAGGCAATTATTTTCGTCGGATTAACCTGGTACAATTCTGTTTTTTTATAAATTGGAAGCAGTATCATAGCTCCCCGTAGCCTTTCTCTGAATATCATTAACCTATTAAAACAAACCCTGGGTTTTAATTTGACATTACCTGAGTCCATTTATATTATATCTATATCAACGGTAACTTAATTTTTAGCCTTTGTGAAGAGGTAAAAAATGAGAAGAATAATAGTAGGAATTACCGGCGCCAGTGGTTCTCTCTATGGAATTCGGCTCTTAGAG
>Ga0209048_10002479_pt1 | contig 18291 bp, 15 predicted proteins | sample FrelakmetCRP12CR_FD_187146 | JGI IMG/M metagenome (GOLD analysis project Ga0209048, IMG submission 187146) | Freshwater lake sediment microbial communities from the University of Notre Dame, USA, for methane emissions studies - CRP12 CR (SPAdes)... | ecosystem: Environmental > Aquatic >... | reverse complement strand
TAGTAGATCGAGGATCCGACGTTGCCGTAGGCGGTGGCGAACATGCCGGAGACGCCGACGGACTTGCGCAACCCGTGCTCTGAGAGCCGTGCCATCGGCGGGAGCGTACAGGGAGCTGCAAAATCCCATGCACCACAGCCGGGCGGGCAGGAACCCGACGTATGATCCCGACGATCGGGGTGCAAGCGCTCCCCGCCCCCAGATATGAACACGTCCCGCCGCGGAAACTACGACTCCGGAGAGGACTTCGTCCTCGAATACGGAGAGCTGCGCTTCACCTTCAATGAGGCGGACTTCTCCGAGCGTTGCGAGCAGGCGGCGATCAAGCTCGGGTTCGTCGGGGGGCGCCTGGGCGAGGACGAGCTCGAAGACCTGGTCAACCTCGCCGTGAACGGGGAGATCTCCGACCCAGCGTCGGCGCTGGGTGCGCACGTCAACGACTGCTGGCCGGAGCTGGTGGCGCCCGCTGAGCGCTCGCTGGTGCACTGGCTCCGCCGCCTGGTATTCCGTGGCGCGTGGCTTGACCAGCGCGTGATCGAGGGCGAGCTGGACGTCGCCTTCAACGAGCAGGCGGGCAGCTTCGCCTATGTGCAGCCCGCCGACCCAGGATCAGCCGGGCGCGGCGAGCCGATCGAGCTGGCAGCCGAGCCCTCCTGGGGCCGGGTCGCCTACCGCCGCTAGCCGGCCGCCTCGAGCGCGGCCGCGCGTGCCTGTGTGATGGCCTGAGCCCCGTCCGCCCCGACGAGCAGCTCGGGCTTGAGCGTCCCGCTGTTCATCAGGTCCAGGATCGGCTGGCGGCCGGTGGAGGTGAGCGCAACGTCGAGCGCGATCACGGTCGTCTCGCCGCCGAAGGGACGGGTGGCGGTCGCGATCACCGTCAGCGAGCCGCCGTCGCGCAGGCTCCGGGCGGCCGCGAGCGCCCTGCGCGCGGTGTGCGGATGCAGGCCGTCGAGGTTGTCGATCAGCACCATCGCGTGCCCCCCGCGGCCGGCCACGCGCGTCGCGGCATCCACAGCGCGCTCGACCGCCTGGCCCTGCGAGTCGGCCGAGGCTGCGAAGTTGAGCGCCGCCACGGGTGGCACGGGGCCTTCCTGCCACTGCGCGATCTCCTCCGGTCTCGATCCGGCCAGCACGAGGGTCACCTCGAACTCCTCCCGGCCGGCGACGACCGCCAGCAGGCGGCGCAGTGTCTCGGTCTTCCCGGCCCGGGCGGCGCCCACGATCACCACCCGCGATCCGCGACCCAGCGGGGTCAGCCACTCGATCGCCTCGAGCGTGGGGTCCTCAGAGCCCAGGGCGAGCCGCTCGCTCGGGTACGCGACGGGCAGGTCCTCGTAGCGGACCCCCTCCACCACGGTGTCGGCGGACGCTCCGTTGATCGTGTCCACGCGCACAAGCGACGGGTATCGCTCGGAGCGGCGGGGCGTGCGGACGGGCCCGGTGACCCGGTCGCCGGAGACCAGCTCACAGCGGCGGACCTGGGCAGCGGAGATGTAGACGTCCTCATCGGAGGGATCCGGTGGTGAGACGCGCAGGAAGGCCGAGCCGTTGCCCAGCACCTCGACCACGCCCTCGGCGGTGCGACCGCCGGCACCGGCGCCGCGCGTCCCTGCTCGCTCGTCCTTGGCTCGACCGGCCTCCTCCGCGCGCGGCTGCTCCTTCGCCCGCCCCCCCTTCGCCCGCTCCTCTTCCGCCGGCTGCTCCTTCTCCGGCTCGGAGGAACGGCGTTGGCGACCCACGGTGGACCGGCCGACGCGACGCCGCCCCCGGGTGCTGTCCGCTCGGTCGGTCGGGCGCCTCTCCTCGGGCTCGACGGGCTCGGCCGAGGACTCGCCGGCTCCGTCTGGCGCGGCCTCTCCACCGCCGAGGATCGCATCGATGAGCTCCGCCTTGCGCAGGCGCCTGAAGCCCTCAAGACCAATCTGGTCGGCGATTGCATGCAGGTCGGACAGGGGACTTGCCTCCAGCTCGGAGCGCTCGAGTACTGGCATGTGACCGTAGGTCTCCTTCGGTTGTTCGTTGGGCGCGCGGCGTGCCGCCGCGTTGGACAGCGGCGGGCGCCCGTGAGTGCGGTCCAGCCTAGCGCTTGCTCGGACGACTTGCCGATCGGCTCGCCCGGCTCGCCCGGCTCGCCGCTGGATCTTCGACGCCGCTCGTGGCTATTCGGCCAGGAGCCGGTCGTAGCGCAGCTCGCCGGCCAGGGCCAGCTCGCTCTCCGGCCGAAGCTCACCGGAGAGCGCCGCTCGCACCTTCAGGTAGTCGGCGGCGGCGGCGACATCGTGGACGCGGAAGACGTGCCCACCCTTCTCCACTCCGTGGGCGAGCGCCGCCAACGTGCCCGCGAGGCGCTCGCGCGGGGGCCGAGCGGTGAGGGCGCCGATGAAGTCCTTGCGCGAGATCGCCATCAGCAGCGGCCGTTCAAGCTCGTGCAGGCGCTCCACCTCAACGAGCAGCCGGATCGTCTGGGCCGGGGTCTTTGCGAAATCCGGGCCCGGGTCGACGATCAGCTGCTCGGGCGCCACGCCCGCGGCGGTCGCCGCGGCGATCCGGTCCCCCAGGAAGGCGAGCACCTCGCCTGCGACGTCGTCGTACAGATCGGGATCCTGGAGTCGCTGGCGGGGGCGGGCGCGCGTGTGCATCAGCACCAGCGCGGCCCCCGTCTGCGCACATACCGTTGCGAGTCCGGGATCGCGCAGGCCGCTGACGTCGTTGACGATCCTCGCGCCGGCAGTGATGGCGGCGCGGGCCACCGACGGCTTGTAGGTATCAACCGAGACGATCGCTCCCAGCTCGCCGGCGACTCTTTCGATGAGCGGCACGACAAGCCGGATCTCCTCCTCCGGGTCGACCGGAGGGCGCCCGGTGCTGGCGGACTCTCCCCCGACGTCCAGGATGTCGGCCCCGGCCGTCAGAAGCTCGCGTGCCAGCTCAAGCTGCGCGTCCAGCGTGGCGTGACGGCCGCCATCGCTGAAGGAGTCCGGCGAGGCGTTGACTATTCCCATCAGCCACGGACGGGTGCCCAGCTCGAGCACGCGATCGACGGCGCGGAGGCGATGATCAGGAGCTTTCACGGCGCGGTCTCACCGGGCTCGGAGCCCGCCTGCGCCACGGCCTCGGGACGGGCCGGGTCGGCAACGCTCCCCTCGGCTTCGGCCTCGCGGGCAAAGCGCCCGATCTCCAACGTGAGCCGCTCAGGACTCCATCCGAGCTCCCGCGCCAGAACGTCACCGACGCGTTCGACGGGGCTCCCCCGCCCCGCCACGGTGGCGCCCGGCAGGGCCGCTGACCCGACGTGCCCCGCCCGCGCCGGCGCCCCGCCCGTCCGATCTCCGAGTCGACCGCCCCGGCCTGCCCGCTCGCCACCCCCAGACGGGCCGAGGGTGAGCGCCTGCGCGGCGAGCAGCCCCAGCCGCGTGCGCCGCAGCAGGGCATCACCGATGCTGCGCGCCTGCTCACGACGAGCCGCCAACGCGACCTCGGCGAGCAGGTCGGGCAGGCCCGGGACCACCGGCTGGGCCAGCTCGCCGCGCTCGGCGGCCAGCGCGAGCACATCGTGGGCGGCGTGACCGTAGCGGGACGCCAGCGCCGCGTAGGACTCCGGGGGCACGCCCTCGACCCGCGGCAGCTCGTCCACCGCGATCGCCTGGCCGAGCGGGATCTCGTGTGTGCGGCAGGGTGCGTCGCGTGCGTCGCGCTCGACCAGACGGTCGACGACCATCTTGGCCATCCGTCGCCAGGTGGTGAGCTTGCCGCCGGTGATCGTGAGCATCCCGGATGAGGTCTCGTACAGCTCGGCCTTGCGCGAGATGTCCACCGACTTCTTCGGGTCGCCGGTCGCGATCAGCGGACGCACGCCGGCGAAGGCGCCGGTCAGATCAGAGGGGCCGAGCGCCGTTCCGAAGAACCCGTTGACGGCCTCCAGCAGGTAGTCGATGTCCTCGACGGAGGGCTTGACGTGGTCGAGAGGGCCCTCGTAGTCGTTGTCGGTCGTGCCCACGAGCGTGCGTCCCAACCATGGGAGGGCGAAGATCGTGCGCCCGGCGCCCGCGGGCACGATCGCGCCTCCTACGAGCGGCAGGTCGTCCGGATGGAGCGTTATGTGCGTGCCTCGGCTCGGCCGGATGGTCGGCAGCTCGGCCTCTCCGTGGAGCTCCTCTGGGCGCAGCTGGTCGGCCCACACGCCGGTTGCGTTGATCACGTTCGCCGCGCGCACGTCGAAACGCTCGCCGCTCTCGGTGTCGAGGACCCGCACGCCCTCCGCGCGCCCGCCGCGCTCGAGCAGGCCGGTGACATCGCAACGGTTCGCGCAGACCGCCCCGAACCGCTCGGCCTCGCCGAGCACGGTCAGCACCAGGCGCACGTCGTCGGTCTGGCAGTCGTAGAACAGATACCCGCCGGTCGGCTCACGCGCTGCAAGAGCGGGCGCCAGCGCGACGACCTCCTCGCCGGAGATCGTGCGGTGGCGCTCAGGACTCCAGGACTCGCCCGCGTCGTGCCGGGCGTGACGATCGCCGGGGGCGCGACTGGCGGGCGCCGCTTGATCCTCCGGCCTGCCCTCCGTCGGTCGGCTGCCCCTGGCCCGCTCTGAGCGCGAACGCCGGCTTCGGCGCGTGCGCAGACGGTCGCGGTCCAGGGACATGACGTCGTAGAGGTTCAGCCCAACCCCCAGCGTGCGATCCGGACGCGTCCCCTCGAACGTCGGTACTACGAGTGGCAGCGGGCGGACGAGGTGGGGCGCCAGCGCAACCATGAGCTGGCGCTCCAGCAGCGCTTCGCGCACGAGCCCGAGATCGAAGTGCTGCAGGTAGCGCAGACCGCCGTGGACGAGCTTGCTCGAGCGGCTCGATGTCCCCGAGGCGAAGTCGGCGCGCTCGAGCAGCGCCACGCTGTAGCCGCGCGTGGCCGCATCCAGCGCGACGCCCGCCCCGGTGATCCCGCCACCGACGACGACGATGTCGAACTCGTCCTCGGACAGAGCCGCTAGAGCCTGGCCACGTTCGATCACAAACGCAGTGTCCCAGAGCCGCCAGCGGTCGTGGCCCAGATCCGCTCGATCGCCCGCCGGCCAGGGTAACGGCCCGGCCCCTGATGGCCGAGAGCTGGCCCGACCCCTGGTGGCCGAGAGCGAATCGGGATCGCAGCCGCGTGATCGCATCTGGGGTCGCCGAGCGGTCGGCGGGCCGGCCGCTCGGTGCGGCGCGGCGGCCGGCGGTCAGAGCTGCGCGAGCTCGGCCGCGATCTCGCTCACGGCTGTCTTCGCATCCCCGAACAGCATCGTGGTCTTCGGATCGAAGTAGAGCTCGTTCTCGATGCCCGCGAAGCCGGGGTTCATCGAGCGCTTGATGACGATCACCGAGCGGCTGTCGGCGACCTCGAGGATCGGCATCCCGTAGATCGGCGAGGACGGTGTGTTCTTCGCGGCCGGGTTGGTCACGTCGTTCGCGCCGATCACGAGCGAGACGTCCGTGCGCTGGAACTCGGGGTTGGCGTCGTCCATCTCCTTGAGCTGGTCATACGGCACGTCGGCCTCGGCGAGCAGCACGTTCATATGGCCCGGCATCCGGCCTGCGACGGGGTGGATCGCGTAGCTGACCTCGACCCCGCGCGCCTCCAGCTCCTTGGTCAGCTCGCGCACCGCGTGCTGGGCCTGGGCCACGGCCATGCCGTAGCCGGGGACGATCACCACGCGGCTGGCATACGCGAGCTGGATTGCGGCGTCGGCGGCACTGGTCGAGCGCACCGTGCCCGCGTGCTCGCCCGCTCCGACTGCGCCCTCCACGGCCCCGCCACCGCCGAACCCGCCGGCGACGATTGCGGGGATCGAGCGGTTCATGGCGGTAGCCATCAGGTTGGTCAGGATCGAGCCGGATGCGCCCACGATCATGCCCGCGACGATCAGCGCCGGGTTGTTGAGCGCCATGCCCGTCGCGGCGGCGGAGAGCCCCGTGAAGGCGTTCAGCAGCGAGATCACGACGGGCATGTCCGCGCCGCCGATCGGCAGCACGAGGGCGTTGCCGAGCAGCGCGGCGATCACGAGCATGCCGATGAACAGCAGTTCAGAGTGCGCGCCGGCGATCAGGTCGATGCCCGCGGCCAGGGCCAGCACCAGGAGCACCAGGTTGAAGGCCTGCTGGGCCGAGCCGAGCGAGATCGGACGGCCGGGTATCACTTCCTGGAGCTTGCCGAACGCGATGTTCGAGCCCCAGAAGGAGATCGAGCCGACGATCGCGGCGAACACCGAGAAGATCGCCACGTAGGTGGGCACGCCTCCGACCTGAACGGTCAAGCCACCCAGTTCGCCGCCCACGTGGAGCGTGCGTGAGCCGTAGGTCGAGCCGAAGTGGCGGAACTCCACCCACGAGATCAGCGCGACCGCGCCGCCGCCGACGCCGTTGAAGAGCGCCACCATCTGCGGCATGGCGGTCATCTTCACGTTTCGCGCCGCCGGCACGCCCACCGCTACGCCCAGGGCGAGCCCGAGCGCGATCAGGCCCCAGTTGCCCTCCCCCGGATACAACAGGGTGGCGATGACCGCGATCGCCATGCCCACGGCGGCGATGCGGTTGCCCCGTACCGCGGTGGTGGGCCCGGCGAGTCCGCGCAGCCCCTGGATGAAGAGGCTGAAGGCGATGATGTACAGGACGTAGATGAAGCTCTCGCTCTGCACGAACGTCGTGGCGAGCATGGCGGTCACGAGTCGCTCTCCTTGCGATCCTCGGCCTCGTCCTTCTTCGCCGGCTTGGGCTTGGACTTGAACATCTCGAGCATGCGGTCGGTCACCAGGAAGCCGCCGACGATGTTGATCGTGCCGAACGCCACCGCGATCACGAGCAGCGCCTTGCTGAGCGTGTCGAGTCCTGCAAGGCCGAACAGCAGAAGGCCTCCCAGCAGCACGATCCCGTGGATCGCGTTCGTGCCCGACATCAGCGGGGTGTGCAGCGTGTTGGGGACCTTGGAGATCACCACGAACCCGATGAAGCCGGCCAGCACGAGGATGGCGAGATTCGTCGTCAGCACGCTCGCCAGGATCATCCCGGGACCTCCCTGCGGCCCGTCGCCTCGACGGCGGCCTTGGCTCCCGCGTGGACGATCTCGCCCTCGCGCACGATGCAGGCCCCCTTGACGATCTCGTCGTCGAAGTCCAGGTGCATGGCGCCGTCCTCGCCGACGAACAGCTCGAGCAGCGCGAGCACGTTGCGCGCGAACAGCTGGGAGGAGTGCTCGGCCATGCTCGCCGGCAGGTTCAGCGGTGAGACGATCTTCACGTCGTGGCGAACGACTACCTCGCCCGGCTCGGTCAGCTCGCAGTTGCCGCCCGCCTCGCCGGCGAGGTCGACGATCACCGACCCCGGCTTCATCCCTTCCACGGCCTCGGCCGTGACGAGCCTCGGCGCCGGGCGCCCGGGGACGAGCGCCGTCGTGATGACCACGTCGAAGCCCTTGATCGCGTCGGTCAGAGCCTGCTGCTGCCGGGCGCGCTCCTGCTCGGTCAGCTCCCGCGCGTAGCCACCCTCGCCGCTCGCCTCCAGGCCTAGGTCGAGCCACTGCGCGCCCAGCGACCGCACCTGCTCGGCCACCTCCGGGCGGACGTCGTAGCCGGTCGTGCGCGCCCCCAGGCGCTTGGCGGTCGCGAGCGCCTGCAGGCCGGCCACCCCGACACCCAGCACGAGCACCTTTGCGGGCGGGATCGTGCCGGCGGCGGTCATCAGCATCGGGTAGAAGCGGCCCATCTGCTCGGCCCCCAGCAACGCGGCCTTGTACCCCGCGACGTTGCTCTGCGAGGAGAGCGCGTCCATCGACTGGGCTCGAGAGATGCGGGGAATCGCCTCCATCGCGAAGGCGGTGGCCTTGGCGTCGGCGAGCGCCCGCGTGGTCTGCGGGCTCGTGAGCGGCGCCAGGAAGCCGATCAGGACCGAGCCGGAGCCCAGCCCCCGAATCCGCTGCTCGTCGGGGGGTGCGATCGTGACGACCACCTCGCAGCCCCAGACCTCGGCTGCGTCCGCCGTCACGCGGGCACCCGCCTGCACGAAGGCGTCATCGGGCAGCAGCGCGCCCGAGCCCGCGCCCTCCTGCACGACGACCTCAAGGCCCTTGGCCCTCAGCTTGCTCACGACCTCCGGCACGAGCGCAACCCGGTGCTCGCCCGCCGCGGTCTCCTTCGGAACACCGATCCGCATGTGCAGGGCGGGAACGTATCCCATTGCGGTGCGTCGCGGAGTCCCGGGGGCCGACGCTCCGAGGACCCGCGGCCCGCTCATCGCGATCGAGGGGCGAGCGCTGGTTCCCGTTGGTGGTCGTGACCTGGTGCGGGCCGCGAGGCGGTCGCTGGCTCCGATCGGTCGTCGGAGACCTCTGTTCCGATCGGGAGGCGGGCCCTATCATCACGGGAGCCGGCCGCCGCCGGCGCCAGCCATGACCGTCAACCTGACCCGCATCTACACGAAGCTCGGCGACGGGGGCGAGACGCACCTGGGGGACATGAGCCGGGTGTCGAAGCTGCACCCGCGCGTGGAGGCATACGGCACCGTCGATGAGCTGAACGCGACGATCGGCCTGGCCCTGCTGCAGCCCGGCCTGCCGGACACGTTCGCCGCCTGGCTGCGCCGCGTGCAGAACGACCTGCTCGACGTGGGCGCGGACCTGTCGGTGCCCGCGCCGGCCGCGGACTCCTCGTCGGCCGCCGGCGCCGAGCGCGAGCGCCTGCGCATCGGCCCGGCCTATACGGCATGGCTCGAGGGTGCCTGCGACGAGGTCAACGACAAGCTCGAGCCGCTGCGTTCGTTCGTGATCCCCGGCGGGAGCCCTGCGGCCGCGCATCTGCACCTCTGCCGCACCGTCTGCCGCCGCGCCGAGCGCCGCACCATCGCCGTGGGCGAGGATGCCAACCCCGAGGTGGTGCGCTACCTGAACCGGCTCTCGGACCTGTTGTTCATCCTCAGTCGCGCCGCGAACGCCCAGGCGGACGCGGGCGGCGCACCCGAGTCACTGTGGGATCCGGGCGCGCACGACTCGGACATCGCGCCGCGCACCCCCTGAGCGTCCGCGCGGGCGAGCAGACGCGCGGCGCCGATCGACGACGCGCAACCCGGCCACCGCCAGCGCCGTCCACGTGGCGGCCACGAGATAGCCGCCGACGACGTCACTGGGCAGATGCCAGGCGAGGATGAGCAGCGAGACCCCGACGCCGGCCGCGAACAGCGCACCGAGCACTGCGACGGCCGGGCGCATACGTGCCGGGGTGACGAGCAGGGCGCACAACACCAGTGCCAGCGCCGCGGCCGAGTGACCGCTCGGCCACGATGCCTGGACGATGTGGGTCGTGTCGACCGAAGCGTGGGGATGGGCGAGCAGCGGCTTGAGCGTGTCGGCGGTCAGCGGGGCCAGCGTCAGCACGAGCGCGACCGCCAGAGCGACCGACGGGCGTCCACGAGCGAGCGCTGCGACTACGAGCGCCGCGCCCCACATCATGAAGGGCAGCGGGTCGAGCAGGCCCAAGAGGCCGTTTGCCAGCGTATCCACACGCGGCCGGCTGAGCAGCGTGAAGTCGTGCAGGGCCACCGCGTCCCGCAGGTGGGTCGCCGGCACGAGGTCGGCCACGACCCAGGTCAGCGCGAGCGCCACCAGGCACAACCCGGCGACGCCGAGCGGACCCGCCGCGCCCGGCCGCCGCGCACGTCCAGCCACCCGCCCCTCAGGGGAGGCCAGCGCGGTGTAGGCGTGTTCCGACATGTCCCCACAGCGTATGACGGTCGCTAAAGGGGGCTTGAAGCGCGACTCCCGACGCCGAGCCGTCACCGGACCATGGGCGCGAGCAGCGCCCCGACGAGCGCACCCATCGCCTGGGCCAGGCCGTCAAGGCCATGGACCCCGGCGCCCTGGATCCCCGGCCCGGCGGGCGCAGCAGCCGAGGCCCGCGCCCGCCCGCGAAGCGCGCGCTGGATCGGTTGGCGGCGGGCGGCGGTTTCCACGGTCGCCGGCAATGCCGCCCTGGCACGGCCGACGGGAGCCGCCGCTCGCCTTCGCGCCGGGGCGATCGGGAACGGCCTGCCCGCCAACGCGGTCAGCGCCTGCGCTGTCACCCACACCGGAGTCTGGGCGCCCGTCCGCGAGTAGCGCACGCTTCCGTCCGGGGCGATCAGGCTCTTGAGGTACTCGAGCGGCGAGCGGCTGCCTTCGCGCCTGACGGCGCCGACCCTGCGCCCCGCTGCCAGCAGGCCCTGGATCGCCCAGGCGGTCGACTGGGCATTCGACGCCCCACCCTTTTCCTGCGGGTAGCCACCATCCGGGTTCTGGGAGCGCACGAGAAACGCCGCGGCGCGCGTCACGATGGCGTCCCTGCCCATGCCGGCGTCCTCCAGGCCCTGCACCGCCGCGGCGGTGTCATCGACATCGCTGCCTCCCCCGCGGGTCCCGAAGCCGAATCCGCCGTCGGAGTTCTGCTGGCCTGCAAGCCAGCTCCCTGCGGCGCGAACGACCGGATCGCGGGCGGGGTATCCCGCCGCCCGCAGCGCGAACACGGCGAAGGCCGTGATGTTCGTCAGATGGCCGAACGAGCCGTCGCTGCCGCGAGAGCGCAGCAGCTCCGCCACCGGGTCCCCGCCTACCAGCGAATGCACCGACGCCCCGCACGCGCGGAGCGCCAGGATCGTGCGCTCCAGATCGCCGGCGCCGTTCAGGCTGGATGCTTCGCCGCGCAGCGCGTCCAGGACCGAATGGCCGTCACGGCGCAGGCTCAGCGGGTCACGCCCCGCCGCCGCCAGGCCCATCGCGGCCCATGCCGAGTAGAGCTCGCTGCTCGACTGCCCGCGCGCGCCGCCGAAGCCACCATCCCCGTTCTGGGCGCTCGCCAGGAAGGCAATCTCGCGGGCCACGCCCAGACGGGCCTGCGACGCGGCCGCTACGGAGCTGCTCCCGACGGCGGGCAAGGCGCGCGCGCTGCGCTGCACCGCGCCGGCCCGCACCCGGTCCACGCCGGCGCCGGCGGCGCGCGGCCCCAGCAGCAGCATGCCGGCGAGCAGTAGCGCCACCAGCGAGCAGGCCGCTCCCAATGAAGGGCCCCCTTCGCGCGCCGGGGTCCCAACGAGTCCGTCCGGGCCGTCCGCCGCCTCCCAGGTCACGTGCATGCGCGCCCGCACGCGAGCGAGCAGCCTTGACAGCTCGGCGGCAAAGGCGAGGCCGAAGAGCAGGCTTGCGACCATGTCGGTCAGATCGAACGGGAGCGCCGCTCCCGCCACAACCAGGAAGGCGGCCGGGGTGTGGCTGGCCCCGAGCGTCCACGTGTACACGTTCATCACCTCCTTCGCCGCGATGGCGGCGACCGCGCAGGCCAGCGCCAGCTGCCAGCGACCCAGGCGTCGTCCGCTGAGCCAACCGAGCGCGGCGCCGGCGAGGCCGACCATGCCCCACGCCGCCATCTGCCAGGGCGTGTAGGGGCCCTGGCCGAGCAGGATGTTGGCGGCGAGCATCCCCAGGGCGCCGACGGTGAAGCCGGGCAGCGGACCCAACGCATAGCCCACCACGAGCGTCATCGCCGTGATCGGCTTGACATCCGGTAGGGCCACGAACGCATCACGACCGAGCGCGGCCACCGCCGCCAGGGTGGCCACGACCGCGACCATGCGCGCCGATGGGCGTCTGCGCTCGTAGGCGAGCCAGCCCACGGCCAGGACCAGGCCGACGACCACGAACGAGGCCAGCTGCCAGCTCATCGCACGACCCACCCGGCGGTCGCCTGCTCGGATGATCTCGAGCGCAGTGCACCGTCGGCCGCCGCCGCCGCGGATCTCCCGCTGTGCCCCGGCGAGCTGCTGGGCGCGAGCGCGCGCGCGCCCAGCAGCTCGGCGCCCTGCTCCGGCTGGAGAGCGCCACCGGCACCACCGAGGATCCGAGAGGTCTCGGTGGCGAAGTACCACCCGCCGGCGAGCAACTCGCGCGCATCGCCGTCGGCGATCACCCGCCCATCGGCGAGCAGGATCGCACGACGCGCGCAGGCAGCCGCGAACTCGGGGTCGTGCGTCGCCACGATCACCGCCTGGCCCTCAGCCGCCCGTCGGCGCAGCTCCCCGCCCAGCTCGGCCTTGGCTTCGCGGTCCATGCCGCGAGTGGGCTCGTCCAATGCGAGCACGGCCGGCCGTTCGGCGCTGGCCCGCCGGGTGCCGGTGACGATGGCCAGTGCCAGGCGCTGGCGCTCACCGCCCGAGAGGTCGCGCGGGTTGCGCTCGGCCATCTCCGCGAGGCCCACCGCTTCGAGCGCCTCGGCGGACGCCTCATCGGCGACGCGCTCGTGAATGAAGTAGTCGCCCGGGTTCTGCAGCAGCAGGGCAACCCGCCCGGCGCGCTCGATCCGTCCGCGGGTCGGCTCCAGCAGGCCCGCGGCGTGGCGCAGGAGCGTCGACTTGCCGGCGCCGTTGCGCCCCATCAGCGCGACGCTCTCGCCGGGCTGAACGCTCAGCGTGACCCCGCGCAGGATCGCCGGCCCGTCACGCAGCTCGTGCCAGACCCCGCGCATGCTCAGAGCGACCGGAGCCTTGCGTCGCCGCGGCGCCCGCCCCGCAGGGGAAGCCGCGGGCTGCGGCTGATCCTCCTCGGGCAACAGGCCGTGCGAGCGCAGGGCCCGGCGCGCCTGTCTGACGCCCACCGGCGGCGGGCGCAGCCCCGCCAGCGCGAACATCTTGGCGCCGGGCGTCTGCAAGGCGGGCGCCTGCAGCGCGGCCCACTCGAGGAACGCGGCCGGATCACCGTCACAGGCCACGCCACCCCGCTGCAGCGCGATCACCCGATCGGCGGCGGCCAGACACCGCTCAAGGCGATGCTCGGCCAGCAGGATCGTGGTCTCCCACTCCTGGTTGAGCCTGCGCAGCAAGCCGATCAGCTCGTCTCCGGCAACCGGGTCAAGCTGAGAGGTGGGCTCGTCGAGCAGCACCATCCGCGGCCTTCCCGCCAACGCTGCGCCCAGCGCCACGCGCTGCTTCTCCCCGCCGGAGAGGTCATGGGTGCAGCGATCGAGCAGGTGATCGATGCCGAGTGCGAGCGCGACCTCCTCAACCCCCCGCGCGACCGCGGCCGCAACGTGACCCCGGCTCTCCAGAGCGAGCGCCAGCTCGGCCCGCACGGAGTTCATCACGAGCTGCGTCTCGGGGTCCTGGAACAGGACCGCTGCGAACGCCCCAAGGCGCGCCGGCGCATGCTCGCGGGTGTCCAGGCCGGCGAGGGTCACCCGCCCCGCGAAACGCCCACCGTGGAAGTGTGGCGCCAATCCGCAAGCCGCACGCAGCAGGGTCGACTTGCCGTGTCCGGAGAGGCCCGCGAGCAGGCAGAACTCGCCGGGCTGGACCTCGAAGCTGACCTCGTGAAGGGCGGGGACGTCGCGACCTGGGTAGCGGTAGCTGACGCGGTCGAACGACAGCAGGGGAGCCCTCACAGGTCGATCCCCCGACGATCGCCGAACGGCAGCAGCACGGCCCCGATCAGCGCCGCGCACAGCGCCAGCGTGCCCGCGCCGACCGGCATGTGGAGCGCCGGGTAGGCGCTGAACGAGGCCGCTCCGGCGAGCCTGCCCAGGACCGCGAGACCCAGGATCGCGGCGGCCGACGCGGCAAACGCGATGTCGTGACGCGACCACGGACGCCAAAGGCGCGGCGCGCGGCGCGCTGTGGCGAAGCCGCGGAGCTCCAGCGTCGCGGCCACATCCATCGCTCGATCGAGCGAGCCGCCGACCACCGCCCCGAGCAGCGCTACCCGGCCCCGCGCTCCACTCGGCGCCCCGTCGGGCCGCGTCCTCTGCGCCTCGCTCAGGCGCCGCGTGTCGGCGGCGAGCACCGGCAGCATGCGCGTGGCGAGCGACGCTGTCAGTGCGGAGCGGAACGACAGCCTGCGCCACACCCTCAGCAGCTCGTCGGGGTCGACCGCAAGGCCGGCGAGGGTGCTGATTAGGATCAGGAGCGTGAGCTTCAATGCGATCACGGCGCCGTACACGGCCGCCTCGACCGTCAGGTGGCCCTGCCCGAACGGCCCCATATCCCCTACCCGGGCGAAGACCGTCAGGCCCTGGCGCGAGACGAGCACGTTCACCACGACGATCGGCAGGGCCACGATCAGCGCCGTGCGCAGCGAACGTGCTACCAGACGGCCCACGCCGGCCCCGGCAGCCGCGCCGAGGATGGCCAGGAGCAGTGCGAGCAGCACCAGGGGTTGGTAGAGGAGCAGCGTCGCAGCCGTCAGCGCCGACGCCCACAGTGCGCCCACGCACGCACGCGTCGCATGCAGCGGGCTGGCGCCGCGACGGTAGAAGGGCAGCAACCCGGTCATCGCTTCACCGGCTTGCCTGCGGGACGGGCAGCGCGCCCGCCGAGGTGAGTGCCACGGCGAAGCGGTTCCGGAGCGTGGCAACGTCGAGTGCGCGCGCGGCCCTCTCCACACCCGCGGCATCGGTTCCCGTGACGAACCACGCGGGCGCATCTTCACCCTGGCGTGTGGCGCCGATCATGCCGGCACCAAGAGTCAGCGTGCGAACGGCCCGGCCGTCCGGATCGAGCAGCACGAGCGCGTGCCCGTTCGCGGAGAAGCGCGCGTAGACGCCGCTGGCGCGCGGGCCGCGTGCGATCGCTTCCGCCCCTGGATCCCTCTCGATGGCGGTCCACGGTCCCACCAGCACCCGTAGCGTTTGCGGCGCGGCCCCGCTCCCCTGCCCCGCGATCGCCGCGGGCACGCCGAGCCTGCCGAGCCGGGCGGCGACCGTCCGGCATGCCGAGCCGGCCGCGTCGGCACATTCGACGCGCACCGGCAACCGCTTGCCGCCGATCCCGTTCAGGAACGGCTCGGGAAAGGACCCGACGACCGCGGGAACGTGGTCTGTCTGGCTCCAGTCGTGGCGGTCCCACCAGATGTGGTCCCCCGGGTGCACGTCCGTCGCGGCCGCGCCCACACCGGCCTCGACGCCGTTCACGTAGTAGAACCAGTCGACCGGCTGGCCCCGTTCCTGCCCCCCCGCGAGCCCGTCGATGCTCTCGACGAATCCCCCGCCATAGCGCGTGGTGACCCGGTAGTTGCGCAAGAGCAGGCTCATCACCGTCTCCTGCCCGCTCACCCGGGGGCCGGCGGTCGAGGTGAGCGAGCGAGCCCCGAAGTCGCTCGTCACGATCAGGTGCACGGCTGTCGGCGCAGATCCCGCGCCCAGGCCACAGCCCGCGGCCGCCCCGGCGACCAGCAGCGAGCCGATGCCGCCCGGCGCGACGCGCGTCAGCGCCGACCACCGCCCGCGACCCGAACGGGCGCGGCGCGGCGCGCGTCGAGCCCGGCTAGGGGAGGCGGCCTTGCCCGACATTCCCCTTACCGCACCGCGATCGTGTCCGGGAACGCCGGAGCAAGGCCGGGGCGAGCCGCGCCGAGGGTGTAGCGACCGGGCGCGGCGGGCGCAATCAGCGTCGCCCGGCCGTCCGCGCCGGTCGAGGCCGAAGCCGTGCCGAGCGTTACGATCGCCCCGCCCACCGGCACGCCATGGCCTTCGTTGTCGTATCCGACCACCGTGACCGCCAGCGAGCTCCCGGGCGAGACGGTCGCGGCCGACGTCGTCAGATCGAGGGTGCGCTGACAGCCCCCGCCGGAGGCCACGCACCAGAACCACAGCACGCGCTGGCCCGAGCCTAGACGCCGCCCGTCGCCCAGCGGCCCGCTCGGATCAGCCGCGCCGGTGCTCCCGGAAACATGCTCGACCTTGTACTCCCAGCCGTCCTGCCCCCGGTTCGACTCTCCTGCCAACGAGTAGACGAACAGCTGGCCCGAGTTGCGCGGCGAGGAGCCGCACCGGCCGTAGTCGCGTAGGGCGAACGGCGGTGCGCCTGTGCGCCGTGCCGCCGCGAGCACGGCCAGCGGAGTGCCGGCCGCAACCGCGCAACTCCGCCTGCCCACGCGCACCGCTGTGGCCCGCGCGGCGACGGTACGCGCCTGCGAGAGGATCGCCCCGTGGCGACCCACGATCATGACCTGCACGTGCGGCCCTCCGCGGGCGGCCGCCACAGCGGGCGGGACCGCCCCCGGAACAGTGGCCCCGAGCGTGAGGGCCAGCACGGCCAGCAGAGCCGGCGCGGCCCGTTCAGCGGACATAGAACACGATCCTCGAGGTCCCCCGCGCGAGCCTCGTGCGGTTCCCCGCAGCGTCGGTAGCCTCAATGTCCAGGACGTATCGGCCGGCTGGCAGCGACGCGGGCAACAGGTAGGAGAAGCTCGGCTCCGTGGAGACCTTGAAGAGCCCTCCACGACCGCAGCGCGCGGGGACGAAGCGCTCGCGGGTGCCGTCGTAGGCCTCACAGCGGCCGCGGTAGGAGCGGCGCAGCTCGATGCTCACCGAGGCGATCGCCGTGTGCGCGAGCACGCTACCCGTCAGTACCCTGGGGGAGTCCCGACGCCGGTAGACATGCCCGTCGATCAGGCCGGTGGCCTTCGCGACGACCGCATACGGGCCTATGTAGGGGGCGGCGGTCGAGGAGCCCAGGACGCCGGTGCGCGCTGGTGCCTGCACGATCGAGGCGCCGGCCGGCGCCCCGGTGCCACAGGTGCCGTCGTCGCCGTTGTGGACGCAGACGGTGGTCTCAGCGCGAACCGCGCCGGGAGCGCTCGCCCGCACCGTGATGCTCCCGGAGCTCGGGAACCTCAGCGTGGCATGCCCGTTGGAATCGCTGGGTCTTTCGGCACCCGTGACGGTGGCGCCTGAGGCCGGCGCCCGGTCACCGGCGGGGCTGTATCGATTGACGGTCACGGAAACCGGTTCGCCGACGTTGGCGCCGGCCGGCGCTTGGATGCCGAGCGGGGTTGGACACGCGGCCGCTTCAGAGCACGGAAAGAGCAGCACTTCCTCACCGGCTTCAAGTTGCGCTTCGCATGCCCCCACCGTCGCTTCCGCGCGGTTGATCCACAGGTCCCAGTAGTAACCGCTGCCGAAGGCGTGGGCCTCGCCGTCGATCGCGTTGATCTCGTATTGCCTGAATTTGGGTTCCCAGGTACCGCTCCAATCGCCGCCGGTGGCAAGCTGCAGCGCACCGATCGCGCTGGTGCCGGGACAGGAGTCTTCCGGCTTGCCGTCCTTGACGACGGGTTCGCTCGTCGTGGTCAGCTGCGTAGCCGGGAGCTTGGTTTCGGTCAGGCCCTCCACCCTGACCGTGACCGTCGCCGGTCCGGCCGCCAGAGCGGTGGGCGCGGAGGGCAGCAGCGAGATGAGCCCAGCGACGAGCGCAGGCGCGGCGCGACGAGATACGAGCATGGAGCCACCCCTTTCCACGAGGGCTTGTGGGCTTGCGGCCGGAGGCAGGTCTCCTGGCTCCCGGGCCTACCCCCCCGCGCCTTCCCGTTTCGCCGTAGGCGGATCGGTGGCTGCGCGCCTTGACGCGCCGCGGTGGGCATCCCCGGTCACAGTGGCGGGTCCGCGCCGGATTCCCACCGGCTTCCCTTCACCACCGACCGTACGAACCCGGAATCCTACCCCACGCTCGGCGGACCGCGGTCGCTCAACGCCCGACGCTGTCGAGCTCGACGTCGGGATCAGCCAGCGCCGCCTGCTGGTCCTCGTCGAGGACGACCCCCTGCACGAGCAGACGGCGCGCCTGGTCGAGGTCGCCTGAGCGACCGAACGTGAGCGCAGCCCTGACGGCGCCGTCCTTCATGTACCAGTTCGTGAAGGGCCCGTCCTCGATCGATCCGCGCACGATCTCCTGGTCCCACTCATAAGCGGGTCCCACGTACTCCAGCTCGCCCCAGTCGGCCAGGACGGAGAAGAAGTAAGGGACCTCCTCGTGCGCAACGTCTCCGCCGAGCATGTTCAGCGCAGCGGTCTTGCCGTGGTTGAAGGCGACATCCCAGTGCTCGATCCGCATCGGCGCTCCGCCGTGTACGACCGACTCGTACTCGCAGATGTCCCCGGCGGCGAACACGCCGGGCGCCGAGCTCTCAAGGCGCGAGCAGCAGCGCACCCCCCCGCGCTCACCTATCTCGAGGCCCGCCCTCCGAGCGAGCTGCAGGTCCGGGATCACGCCGGCTCCGACCACCACCGCGTCGGCCGCCAGCTCGAGGCCCCGCTTGGTGAGCACCCTGGCAACCCGGCCCTCGCCCTCGAAGCGATCCAGCTCATCGCCGCCGTGGACGACCACCCCATGCGCTTCGAGCAGCTCCTGGAAGAAGCCCCCGACGCGAGCACCGAAGCCACGTTCGAGCGTGCTCTGCTCCTGCATGACGATCGTGCAGCGCTTGCCCATCATCGTGAGCGACGCGGCGACCTCGCATCCGATGTAGGAGCCACCGATC
>Ga0209048_10002478_pt1 | contig 18296 bp, 16 predicted proteins | sample FrelakmetCRP12CR_FD_187146 | JGI IMG/M metagenome (GOLD analysis project Ga0209048, IMG submission 187146) | Freshwater lake sediment microbial communities from the University of Notre Dame, USA, for methane emissions studies - CRP12 CR (SPAdes)... | ecosystem: Environmental > Aquatic >... | reverse complement strand
TTACGCTCGCCGGCATAAATTAGTGTTGCCTCTGTTTTTGTAGACTTACTGTTCGTTGTCTATTTGCCCCTTCGGCAATATATCAACAACTTTTTTCCCCTCTCTTTCGAAAACAACGAGTCTATTTTCGGCGAAAAGCTGGATGCACTCCGGATAAAGTTCCCATTCAAATGGAAGACCTCTCGTTCTAATATCATTAAGGGTATCCTCAGAGTTGATCGAGTAGACTTTTTGACCGATAATCGGTCCCGTATCTTCGCCATAATCGACAAAGTGCACTGTGCATCCGCCGACTTTGCAGCCATATCTGAAGGTATCTCCGTAGCCGTCTGTTCCGGGAAACGCCGGCAGAAGCGCCGGATGAATGTTCATTATGCGATGAACCCCATTCAGATTTATGCGGTCGATAATGTAGGGAGTAAATATGCGCATAAATCCAGCCAGCACAACCAGATCAAATGGATACTTCTGCATTTCAGCAAGCAGCCTGGCTTCCGATATTGCCCTGGCCTGAAAATATCGCATTTTCTTGTGGATCGGTTCCAGTGCAGGCCTGATGTGTTCTTTCGCAAGAACGCCCTTGAGGTCAAAATCTATTGGAAGAAATATCCCAATGTCCTGAAACTCCTTGCAGACTTTCTTTGGCGTTTCGTAATCAACAAGGAAATCAGGAATACCTTTTTTTCTAAAATAATCCAGTCCCTTCGCCTCTGAATTATCTGATCCAACAGCAACAATTTCGCCATTGATTTTTCCACTCAGGCAGGCTTTGTGAATCGCTATCGCGTTCGTGCCTGTGCCGGAAATCAACAGGATAATTTTTAATTTTTTCATCAGTTCACCTCCAAATAATTTTGAGAGGGAGTCCGATGTTCCCGGACTCGCCCCTCATTGTGATGCGCGTTAGGCTGCTTTGCGGTGCAAAATACGCGGAATGTCTCTACGGTAGTATATCCCATCATAGTATATTTTACCCGCAGCCTCATATGCCCTTTTGGCTGCCGAGGCTATATCTCCCCTCTTTCTTCCGAAGGCTACCACGCCAAAATTTCTTCCTCCTTTTGTTATGACATCTTTGCCATCCATGACCGCCCCCGCATAAAAGACAACGACATCTTTCATGTGGGCAACCCGCTTAAGACCGGAAACAACTTGCCCATCTTTTGGTTTGACAGGATATCCATCTTCAGCCAGTACGACACAAACCACCGGACGCTCATCCCATTCGATCGTATACTGGTTCAATGTTCCGTTGGTGCAGGCGAATAATATCGGAACAATATCACTTCTCATCTTCAGCATAAGCGGCTGAGTTTCCGGATCGCCGAAACGGCAATTAATTTCGAGAACATAAGGCTGGCCATTGCAGATCATAAAACCGATATAGCAAAGCCCGCGATAATCTATGCCTTCCATTCTCATTGCCCAGACCAGCTTTTTTGCGATCGCATTCATCTTGGACTCTTCTTCTTCCGTGATGTCTGCCGGACCTATGCCCATGCCTCCGGTGTTTGGTCCTTCGTCACCGTCGAGCAACGGCTTGTGATCTTCGAGTAACGCGCAAGGTATCATATTCCGGCCGTCAGTGAAGAACAGATACGACGTTTCTTTCCCTTTGAGACGCTTCTCGATCAAAATCTTTTCCCCAGCCTTGCCATAAATTTTTCCGATCATCATTTCATTTATGGAACAAAGCGCTTGCGTTAGCGAAGAATAGACGGTAACGCCCTTTCCGCCAGTTAAGCCATCTGCCTTGACTACTCCGTCCATGCCTATATCTCTCCTGATGTACTCCTTGGCTTTTTCCGGATCGGTAAAGGCTCTGTACGCAGCTGTCGGAATTTTGTATTTCTGCATCAGCTCCTTGGCATAAATCTTACTTGCTTCCATCATCGCTCCGAGTAGTGATGGTCCGAAAACTTTTATGCCATTTCTTTCGAATATGTCCGCACTTCCAGCCGCCAGCGTATCTTCAGATCCAAAAACGACCAGATCCACTTCATTATCTTTTGCAAACTGCAGAAGTTTCCAGATCTCACTGGGCTCGATGTCAACGTTTATACATTTCTTTGTTTTGGCTGTGCCCGCGTTACCTTTGGCGCAATATACTCTCCAGACAGAACCGCTTTTGGCTATTTTCCAAGCCAGTGCGTGCTCACGACCACCGCTACCGATGACGAGAATAACCTTTTTCCCTCTTGGCTTCCCCACTCTTCTCTTGATTTTAAACATAGCCGTATTTCTCCTTTCTCAAAAAATATCAGATTTATACAATGCATCATTTTTTTGCCCGTTTTATCTTAACCTTCTAATTGTCAAAGATCCGCTCTTTTCAGAGTCCTTTATCCTAGCAAAACCAGTCCAAAAAGCAAGCTTTGGGACCAAACAAAAACCGCCCGGTTTTTGAGAAGGCGATTTTTGGCTCAAATAGGCTATTTTAAAAAAGTAGCGGGAAACAGACACTGGGCTCTCATCGTAGGACGCTGATTCAGCGCCTTATGTAGCGTTTCCGCTAAGGCCTCTTCGTGTCCGTTTCCCGCAAACAATAATACAACAAAAGTGATGGCAAATTTCATATTGTAAATAATAAATAAAAAAACTGGCAGGTTGGAGTTCCCTGCCAGGGATACATAAATCTTATTCGAATTCGGTTGTGGCCGGAGGCTTGTTGGTTTCAAAAAATCCCACATGCACAACTTCCGGATGCTTAGTTATCTCACTGGTAATTTCCGCCCGCACTTTTTTGGGAATTTGAAATCCTTCGCAGGTCATAAAGTCGTTAGAAACAACTCCGCGCACGGCGATAATATATTTATAGGTTCGCCCGTCGCCCTTGATACCCACAACCGGAACTCCCAGAAGAGCTACTACCAGCTGGGATATTTTCCCCATCAGTTTGTGTTTTTTTAAGATGCTTGTGACCTTAGCATCCGCCCAGCGGACAACGGCCATTTTCTCCCGCGTTGACGGAATACCAACTACACGCAAGTTGAGTCCTGGCCCAGGAAAGGGCTGTCTGTTCACAATCTGATCCGGCAATCCGAGAATTTTTGCAAGATCGCGAATTTCATATTTAAACAATTCGCGCGACGGATGAATCTGCTGAGATTTAAACTTTGCGATTGCGTTGTGATGCGACTTGATGTGCGCCGCCTCACCCGATTTGCTGCTTTCGATCAAATCCGTTGCCAGCGTACCCTGGATGATAAAATCCGCTCCGAATTTTTTTGCTTCTTCATCGAGAATGATTCCATATAGCCGGCTGAAGCGTTTTCTTTTTATTTCAGCGTCCGTAGCGTTACCAATTGCTTTTCGAAAACGCCTTGCTGCCCGGACAATTTTCAGTCGCACGCCTGCGGCTTTCGCGGCAAATCTGATCTCGTCCAATTCTCCCTCACGCAACGCTCCGGTATCGATGGCAACTGCCAAAAGATTTTTGCCCAGAATCGGCTCCAGCATTGTTGTCAGCGTCGTTGAGTCAACACCGCCGCTAAATCCAATGATTGCGCGCCTGTTTCCAACAGCAAGTTTGACTTTGGACTGAATTTCATGAATGAGATCTTTTGGCCACCAGTCTCTTTCACAACCGCAAATGCCTTCGATAAAATTCCTAAGTATTATTTTTCCTTCTTTGGTGTGCGTTACTTCCGGATGAAATTGCAGACAGTATATTTTTTTCCGTGCATTGCTCATAGCAGATATCCCAAGATTCATCCCGGCAAGTGCCGGAGTCGAAATGTCTCCTCCGGGTACTGCGATAATTTCGAATCCATCGGGAACACGAGTCACGCTGTCTCCATGGCTTGCCCAAACAACGCTTTCATTCTGCAATTCTTTAAACAAAGCGTTCTGAGTGACAAAAGCCGTCATAGACTTTCCATATTCTTTTCTGGCTCTATGAGGTTCAACGGAGCCTCCGAGTTCATGCGCTATGAGTTGCATCCCATAACATATGGCCAAAACATAAGCGCCGGATTCAAAAACTCCCTTCGGCATTCTGGGTGATCCGGAATCATAAACGCTTGCGCTGCCGCCTGAAAGAATAATAGCTTTGGGCTTATTGTTTATCAGCCACTTCTCGGCCTTTTTGGGATCGAGTATGATTGAGCGGTATCCCAATTCCCTCAAGGACCTCCCGATAAGCAAGGTATACTGTGATCCAAAATCAACGATTAAAATTTGCGGTTGTTCCATTTTTTCCTCCCTCCTCTTTTTTCAGATCAACAATCTACTTTTTACCTTCGAAAAATTTTTCGTAATATTTAGCATAAATGTCTGTCACCGCTTTGCTTAACTTCAGCTTTTCCTTTACGGCGCGATAGTCAACATCTGCCGGAAAATTTCTACGTTTCGCTGTCTCGCGGCAGAATTCAATGAAGCTGTTTCTCCAGTTCTTATACTTACGGCGCAACTTACCTTCAAAAACTTCCCGCCGTTCGATAAGATAATCTTCTTCGGCAGACATCCCGGATATTACTTTGTGAACATAATAAAGTTCAACTTCATCCTTGTCGTACATTACGATTTTTTCAAATCTACCTGTTCCGAGATACTTTATTTCCACTTCATGGCCATGGCAAATCAGTTTTTCACTGTTTAATTCTTTCATTTTCCTCCCCCTCTATTTTTCTGTTCTTATTAGCAATGTTAATGAACCACTTTATCCCCTTTTGGTATGCCGGATCCGCCGGCTGGCGGAACAGGCGACTATCAATAAAGTATTTTATCGTAGCAAAACCAACCCCAAAAAGCAAATTTCAATCCAAACAAAAACCGCCCGGTTTTTGAAAGAGCGGCTTTTGCTTTATATAAGGATTTTTTCTTCAGAAAAACCGCGAGAGAGAACCCTCCTCGGCTAGACCTCGGATTACTAATAAGCATCCGGAACAACGGCATTGCGCCGCCTAAGCCGATAACTTTCCCTCTCGCAAAGAATAATACAGCCCCAAATAACAATCTATTTCAGCAATTCTTCTGCGATTTTCTTGACCACATTTCCGTCCGCCTGGCCCTTGAGCTTTCCCATTGCCTGACCCATAACTTTGCCGATGCCAGCTTTTGAAGCGGCTCCGGTAGCCGTGATTACTTCTTGAATAATTTTCCGAACCTTCTCTTCGCTCATCTGCTCCGGCATATACTGCATGAGAATTTTAATTTCCTGGTTTTCTTTTTCCGCCAGCTCCGGGCGTCCACCAGCAACGTATTGTGCCGCCGCATCTTTTCTCTGTTTCACCGCGCGCGCGATTACATCCTGCACTTCCGCGTCTGAAAGCCCTTCCTCTTTTTTCATTTTTTCGATCTCAGTATTTTTGATCATCGAATCCAGCATGCGCAATGTGTCGCGCTTCATTGCGTCTCCCGCCTTCATCGCTTCCTTCATATCGGAAAATATTTTTTGTTTCAAAGACATATAATTATTCTTTGGGAATTAATTTTTTCTTTACGTTTTTGAAAGTGCCTTCGTCAAACTTGCCCATTTTTTTCAAACGGTCAACGACTTTTTTGACTTTGGCTTTATACATCGCGCCTTGGCGCAATTCGGTTTTACTTTTTTCATCAACTCTGAATCGGGTCTTTCGGGCATGCACCAAAACACCGCTCTGTTGCACCCGGCGGCTGAATCTCCTGATTAAACTTTCAGAAGTTTCTCTGTCTTTCTTTTTTACCTCGATCATAAAAACCTCCAGTCTAGAATTTCTAATTACCAATTTCTAATTTCTAATCAATACCCAATGTCGCGATGGCCAATGTCTAAAAAAATTTTGAGAATTAGTCATTTTGAGTTTTGGAATTTATTTAGGAATTAGATATTAGAAATTAGAAATTTGAACAGCCTAATTTACACAATGAATGTCTTCATACAGCTTACATCCACCAAGAAGGTGCAGGTGTATGTGATTGATTTCCTGTCCGCCCCACTCACCCACGCGAAATAGCAGTTTATACCCTTTTTCGGACGCTTGCAAGTTTGCGGCTATTTTTTTCGCAATCACAACCATGTGCCCCGCTAATTGTTCATCCGTTTCCTCTAAGTCGTTTATGCTTTTGATATGCTTCTTGGGAATTATCAAAATATGGACCGGTGTTAACGGATGGACATCTTTGAAAGCTAAAATCTGTTCGTCTTCATAAACCACTGTGGCTGGAATAACTTTCGCGATAATTTTACAAAAAATACAATCCATAAAACTTACTGCGCGGCTTGATCACCATCATGAGTGTTATTTTGATGGCTGTTATCGTGATAGACGACTACGTTGTCTGTTTTCAGCTTTCTTTTGACCAAGTCAATCAATTTATCCATGCTGACAATTTCCTGAACTCCGGTAATCATGTTTTTGATGATAGCCGTCTTATCCAGCGCTTCCTTCTGGCCCAAAATCAAAGTTAGTTCCACTTCCAATCTGTCCGCCACGCGCAATTGCGACTTAAGGCTTCCCCGGCCGAAACTTTCCGCTACCAAAATTCCGCTTTTTTCCAGTTCAGAAAATAGTTTCAAGCTTTTCTTTTTGGCTAGATCGCCCAATTGCGCCAGGAAGACTCTTGGCTTGGGCGCGCGGTATGGCTTAGCCTGGACTCTTTTCATCTCAATGATCAATCTCTCGACTCCCAGGCCGAAACCGATAGCCGGCGTCGCCTCCCCGCCCAGCAATTTAATCAGCCCGTCATACCGTCCGCCGCCGCCCAAAGCGCTTTTTCGGCCCTCTTCATCCGCTGACCAAATTTCAAAAACGGTTTTAGTGTAATAATCCAAGCCCCGGACCAATTGCGGATTGATAACATAAGGCAATTCCAATTCATCCAGATATTCTAAAAGGCTCTTGAAATGCACCCGGCATTCATCACAGAGATGATCGACCGATTGGGGCGCCGTAGCCGCCACCTGGGAACACTTATCTTCCTTGCAATCCAAAACCCTGAGCGGATTATTTTCTAATCTGTTCTTACAATCTTGGCATAGCTTTTGTTTCTTGGACTCCAAATAATTGATCAGCAATTCCCGATATTCCTTGCGGCAAGCCGCGCAACCGATCGAATTAACCTGGATCTGAACAGACTTGATACCCAAGCTCTGCACGACGCGCGCCGCTACCTGGATAACTTGCGCGTCCAAAATCGCGTCTTGCTCTCCAAAAACATCAAAATTCACTTGATAAAATTCCCGATACCTGCCTTCCTGCGGCCGGTCATAGCGATAAACCGGACCCGCGGAAAAAAGTTTGATCGGTTTGGGCAGAACATTCATTCCGTGCTGGATATATGCTCTGCAGGTTCCCGCTGTCATTTCCGGACGCAACGCCACTTTGTCTCCGCCCTTGGTCACGAAGTTATACATTTCTTTTTCCACAATATCTGTTCCCTCCCCGACTCCACGGGCAAAAAGATTGCTGAATTCCACGATTGGCGTATCAATCCGCAAATATCCGTATTCGCGCGCTAATTTTTCTGTCGTCCGCCTGACCTGGTCCCAGTAGCACTGATCATTCGGCAGAATATCTTTCATGCCCCGCGGTGGCTGCAAAAGCAAAGGCTCCTTCTCCTTAGTTTCAACTTTGGCCTTCTTCGTAATTTTTTTCGATTTGCTCACAGGTTTTCTCGCCATAATATTTAATTCAAAAAATAAAATATCAAAAATTAAAATGACAGGTGTAAAATGTTAAAATCATTTTTTAATTTTAATTTGTCATTTTCCATTTTGATTTTTGCATTTTACATTTAAAATACCGACATCTGATTAAGCGGCCACGCCCGCAGCAATACTTTGCCGATTACATCCGCTTCCGGAACAGGCCCCCAGGATCTCGAATCAGAACTGGCTCCGCGGTTGTCTCCCATCACGAAATATTGATCTTCTTTCAAGTTTATGATCATATCGCCGCCAGTTATAACATTTGACGCAAGGTACGCGCTCTCATCCAAAACAAATCCGTCCGGATGCTCGGAGTTGAAAATGGTTATCTTGTTATCTTTTATCTGGACTTTTTCTCCCGGCAGGCCGATAATTCTCTTGATAAAAAATTGGGAAGGATTTTTGGGATAACGAAAAACAACTACTGTTTGTCTTTGGATTTCTTTGAAGGGGTTGATAGTGAAAAGAGTCGTGCCATTGATATTCGCGACCGTTTGTTTGTAGCCGAATTCATTCACGATTAAATATTGATTATTTTCGAAATTGGGTTCCATGCTGGCACCCTGCACAAAAAACGGCTGAAACAAAAAAACCCTGATGGGGAATATGATGATAAAAGCCAGCAGGAAAACCTTGATTATTTCCAAAATAAACCCGCCGACGCCGTAATATTTTTCTTCGTTGTCCTGGCTCGGTTCTTTTTCTCTGGGAGCCCATTTTTCCAAATTATCACCCATTTTTATAGACTTTTTGCAGTTTAACTTCTCCATTTTATCAGAAAAATGACTGTTTGGCAATAGCAACCAAAGCCTATTTTAAGCCAAAAAACAAAAACGTCCTGGATTCTAAAATTCGCCATTGTTTTCATTATTTAGTATGATATGTTTATGGACGCAATCTATTACCGATCGCCTAAAAAAAACGCAGCTAAAAAAATATTTCTCCTGCTGCTGGCGGTGTTTTTTTTGGCCGGCATAGCCTATGGTGGTTTTTTCGCGTACAAAATTTATTCTGTCAGCAAAAAAATAAGCGTGGATAACGGAGCCCCGCAACCGTCTTTCCTGGAAACCGTCAAATCATTGGCGACGGAAAATCCCATCAACCTGAGAAGCGCGGGTCCCGATCGCATCAATATTTTACTGCTGGGTATCGGCGGCAAAGAAAATCCCGCGCCGAATCTCACCGATACGATTATGATTATGAGCATCAACCGTAAAACCAATAAGGTGGCGCTGCTTTCCATTCCTCGCGATCTATATGTCACTGTTCCAGGAACTAGCTATCAAAATAAGATTAATACCATTTACCAATTAGGACTGAATAATCCAACGCAAGATGCGAATGAAAAAATGAAACCGCTGTTATCTGTCATAAAAAATATAACCGGCCTCAACATTGATTATTACGCAGTCCTTAATTTTGAAGGGTTTAGAAAGGCCATTGATGATGTCGGTGGCATAAACATAGTGAGTGAAAGAGATCTTTATGATGCACGTTATCCTGGACCGAATTACAGTTACGAAACTTTTGAACTCAAAAAAGGCTTTCATCATTTGGACGGCGCCACTGCGCTCAAATATGCCCGCGAACGGCACAATGATCCTCAGAGTGATTTCGGACGCGCCAAGAGACAGCAACAAATAATGCAAGCGACCAAAAATAAAATTTTTTCCGCCGCGACGCTTTTCAATCCGGTCGCCCTAAATAATTTGCTCGACACTCTGGGAAATAATTTATCTACTAACATCACTCCGGATGAAATTGGAAATTTTTTGGAACTTTCCAAAAAACTGGACACGCAAAATATCACCAATGCCGTATTGGACGCTTGGAACAAGGACAGTCTTTTGAAAATTATCCACACCGGCAATCCGGACGCCCAATTCTCCGCCCTGGTTCCGCGTGTTGGAAATTACAGCGAAGTTCAGGATCTTGCCCAAAACATTTTTGATTTGGACAAGTTGAAAAGGACGCGTGATGAAATCGTCAAAGAAAACGCGCGCATCGCTATTGTCAACCAGAGCGGAGATAATTCACTTTCTGAAAAAATTAGAAAACTTTTGAATGTTAATCTGGACTACAAAAACGTAGTCCTTGTAAACGCTTCGAGTAAATCTGTGACTGATACTTCCACAGTTTATGATTCCACCAACGGTACTAAGCCGTTCACCACCAATGAACTAGTGACCAAATTGCCAGCAGTTATTTCGTACAGCGATTATTCCCTGCCGACATATTCCGGTTCAAAATTCGACATTGTCGTCGTCCTTGGAAAAGATCTGCATGACTTGTATAATATGGAAGAAGGAACAATCGAGGATTTGAATAATGATCGTGATAATCAGGATTCTCAAGATTTTAACAAGAATTAGTTTAATATTAAGTGCCCAAATTTTATAATTTTTAATTTTGTAATTTTTAAATAATGTTCTAACTTCAAATTTTTAAACCAGCCCTTGCTTTATTGGAAGTTTAGAAATTAAAAATTTAAATTTATTTATAAAATTAAAAATTTAAAAATTTAAAAATTATTTATGAAATTAGTAGTAGGCCTCGGCAATCCGGGAAAAGAATACGAACACACCCGGCACAATGTGGGGTTTGAAATTGTGGACAAACTTCAAGCGGAATGGGACTTTCCTGAATTTGAGCTTAACAAAAAGTTTAAAGCCGATATTTCAAAAGGAGAATTCAAAATTCAAAATTCAAAATTAGAAATTCTTTTAATTAAGCCCCAGACATTTATGAACCTTTCCGGCGAGGCCGTACAAGCTATTTTAACTTTCTATAAACTGACTCCACAGGATTTGATTGTTATCCACGATGATCTGGACATCGCCGTTGGCAAATACAAAATCGCCACCAACTCCTCTTCCGCCGGACACAACGGCGTGCAAAATATCATTGACCAACTCGGCACGCAAAAATTCAAAAGAATTAGAATTGGAATTGGCGAAGATAATAGTAATAAAGATGCTTGCAGATTAGGCGCTCATGATTATGTGCTAGACAAATTTTCAGAAGATGAAACAAAAAAAATAGCCGACATAGAACCGGCTATTTTGGAAGAAATAAAAAAACTTTTGTAAAATAAAAAAACACCCCCCGCAGGAGTGTTTTTTTATTTTGCCTTTCACAATCCCGCCCATAAGTGGCATCCCGCGGTGAATTATCACTTTGGATTGCGCTTACTCAGACGCAAGCCAAGGAGGAGGCTTGCATTCGAACTTACGTGCGAGACTGTAAAAACCAATTCCGGTCATTCGGAATTGTCCTGAGCTAAATTGCAATTATATTGCAATTTAGTCGAAGGACCTCTATATCTTAACGACATTAGAGCGTAGCAAAAACTGGCTTTTTTGTCAATAGTGACAGATAAATATTGCAAATAAAAAAAGGGTGGGGAGATTTCTCTCCACGCACCCTGAAAATAATAAATCAGGAAAAATTACCGGCACCAAGATCCATGTGGTTTTCAATTTCATCCGGAACCGGGATCATGGTTGCAACCGACTGCCCTTCTGAAGATGAAGAGACAATGTCGGGTGCTTGATTATCTCCGCCCTGAACCGTTGCAGGAGAACCGTCCTCCTTCCAATCTCCACTGGCTCCTCCTCCGCTAAACTCGCCTCCGCCTGGATTGAAACTTTCCGCTGCTTCACCCGTATGGTCAGTATCAGAACCGAGAAGCTGACTCCAAAGCCAAACGTCGAGCAGACCAGGACCTGAATCAGAGTGAATCTCATCCCGAGTCGGATAAGATGCAGGCGAAGATTTTTTGTAAGGATAGCGCCTGATAGAATCAGGGTTTTTCTTTTGGAATTCCAGAGCTGTCTTAATCTTTTCCATCATTTCCGGATTGATCTTTTTCGGATCGACTTTCTCGAGTTTCTCAAGAGCCGCAATCTTTGCGGAAATATCCGCGAGATTTTCAGCATATTTGGTTATAACATTTTCCTGAAGTTCACGGATCTTTCTATCGAACCTCCCCACCTCCTTGCTCCATCTTTCCGGAACTTCTTCTGCGTTATCGAGAAAAGTTCCGAGCTGGATCCGAAGTGCATCAAGAGAAACATTTGGGTCGAGTTTTTCAGAAAATCCGAACCATTTTGATGCCATCGGAACAGGAAAGCCAGGAATTGCTTCCCTTAGCGCCTTGATTGTCGCCAGATCAGAATCAGGAAGATAGTATTCTTCTATGATTCTGCCTGCAGCCAAGCGACGCAACTGATTAAGCGTTCCGAGTTGAGCCTCCGCCCCATTTTTACCGCTTTCGAGCGAGCTCCTTTCCGCTTTGAGATTATTCAGCACAACTTTCAAATTTTCTTTCACAATTTTCTCCTTTGTTATGGGTTTATTCATCGTCTTCCTGCCGTGATGCGAAATACTCCGCAAAATACGCGACAAGTTTCTGCTTTTCCTCAATTACATGCGGCCGCCATTCAAGCGGGCGCCCAGGCATGACAGTAAGATCGATATCCGGATTATAGCCATACTCCGTTATCAGCCACATCCGCCGAAAATAATCCCGCCGGTCATGGCTCCCGTGCCAAAGATGCATAATTTCTCCGGAAACCGTTCCGAGCTTTCCTTGCGCAAGCGAAAAAAATTTATCGCCCCATCTTTTCAGATGGCTTATTTGACGTTGGTCATGCTTTAACGCATTCTCAACACAAAATCCATATTGGCCATATAAGGCATGCGCCATAAAATGGTCAGCGCTTCCGGATACCGCAAGCTCATAAAGCCCAACGGAATCAAAGATTTCTCGGCGCATCGCCCAAGCGTAGCCAGTATGTCCATGTTTGTCGTAACGCCCACAATCTAACGTCGATAAATCTTTTGTTGTCACCGCCGAAAAAGAAATGGTGCGGTCTGGAATATTAGGAATGCAATTTCCTTTTTCTAACCGTAAGCACGTTTCCCAAAGCTGAACAACGGTGCACGACTCAGACAGAAGCTCTCCTGTTTCCCTGGCCCAGTCTGGATTTTTAAAAACAACGTCACAGTCTACCCAAGCAACATATTTACAACTTTTCGGAAGATAGGATGCGCCTATATTAATCAAGCGCTCCTTCTGCCAAAGCAAGGACCGGCTCCGGATCTTTATCACATCCGATGAATATGGGAGTTCGAACGGGTCATCCCCAAACGCGCATTCCACGGTCAAAACGTTAATTCCAGAAGACCGCAATGTCTCTATGAATACATTATACGTGTTTCTTCGGCTCTTATAACCACAGGGATTATAATATACCGTAATTACCCAAAGCGATGATTCAGGACTATACCTTGCAATATCCATCTTGCCTCCTTTTTTTCTTTAATTTATAGTTTTTTTACTGATTTATATGATTGATAAATTGTAAAAGGGCGAACCATACACCTTAGTATATTTAATAACTTTTGTCAAGAGCTCCTAATATTGCTATATTTATAAAGTGTTATGAAATATCTCAACGCTCTCAATAAAATTAACGGCCTCGGCCCGCAAAAGATGCGGGCGCTTTTAAGTTTTTTTGAAACGCCGGAAAATATCTGGCAAGCCAGATTGGAAGATCTCGAAAAAAGCGGCATTGGGCCCGCCATATCCCAAAAGATAGTTTCTGAAAGACCGGCTATCAGCCCCGGCGCCGAGTGGGAAAGGCTTGAAAAAGAAAATATCCAGATGATCACTCAAGACGACCCCGCCTATCCCCGCCTTTTAAAGGAAATTAATCCCGCTCCTTACATTATATATATGAAAGGAGAAATGGATCTGAATTCTGCTCCGATGATATCCATTGTCGGCTCGCGCAAGTTCACTTCCTATGGCGCGCAAGCCGCCACCGCTTTTGCGAAAGATTTGGCGGCCGCCGGCATTGTTGTTGTCAGCGGTATGGCGCTCGGCATTGATTCAATTGCCCACGCCGGAGCGCTTTCTGCCGGCGGAAAAACCGTCGCCGTTTTGGGCGGCAGCTTGGATGATAAAAATATTTATCCTAGAAATAATTTTAATCTCTCGCGCGACATAATCGAGAATGGCGCGCTTCTTTCAGATTATCCGGTCGAAACACCGGCCGGCATTCCCGGAAATTTTCCCGCGCGCAACCGCATCATCGCCGGCTTGTCACTCGGAACACTGGTGGTGGAAGCCGGAGAAAAAAGCGGGACACTCATCACGGCCAGTCTGGCGCTGGAATTCAACCGTGAAGTTTTTGCCGTACCTGGTTCCATTTTTTCTTCGCAATCAATCGGCACCCATAATCTGATCAGGCAGGGCGCCAAAATCGTCACCGGCGTCAAAGATATCTTGGAAGAGCTAAGTTTGGATGAAATGGAGGAAAACACAGTTTCGGTTCCCAAAATTCCCGAGACAAAAGAGGAAGAAATTCTTTTGAAAATATTATCCAGTGATCCGCTTCACATTGACAATATTTCAAAAATGTCTAAACTGGACACCAGTGCCGTTAGTGCTTCGCTTTCCATCATGGAAATAAAAGGCTGGACAAAAAATATCGGTGGACAAAATTATATTTTAATTTAAATTTTTTATGAAACTAGTTATCGTTGAGTCTCCCACCAAAGCTAAAACCATTTCAAAATTTCTCGGGAAAAAATTCACCGTTAAATCTTCTTACGGACACATCCGTGATTTACCGACTAAGAAGATGGGCATCGATATTGAACATGATTTTGCGCCGGAATATGTCATTCCCGCTAAATCCGCGGAGCGCGTTTCCGAACTGAAAGAATTAGCCGCAAAAGCGGAAGAAGTGATTCTCGCGACTGACGAAGACCGCGAGGGTGAAGCAATCTCCTGGCATCTGGTCAGCGCTCTGGATTTGAACCCGGACGCAGCCAAGCGGATTGTTTTTCATGAAATTACCAAAAGCGCCATTGAAAAAGCGCTGAGCAATCCGCGCGAGTTGGATCTTAATCTAGTGGATGCCCAGCAGGCTCGAAGAATTTTGGATCGCCTGGTCGGTTTTGAACTTTCGCCGTTTCTTTGGAAAAAAATCAAAAGAGGTCTTTCCGCTGGACGCGTGCAATCAGTGGCGCTCCGCCTGATTGTCGAAAGAGAACGAGAAATTGAAAAATTCAAATCCGAGAAATTTTTCGCCATAACCGCCAAACTGAAAACTGGGGACAAAAAAGAGGCTTTTGATTCTAATCTAGTTGAAATGGATGAAAAAAAGATTGAACAATCCCTGACCTTGAAATTATTTTCCGGCGACTACAAAATTAAAAAGACTCTGATCGACAGCCAGAAGAAAGCTGACGAAATTGTGGCCGATCTTAAACACGCCAAATTCAGTGTCAAAAATATTACTGAAAAAGAAACCTTGCGCCATCCCTCCCCTCCCTTTACTACCTCCTCTTTACAACAAGCGGCTATCAGCAATTTAGGATTTTCCGCCAAGTTCACAATGAGTGTCGCGCAAAAACTTTATGAAAAAGGCTTCATCACCTATATGCGTACCGACAGCCTGAATCTTTCCTTGGAATCCATGCTTGCGGCGCAAAAAACCATCGCGCAATTATTCGGAAAAAATTATGCCCTGCCGGATCCGAAATTTTATAAAACTAAATCCAAAGGCGCCCAGGAAGCGCACGAGGCTATCCGTCCGGCCTACCCCAATAAAACCCCGGATGAGCTCGCGGCCAAGCTTGATCCGAATGAACAAAAATTATACAGCTTGATCTGGAAACGGATGATTGCTTCCCAAATGCAACCGGCTATTTTTGATTCAGTGAAACTGGAAGTGGAAGCCGCCGGCAAGCGAAACTATATGCTCCAAGCCAACGGATCCACGGTTAAATTTGATGGCTACTTAAAAGTTTATAATGGCAAAGCCAATGGTGAAAATCTTTTGCCTAAAATGAAAATTGGTGAAAAATTGGATCTCGTTGAAGCCCTGGCTGCCGGGAAAGAAACATCCGCGCCTCCGCGCTACAATGAAGCCACGCTGGTAAAAGTTATGGAAGAAAACGGCATCGGCCGGCCGTCCACCTACGCCCCCACAATTTTCACCATCATTGAAAGAAAATATGTCGACAAGAATGAAGAAAAAAGATTGTTCCCGGAAGAAATCGGCAAGTTGGTCAATGATCTTTTGGTGGAACACTTTCCGGAAATTGTGGACATAAAATTCACGGCCACTATCGAACTGGATTTTGACGAAATCGCCGAAGGCAAGCGCAAGTGGGTGCCGGTTATCCGTGAATTTTATAAACCGTTTCACAAAAATTTAGAATCCAAAACTAAAGAAGTAAAAAAGGAAGATTTTCAAGAAAAATTGGATCGGGCCTGTCCCGATTGCGGCGGCGACTTAATTATGAAGTTCGGACGCTTTGGAAAATTCATCGCCTGCTCTAATTATCCAAACTGCAAACACACGGAAAAAACTGACGCGGAAAAGAAAGTAGACGCGGAACACAAGGGCGAAGTTTGCGAGGTTTGCGGCGCGCTCATGGTAGTTAAACGCGGCAAGTTCGGAACCTTTCTTGGCTGTTCGAATTATCCAGAATGCAAAGGCATTAAAAAAATTGAAAACAAAACCGGACTCAAATGTCCCAAGTGCAATGTCGGAGACATTGTTGAGCGAAAATCCAAACGCGGCCGGCCTTTTTATGGTTGCAACACCTATCCCAAATGCGACTTCGCCCTCTGGAACAAACCCAATGGCGAAATCTGCCCCGATTGCCAATCACTGCTCGTCTTCGCCGCCAAGGGCAAAATCAAATGCTCGAAGAAAGAATGTAAATTTGAAAAATAATTTACTCTGAATTTTTCTGACATATGCTTGTATTATTAAAAGTATGCTAAAAATCGAGGATATCCTGAAAAATATGCGAGTCGAAAAGACGCCCCAGCGCGAGGCGTTGATTAGAAGTGCCTATGAATTCGCAGAAATTGCCCACCGCGGACAAAAGAGAAAGTCCGGAGAAGAATATATCCAGCATTCTTTGCACACCGCCATGAATATCGCTCATTTGGGATTGGGCTCGAAAACTATCGCCGCGGGCCTGCTGCATGATGTCCCGGAAGACACCAGCGTCACCCTGAAAGAAATCGAAAAAACTTTTGGACACGAAATCGCTTTTCTGGTTGACGGCGTTACCAAAGTTGGAAAAATCAGGTTACGCGGAGAAAAAGAAGAATTTTACTTGGAGAATATGCGTAAGATGTTTTTGGCGATGGCGGCGGATATCCGTGTTGTCATCATCAAGCTGGCCGACCGCCTGCACAATATGGAAACCCTCGATGCGCTGCCAGAAAACAAACGCGAGAGAATCGCCCGGGAAACCATGGAGGTTTTCGCGCCTCTAGCCAACAGATTGGGAATCGGCGACATCAAGGCGCGCCTGGAAGATTTGGCTTTTAAATATCTGGACCACAAAAATTACGAATACGTCAAAGATATCGCTGAAAAAGAATTCGGCTTGCGTAAAAAGAGTTTGGAAAAAACCGTGGAAGAATTAAGAAAGGAATTGCTCAAAGAAAATATCCAGGTCATCGAAATCTACGGGAGAACCAAACATTTTTACCGGCTTTTTCAGAAACTGCAGCGGCACGAAATGGATATTGATAAAATTTATGATCTGGCCGGCATTCGCGTTATCGTTCCGGAAGTGGCAGATTGCTATGAAACACTAGGAGTCGTTCATCGCAAATATCATCCGCTCGTCGGACGGATCAAGGATTACATTTCGCTGCCCAAACCGAATGGCTACCAATCCATCCATACGACTGTCTTTGGCCCGGACGGCAAAATAATGGAAATCCAGATCCGCACGCAAAAAATGCATGACGAGGCCGAATTCGGTATTGCTGCGCATTGGGTTTATACCGAAAAAAGCAAAGATTGGATGAGTTTTCTGAAATTCGGAAAAATGAACCGGAAGTTTTCCGGCGAAGAATTAAATTGGGTCAAACAGCTCCGCGAATGGCAGACTGATCTCGGCAAAGATGATACTGAATTTATGGAGGGACTCAAGATTGAATTTTTCAAAAATCATATTTTTGCTTTTACGCCTCGCGGCGACGTCATAGATTTGCCCGAAGATGCTACACCGATTGACTTTGCTTACAAAGTGCACAGTGAGATTGGCCACCGCGCCATGGGCGCCAAGGCCGACGGAAAAATGGTCACACTGGACTATAAAATAAGGAATGGAAATGTAATCGAGATTATAACTTCCAAAGAACATAAAAACCCCAGCCGGGACTGGCTGAAGTTTGTCCACACGACTCTGGCCAAGACTCACATCAAACGCGCGCTCAAAAAAGACGGCCTGTTATAAGTGAATCTTGTCTAAAATATTATTTAATTCTTCTTTCGAATAATAATCAACTATAATTTTGCCTCCGTCTCCGGACTTCGTAATTTTGACCTTGGTCTTTAATGTTCCGGCAAGCATATCTTCTATCCTTTTGATTTCAGGATCGACGCTAATGACGCGCTTGTGGGTACGCACAGAAACTTCTTTTGTCTTATCTTCTGTCTGGCGCACAGTCAGATTATTTTTCATGATCATTTCAAACAAGGCTCTTTGTTTTTCCGGCTGCTCGATGGCTAAAATAGCTTTGGCATGACCTTCAGTGATTTTGTTTTCAATCAAGGCTCTTTGGATTTCCACCGGCAATTTCAAAAGTCTCTCCTTGTTGGCGATGGCGCTGCGG
>Ga0209048_10002477_pt1 | contig 18297 bp, 15 predicted proteins | sample FrelakmetCRP12CR_FD_187146 | JGI IMG/M metagenome (GOLD analysis project Ga0209048, IMG submission 187146) | Freshwater lake sediment microbial communities from the University of Notre Dame, USA, for methane emissions studies - CRP12 CR (SPAdes)... | ecosystem: Environmental > Aquatic >... | reverse complement strand
GCGATGGCCTCGATGTCCCACGTGCTGACGGACGCGGAGATCGAAGGCATCGCCGCCTTCTACGCCCGCCAGCGCGCGCGCAGCGTCGTGTACCTGATCCTGCCGGCAGCGAAGTGAATGCGACGCCGACGCCGGCTTCACGGCCGATGGGCCGCCCGGGTGCGCCTCACGCGCGGCGGCATGCGGTCCCCGGCACCCGGCTGGGCCCGGAATTCATTCCCTTGATGCATGCCTCCCAGCGAGACTGACGGAAACCGGACAATGGACCAACCCCAACTTCATCGCCACTACCTTCACTTTTCGGAGTTGCCCACCAGCGTGCGCGTCCTCTACACCGGCGCGCTGCTGATACTCGGGATAGGGTACCTCTTCGCCCTGATCTACCTGTTTCACACGACGGCGGGGCGCGACGGCAAGCCGGGGCTCACCTACGAGGACGTGGTCATCGTGTACAGCGGCAGCGGCAAGTCCTCGCGCCTGGAGGCCGCGCTGCGCGGACCCATGTCGGCGATGCTCCCGCCGGACGAGCTCAACAAGCTCGTCGGTTGGGCACAGAAGGGGGCAGACCGCGAGGCCTACGAGACGGACATCAAGCGCACGTTCGAGCAACGCTGCCTCGCCTGCCATGACGGCAGCAACCCCCACCTTTCGAACCTGAGCAGTTACGAAGGCCTGAAGAAATTGACCGAGATGGATACGGGCACCGACGTCTTCACGCTCGTTCGCGTGTCGCACATCCACATGTTCGGCATGACCTTCATCTTCTTCCTGATGGGACTGATCTTCGGCCACGCCTACGTGCGACCGATATGGCTCAAGAGCACGATCATGGCCCTGCCCTTCGTGGCCATCACGATGGACGTCGCTTCCTGGTACCTGATCAAGGTCTACCATCCGTTCGCGCTGATGACGATGGGCGCAGGCGCCATCATGGGCCTCAGTTTCGCCTTCATGTGGCTCGTGTCCATGTACCAGATATGGCTGTCGCGGGTGCCGATGGCGGTCAAGCAGCGGCGCGAGATCGAGCGTCCCTCCGCCGACTGACGACGGACCCTGCGCCTGGGGCCGCGCACGGCGGACCCGGAACTCAAGTCCGGTTCCTGATGTCCAGGCGAGAGCCTGCTTTCGGGGCGACGGAACTTCGGGCTACGAGAAGATGCTGTAGACGATCAGGGCGACCGCGACGATGCCCAGGATCAGCGCGGTGCCCCCGACGAACCAGCCGAAGACCTGCGATTCGTTCGTGGGGGGAGGCGCGACCTTGGCCTCGAGTGCGCCTTCGCGGGCCAGACGTTCGTACTCGGTCGCCCGCTCGTCCTTGAGCTCGTGCTCGCTGATGCGCCCCGTGAAGATCACCGTGTCCATCGGGAACTTCGCGGGACGCACGTGGCCGTTGAAGAAGTGGAACGTGAAGATGAAACCGACGGCGAGGAGCGCCTCCTCGCCGTGGACCAGCGCCGCGATGTTGAACATCCAGCCGGGGAGGACGTTCGAGAAGAACACCGGGAACCAGAGCAGGAGACCCGACCCGCCGATGATGGCCATCCCCCAGAACACCGCCCAGTAGTCGAACTTCTCCCAGTACGTCCAGCGGTCGAATTGCGGCTTCGGCCCGCGCCCGATGAACCAGAGGAAGTTCCGGTAGATGTCGATGCCGTCCTGCAGCTGCGGCACCATCGAGTCCGGCCCCCAGAGGATCCGCATCAGATTGCCGCCTGCGATCGCATTGCGGACCAGCATCGCGACGTGGCTCACGAACACGACGATCATCACGAATGCGCAGATCCTGTGGATCAGGCCGGCGCCCTCGAAGCCGCCGAGGATGCGCGCCAGCGTGGCGGCCCACGGCTTGTCCGAATAGAGCAGCGGCAGGCCCGACAGCGCGCAGCCGACGAAGGTGAGCATCAGGAACGCGTGCTGCACGCGCTCGACGCGCGTGAAGCGCCGGTAGTAGCGCTGCGCTGTGCCCTTTGCGGCCTGTCCGCCCGCGAGCGTGCCGGCCGGATTGCCCGTTGCGATGGCCATCAGTGCCTTCCCTTGCCGTTGCCGCCCGCGAGCTTCTCGCGCACCTCGCGGTAGAGCCAGAACGCCGTGTGGATGCCGAAGAACGCGAACACGCCGAGAAGCAGGAGCTCCATGAACTTCGCGGCGTAGTAATAGATCGGATCGCGCGCCTTGTCGTGCTTGTTCGCGTGCGGGTCGAAGCTCGCGAAGTTCGCGCTCGCGCCGGGGTGGCATTTCTGGCACGTCGCGAGGCGGTTCTGCTTCGACACCATCGACGCGGGGTTCGACGCCGGCAGCACCTCGTGCGCACCGTGGCAGGACGCACAGGTGGCCATCCGCGCGTAGCCGAGCGCCGTCACCTGGCCGTGGAACGTGTCGCGATAGGTCGAGATGTACTCGGTGTGGCAGATGCCGCACTCCTTGATCACCTCGGTCTGGAACCGGGGCACGTCGTGCTGCTGGATGCCGTGCGCAGTGTGGCAGTCGGTGCACCCGGGCGAGGCCAGCACGCCGTCCTGCCGCAGCTTGCCGTGCATCCCCTTCATGTACGCTTCGCGCTCCGGCTTGTGGCACGAGCCGCAGGTCTCGGGGATGCGCGCGCGCGAAACATTGCTTTGCGGGTCCGACTTCGGGTGGATGCTGTGCGTGCCGTGGCAGTCCGTGCACTCCGGCGCCGACATCACGGCCGCGGACTTGAGCGCCTTGCCGTGGATGCTGTCATCGAACTTGCCGCCGACATTGCCGCTCGGGAGCTTGCCCTTCGCCATGACGGCTTCGCTGCCGTGGCACTTCTCGCAGGTGGCGACGAGGTTCAGGTGGTTCGTCGGCGACGTCGGATCCTTCGGGCGTTTGATGTCGTGCGTCCCGTGGCAGTCGGTGCAGGTGGCGGCGACACTGTTGCCGCCCTTGCGTGCAATCGCATGCACGGTGCCCGCGTATTCCTTGACCGCCTTGTCGTGGCAGGTCGCGCAGTTGACGGGCTTGAGCTTCTCGGGGTGCGGCAGCTTGTCCGCCGAAACGTCGACGTGGCAGTCGGTGCACTTCTGCTTCAGCTCGCCGTGGACCGATGCCGCGAATTTCGCCGCGTCGACCGCGATCGACTTGCCGCCGGCGCCTTTCGCGTCCGCGGCGGAGTGGCACATCAGGCACGTGTCGTTGACGTTCGGCGGCGGCGCGGGCGGTGCCGCCGGCTTTGCGAACGTGGCGACGGCGACGCCGAGAAAGAGGAGCGTCGAGAGCGCGCGCGTTATTTTTCTTGGGGAGGTCATCCGGCGGCCTGACAGCGCACCGGACTCGACGTCCATCGGCGTTTCCGCGATGGCCCGGACCGCCCCGCTGTCACGTCGAATGGTGGCACCCGCGCGGCGCCGGCTCATTGACCTGTGTCAACCCGTCCGTATCGGTCGTCGCCAACGCCGGCCGGGCGCGGGCGAAATCGCGCGCGCCGCGTGTGGCGCAGCGGACGCGTACCGTTTCACCCCGATTTCGACGGGCTCGGGCGCATCGTGACCCGGGCGCCGTCACGGACGGCATCGCTCGGATAGACGATCACCTGCTCGGCGGCGGCGAGCCCCTTCAGCACGACGGCGGCGCGCCCGTTGCGCGGACCGATCTCCACGGGACGCAGACGCGCGCGCCCGTCGGCCACCGCGAACACCGCCCAGCCGTCGCCGTGCCGGAACAGCGCCCCGCTCGGAACGAGCACGGCATCGGCGCGTGTTTCGACGGTGATGCGGGCATCGACGCGATGCCCGTCGCCGATATTTCCCCATGCCGACGGCGGCGCCGCGAAGTCGATCACGACGTTGACCCGCTGCTCCTCGACGCCCAGCGCGGAGACCTTCGTGAACGCGGACGGCTCGACCAGCCGCACGCGGCCGGCGACCGCCGGCGCGCCGCCGCCATGATCGAGCTCCACCGGCGCGCCCGGCACGATGCCGCCGGCGTCCGCGGTCAGCACGTCGACGACGATCTCGAGCTCGCGCGGATCGCCGACCTCGACGATTGACGCGCCGGCATTGATCGGTGCCTCGCTCTCCTGGATGACGCGCAGCACCCGTCCCGCCACGGGCGAACGGATCTCCCACACGGCGCCATCCGTCTTGCCGCCCGGGTCCTGCCGGTAGCGCGCGAGCGCCGCGCGGGCCATCGCGAGCTGATGCGCGGCAGCGTCCTCGTCGAACTGCGCCGCTGCGAGCTCCTTGAACTTGAGCTCTACCTCGCGCTGCGCGTTGTCCAGCGCCTGCCGCGAGGTGAAACCCTGGCTCGCGAGCTGCGCGGCGCGCGCTTCTTCGGCCCGGGCCTGCTCGAGCGCGACGCGGGCCCGCTCGCCGTTCGCCTTCGCGCGCAGCTGGGAGGCGTCGGCGCTGCCGGCGCGCTCGCGGTACTCGATCTCGGTGCGGGCGTCGAGCGGCGCCGGCGGCGCGGGCACCAGTCGCGCGAGCAGGGCGCCACGCGCGATGGGAGCGCCCGGCTTCAGCTCGACGCGCAGGAGCCGGCCCGGCACGGGCGCGGCCACCACGTAGCGGTCGCGCACGCGCGTCCGCCCGTCCTCGTCGACGGTCTTGCGGAAGGGGCCCTGGGTCACCGTCGCGGCCTCGACCTCGATCGGTCGCGGCGCGAACGCGAAGACCAGCAGGCCGGCGGCGACCGCGCCCGCGAGTCCCCACAGCGCCCAGCGCATCCAGGTCCTGTTCATCGCTACTCTCTCGTCTTCAGCACCGCGACCAGGTCGAGCCGGTCGATCTGCCGGCGCACGATCAGCGCGCTGGCCACGCCGGCGAGCACCATCGCGATGGCGGCGAACGCATACGTGGGCGGCGCGACGACGATCGGGATCGCGATCATGTCGGTGTGGCTCATGCGCACGATCGCCCACGACAGCAGGTAGCCCAGCGCGCATCCGAGCGGGAGCGCGACGACGACCTCGATCGCGAGCTCGCCCAGCAGGAACGTCGAGACTTCGCCGCGCGTGAATCCCAGCACCCGCAGGCTCGCGAGCTCCCACGCCCGCTCCTGCAGCGCGATGCGGGCGTTGTTGTAGACGACGCCGATCGCGATGACGGCGGCGAACGCCGTGAGGATGGTCGTGAAGAAGAGGACATTGCGCGCCGAGGTCTGGCGGAAGTTCGCGAGCATCGCGACCTTGCTCGCGACGGTGGCCACCCGGGGAAACTCCTTCAGGCGCCGGAAGAGCGCGTCGCTCTGCGCCCGGTCGAGCCGCACGGAGAAGGATGAGACCGTGTCGCCTTCGCCGGTCAGCGCGTAGAGGGCGTCGAGATTCATGTAGGCGAAAAGTCCGATCAGGTCGCCGACGACGCCGACGACGGGAACGACGCGCTTGTTGCGGTTCCCGGTCAGCACCTCGACCTGCAGCGTATCACCGACCCGGACTTCGAGACGCTCCGCGAGCCGGTCGGTTAGCAGCAGGCCTTCCGGCGGGATCGCGATGCGGTTGCGATCGGCGTCGAGCGGACGCCGCAGCTCGCTTGCCACGGGAATTCCCAGGACCATCGTCCGGTAGTAGCGGTGACCCGCGACCAGGCGGACGGCGACGTCGCGCGAGCCCTCGGTCATCATCACGCCGGGCATGCGCTCGATCTCGTGGCGCGACCGCAAGGCCATCGGCTCGACGAGCGCGATCTCGGCATCGCCCGGCTGCGCCGCCTCGAACTGGACCGCGATCATGTATTCGAGCGCGTCGCGCCAGAACATGCCGGAGATGATGATCGCCATCGCCGCCGCCATGCCCGCCGTCGTCAGCAGCGCGCGCAGCGGCCGGCGCTCCATGTTGCGTATCACCATCCGCATCGCCGGCGTCAGCACGCGGCCCAAGCCCGCCCGCTCGAGCAGGGTCGGACCGTAGCGGCCGGGCATAGGGGGGCGCATCGCCTCGGCGGGCGCCAGCGTGACCGCGCTGCGCACGGCGCCCATCGCGCCGCCGACGGCGGCGGTCAGCGTCACCGACCCCGCGGCGAGCACCACCCATGGCGGCATGAAGAAGCGATAGGCCGGAAAGTGGAAGAACTCCGCGTACAGCCCGGTGACCGCGCCGCCCCACCAGAAGCCGACGCCGATGCCGACCACGATGCCGAGGAACACGATGCAGACGACCTGCAGCAGGTAGTGGACGGCGATCGCCCCGTTCGCGTACCCGAGCGCCTTCAGCGCGGCGATCTGCTCGCGCTGCGTCGCGACCTGCCGGTTCAGCACGACGTCGAGCAGGAACGCGGCCACCGCGAGGAAGATCGACGGTATCAGCGTGCCGATCACCTTCCACTGGTTGATCTCCTGGCTCAGGATCCGATGCGAAAGCTGCTCGTCGCGGCCGTGCGCATTCATGCCGCCGTAGGGCTCCAGCAGGCGGTCCAGCGCGTCGACGACCGCGCGTTCCGAGGCGCCGGGCGCCAACCGGACGGCGACGTGGTTGAAGGCGCCCTCCATGTCGTACGCGGCGGCGAGCCGTTCGCGCGCGATCCAGAACACGCCGAAGTTGCGGTCGTCGGGAAAGGCCCCGCCGCGGGTCGCGTAGATGTAATCGGGCGACAGGCCGACGCCGACGATCGAGAGCGTCTCCTTCCTGCCGTTGACGAGTGCGACGACGCTCTTTCCGGGGCCGAGGTTGCGCGCGTTGGCGAAGCCCTCGGAGACGACGACCTCGCTGGCGGCGCCGCGCTCGGGTGCGCGGCCGCGCCGGATCACCAGCCGGTCGAGCCGGGGCGCGGTGTCGTCCGGCAGGCCGATCATGCGACCCACGACCGGCTCCGCGACGCCCGGAACGTCCAGGGTCACGTCGAACACGACGGTCGTCTCGGCGTCGCCCACCCCGGGGATCGCCGCGATGCGGCGCTCGATCTCGCGCGGCGCGCGCTTCAGGTCGGCGAACACGTGCGCGAATCGCGCCGACTCGTAGAACGACTCGCGCGCCCGCTCGAGCGAGTAATACGTCGCGAGCGAACCGGCGAAGCCCGAGAACGCGCTCGCGACGACGAGCGCCACGGTGACCACCTGGCTCTTCATCTGCCAGAGGTCGCGGAGCAGCTTGCGGTTGACGGCCTTCACCAGGAGAGCTCCGAGGGCGTGAGCTTCCTCGCGTTGCTGTCGACGTGCGTGATGCGGCCGTCGGCGAGGTGCAGCACGCGGTCGGCCATCCCCCCGATCGCGCTGTTGTGGGTGATGACCACGGCCGTGGTCCCAAGCTCGGCGTTGATCCGTGCGATGACCTCCAGCACCACCTTGCCCGTCGGGTAGTCGAGCGCCCCGGTCGGCTCGTCGCAGAGCAGCACGTCGGGGCGCTTGGCGATCGCGCGGGCGATCGCGACGCGCTGCTGCTCGCCGCCGGAGAGCTGCGAGGGAAAGTGGTCGAGCCGCTGCGACAACCCGACGCGGGCGAGCGCCTCCTCCGCCGGCATCGGCGACACCGCGATATCGGTGACGAGCGCGACATTCTCGCGCACGGTGAGGCTCGGGATCAGGTTGTAGAACTGGAAGACGAAGCCGACGTGCTCGCGCCGGTAGCGCGTCAATTCGGCTTCGCCGGCCGTGGCGAGGTTGTGGTCGCGCCAGAAGGCCTCGCCCGAGGTCGGCGTGTCGAGGCCGCCGAGGATGTTGAGCAGCGTCGACTTGCCGCTGCCCGATGGGCCCAGCAGCACGACGAATTCGCCTTCGCCGATCTCGAGGTCGAGGCCCGAGAGCGCGCGCACCTCGACCTCGCCCATCCGGTACGTCTTGGTGAGGCCTCGGGCGACGAAGACCGGGGAGCGCCGGCCGGGATCGGTCGCATCCATGCCCTTCCAGCATACGTCGTCGCGGATGCCGCGGGCCGGCGCCGGCGCCGGCCCGCGCAAGGCCCTTGCGCGAAGTCAAGGAAATGCGGGTCCGCCGCGCTCCGTGGAGACGTGGCCTCGGTGGCCTTCTAGCGCGCGGGCACGAGGCCGGTCTTCTCGAGTTCCGCCACTGCGCGCTCGGCGAGCGCCTGGTGGCCGGCGGCGTTCGGATGGACCGGGTCGAGCCGCAGTCGTTCGTCGGACAGCACCGACGGCAGCGCCTTTTCGACGAGCGGAATTCCGCGGCGCCTGGCGAGCTCGCGGTAGAGGCCCGCCGGAGACAGCCCGGTCAGCGCGCCGATCGCCGACGGCTGCGGCACGGCGATCAGGGCGACGCGCGCGCCGCGCGCGCGGACGGCCTCGACCATCGCGTCGAGATTGCCGGCAATCTCCGCCGCGGTCACCCCGCGCAGCAGATCGTTGCCCCCGAGCTCGATGATGACGAGCACAGGTGCGTGCTCGTCGAGCAGCGCGGGGAGACGCTCGCGGCCGCCGGCGCTGCGGTCGCCGTCGACGCCGGCCGCGACGACGCGCCAGCCGGTGCGCTGCGCGAGCCGCGCGGGCCACGCCTGGTCCGCGTCGACGCCGTGGCCGGCGGTGATGCTGTCGCCGATGACGAGCACGACGCTGTTCGCCGGCACCGTCGCCTCGCGCGAGCCGCCGCACGCGACGGCCAGCAGAACCGCCGCGAGGCAAGGGAAGAGCACGCGGCGGAAGCTGCGGGGAAGGGACGGGAGCAGGTTCCGCATTTCCGCCATGGTACGGGAGGCCGGCGCCGGGCGGCACGCTCGCTCGTGCCTTCGCTCGATCGACCTCGTTGGACGTCCATGGCGCCCATCCGCATCGTGGGCGACGGCTCCGGATTCTTTTCGGTCGCCCGTGCCGGGTCGCCGGCACGTTCATGCTCACCGAAGGCATCGGATTGGTGCTATTGTTTCGTCGTTTTTCAAGCGCCGCACGGTTCCGGTTCCGCGCGGCAATGTGAACTGACCCCAACTCGTCCGTGCCCCACCCGCCACGCAACTCGGCGCGGGAATTTGACCTGACGCGAGTCTCGGACCCCGGTCCCGCACCGGAAGATCGGCGGGCAGGGCGCCCGTGTATGCGCTCCTTCGGTAGCCGCCCGCCTTGAGCCGAAAGTCGAAATCCCATCCCCGCCCGCTGGGCGCGGCACGTCCGCGGGACGCCGCCGTGAGAACTGCGGGAGCGCCCGACGCCGCTCGCCAGCGCACCGCGCCGCCGGACGCGCAGGTGGCGCCTCCTTCGGCGCGCCCGCGGCATGCGCGTACCGTGGCGGCCGTGGCGCTGCTCGTCGCGCTGGCCGCCGGCGCCATCTTCTGGTCACAGCGCGATCGTCCGTCCGAACCGGTCGCGGCAGCCGCGGGAGTCGTTCCCGCGCCGGCACGCTTCGTCGGCGCCGCCGCGTGCGCCGAGTGCCATGCGAAGGAGCATGCGGCGTGGCGCGGCTCGGACCACGACCTCGCGATGCAGGTCGCCGACGAGAAGTCGGTGCTCGGCAATTTCGCGGGCGCGAAATTCGTCTACGGCGGCATCACGTCGACGTTCTTCAGGCGCGATGGCCGGTTCTACGTCAGCACCGACGGTCCGGACGGCAAGCTCGCCGACTACGAGATCAGGTACGCGTTCGGCGTGCGCCCGCTGCAGCAGTATCTCGTCGAGTTTCCGGGAGGACGCCTGCAGGCGCTCGGCATCGCCTGGGATTCGCGGCCGAAGGAGAGCGGCGGCCAGCGCTGGTTCCACCTCTATCCCGGCCAGAACGTGAAGGCGGGCGATCCGCTGCACTGGACGGCCGTGAATCAGAACTGGAACTTCATGTGTGCCGAGTGCCACTCGACGAACCTGCGCAAGAACTTCGACGCGACGGCCGGCACGTTCAAGACGACGTGGTCGGAGATCAACGTGTCCTGCGAGGCGTGCCACGGTCCCGGCTCGGATCACGTCGCCTGGGCGCGCAAGCGCGGCGACGCGAAAGGCTACGACGGAGGCGGCATGGGCCTCGCGATCGCGCTCGACGAGCGCAGGGGCGTCACCTGGCAGCCGGTGCCGGAGACCGGCAACGCGCAGCGCAGCGTGCCGCGCCGGACGGCGCGGGAAATCGAGACGTGCGCGCGCTGCCATGCGCGCGCGAGCCGGATCTCCGACGACTACGTCCACGGCAGGCCGCCGCTCGACACGCATCGCCTGGCGTTGCTCGACGACGACCTGTACTGGAACGACGGCCAGATGCGCGACGAGGTCTACAACTGGGGCTCGTTCGTGCAGAGCGAGATGTACGCGAAGGGCGTCACCTGCTCGGACTGCCACGAGCCGCACGCGCTCAAGCTCAGGAAGCCCGGCAACGCGGTCTGCTCCCAGTGCCACCAGCCGGCCAGGTACGACACGACGAGCCACACGCACCACGCCGCCGGCACGCCGGGCGCCGCGTGCCCGGCCTGCCACATGCCCACGACCACGTACATGGGAGTCGACCCGCGCCACGACCATTCGATGCGCATTCCGCGTCCGGACCTCTCGGCGAAGCTCGGGATGCCGAATGCCTGCGGCAAGTGCCACACGAAGCAGACGGCGAAGTGGGCGGCCGACGCGATCGTCCGGTGGAACGGCAAGGTGCCGGTCGGCTTCCAGCTTTTCGCCGACGCGCTGCGCGGGGGATCGACGGGCGCGCCCGGCGCGCGCGGCGCACTGCTGGCGCTCATCAACGACAAGACGCAGCCGGCCATCGTTCGCGCGAGCGCGCTCGCGCGGCTCGGATTCTGGCTCACGCCGGCGACGCTCGCGGCCGTCACGCAGCAGCTGAACGACCCCGACCCGCTGGTCCGGATGGCCGCGACCGGCGCGCTTGCGAACACCGATGCGCAGACGCGCCGCCGGTATCTGCCGCGCATGCTGGACGACCCGGTGAAGAGCGTGCGCATCGATGCCGCGGGTGCGCTCGCCGGCGCACCCGAAGCGGGGCTCTCGCCGGAGGACAGGGCACGCTTCGACAAGGCGCTGGCCGAATACGTCGCCGTGCAGACGTACAACGCCGACCGGCCCGAGGGGCGAGCGAACCTCGGCAACCTGTACGCGGCGCGCGGGGACGCCGGGGGCGCGATCGCCGAGTACCGGAAGGCGCTCGCGCTCGACCCGACGTTCGTGCAGGCCTACGCGAATCTCGCGGATCTCTACCGTGCCCGCGGCGCCGAAGGCCCGGCTGAGGCCGCTCTGCGCGAGGGGCTCTCGCGCAACCCGCGCGCCGCCGTTCTCCGGCATGCGCTAGGACTCTCGCTCGCCCGACAGAAGAAAGGCGCGGAGGCGCTGGCGGCGCTGCGCGAAGCCGTGCGGCTCGCGCCGGACAACGCGCGCTTTGCGTATGTCTATGGGGTGGCGCTCAACGATGCGGGCGAGCCCGCGGAAGCGCTGCGGGTGCTGCGCAGCGCGTCGCCGCGGAACCCGTACGACCGCGATATCCTGTCCGCCCTCGCTCACTATTCGGCACGGGGCGGCGACCGCGACGCGGCGCTCGGTTACGTGCGGCAGCTGCGCGAGCTCGATCCCGAGAATCCCGAATACGCGCAGCTCGCCGCGACGATCGAGCGCGGTCCCGGCAGGTAGGGGGCGCTCAGTCGGAAATGTCCGCCCAGCCCAGCCGCATCCGGACGAAGCGCGCGATGTGGTCGATCGCGAGCGCCGCTTCGGGCAGGAACCCCGCGAGCTGGAACGCGTGCGGGGCGCCCGGCCACAGTTCGAGCTCCACATCGACGCCGGCCTCGTGCGCCTTTTCGGCCGCGCGGGTGGCGTCGTCGAGCAGCAGTTCCGTGTTGCCTACCTGGAAGAAAAGGGGCGGGAAGCCGCCGAAATCGGCGAACAGCGGCGAGACTTCCGGATTCGTGTACTGGTGCGGCGAGGGCACGTAATGCCGTCGCAGCACGAGCAGGTTCGCGATCCGGATCATCGGATCGCGGCCGTCGAAGGCGACCATGCTCGGGCTCCCCATCGTGCAGTCGACCGCGGGCGAGAGGAGCACCGCGCAGCCCGGCGGCGGCAGGCCGGCGGCGCGCGCCCGGTGCAGCGTCACGAGTGCGAGATTGCCGCCGGCGGAGTCCCCGGCCAGCACGATCTGCCGCGGATCGATGCCCTGCGCGAGCAGCCCGCGGTAGACGGCGTGGCAGTCGTCGGGTGCGGCGGGGAACGGGTGCTCGGGCGCGAGGCGGTAGTCGGGAACGAACGCCCGGGCGCGCAGCCGCCGGCAGAGCCTCGCGGCGAGAGCCGCGTGTGCATTCGGAAACCGGAACGCGAACGAGCCGCCGTGCAGGTACAGCACGACACGCTCGGTGCGCGTTTCCGGCACCGCGATCCATTCTCCGGGAACGCCGCCGCACTCGACGGGGGTCCGTCCGACCTCGGGGCCGACCTTGAACTGCCGCGCGTCGAGCTTCTCGTAACGGCGCCGCAGGGCCGCGACGTCGGAGTCGTGGGTGAGGGGCGCGCCCATCGTCAGCCGCAGCAGCGCGTTCAGCGCGTGCGTGCGCCAGCTGGGCCTGATCTCGATCTCGCGCCGGTATCCTGGACGTCGGTGCATGCGCACGATCACCGGCGCTCGCTTCCCGGGTCGCCGGCCGGAGCCGCCTCGCCACCCGGACGCGTTGCCGGGGGCCGTCCTGCGCTCAGACGCGGCGGCGGTACTCGCCGGTCCGGGTGTCGATCTCGATCCGGTCGCCGGTGGTGACGAACAGCGGCACCTGAATCTCGACGCCGGTCGCGAGCTTCGCCGGCTTCAGCACCTTGCCCGACGTGTCGCCCTTGACGGCCGGCTCCGTGTATTTCACCTCGCGGACCACCGACGTCGGCATTTCGACCGAGATCGCCTTGCCGTCGTAGAACGTGAGCTCGCAGGCGAGCCCGTCCTCGAGATAGTGGATCGCTTCGCCGAGGTTGTCGGCCTCGACCTCGTGCTGGTTGTACTCGTTGTCCATGAAGACGTAGAGCGGATCGGCGAAGTACGAGTACGTCACTTCCTTGCGGTCCAGCTGGACGACGTCGAACTTCTCGTCGGCGCGGTACACGGTCTCCGTGCCCGTTCCCGACAGGAGGTTGCGGAGCTTCATCTTGACGACCGACGCGTTGCGGCCGGACTTGGTGAATTCGGCCTTCTGCACGACCATCGGGTCCTTGCCGACCATGATCACGTTGCCTGCGCGGATTTCCTGGGCGATTTTCATCACTGCACCTGAATATGCGATAAGGGGTTGATTCGGAAAACTTTTAATTATACACGACTGTAGGCTGCCTTGACCAGCCCATCCGCCAGGTCGGGCAGCGACGCGAGTCCCGCCGCCCATGCCTCGCCATGGCGTTCAAGATGGGGATGCGCTGCGGCGAAATCCAGCCACGCCGGGCCGACCGGCCCGGCCTCGGGCGCTCCGTTCCACGCCCGCCAGAACCCACGGAGAGCCACTGCGGGAGCCGCGCCGAGCCCGGCCGCGTACCGATCGAGGAAGGCCTCGAGCTTGCGCCAGTGCGCGCCGTCGGCCTGCGGGTAGGCGTGCCAGGCGAAGGTGCGCGCCGCCCACTGGGCGCGGACGAACGAGTCCTCGCCGCGAACCAGATTGACCGCGCACAGCCAGAGCAGCCGATCGTAGTCGTCCTGCGCGAGGAAGGGGATCGCATGCAGCGACAGCCGGCCGCGCACGCATGGGCTCCCCGGATGCGGCACGCTGCCGCCGGTCCAGGCATCGACGGCGCCGACGGCGACGCCCTCGGGCACGACGCAGGAGACGGGCCGGTCCCCGTCGGCCCAGGCGTCGAGCAGCGCCGGCAGCGCCGGGTTCGGGTAGCAGAAGAGCGAGACGCGGAGCTCGCCGGGCGCAACCGGGGGAATCCGCAGCGACGACCACAGCGCCCGCTGCGCCGCCGCGTCGCCGCGGAGCGCGTCGCGCGCGGCAAAGAGTCCCCGCTCGCGCAGCAGGCCGCCGGTCTTCGGCGTGAACCCGGGGAACCAGAAGCGGCGCGGCAAGGGCAGGCGCGGGTGGGGCGAAGGCAACGCGTGCGCGCCGTCGACCCAAGGTTCGGCGCTCAGGTATTCCAGGATGAACCACGCCGGCGCGGCAGCGCGCCGCGCCATCGCCGCCACGTAGCCCTCGGGGAGGCCGCAGCCGAACGCTTCCACGACGACGTCGGCGGGCGCGGCTGCGGCAAAGGGCTCTTCCCAGCGGCGAACCGTGACGCCGGCGACCTTCTGCGCGGCGCATGCCGGATCGATCGCGGGTGCGATGCGGGCGAGCGCCGCGAGCTCGTCGAGCCACAGCGTCACGTCGAGTGCGTGCTCGGCCGCGAGCTGCCGCGCGAGGCGCCAGCCGACCCCGGCATCGCCGTAGTTGTCGACGACCTTGCAGAAGATGTCCCAGCGGGGGGCTACGTTCATGGAGACGACTTATCGATGCGCCACTCATTATCGCGCGGCGCCCCGAGGTCCGCCTGATGTGAATGAGGGAGTTCGCAGGGCTCCGTTCCTTGACCCTCCGAGGGCAACGGCGTAGCGTCACCTGCCGTTTGACCACCATCGAGTCGACCATGATCGCATCGGGAAAAGTCCGCTACCAAGGCGTGTTCCCCGTCGTCCCGACCACGTTCACGGACGGTGGCGAGCTCGATCTCGAAAGCCAGAAGCGCTGCGTCGACTTCATGATCGATGCGGGCTCCCACGGCTTGTGCATCCTCGCCAACTACTCCGAGCAGTTCGTGTTGTCGGATGACGAACGGGAAGTGCTGACCAGGGCGATCCTGGGCCACGTCGCCGGCCGTGTCCCGGTGATCGTCACCACGACGCACTTCAGCACCGGAATCTGCGCCCGGCGCAGCCGCCATGTGCAGGACCTCGGCGCGGCCATGGTGATGGTGATGCCGCCGTACCATGGCGCGACCTTCCGCGTGCCGGAAGAGAAGTCCTTCGAGTTCTTCGCGCGGCTCTCCGACGCGATCGGCATCCCGATCATGATCCAGGACGCCCCGGTCAGCGGAACCGTGCTCACCCCGGCCTTTCTCGCACGCATGGCCAGGGAGATCGAGCATGTCGCCTACTTCAAGATCGAGAGCGCGGGGGCGGCCTCCAAGTTGCGCGAGCTGATTCGCCTGGGGGGCGGGGCCGTCGAAGGGCCGTGGGACGGCGAGGAAGCCATCACGCTGCTGGCCGATCTCGACGCCGGCGCGACCGGCACGATGCCCGCAGGCGGTTATCCGGACGGCATCCGCGCCATCCTCGATGCGTACACCGCCGGCCGCCGCGACGAGGCGGTTGCCGCCTATCAGCGATGGCTGCCGCTGATCAACTACGAGAACCGCCAGTGCGGGTTGCTGGCGTGCAAGGCGCTGATGCGGGAGGGTGGGGTCATTGCCTCGGAATCGCCGCGCCATCCCATCCCGCCGCTGCATCCCGCAACGCGCGCGGGTCTCATCGATACCGCGCGGCGCTGCGATCCGCTGGTCCTGCGGTGGGGAAGGTAGGTCGAGGGAAAGCGGCCGGCGCCGCATTGAACCGATGACGCTCGCTTCCGCCGCTCCGCGCACGATGGCGATCGACGTCATTTCGGACGTCGTCTGCCCGTGGTGCTTCGTCGGCCGGCGGCGGCTTGGCGCGGCGCTGGCGCTGCTCGCGCAACGCGAGCCCGGGATTCACCCGGTCGTGAGCTGGCATCCGTTCCAGCTGAACCCGGACCTGCCGCGCGAGGGAATCGACCGGCGCGCCTACCTCGAGGCGAAATTCGGGGGACGGGCGCGCGCTGCGGAGATCTATGACCGTGTGACGGAGGCGGGGCGGAGCGTCGGCATCGACTTCGCGTTCGACCGGATCCTGCGCCAGCCCAACACGCTCGACGCGCACCGCCTGATCGCGTGGGCACAGCGCCGGGGGAACGCCGAGGATGTCGTCGAGCGGCTGTTCCGCGCGTACTTCCTCGAGGGGCGTTTCGTCGGCGACCGCGCGGTGCTCGCGGCGATCGCCGCCGAAGCCGGTCAGGATGGCGAGGCTGCCGCCGCGATGCTCGCCGGGGATGACGGCACGGACGACACCAGGGCCATGGACCGCCGCGTCCGCGAGCTCAGCGTGACGGGAGTGCCGTTCTTCATCTTCAACGGCCGCGTTGCGGTGTCCGGTGCGCAGGAGCCCGACACGCTGCTCGAAGCCATGATGCAGGCGATCGAAGGCGCGGGCGGTTGATCCGCCTCAACGCGGGTTGAGCCGGCACCGGCGATGATGGCGTCGCCGCCGCCTTACGTGAGGAGTGCCCGATGCGTGCCGTGCGCCGAATGGCTTACCTGTCGATCGCGACGTCGTTCGGGACGATCATTCTCAAGTTCGGCGCGTATTTCCTGACCGGGTCGGTGAGCCTGTGGTCGGACGCGCTGGAGTCCCTCGTCAATCTCGCGGCCGGCCTGGTCGCGCTCGGCGCGCTGATGGTCGCGGAGCAGCCGGCCGACGATCGCCACACGTACGGCCACGACAAGGCGGAGTATTTCTCGAGCGGCGTCGAGGGCGCGCTCATCCTCGTCGCGGCGGTGTCGATCATCTGGTCGGCCGCGCACCGGCTGATCGAACCGGAGCCGCTCGCACGGCTCGGCCTCGGCATCCTGGTGGCGTTCCTCGCGGGCGCGATGAACTTCGCGACGGCCCGCATCATGCTGAAGGTCGCGCGTCAGCACGACAGCATCACGATCGAAGCCGACGCGAAGCACCTGCTGACCGACGTCTGGACCTCGGTCGGGATCATCGCCGGGCTGATGATCGTGATGGCGATGCCGCAGTGGGCGATCCTCGATCCGCTGATGGCCATGGCGGTCGGCGTTCACATCATCGTCACCGGCGTGAGCCTCCTGCGGCGCTCCGCCGACGGGCTGATGGACGCCGCGCTGCCGCCGGCGGAGGTCAAGCGCGCCGAGACGCTGATCGGCGCGGAGCTGCCGGCGGGGTCGAGCTTCCACGCGCTGCGCACGCGCAAGGCCGGCGCGCGGCGCTTCCTGGAGTTCCACCTGCTCGTTCCCGGCACGATGAGCGTGCTGGATTCGCATTCGCTGTGCGACCGGATCGAGGCGGCGCTCACTGCGCACCTGGCGAAGGCGCACGTGACGATCCACGTCGAGCCGCAGGAGACGCAGGCGCCGCATTTCTGATCGATGGTCCCGGTTACGAAACGACACTCGCCCCGTAGCCGCCGACGAGCCGTCGGCCCGCGGCAAACCGCTCGATCGAGTACGGGGCGAGCGAATGGTCGGGCGGCAATCCGAGCGCCGCCTGCGCGACGATGCGGCCGACGGTCGGCGACAGCTTGAATCCGTGCCCGGAGAAACCGAACGCCACGTGCAGCCCGTCGATGCCGGGTAACGGCCCCAGAACGGGGTTCCAGTCCGGCGTGACGTCGTAGACGCCGGTCCACGATGTCGCGAGCCCCGCATTGGCAAACGCGGGCATCCGGCGGGCGAGCTTTTCGCCGATGTCAGCGACATGGTCGAGCGACACGTCGGCCTGCGTGGTGTCCGGCGCCGCGAGCGGCACGCCGTCGCCGGTGTCGCCGACCAGCACCTGCTTGCCGCCATAGCTGCGGAAGTAGATGCCGCCGGCGGGAACCCAGTCCATCACGACCGGCAGCCGGGACGTGTAAGGCGTCGGTCCCTCGAACGTGATCACGGCATGGCGCGACGGCGCGACCGGCACGTCGATGCCGAGCCAGGCGGCGAGCTCGCGCGACCAGATGTTCTGCGCGCTGACGACGACGCCGGCGGCGATCGGCCCGCTCGCGGTCAGGACGCCGGTGACGCGCGCGCCGGCGCGCAGGAGGCCGGTGACGGCGACGCCCTCGCGGAGGATCGCGCCGCGCCGGCGCGCGGCGCGCGCGTATGCGGAGAGTGTCATGTGCGCATCGGCGTAGCCGGCGCCGGGCTCCCAGCCGATGACCGGGCCGTCGTCGAGGTCGAGCAGTGGATGGAGGCGCCGCGCCTCGCCGATGTCGATTTCGCTCGCGACGATGCCCATGCTGCGCTGGACGGCCAGCGTCTCGCGCAGGGCGTCCGCGCGTGCGCCCGCGGGTGCGACCAGCATCAGGCCGCAGCGGTTGATTCCGCATTCGGCCTCGGCATCCTCGAGATATCCGGGCAGATCGCGGAACACCGCCAGCGAGGCCTGCGCGAGCGTGACGTTTTCGCGCACCGAATAGTGCGTGCGCAGGATGCACGACGACTGGGCGGACGTCCCGCCTCCGAGCTGTCCGCGCTCGAGCAGCAGCACACGCCCGGCGCCGAAGCGCGCGAGATGGCAGGCGATCGAGGTGCCGATCACCCCCCCGCCGATCACAATCGCGTCGTGTCGCTCCATGTTGTCTCCTATCGTGCACTGACCGCGTTCTTTGCGCCATCCGGGTGCGCCGATCGGGTCGGTTCGCGGGCGGGCTTAGGATGATGCATGCGCCCGCCCGCGAAC
>Ga0209048_10002476_pt1 | contig 18303 bp, 16 predicted proteins | sample FrelakmetCRP12CR_FD_187146 | JGI IMG/M metagenome (GOLD analysis project Ga0209048, IMG submission 187146) | Freshwater lake sediment microbial communities from the University of Notre Dame, USA, for methane emissions studies - CRP12 CR (SPAdes)... | ecosystem: Environmental > Aquatic >... | reverse complement strand
TGGGTGACTTGAACCGTCCTTTGCTGGAACTCCGATCTCCAGACCCCATCAAGGGACCTCGTTGAAGATCAGCTTGACGATCCCATCGCTAATAAGCCGATTGCCGGTGAGGTTCGAATTGCCCATTTCTCCGGAATTCGTCAGGACTATGATCAGGACTTGCCGGCCGGGGAACCAGCGGAGGCGCCAGCGGAGGCGCCAGAGGTGGCACTAGGGGAGGCGCTGGTGAACCCACCCCCGCCCCCGCGCCCTCCCCGACCTTGCGGCCGTCCACGGCGTAGGCCCAGTTCCCGTCGAAGTTTCCCGTCGTCGGCAACAGCGCGACCTGAGTGACGACCTGATAGAGCGCCACGCCCACGTCATCGGCCAGCGCCCCGCCCACCGTCCTCGAAAAATCGGGCGGCTCGAAGGGTAGCTCCGGAAACCAGTATGGCTTCATTAATGAAGTACAGCGCTCCATAAAGGCGCGCAGCTCGCTGTTGACATCCGAGAAATATACCGGGGAAGCGATGATGACGCCGTTGGGAACAGGGTCAACCAGCGGCCTGACCAGCGACTCCCAATCGTCTTTAAGAACGCACTGGGCCGTTAAGGTGAGCGCCTTGCGGCGCTCGCATGCCTTACAGTCCAGGCAAGGTCTCAGCTTCTTGCCTTTGAAGCCGTAAAACTCGGTCGTCACCTGGGGATAGGCTTCTTTTGCCGCCCGTAAGGCTTCTTTAAGGAGGTATTCGCTGTTCGCGTGCCTCGGGCTGCTGCTGATGCCCACGATTCTGATAGCTTTGTCCATGGTTTCCATTTATCCGCCTGGGACAACCTGTACGATTTTTAATTTTTGCCCATCCGTTATCGAAAGCGCGCCCAGCTCCCAGGGCTGCACGATATGGCTATCCAATATCACCAGGTATCCAGGAAACAGCTTCGCCGGCCTTTCTTCTAGATTGAATAAAGAATTCGCCCAATCCAGCTTTGACATGTCTTCCAGGGCATCCGCCAGGACCGGGTTCGGGCGGTCGCTTTCAACCGTGTTGCAGATCTTGCCTTTGGTGGTTTGGATTTCGACCTGCAAGTAGATCATAGCGGTCTCCTTACCCCAATCCTTTGGGCGGCTAATTCCAGCGGCGCAGGCACTGTCTTTCCTGCTGCACGGGCGACGAGCGCCTCGGCCAGGTCCTTGAACGGTTCCCATTCCTCATCAAGCACGTCTACAAAGCTCAATGCCTGAGGATAGCAAGCCAGCACGCACTCCGGATTGCCGCCGCACAAATCACAGGTGACCGGCTCGTTGCCTGGCGCGACATGGATGACCTGGTAGGTGCATTCTTCCACGCAGTTATAACATAAATCGCATAAACCCCGGTCGAACCGAATTGCGCCGGTAACAGGGTCTTTGCTGATCGCCTCCGTCGGACAGGATGGAATGCAGGCTGCTTCCTTACACTGCTGGCATACCAATGTCACTGACAGGCAAATATCTTCCCATTGGACGACCTGGATGTTGCTTTGGGGAAGATCGAACGATCCCACATTCCTGAACGAGCAGGTTAAGGCGCATTGCCCGCAACCCGTGCACATGCCGACATCAATTTTAATCTTCTTCATAAGGCCATACTCCTTGCTTCTCTCCAATTGTTACATATATTAACGTGAGTTCGGGTTTAGAGGATTTTGGTGTTGATTTGGGCGGTTCCGCCGCCCAAATCAACACCAAAAAAACTCTATTTCCGTTATCCCGAACTGACGTAATATTATGCTCTTTATACCTTTAATATCTCCTCGAGAGGTTGGTATTTGAGATCGGGCTGGCCATAACGAAGCGATGAAAATGCGCTGGCGCCTTCTTCTGTCGCGAGGGCCTCTCGTAATCGCTCATGGCACGGGCTTACCACCAGCGACAGGCTGTCTCCAACTTTGAGGTTTGCGCTCATCAGCCCGCTTCCAGTATATGGGTCGAGCATACAGATCAGGTCCGGGAAAATGGTGATAGGTCTTCCTTTCTTGAATAAAGCCATCGTTTCGTTCTTGATGATCAGCTCCAGGTCATCGTTCAAAACGGCACGCGTGAAATAAAACCCTTCCCATTCCTTTTCTTCCATCTGTAAGATGATTCCGGTATAGACATGTTTTCCACCCAGCAGGTCAGCAACGACTTTGAGTGGATCCGACCTCCGCTTGCGCGCCTCTTTCAAGGCTTCCCCTAATTCCAAAGCCAGGCTTAAAGTGTGCGGGACGACAGAGCGCTTCATTTGCGCGCCGGTCATCGGGTAATGGGTGTTTGCTCCAATGCCCCCGCCGCGGGTAATCACCCAGCGGCCCAGCCGGTCCGCGTAATTATTATCGATCCCGTGCCGCACCACTACCTTGTTGCCGTCCGCGTCCACGAGGGGCATCGGCGTAAGCGAAATCCCATGCCCGATGAACGAAGCCATCTGAGTTTCGGGAGCCGCGCGCCCAACCCCGTCCGCATTGATCACCGGCCTGCCGGTGCGCGCCCCCAAAGAGAGGATTACCGGGGTGTTCAGCCCGCCCATCTCAAAGGCCACGATGTAGTCCACTTTCCGGCCAATGGTTTCTTCCATCAGCTGCATCGATTCGGTCAGCTCATATTTCTTTTCCCACCTTTTGACCAGCTCTTCGGGCTTCATCTTGTCCAGCAGCTTCACAGAGCCCATAAAGCCGCCGCTGGCAACGGTTGCGCCGTCTGGCACGTCCTCTGGATCGACGATTTTTGCCGCCCGTCCCATCGCCATGTCGTTCTCCATTATAATTTTGCCCCACTCGGGCGCTCCCCCGCCGCCAGTGCCTAAAATTGCCAGCCCTTCCAAAAATGCATCGAGGTTGTCTTTTGTGAACATGTCGCTCTCCTTGTTTCGCCCGCGTTTAGCGAGGCAGGTATCCAAATTTTTCCAATTCGTCGGCCCACGAATTCAATCCCAACTCTTCTAACACGGCGCGAGTCGGCCTCCCCGTTGCAACGTCCCAGCCATGCATCCCGTAGTAGCGGTCCAGCAATGGATCCATCACCTCCAGCGAGTTGATGGCTGGCTCGCCAGCCGGCCTGTTCATTAGCTTTTCGGTCATCAGCCGCTTGGGCAGCAGGTCTTCTTTGCGGGAAGCGCCTTCCCGTGTATTGAATGCGCGTTCCATCGTTACGATCTTGCGCCCCAACTCCATCGCCGCGTGCTCGTCACAGGGGACCCCAACCGCCGCCGAAAATAGCTGGGCCATCAATTCGGGCGGCATGTAATACTGAGCCGTGGATGCAAATGCGCACAACCCCAACGCGTCGGTAACGGCGTAAGCATCCTCATGCCAGCGGACAATCTCGGGGCGTTTTTCGGTCAAGTAAGGAGAGGCGTATTTCTTGTCGCCGGTGATCTTTTCGATCAAACCAACCATTTCCGGGGAAAGCCCGAATTCCGCCAGGGTTTCGGTCATCAGATGGTCCGGCCCGCGCGGGTTCACCATGAACGCCAAGGCGTACGAAAAGGCAGCCCGGGTCTCAACCCTGGATTGTTCCAGGCCCTTGGCTTGCATGGCCCAATCCTCCGAGCCTTGGCCGATCACCTCGGAGGCGCTTTTCACTCCATTTGCCAGCAGATCGCCTAATCCCTGCCGGGTTGCGATTTTTTCCACCAGCTTAACGACGGTATCGCCGTTTCCCCAGGAAAGGTCCAGGCCGTCCCGGTCGAATTCCAATTCGTTTTGGTGGCATTCCATCGCCCACTGGATGGCGCTGCCGGTAGAGATCGTATCGAGGCCATAAAGATTGCACAGCTCGTTGGCCCTGATCACCGCTTCTGTGTCGCTTACCCCGCAGCCAGCTCCTAATGCGCCGAAGCTCTCATATTCGGGTCCGCCAGTATGGCTGCCGGCATGAGGCCCTTCTCGGACCTCTGCATAGCGGTGGCAGGACATGGGACAGGAATAACAGCCTACCCGCCGCTTCAAATAGCCTGCATCAGCCAGGTATTGCCCGGAAACCTTATCTGCATGCTCGAACGAGCTGTCTTGAAAATTGCGGGTTGGAAAGAGGCCCAGGGCGTTAACGGCGGTAACTCCACCCGAAGTGCCGTACAAATGCGTGTTTTCCGCTCCGGTTTGGGCGTGGTAAAGCGTCCAGGCCTCCTCCACCAGGTCTTTGAACCTGGATGGTTCGGCTACATTCACCGGCTTGGTGCCGCGCACCACGATGGCTTTCAGGTTTTTCGATCCCATCACCGCGCCGCCGCCGCCCCTGGCTGCTGCATTGTAATTCGAGCACATGATGGCTGCAAACATCACCAGGTTCTCGCCGCCCGGCCCGATGACCGCCAGCTTAACCCGGCTGTCGCCGATCTCTTCGTGCAGCGCTTGTTCCGTCTGGCGGACATCCATTCCCCAGATGTGGCGCCCGTCTCGAATCTCTACTTTATCATTATCGATCCACAAGTAAACAGGCGTTTCCGCCTTGCCGGTAATTACCACATAGCTGTAGCCGGCGAAACGAAATTCACCGCCCCAGGCTCCGCCCACATTGGTTTTAAGATACAGGTTCGTCGCCGGGCTTTTGGTCGTGACCGAAATCCTGCCCGAGCTAGGCGCAGAAGTACCGGTCAACGGGCCTGCTCCAAAGATCAGCACGTTATCCGGGCTGAAGGGGTCCAGCCCCTTGGGCACCATCTCCCAGAGTAAAGCCGCATTGTAGCCTCTCGAGCCAATGTATCGAGCGGCCAGCTCTTTGGTGTAAGGCTTTTTTGAGATCTTGCGGGTCGTTAAGTCTACAAAAAGTATATCACCTAGGATTGAGGTACTCATTCTTATCCTCTTTGCGTCAATATTTGAATCACGGACTCGGGCGATCAAGGATCGCTTCAATCCTCGCCTTTTGCTTTTCGCTCACATGATACGGCTGGTATCGGGCTAAGGTTTGGTCGACTTTTTTCGATGCGCTTTCAAGGTAATGCGAGCTCGAGCTCGTGGCCTCCTCAGGCGTGCAGTTCCGCGCCCGGAAAGGAGTCATGTACAGTGATTTGCGGAAATTGACCGCCGTAGCTTCGGTGGTTAAAAAGCTGCCTCCCGGCCCGACCTCTGCAATCAGCTCCTCCGCCAAATCCGCCTTCGTAACAGGAATGCCCCGCAGGTAATACGCGATGCTGGTGCAAATTTCGTGATCGACTAAAAGCTGGGGCATGCTGATCACCATCGCAGAGCCTAGCAGGCCCGAGACTGCATCGTGGATCACATCCACCCCGGAGGCTGCCGCCGCAAATATCCCAAAGGTCTTTTCTACTCCGGCCTGGATGTCGCTGGACGGGCTGTCAGTCACCCCGCCCGTCGCATACCCTAAGGGGATTCGATAGCGGTCAGCAAGCTGCTGCGTGGCAGCCGTGATCAAAGACACCTCGGGGCCGCCGAGTGCCAGTTTGGTGTGGCGCATGTCGAAGCCGCCAGAAAATGTGCCGTAGATGGCCGGAGCGCCCGGGTTAGCGACCTGGTGGACTACCAGCCCGGCTAAAAATTCTGCATTTTGCTGTGCCAGAAGCCCGGCCAAAGTAACCGGCGCGGTTGCGCCCGCCATGGCCCCGCACACGATGAAACACGGGATCTGGTTCTGAGATAATTGGATAAATTTTGTGAGCACATCTTTCGTATAGCGCAGGGGCGAGTTTGGCACCCCTCCAGCCGAGAATGGCAGCGGCTGTCCAGGCTCGACCAATGTCCGGCCAATTTCGATCGCCGTATCCAGCCATTCCGCCCTTTCAAGGCTCAATTGGACGTGCTTGCGCGTGTTCTGCAAAACAATGGCTGTGCTGACGGCATCCAAAAGATGCGGAGGGACATCCTGAGGAACAACCGAAAACAAACAGAAACTCACCTGCTCTAAGACATCTACCAGGCGGGTAAAGCTTTCTAAATCCCTTACGGTGGCGCTGTGAAGCTGGTTTGTTTCGTGGTCCAATACCCAGGTAGCGCCAAAGCCGTTGGTAAAATGCACGTTCCCACGGCCCAGGGTCACATTGTATTGGGGATCGCGGGCATACAGCGTCACCTGGTGGGGCGCGGTTTCGATCGCTTCGCCGACCAATTTTTCCGGTATGCAGACGCGCGTACCGGTAATTTTCGCTCCGTGTTCGTGCAGCATCCTGAGCGCTTCGGGATGTTCCAGCTCGACGCCGGCATTAGCCAATATGCGCAGGCTGGTTGCGTGGATTTCTTCAACTGCGTCCTCAGATAAAATATGCAGATTCTGCCCGAAGGAAGGCTGAATTCCGCTTGAATTTCGTAGGGATGGTTCGGTGTGTTCTTTACTCAACATGGAAAATTCTCGGTGTTTTTTTCGATGGTCATTTAATGATAAATGCCAAACTGAATGGCAGAATCATACATAGCGATGATATTTTCAGCGGGCACTCCCGGCTGTATGTTGTGTACAGCCGCCAGGATATAGCCGCCGCCCGGCGCTAAAGCGGCTATCGTATCGCAGACAGCCCGCCGCACATCTTCTGCCGTGCCTTTTGGCATCAGGGTCTGGGTATCGATCCCTCCCCAGAAGGCGAGGCGCTTCCCATAACGTTTTTTAAGCTCCTCCGGAACCATACCCTTGGCTGCTACCTGAACCGGATTGATGACCTGAATGCCGGCCTCTACCAGGTCGTCCAGCAAGGGTGCGATCGCTCCGCAACAATGCAATCCAATACAAGCGGGCGTTTTGCTTCTAAGGGTTGCGATAAGCTCGGCCAATCTGGGCTTGACCAGACGCCGCCAAAGGGCTGGCGAAATCAAGGTTGACCGTTGAGCGCCGTAATCATCCCAAAGGGTCACAAGATCAACATAAGGACCCACCTGGTCCAGGTAGGCACCATGCATCTGTTTCAAGGTCCTCAGCACGCCATCCAGCATCGCTTCGACAAATTCCAGGTTGTCGTAGAGAGCCACCAGCCAGCGTTCGAACCCGACCGGGAACCACGCGGTCTCCCACAAGCCTATCAAGCCGGCTTCGATTGCATAGGGCGTGTGGCTGTGCAAAAATCTTGCTTCTTCGCCTGTCCCTGCGACCCGGCCCGGGTCCAAGGGATCCGGCCAAGCATAGCGCTCCAGGGCATGCAGGGTAGCTTCGTGTAAGGGCGTCTCCACCATGTCGTAATAGTAGCCGCCCGGTGGACGGTGCCAGCGGACGCCCCAGTCATCGTAAAAACTGTCATCCGGCAGCAGCTCGTATTTCCAGGTAGAGGGCATCTTCGGCAGAATATGCCTGAAATCGATGTCGAACCGGTCCAGCACAGGCTCTTCCACATCTGCCAGGCCCAGGACTACGTTCTTCACCGCGGTTGGAGTGCTGAGGCCGAGGGCGACCTTCAGCGCGTTGTACGGCTCGACCAGGATGCTGGTCTGCGTGCCCCCCAGGTCCAGGGGCACCCGGTCGGGCTGCTCGTGCGCCAGGGCTATTTGAACTCTTTCGCGGTGCGAAAGCGACATCTCCCATGCCTCTCTTGAAAATTAGTCCTTCAAAGAAGCGGTCGGGACCGCGGCTTCGCTGGGCTCTTGAGGCGTAACGGAAAAATCCCAGATGCAGCAATCGTCGCCGTGCATCAGCCGGCAGGTATGCTGGAAGTGCATCTGCTCGCTGAAGGCCTCCCCATGCCCGACGTCGCCCGCGCAATACGCATCCCCGAGGTATTTAGCTTCCTCCATTGAGATGCCCCAGCGCAGAAAGAGGTTCAAAGCCGCGCAGTTCTGGGCGCGGAAGATTAAGCGCTCTTCATCCAGGCGCTCGGCGGCATCCGCGCCCATGCCGTAGATTACGCCCCAGGCCTGCGCCATCCCGATGGGATCGCCCCGGTCGACCATGCCCCTTGCCTCTCGGCCCAAATTTTTCCCGGCCCGGTACATGGCTTTGCCCAGGATCTCTTTGGCTTCTTCTTTCGAATACCGTTCAGAAAGCAGCTTGTAGGTCTCAATAAATAGCCCGGCTTCCCATTCAAAGCCAGTAGTCAACATGCGCCCGGCTTGAGAAAAGGGCACCATTTTTTCGGTTTCGCTCATTTTATCTCTCCCAATAACAGATAGATCTCAATACGTCTAGTTGCGGAGGAACATCGTCTTGATCGAATTGTGTTTACCCTTTGTGATTGCCATATTGATAGCGTCGAGGTATTGCTCGGGCGCATACGTGTGCGTCACCAGGCCGCGATGGTCGACCTTGCCATCTCTGAGCAAATCCATGGCAATTTGGAATTCACGCTCGTGCCCGGCGGTCGAATAGCTGTTGGAAGAAATGATGTTGACCTCGTGCCACAGCATCATGAATAGATCGATTGGGCGCCTCCCCGAGAACACGCCCAGCATCACGGCGGAGCCGCCCATCCGGCACATCCCCACCGATTCATCGATCGCATCTGTCTCTCCGCCTACGCATTCATACACCTGGTCCACCCCCCAACCCCCTGTCAGGCGCAAGACTTCCTTCACCGGATCCATGCCCGGCTGGAGCAATATGGTTTCAGTGGCCCCGCATTTTTTGGCAATCTCGGCCTGAAAATCGTACTTGGCGATGGCAATAATGTCCTTGACGCCCTCCACCCTCAGGCATTGGATCATATCCAGACCGATAATCCCACAGCCGTACACCACGGTCGAGTCGCCCATGCCCGGGTGGATCAGCTTTACTGCATGGACTCCGACTGCCAGGATATCCAACAAGGCCGCATCCTCTAAGGTTACGTTATCCGGGACCTTAAACAGGCGGCTTTCATGTGCAATCGAAAACTCGCCATACCCACCGGGCAGCATCCTGACGATTGGAATGCCTACATGCGTCAGGCCGTTCTGGCACAGGTGATATTTTCCGATCTGGCAGTATGGGCAGCTTCCGCCAAACTGCATGCAGCCGTGCAAAGGCTCGACGGCGACCCGATCGCCCTCTTTTACGCTGGTTACTCCTTCGCCTACTTTTACAACCACGCCCGCATTTTCATGGCCCAACACCGCCGGTAGGTTTTTATCAGGGATAAATTTCCGCGTATATCCAAGCAGGTAGTGTAAATCCGACCCGCAGATGCCAGCCGCCTTCGTATTCACCAGCACCCATCCTGGTCCTGGCTCTGGAATGTCGAAATCTTGATAAGATAGTCCTTCCGGGAAATTCCTGCCATCCCACACGATCGCTTTCATCTTATCGGCCATGGTTCGATTCCTTTCTTAGAAATAAGCTTAGCCCGGATTATCAGGGCTTCGTCAATCGAATAAATTACACGCAACCAGCCGGTTGGGGGCCACGCTCTTTAATAATGGCTCTACCTGGCTGCAAATATCCATCTTCTTCGGGCAGCGGGTATGGAAGCGGCAGCCGGAAGGCGGGCTTATAGGGCTGGGGATTTCGCCTTTTAGCACGTTCGGCTTCCGGACCAGGAAAGGATTGGGGATCGGCACGGATTCGATGAGAACCCTGGTGTAGGGGTGCATCGGGTTGGCAAAAACTTCTGAGGTATTGCCGACTTCGACAATCTGGCCCAGGTACATCACTGCCACGCGGTCCGAGACGTGTTTCACGTTGCTCAGGTCATGCGAGATCAACACGTAGCTGTGTCCCAGTTTTTCCTGAAGCTGACCTAAGAGCTGGGTGATCTGCGTCTTGACCGAAACGTCTAAGGAGGCGGTCGGTTCATCCAGGATCAACAAATGCGGGTCGAATGCCAGGGCGCGGGCGATGGAGACGCGCTGCTGCTGGCCGCCGCTGAACTGGTGCGGGTATTTATCCAGGTCCGACGTCTCCAGCCCGACCTGCTCGAGGAGCTGAACAGATCTTTCGAGGCGCTTGCGCTTATCATTGACCTCCGCGTGGCCTAATGCATCCAGCAAGGTTGCGCGGCAGGTGAAACGTGGATTCAAGGAGTCCGCCGGATCTTGAAAAACCATCTGCATTTTCTTGCGCAGGCTGCGCAGCGCTTCGCTTTTCAATGCGACCAGGTTCGTTCCTTCAAAATACACTTCCCCGGAAGTGGGCCTGATCAATAAGAGCGCACAGCGCCCAACCGTGGTTTTTCCCGAGCCGCTTTCGCCAACCAGCCCAAGCGTCTCCCCTCTTCCGACGAACAGGCTGACATCGTCAACGGCATGCACGACCACTTTGTCTTTGAAAAGAGGGCGACGAACGAGGAAGTGCTTGGTTAGATTCTTGATCTCGAGCAATAAAGGTGTCCCGGTTTTCGGATCGCTGCTCGCGGCCGGAAATTCAGGTTTCACATCAACCATGGAAGTGTTTAACAATTCATCACCCACAACGGCTACCCAACCTCTTCCACAAGGTGGCAGGCGACAAAGTGGCCTTCTTCTATTTCTTGCAGAGCAGGCTCCTGCTGCCGGCATATCTCTTCCGCGAACTGGCAGCGTGGATGGAATGGGCACCCCGCTGGTCGGCTATACGCATTCGGCACGTACCCAGGCAGTGGGATCGGCTCTTCATCTACATCCACTCTTGGGATGCTCTTGAGCAGGCCAATCGTATAGGGATGCCGCGGCCTGGAAAACAGGTCTTTCGTGGTGGCGATCTCCATCAATAATCCGGCGTACATCACTACGATCCGGTCGCAGGTCTCTGCTACCACGCCCAGATCGTGGGTGATCAAGATTTCTGTGGCATTAATTCGCTGGCGCATTTCTCCCAACAGCTCGGTGATCTGCCTCTGGATGGTGACATCCAGGCCTGTGGTTGGCTCATCTGCAATGATAAGCTCGGGCTCGCAGATGATCGCCATGACGATCATGGCTCGCTGGCACATACCTCCGCTCACCTGGTGGGGGTAATTCTTGCTGAATCGAATTGAATCTCCGATGCCTACCTTTTCTAACATCTCGAACCGGCGCTCTTGGGTCTGCTTCGCCGAACAGCCGGTGTGCTGCCGGTAGACCCGGTCGATTTGCTCTCCAATCGTCAGCACCGGGTTCAAGCTTGTGCGGGGATTCTGGAAAATCATGGTGATTTTGCCGCCGCGCAGGCTGCGCGCCTGGTCCTCGGGCATTGTAACCAGCGATGTGCCTTTGAAAACGATGTCCCCGGACACAATCTTCCCTGGAAGCTGGATTATCTGCAGAACGGACATCCCGGTGACAGTTTTTCCGGAGCCGCTCTCGCCCACCAAACCCAAAGCCTCGCCCCTTTGCACATCGAAAGAAATACCATCCACGGCTTTGGCAATGCCCCGGTAGGTGAAAAAATGGATTTTCAGATCGCTGACTCGAAGAAGGGTGTCGTCCATAGATCAGTTCCGGAGCTTCGGGTCGAATACGTCCCGGAACCCATCTGCAATTAAGTTAAAGCCAAGAATAGTGATTGCCATGATCAATCCTGGAAAAAATGACATCCACCATTGTCCAGAAGCAATAAAACCCACGCCTTGATTGACCATCGAGCCCCATTCAGCCTGCGGCGGATGGACGCCAAGACCGATAAAGCTCAAGGCCGCGGCATCCAGGAACGCATAGCTCATGCTCAAGCCGTATTGGACGAGAATGGGCGTCATGCAGTTGGGCAACATCTGTTTGAAAACGATCTCCTGGTTGGTCGCCCCCATGCAACGAGCAACCTCCGTATAGCCGCGCTCGCGGGCAGAAAGGATCTCGCTGCGCGTCAAGCGAGCAAAAACCGGGATCATAATAAATGCCACCACATACACGATCGTCGATTGTCCAGATCCGAGAACCACCGCCAGGCCCATCGCAAGGATGAAGGCCGGGAATGCTTGTACGATGTCGAGGAGGCGCATGGTTACCTCGTCCGTCCCACCGCGCATGAATCCGGCTGCCGCGCCGAGGGTCACACCGATGACCGCCGCCAGGGTCACCGCGCTAAAGGCGATCGATAGATCTACCCGGGTGGCGTATAGAACCCGAGAAAGGATATCCCTGCCATAATCGTCTGTGCCCATCCAATGCTGGGTCGATGGGCCTTGCAGCCGGACCGCCGGAGCGACATCCAATGGGTTATAAGGAGCAATGGTTGGAGCAAACACCCCCAATAAAATGACGATAACAATAATCACCAGGCCGATCATGGTTAAAGGATTTCTACGCAAGAGGTAAAACTCAAAATCGTAGCGCTTGAAGGCTGTCTTTATCGAATGAAAAAGTGAAGGCTGGAGTGTTTTAATTTGCGCCATCGGTTTTTACTCGGTTATCCCAATCGATAAGCTTCTTAGATCGTGATCCGCGGGTCAACAGCCGTATACAATAAATCAACCACCAGGTTGATCACCACGTAAATGGTGGCTGTGACCAGTACAAAACCCTGCACGGGAGCGAAATCCGTGTTCAGGATCGAATTGACAGCATAGTTCCCCATCCCTGGCCAGGAGAAGACCACCTCCACCAGCACCTCGCCTCCCAGGGACCACCCCAAAATCAATCCGATGCTCGTTATGACGGGCAGGAGCGCATTTCGCAGCGTATCTTTATAGATTACCGTTTGCCTTGGGAGACCGAAGGCATTCGCCGTGCGCACGTAATTGGTATTCATGACTTCGAGCATGCTGTTGCGGGTAATGCGCATAATCGGAGCCAGCATGGCAAAGCTTAATGTAAAGACCGGCAGCATGATATACCACGCGCTGGACCTGAAGGCGGTCCAATTGTGAGTAAGAAGGGAGTCGACGAGATACAACCCGGTAATTGTTTTCGGCGGGGGGACGTTCATCGCAATCCTGCCCATCGGCGGCGGGGCCAGATGCCACTTAAAGTAAACAAAGTAAACCAGGATAACTCCAACCAGGAAGATCGGCAGCGAAACGCCGCCTACAGATAAGATTCTTACAAAGTGATCGGACGAGGAGTCCTTTTTCACGGCAGATTGCACGCCCAATGGGATGCCGATGATTGTCGCCAGGACCAGGGCGAGCATGGTCACTTCCAGGGTTGCCGGAAACCTTTGCTTCAAGTCCTCTGTGACGGGGCGGCGCGTCCGGTATGCGTATCCCAGGTCGCCATGCAATAAGTTCTCCAGGTAAATCCCATATTGCACGTATAAAGGCTTATCCAGCCCCAATCGCACCTTCTCAGCCTGGATATCCTCTTGCTTGGCATATGGACTTAACAGGATATACAATGGATCGCCAGGCAGGACATGGGTCATCGTGAATGTGACCACCGAAATGCCCAGCAAAATAGGAACGAGTAAGATAATCCTCTTGAGAGAAAACAATAACAGTCTCATGCCAGGAACCACCTTTAATGAGTATCTGCTGGCCTCACGCTTTGTGAGGCCAGCAGATACTTTAAACTCAATTACTTGGCCGACATTTGCGCAAATCGCAGCAATGTGTCAGGGTAGTAGGAATATCCCATGATGTTATTGAGCATGGCGATATTCCAGGTTGGATGGTAGAGCGGGATGCTCGGCAAGTCGGAGGCAACTTGCTTTTGTACATCTTGAACGTAACCCGTGCGCTTTGCAGCATCTAGCTCGTACAATCCCGCCTTGATCGCTTTGTCGACCGCTGGATTGCTGTAGCTGGCATAGTTGCAGCAGCCGCTGGTGGCTGTATAGAAGGTCCAGTATTCAGAGTAGATAGGATCTGGCACGTAGGGGATCCAGAAATTGAAGCCAAAAAAGTCCTTTTGATGGCTAGAAATTTTTTCACTGTGAGCCGCCAATGCCAGGGGTTGGATATCCATCTGAATGCCAAGCTTGGCAAGCTCAGCCTGGATATAGACCGCAGCCTGCTCTTCTTCAGGGACGCCTTGCTTGGAATAGAAGGTGATCTTGGGCAATCCTTTTCCGCCTGGATAACCAGCCTCGACCAGGAGCTGCTTGGCCTTTTCCAGATCGTAGGTGAAGGGATTTGTATCGACGTGCCCTTCCAGCCCGACAGGGATCCAGCTGGTAGCTTTCTTTGCCAAGCCATAGGTGACGTCTTTGATGATCGTGTCGTAGGGGATGGCATAGCCGAGCGCCTGGCGCACTTTGAGGTTATTCCACGGCTCCGCCTGGCTTCCAACCCAGTAGAACAGCGTTCCCAGGGTGGGCGTCGCATACGCACTGATCTTGGGATTAGTCTGCAGGGCGGTGAAGTCCTTCAATGGGATTTCATAATCGATGTCAACGTCGCCATTCTGCAAGAGCAGCAGACGGTTCTGAGCGTCCGGCACGATCTTATAGGTAACCGTTTTGAACTCCGGCGCTTTGCCCCAGTAATCTGGGTTGGCTTTCAAGACGACCTGCACGCCAGGCTCGTAGGTATCTACATAGTACGGGCCAGAGCCGGTGGTGTTTGCTGCGGCCCACTTCGCCTGTTCTTCAGGGGTAGCGCCGCCCTTGGCTGCAATTTCCTTGGCGTTCACGATCGCCATATTCATTTCCTGCATTACTTTCAAGAACCGAGGATTTGAATCTGGCAGGGTGAACTTCAGCGTCCAGTCATCTACGACGGTCATCTGGTCGGCGGTTTTGACAAACGCCACATCCGTGAGCAGGAATTGGGCCAGGCCGGGGGTATTCAGCACACGCACAAAGTTATCTTTTACAGCCTGGGCGTTTACCGGGTCGCCATTGTGGAACTTGGCGTTCTGGTGGAGCTTGAAGGTGAATACTTTTCCATCTGGGCTGGCATCGAAGCTCTCTGCCAGGTTCGGAATTACCTGGGTGAGATCGCGAATGGCATTACCGCTCGAATCCACTGCGGGTCCGTAATCGACCAGAGTGTCGTGCGTGTTGATGATGATCTCATTCGCAAGCCAGTAGATGGATGCCGCAGGATCCCAGCCAGAGATATCGCCGCTGACCGCGATGGTGAGGCTGTCTTTAACAGCCGGGGCCTGGGTGGGGGCCGGCGCCTGTGTTGGAGCAGGCGCCTGGGTAGGAGGTGGAGCCTGCGTTGGGGCTGGGGCCTGGGTGGCGGCTGGCGCCTGTGTCATTGCTGGAGCTTCAGTGGCTGCCGGGACTTGAGTTGCGGCTGGGGCTGGCGCCTGGGTTGGTGCCGGCGCGCAGCCTACTAATGCCACGGACAAAATCAGCGCCAATGACATAGCCAGGAAAAAGAACTTGGGGGGTGATTTGTGATCCATTTTTCTCCTCTTACCAAATGATTTTGAGAATATTGTTATGGAAATGGGCGGGCCGTTGAAATCCTCGTCAAATTAGATCGTTCATCATCTCCTTTCCTGAAAATAAAAATCTCATCCAGTGTCTCCCTTTAAAGACGGGTTTATTCTTCCTTTTGCCAGTGATTATGGTGGCAGCCCATGCTCTGTGAAATATCTCTGGCTACCTGCATAACTTTTCGTCCGAGCGCGTCGATATCATTATTGTTGAGCTGGTCAATAAGCGCCGAAATGCTGACTCCGCCTGCCATCTTGTCGTCGTAGTTCAGGATTACCGCCCCAATGCAGCCGATGCCTTCCTCATTTTCTTCGCAATCGAGCGCGTAACCCTGCCTTTTTATCAAAGCCAGGTTGCCGAGCAGGTCCTCTAGATTCGTTATGGTGTTTCTGGTACGGGGGGGCAATGGCTCGTGATGCAGGAGCTTCCTCACAGTTGATGGCTCCATGCTTGCCAGCATCGCCTTGCCAATCGAAGTGCAGTAGCATGGCGCGGTCATTCCCGGCCGCGAGCGCATCTGGATTGGACTGTCGCTTTCCACTTTGTCGATATACATAATGGAGGTGCCGGTCAATATTGCTAAATGGACGGTAAAGCCGGTCTCTTTCGCCAGGCTTTCCAGGCACAGGCGGGCGACGTTGCGCAGGTCGAGGGCTTGCAGGGAAGCTCCTGCAATTTGTAGCGTCTTCCAGCCGACAAGATAACGAGAAGATTCGTTATCCTTCTTCAGCCACCCGTCCTCGCATAAAGTGGTCGCATAGCGGTAGGCGTTGCTGCGGGGTATCCCCAGGGTTTTCGAGATTTCCTGTAAGGTGGACCCTTTCGGCAATCCCTGGGTGGCGACAAATTCCAACACCATCAACCCACGCGCTAAGGTGGAAGAGAGGCCGAGGTCCTGATGATCAACATTCTTGCCAGCTAGGGTAGTCGCCATACAATGAATGTCCAAATATTGAAATTGCGTTCCAAATAGTGAGACAGCTTATTTATAACGCAGGTTAAGTAACAATGGCAACTATTATTTGTAATATTAAATTTATGACATTCGTTCCGGGATTGGGCGCGGGCGAGAAGAACCCCCTGGGGAAATTGCTGACCACGATGGAGGGTAACTCCCTCTCCCTTCCAGGGAGAGGGTAGGGGTGAGGGTCAGTCATCGCCCATCTCCCTTCCATGGAGAGGGTAGGGGTGAGGGTCAATCATCGCCCCCTCTCCCTTCCATGGAGAGGGTAGGGGTGAGGGTCAATCATCGCCCATCTCCCTTCCAGGGAGAGGGTAGGGGTGAGGGTCAGTCTGCCGCCGAGTCCATCGGCATATTGCACTATTTTGGCGCTTGCTCTGCCGCGCAGATGCGTATAAAATCTAGGTCGGGTCGAGGCGGTATCCTGCAACGATGCTCAATATGGCTATACGCTCAGGCAAAAACCGCACTCGACAATATAAAATGGGAGGCTGTGCATGGCGCAACAGAGCAAAGAACTCAAGAATATGGGCTACGAAATCTTCATTGGGGCTTTATCGGGACTCGCCCTCGTCAACCTGGTATTGACCATTTTCATCAACGACCAAACTTTGCAGAACGTCCTGTTCATCATCAATGGTCTCATGAGCATCATCTTTTTGATCGACTTCACCTACCGGATCTCAACCGCCCCTTCGAAGGGCGGGTATTTCCTCCGCAGCTTCGGCTGGGCCGACCTGCTGTCCTGCCTGCCGTTCCCGCTGGCCAAGATCCTGCGCGTCTTCCGAATGTACCGTGTCAACCGGAGCTTGCAGGCCATTGGAGTTAATAGAATCGGCAGAGCCCTGTTGAAAGACCGTGCGGGCAGCGCCCTGCTCACTCTGCTGCTGTTGGGCATCCTGGTGCTCGAATTCGGCAGCCTGCTCATGCTGAATGTGGAAGGCAATTCGGCGCATGCCAATATCAAGACCGCTTCGGATGCCATGTGGTACACCATCGTCACCATCTCGACGGTGGGCTACGGCGACCAATACCCGGTAACCAACGCGGGGCGGCTCGTCGGCGGTGTGATCATTGTGATCGGCGTGGGCATCTTCGGCACCTTCACCGGCTACCTGGCGAAACAGTTCCTCTCTTCGGAGGAAGAGGAAGCTGAGAAGAACGCCGTCCCAGGCAACGCTGAGGACCCCAGCGCGATGCTGGAGCAGCTCAAGCTGCTGATGGCGCAGCAGATGAGGGAACAGCAAGCGGCAATCGAGGAGATCGAACGCAGGCTGGTACGCAAGGAGGCTTAGCAAGGACATTCCGGCGAGCTAAAGATAGCAAAACCACCCTCACCCCTGCCTTTTCCCAATAGGAGAGGGTGAAGGAGCGGCAGTTAAAAAAGTCCGGTCGGGTTTCCCTAACCATGCAATTAAGAAAAGTATTCTGAGTTGTCCGTTCTGAATTCATTTCAGAGGGTGCACATCTTTGACATTCCAAACGAATATTTTTCCCATTGTATCAACCACGTAAAAAACCTGCCCATCAAGAGTAGAGATCTCCCAAAATGGAAAAAAAGGCTCCCTCCCTCTTGCAGCAATTGAAAAACCAATCTCGGCTCACCCACAGTCTTATATCCCGCTTTTTCGACCAGATCTTTGGCTACGGCTGCGCTTACAGAGGGGTATTCATCCTTGTCTGCAACACTCCATCCCCCCATCGTGCCCTTGCCATCGCTTACTTGGATCATGGCAACGCCACAAACTTTGTCTTGCTTATAAAAGGGCACGACGTAATAATCTGTAATATGTGGATTGAGAGACTTAACAAATAATGGTGTACCCGGATTGGCCTCTTTTACACATGTTCCGAATATCGGGTCGTTAGCGTCCTCCTTGAAGCCAAGGTTATTTAAAACAACCTTGGCGACGTCTTGCTCTGATGCAACAGGAAACGAGGGCTCGGGCGTCCGGGGAGGTGGAGTAGCCATTGCCGCTTTATATTTTTGGGCCAGTTCGGTCGCAGCAGACGCAATTTGAGTGACAGTTGGTGTTTTAGATTTTATTAATGCTTCACGAACGATGGATAACCCCAACACAATACTTAATAATGCGCCGCAACCAAGTATTCCAAATAATATAGGCGAGAATCTTCTTTTATTTTTCGCGTTCATCATTCTCCAATTGTAATGGAGAATAACCTCTATACAGTTTCCTCGACCTCTTCCCTCCTTCCCACAACGAGACCGCAACCGCGGCATAGAACGGGATCCACACCGCCAGCGAAGTCCACC
>Ga0209048_10002475_pt1 | contig 18309 bp, 14 predicted proteins | sample FrelakmetCRP12CR_FD_187146 | JGI IMG/M metagenome (GOLD analysis project Ga0209048, IMG submission 187146) | Freshwater lake sediment microbial communities from the University of Notre Dame, USA, for methane emissions studies - CRP12 CR (SPAdes)... | ecosystem: Environmental > Aquatic >... | reverse complement strand
TACCCGGAGATTGTAGCACCTTTTCTCGATGATCTTGCTAAGGAAACGAACGGAACTGCTCTCTTTGGTTTAATTTATGGTGAGCATCTCCTAGTGGTCGGGAAAAGTGAAGGGAATCAAAATATTGGGTTTACCATTCGTCTGGGACACAGGTTCCATATCACATTAGGTGCTCACGGGAAAGCCATTGTGGCCTTTATGCCCGAAGCGGATAGAGAAAAAATATTGACTAAAAAAAGAGTTTACTTCCATGGCTTTGAAATTTCACGACTGAACATAAAGCGGTTGAAAGAGGAACTTATTAAGTGTAGACAACTGGGATATGCTCAGGATATTGGTGAAATTACTCAAGGGGTCAATTTCGTAAGCGCACCGGTATTTGGTGTGCAAGAAAAAATCATTGGATGTATTATCCTCATCGGAACCTTTTCGGAGAGTTTGATTGAAAAATACGGTCCTAAAACAGGTGATGTTGCAAGGCGGATTTCTTATAAGCTCGGAGCAGATATTAAAAACCTTTCGAAAGATGTAAAGGGAAACAATTTAGAGCGCGCTGCTTAAGAGAAAAAAGGTGGCCATTTCTGTTATTGAAAAGGAGGAGAAATGATGGAAGGGGTTAAAAAAATTCGAACAGCTTGTCGGAGTTGCCACGGAGGCTGCGGTGTCATCGCCCATGTGAAAGACGGCAAGGTGATAAAAGTTGAGGGGGATCCGAATTCCCCTATTAGTCATGGAACCTTGTGCAGCAAGGGTCTAGCCATCACCCAATTGGCCTACCATCCGGATCGAGTACTTTATCCTTTAAAGAGGAAAGGAGATAAAGGGGAAGGCAAGTGGGAAAGAATCACCTGGGACGAGGCCTTGAATACCATCGCAGAGAGATTCAAAAAGGTGATTGCTGAATACGGACCAGAGTCGATCGTTGTCGGTCAGGGGACCGGCAGGGACTATGAAAGTCACCTTTACCGTTTCGCCAATCTCCTGGGAACCCCCAACGTCCTTACAGCTGGACATATGTGTTATGTCTCAAGAGTCGGTTCCACCCTGATTACCTGCGGCACCCTGCCCATTGCCGATTATGAAGGTGGGCCCAAATGTATCGTCATTTGGGCCTGCAATCCTCAGTGGACAAACCCGGACGAATACAAGGGAGAAAATTTCTGGAGGGCATACAAGAAAGGAGCCAAGCTGATCTGCATCGATCCCCGAAAGGGATTCATTGCGAATAAAGCCGACCTCTGGCTTCAAATCCGTCCAGGGACAGATGCCGCCCTCTCCATGGGGTTTCACCGCGTCATCATTGAGGAAGAGCTTTACGAGAAGGAGTTTGTGGAGAACTACATCAACGGCTGGGATGCCTTTAAAGAAAGGGTGATGAAGGATTATCCCCTGGAAAAGGTTCAAGAGATCACCTGGGTTGATAAAGATCTTATCCGGAAGGCGGCGAGGATGTATGCTACCATCAAGCCAGCCTGTATCCATTGGGGCGTGCCCACGGAACAGACCAATAACTGCGTCAATTACACACGCGCCACAACTGGACTGATGGCAATCACAGGCAATCTGGATGCTCCTGGAGGAAACGCCCTTTTTGTGAACCCGCCCACGCGTACGGTGGCCGAATTTTCCCGCCATCGTGATCTTTCTCCGGAGCAGCAAAAAAAGAGGCTGGGCGGAGATCAGTTTAAGCTTGGCGCCAGGGTGGCCCTGATCAACCCCAAGAAAGCATGGGATGCCATCGTTACTGGCAAACCCTATCCTCTGAAGGCCGGGATTCTATGCGGCAGCAATCCAGTGGTAACAAGAGCCAATGCCAAAGAGGCTTACGAAGCATTGAAGAAAATAGAGTTCCTCGCTGTTATTGATTTCTTTCTCACCCCGACAGCAGAACTGGCCGATATCTTCCTGCCTTCTGGGACCTGGCTCGAGCAGAACCATGTTGCCGACAACTGGAAACGGCACGGTTATGTGTTGGCCAGGCAGAAGTGTGCAGAGATCGGTGAATGCTGGCAGGATCACAAGATCTTTTTGAAATTGGGTAAACGAATGGGCCAGGACTGGCCGAACACGGTAGAGGATGCGCTCGATTACCTGCTCGAACCCTCTGGACTGACCTGGGAGCAGTTTAAAGAGAAGGGATATCTACGGGGCGAAATGGTTTATTATAAATACAAGCAGCGGGGCTTCTCTACCCCTACCAAGAAAGTGGAACTCTATTCGACCATTCTGGAAAAATGGGGATATGACCCCCTTCCCAAATATGTCGAAGTCCCTGAGAGCCCGGTTTCTACGCCCCATCTCCTCAAGGATTATCCGTATATCCTTAACGCGGGACTACGGACCCCAACCTTTTTCCATTCAGCGAACCGGAATATACCGTGGTTGAGAGAGATCAGACCCTACCCCATTGTGGAGATCCATCCTGAGACAGCCCAAAAACATAATATCAAAGATGGACAATGGGTGTATATATCGTCGCCAAGAGGACGCATCAAGCAGCGTGCAAAATTAAATGACAACATTGATCCACGGGTGGTTGTGGCAGAGCACGGGTGGTGGTACCCGGAACAAAAAGACCCGGGTCATGGTTGGAACGTGTCAAATGTCAATATTCTGACCAACAATGCCTACGAGACTCTGGATCCTGCTATGGGCTCCACGAACCTAAGAGTCTGTTTGTGTAATATATCTCCCTGTGAAGATGAAATAGCTCAATAGGAGGAAAGAGATGGGAAAAGTATCCTTAATGCTGAACGAATATGAATGTATGGGTTGCCATGCTTGTGAAGTGGCTTGCAAACAGGAACATGGGTTGGGCGTCGGCCCGAAAGTGATCCGAGCGATCGAGAAGGCTCCCTATTTCAAGCCCCTATTTTGTCACCATTGTGAAGATGCGCCCTGTGCACTGGCCTGTCCAGAGGATGCGATCACCAAGGATCCAAAGACCGAGGTGGTTCTCGTTAACAGCGAGAAGTGTAACGGCTGTAATGCGGTGGTGGGGAAGTCCGGAGCTGAAAAACAGGAGACCTCTTTGTGTAAGGTAGGGTGCCCCGCACATATCGATGTCCAGGGATTTGTGAGCCTTGCTGTCAAGGGAAAATTTCAGGAAGCCATACAGCTCATCAAGCTTGCAAGCCCCTTTCCCTCCATTTGTGGCAGGGTCTGCCCTCACCCCTGTGAGTCTGAGTGCTACCGCGATGAAATCGACAAACCCGTAGCCATCCACGCGATTGAGCGTTTTCTGGGTGATCTGGATCTGAAGGCAAAGAAGCGTTATATGCCAGAAATCAAAACCAGGAAGAAGGAAAAAGTTGCCATTGTTGGATCGGGTCCTGCGGGTTTGACTTGTGCCTACTATCTTGCTCAAGAAGGTTACAGAGTAACAATCTTTGAAAAAGCCCGGGTACTGGGAGGAATGCTTATGGGAGGTATTCCTTCGTATCGCCTACCCCGCAAGATTGTCGAGGATGAAATTAAGATGATTCGCAATATGGGCGTGACCATGAAAACCGACGTGGAGGTGGGAAAGGATAAAACGATTCCTCAATTGCGTAAAGACGGATTCAAGGCCTTTTTCATTGCTATCGGTGCGCAAGAGAGTATCCGACTGGGCGTTCCAGGTGAAGATCTGGATGGCGTTTACCGAGGCTTGGACTACCTCCATCAACTCAACCTCGGAAAACCCATCAAGCTCTTGGAAAGGGTTGCGGTGATTGGCGGAGGCAATGTGGCTATGGACGCAGTCAGGTCCGCCCGAAGGTTGGGGTCTGAAAAGGCTTTTATTCTTTACCGGCGAGGCCTGGAGGAAATGCCTTCCACACCGGAAGAGATTAAGCAGTGTCGGGAAGAAGGGATTCCCATCAAAACCTTGGCTCAACCTGTGCGGTTGATCAGTAACAATGGCCGGGTCAAAGCGATCGAATGCGTCAAAATACGTTTGGCAGACCCCGATGAGAGCGGACGGAGAAGACCCGAACCTATCTCTGGTTCTGAATTTACGGTTAAAGTAGATGCTGTGATCACAGCTTTGGGGCAGGAATCAGATTGGTGCTGTTTGACGCCCGAGTGTACCTGTACATTGACCGAATGGGGAACCATGAAGATTGATCCTTTAACACTTCAGAGTGAGGACCCCGATATCTTTGCAGGGGGAGACGCAGCGAGAGGTCCTAAGACCGTGATCGAGGCCATTGCTGACGGAAGACAGGCAGCCATTTCGATTGACCGATATCTCAGTGGCCAGAACCTTCGATTGGGTAGAGATATACAATTGGAAGCAATAAAAGAACCCCAGAAAGGGAAGTACGATCGGGCCGCCCGGGCTCAGATGCCTTACCTGGAACCCAAGAAGCGGATCAGGAATTTCAACGAAGTCCAGAAGGGATTCACGAAAGGAGTAACTGTTCAGGAGGCAAAGAGGTGTATCTCCTGCGGGACCTGCTGTGTCCAGACCTGTCCTTATGACGTCATGCAGTTCAATCACGAAGTTACGAAGGCGGTAAAGTGCGACCTCTGTATTGAGAAGCGAGGGAGGAACGAGGTTCCTGCTTGTTACGCGATCTGCCCGACTCGGTGCATTTTCTGGGGAGATCCGAAGAAATTTGCAGGGAATTACAAAGTCCTGTGACATTTGGGCATTGACAACGTAGTAATGTCAAAGTTCAAATGACAAAGTTCAAATGAAATCTAAAGCTCAAAATAAGAGCAAGGGTCATTTGACATTTAGGCATTTGATATTCATTTGGCATTTGGATTTTGACATTTGAAATTGCTTTTAGAGGATGAGCCATTTCTCTTTTTCCCCCACAGTGGACATTGAAGCACACAAGCCGCCTACCTGGAAAGATCCTAAGACCGGCTTGGAGTGGCAGTGTCAATCTCCAGGCGAGATGACTTGGCATGAAGCTCAAAAGTATGGAGAATCACTTTCATTGGATGGTAAGGACGATTGGCGATTACCCACTTTAACAGAACTGGAATCTCTACTGGACAGGAGCAAGGCGCGTCCCGAAGGGAGACCTCCTATGCGCGAAGAGGTACCCTTTAGAGATGAATTATCGTACTGGTCATCCACGACCTTTGAGCGTGACACGAAGAATGCCTGGATCGTGATGTTCGACGGTGCCTATGTGCTTAGCTACTATAAGAGTAACTCATACTTTGTCCGTTGTGTTCGAGGGTAGAGGAAAGAAAAGGGGAAAAGAAAATAGAAGGAGATAAGCATGGATTCGATTCAGCCATCGGATGAAAGAATCGTTCGAAGCCACTGCCGTATCTGTCATGGGGGTTGCGGGGTTCTGGTTCATGTACAGAATAACAAAGTGATTCGGATTGAGGGTGATCCCGAATCGCCAATCAGCCGTGGAACCCTTTGTCCTAAAGGGATTGCTTCGATTCAACTGGCTCACCATCCCGATCGACTGCTCTATCCCTTAAAAAGAAAGGGTACCAGAGGGGATGGCCATTGGGAACGAATCTCCTGGGATGAAGCCTATGAGATACTGACATCAAAGTTGAATGAATATAAAGAAAAATATGGAGCAGAGTCCATTGTTCTGGGTTATGGGACGGGTCGGGATAATGAAGCATTTATTTACAGATTTGCTAACCTTTTAGGCACACCCAATGTGCTCACGGCCGGCCATATGTGTTATGGACCGAGGGTCGCTACCTCCATCATCACTTGCGGGAACCTCCCAGTTTGCGATTATGAAAGTAACCCTAAGTGTATTATGGTTTGGGGAAATAATGCCATCGTTTCCAATCCTGATGAGTATAAAGGGGTTTATCTCTCTGATGCTCTGGCAAAAGGTGCGAAATTGATTGTCGTCGATCCTCGATTCACCAAATTGGCTGATCGATCTAATCTCTGGCTTCAGCTTCGTCCAGGAACGGATGTGGCTCTGGCCCTGGGGATGCTCCATGTGATCATTGAGGAGGAGCTTTACGATAAGGAGTTTGTGCAAAAGTGGATCCATGGATGGAAAGAATTTGTAGAACGGGTACAAGAGTATCCTCCAAAAAGAGTCTCTGGAATAACATGGGTTCCTGAAGAAAAAATTAAGGAAGCTGCTCGGCTCTTTGCCAAGACGAAACCTGCATGCATTCAGTGGGGAGTGGCTATTGAGCAATCTATTAATTGTGTGGATAATAACCGGATTCTCATTGCCTTGGCCGCCGTTACGGGAAATCTCGATGTCCCGGGTGGTATGGTCTTTTATGTTCCCCCCTCGACGATGAACGCAGGTCAGTTTGGGGCACATAAACTCCTTCCTCCTGAGCAGAGAAAGAAACGATTGGGCGGAGATGTCTTCCGACTTGCAGATGCTTTTGCCATTCTCAATCCAAGATTTGTGTGGGATGCTATCCTCTATGAAAAACCTTATCCTGTCAAAATGGTCTTCCTGATTTCTTCGAATCCTGTCATCACACGAGCGAATGCGTCGATGGTTTATGAGGCTCTGGGGAAAGTGGATTTCCTCGCTGTCTCAGACTTTTTCCTGACACCCACAGCTGAATTGGCAAATCTCGTTCTGCCTGCAGCCACATGGCTCGAGATGGACTATGTGGCAGAGTTTTGGAAGAGACATGGATATGTATTGGCTCGGCAGAAAGTGATCCAGGTAGGAGAATGCAAGTCAGATCATGAGATGCTCAATGAACTTGGGAATCGAATGGGGCAAAAGGAACACTGGTGGCCGACCATTCATGATGCTTTGAATGCCATCCTTGCCCCTTCGGGTTTGAAGTTTGAAGAATTTGTAAAGAAAGGTTTTCTTCGAGGAAAGATGGAGTATCGGAAATACGAGAAAAAGGGATTTTCTACACCTACAGGGAAGGTTGAACTCTATTCCACACGGATGAAAGAATGGGGATACGATCCTCTTCCTCAGTTTCGAGAACCTCCTGAATCTCCTGTGAGTCGGTCAGATCTCTTGAAGGATTACCCTTATATTCTCATTACGGGCATGCGCCCGACCGCTTTTTTCCATTCTGAGCATCGCCAGATTCCGTGGCTGAGGGAGCTTCTACCAGAACCTTTTGTCGAGATTCATCCTGAGACAGCAGAAAAGGAGGGAATCAGAGAGGCGGACTGGGTAACCATCGAATCCCCGCGAGGGAAGTGCTTTCAACGGGCAAAATTGACTTTGGGAATTGATCCACGGGTGATCGGAGCTCAGCATGCGTGGTGGTTTCCTGAAAGGGATTCTCCTGGGCATGGATGGAAGGATTCAAACATCAACCTCTTAACAGACAATGATCCAGCCACCTGTGATCCGGCCATGGGTGCAACTAATCTTAGGGTACTGCTCTGCCGGATTTCTAAGAGAAGCGAGGGCTAAGCATGGCTAAAAAGCTTGCAATGATTATTGATGAGGAGATCTGTTGGGGATGTGATACCTGTGAGTTGGCCTGTAAACAGGAGAATAACTCCCCCGAAGGATCTCGTTGGATACAGGTGAGAACAAAAGGGGTCCAACAAATAAATGGCAAGTTGAAACTTACTTATTCTCCTGCTCGATGCCTCCAATGTTCAAAGCCTCCCTGCAAGGATGCCTGTCCAGTCAATGCGATTTCCCAAAGACCTGACGGCATTGTCTTTATCCATCCAGAGGCCTGTATTGGTTGTAAGGACTGCATTGAGGCTTGTCCTTTTGGAGTCATGCAGTTCGATTCAGAAAAAGGGATAGCAGAGAAATGTCATCTCTGCTATCACCGGATTGACCGAGGAGAAAGACCGGCCTGTGTGGATAAGTGCGTTGGGAGATGCATCTATTTTGGTACGATCGAGAAACTGCTTGCCCAATTAGGAAATAAACGTTGGAAGTTTGGGTCTGAAGGGCAATGACTGAATATCAGTAAGTCTAATGCTTTGAAGTTAAGTTTTTAAACTCACCGTAAGTATATTTGGATCCAAGTATTTTTGAATCACTTCACTCGCCTCAGCCACCTTATCTCCTGGCACAAGAACTGATATTTCAATATACGGACCGAAAAAATAAAGCAGGGCCCGGTGATAATAACCTCTTAGAAAACAAGGAAGACCTTTCTGCTCGAGGATACTTTTCAGAAGTCCGGCCATTGGGACATCATGCAACTCGGCCACTTTGACAAAGTTATTTCCTTTCCTTTTCGAACGCACTTCTTCCAGAAGATCAAGCACAATGGCTACGACGGTTATTAGGCCAATGCCGCCCAAATAGGAATAGAAGATCCGCGACAAAATATTGGGAGCAAAGGCAACCAGGCATAAATAGAGCGCTGCAATAGGGACCGTGAGTTCAAGTTTCTTGTCAATATAGCTTTCTTCATTTTCTCCTGGGGGAGATACAATCGAAGCGCTTTTGTTTTTTAAGAAAGTGGCCATCTTCTTGGGGTCATAAAAGAATGAAGTAAAAAGGTAGTAGAGAAATATGATCCCAATGATATTGGCTATATAATACCAGATGTTACCAGGAAGCAGGGCCATTGATAGTTTCTGCGATATCGGGTGATCTATAAATTGGAGAATTGTTACAGGTGTCATGATCAGAGTGGATGTCCATTCTGCTGGTGGTGTTCCTGCGGAAGTAAATTTCAAAGGAATATAGGCTTCAACACCATCATCATATTTGATAGATATTTTTCTGTGGCTCTTTTCCACCAAAACAATAAGTGCTATTAACGCAATGGTTATTATTGAAAACAAATAGAAATAACCCAATGAGCCATGTTGGTAATTCTCATGGAATGCCATTTTGATTATAGGAAAGTCCGAAAAAACCTTTGCTCCATATCCTGCAAATATCAAAATACTTACACCATGCCCTATCCCTTTTTTTGTAATTAGTTCCGCTATCCATATCATGATGAAGGACCCTGTAGTAAGGGTTAAAGCTAAAATCAACCGGAAACTCAACCCAGGGGTTTGTACAATACGCCCCCCAACCGATCCAACCATTTCTTCAAGCCCTTTAGCAATCCCATAACCTTGAACAAGAGCAAGCAGAAAGGTTGCGATAAGGGCTACTTTTTTTATCTTGATTCTCCCTGAATATCCCTCTGCCCTCCAGGATTTGAGGGGTGGGATAAAGAATGATAATACTTCTATTATCATATAGGCGCTTAAATAAGGCATAAGACCAAGGGCAAAGACAGAGATCCTCTCAAAATTCGAACCACCGCCTGATGCTCGGAAAAGGCTCTTCAAAACCTCAAAGTTGATTCCAGGTGCTGGTATAAATACCAACCCCCTTGTAAGGATAATGAGGCCAATGGTATATAGAAGTCTTTTTTGAAAATCACTGAGAGTAAACTTTCGCGCATCTGGTTTTTCTGTCACTTCTTCTACCAGAAAACTTCCGCAGTCCGAGCATCGGGTGATCCCTTCTAAAAACTCTGCAGGCTTTCCAGTAGTTTTTCTGTGGGGGCAGTCAGGATTTGGACAAAAAGGCATTGTAAACTCCGGTTGACCTTACAAGGATTTTCTTTTATAAGAGTGGGGAATGTCAACGGAAAAAAATCAGCAATTCAAATTGGTGATCTTTGATCTCGACGGGACGCTCACTCAGGAGCGATCCATCTGGGAATATATCCATAAGCAATTAGGAAAGTGGTACGGATTTGCAGAGGAGTATCAGAATCAGTTTTTAGCCAGGGAGATTTCTTACGAAGAATTTTGTGAAAGGGATGCCCAGGTTTGGAAAGGGATGAGGGTGGAGGAATTGTTGGAGATCGTTAAGACGGTTCCCTTCCATCCTGGGGTGGATGCATTGATTAACTACCTAAAACAGAAAGGGTTGAAGCTTGCAATGGTTTCTTCCGGACTTTCTCTCCTTACCAATTGGGTTCATCAGAAATACGGTTTTGATTACTCTGTTTCCAATGATCTTCTTTATGGAAATGGAGTTTTGACTGGGAAGGTTAAGATTCAGGTTTATTTCGACAAGAAAGCAGAATGGGTGGAGAAAATTCTGAAACAATTTGGAGTAAACCCTGAAGAAGTGATCGCCATCGGAGATAGTAAAGGGGATATGGACATGTTTCAAATGGTTGGATTCTCTATTGCATTTAATTCCTCCTGTTCGGACCTTGATCAGATTGCTAATCTTTGCATCTCAAGTAAAAACCTCGCCGATATCATTCCCAAACTGGCTCTTTTAAAAAACCCTTGTAAATACTCCCTGTAAATACCCCTTGTAAAAACTCCTTGTAAAGACTCCTTGTAAATACAATAGCTTGCAATTAAAAGATAACCAAAAATGTCTTGACAAAAAATCACTGCATTGCTATAAATCCACAAGCTAAAATTCGAAAATGGGGGCAGATAAATGAGGAAGAAAGTATTAGCAATTTCATTAATGGTGGTGCTTACAGTGGGACTTTTTCTGGTGACTTCCACCAAGACAGAATCAAAACCGATTCTCATCGCTGTGCCAACAGCTTTAAAATCTGATTACGGCTATGACGCTACACATGCCGCTAAGTTGGCTGTGTCAGAAATCAATGCAGAAGGAGGGGTATTGATAGGTGGTGAGAAACGGCCCGTCAAAATTGTGACTGCAGATACAAGAGACATGGATCCTACAACTCCTATTCATGATGCTCTCTTAGCTGTTGAGAAAGTAATTCTTGAACAAAAACCTGATGCGATATTGATTGGATTTGGAAGGTCTGAAGCTCTGATGGCAGGTATGGATCTCGTGGCTAAGTATAAAATACCCTATGTAGGTTCCTATGCCCAGACTCACATGTTTCAAAAACAATTTGCCACAGATCCTGGAAAGTATAAGTATCTATTTCGAGTTTGCACAGATGCAACGATTGTTCCCAAGACCCTAACAGATTCTCTGGATATTCTTAAAAATCAATACGGCCTGAGCAAGATCTTCTTTATGCAACAGGACACACTGCTTAGCAAAGGCTTTCTGGGTGTACTGAGGGCCCACACCCAAAAAACGGGTTGGGAAGAGTTAGGCTATGAGGTCATCGCCAGCGATTCTACGGATTTCTCAGCCGTTCTGACGAAGGCGAAAGAGCGAAAGGCCCAAGTGATTTGTACGATGTGGGATGTGGCCCAGGGGGCTACCATATTCGTTAAGCAGTGGGCAGCCATGAAGGTGCCCTCATTGATTCTGGGCCATATCGTCGGAGTTTCCTCGCCCAGAGCAGTGGATATCATTGGTAGTGACATCGATTATTGCATCCAGACAGAAGGATCTCTTGGCTCATCCATCCCGCTTAAGAAGGTACCCAAAGCAAGAGAATTAGTTGAGCGTTTTGTTAAAAAGTACGGATTGCCGAGGTCTCAATGGATTACTGGATCTGCCTACGATGGAGCTTACGTATTGACTGGAGCAATGGAGCGAGCCGGAAGTCTCGAGCCTGATAAGATCATTGCAGAGCTCGAAAAGACCGATTACAAAGGAGTGACTGGAAGGATAAGATTTGACAAGACCCACCAAACTATTTTTGGGGATAACCCTGAAGAAACTGCTGTATGCTTTTCCTACCAGTGGCAGAAGGGGAAAATGGTTCCCATTTACCCCCCCTCTATTGCTGAAGGGAAAGTACTGCTACCTCCCTGGATGAAATAGGTCAAAAAAAGTGAGCAGGTTCCAAACAGACTTGTTCACTGTATACCTATCCTCCTTGGTGAACACAATTTTATTATATGAACAATAAGTCGGGTCAAGAGATATGCTATCACTTTTAATTTATGGCACGATACAGAGCGTGATCTTAGCTTTCTATGCCTTGGGATTTAGCCTTGCCTATGGTATTAGCGGCGTGGCTAATTTCGCTCATGGTGGGCTTTTCATTCTCAGTGGTTTCATCGCCTGGTCATTCATGAACTATTTCCACCTGCCTTGGTTTTTATCCGTGGCAATCTCTATCGTGCTGACCGGAATGATTGGGTTTGTTCTCTATTGGGGTCTTTTGTTGCGGATCAGAGGGATTCCGTTAGCTGAAGTTGTTGTAACCTTTGCAGCGGGAATAGCTATTTTGGAGTTCTTGGCATGGAAAGGCCTGTACGGTTTTTACTATAACCTCCCAGTTTTTGTGAAGGGTGGTATTGAAATAGGCAGCGTGGCTGTGGACTACCAGCGCTTAATCGTCCTCGGCACTGGAGCAGTTCTGGCTGCATTTCTCTGGTTTTTTGTGCATCACACAAAAATTGGATTGGCCTTTCGGGGAATTGCCCAGAATGAGCGAACCGCCCTCTCTCTGGGGATTGAGTCTGACTGGACTGGTGCGCTCAGCTTAGCGTTAGGGTCAGCCTTGGCAGCGGTGTCCGCGATCATGATCTTGCCCATGGGAGTGATGGAGGCGACTGTTGGGTATGAAGTCTTGATCTATGCTGTGGCTGTGGCCATCGTAGGTGGGCTGGAAAGCATCTTGGGAATGGTTATAGCGAGTTTCATTATTGGGTTCGGTCAAATTGCTGTGGCCCGATATGTGGGCTCAAGTTGGATGGTCATTGTACCTCTGGCAGCCATCGCTTTTATTTTGGCCATTCGACCTTCTGGTTTACTCGGTAAATTTAAAGAGCTCGAAGAAAGGGTTTAACGTGGCAGAAGCTGGTCTCAGATATCGGAAGGAGCGTTTAGATCGAGGGATCAAGGCGAGAAGTGACACGATTTATGTGATTTCATCCTATCGAGAGATGCTCTATCTGGTATTGCCAAGGGTTTTGCCTGTGATTGGATTGCTGGTCTTACCCTTGGTGTTAAGGGGATATTGGGGAAAGGTTCTCGTTTACGCCTGCATGTTTGGTCTTCTCGCCTTGAGTTGGGACTTTTTAGCCGCCTGCGGGATGTTTTCTCTTGGTCAAGCTTTGTTTTTCGGTGTAGGATCCTTTTTCGCCGGCGCTCTCAACCACTATCTTCATTGGCCTCCAATTTTGACCCTGCCTATAGCGACTTTAGCTGGCGGAGTGTTCTGTGCTGCTTTGCTCGCTCCAGTGGTGAGGTTAAAGGGAATCTATTTTGCCATGATTACACTGGTGGTACCATTGCTCTTTACCAGGCTCGTTGTTGCCACTGGGGTTTGGGGAGGTTCTCACGGATTATCCAATCTTGCTCCGTTCACCAATGAATGGATTCCGATCTACTTAGCTGTGGTGGCCATGCTGGTGGTCCTCTTCGGTTTCCGAAGGATCATGAATGAAGATTATGGCCTGGTGCTGGGAGCCATCCGGGATGACGACCGCGCCGTGATGAGCGCAGGGATTAATATCTATTGGCGAAAAATTCAGGCATTATTTATTGCGGCTGTGGTCGGTTGTTTTGCAGGAGCCTTTATGACCCATCAGTATCAATTTGTGGGACCGAGCGTATTTGCTCTTGATTATTCTATCTTGCCGCTGACGGCTGCGGCCTTAGGTGGAGCAGGTACATTTGCGGGTGCTGTGCTGGGAAGCATTGCCTTGGTTCCCCTCTCTGAGGCAATGCGTGCTCTCGGAGGATTAAGGATCACTTTTTATTGCATTGTTCTTATTATCTGCATCATTGGCTTGCCTGAAGGGATTTTTCATTTCATCCAGAGAAAATATCAACAGTTTGAAAGGCTGACGGAGATTGGATAGCGTGAAGACCGAACCCATCTTGAGGGTTGAAAAAATTGGCAAGCATTTTGGAGGCGTACAGGCAGTCCTCGGAGTGAGCTTTGAATTGCGTCAAGGTGAATTCTTAGGGGTGATCGGACCGAACGGTTCTGGGAAAACCACGCTCGTCAATTTAATCACTGGTTTTGTGAAGCCCGACTCAGGGAAGGTTATTTATCGCGGAAAAGATATTACGGGCAAGATGCCTTATACCATTGCTGGTCTTGGCATTGCCCGTACCTTTCAAATGGTGAGGCTCTTTTATAATCTTCCTGCTTTCAAAAATATTATCATTCCTCTCTGTTCGCCCCGCGTCAAGAAACTCAGGGGAGGGCAATATGGTGAAAGAGACGAGACCGCTGTGGATCTTTTAGATGATATGGGATTTGAGCGCGATTCCTTTGTACCTTATAAATTAGCCGGCAGCCTTCCTCATGGTTATTTGAAACGTCTTGATTTAACGCGGGCACTGGCTCTCCGTCCAGAGTTGTTGATCCTTGACGAGATCTTCTCTGGGATGTCGATGTCTGAAGTGGCCAGTACTCTGCCCCTCATTGAAAAATTCAACAGGGAAGGTTTGTCGATCATTATGATTGAGCACAGATTGAAAGAGTTATTCCGGGTGGCGGACCGTGTGATGGTGCTTGACTTTGGTCAAAAGATTGCCGATGGTTCCCCTCAAGAGGTGATGAATACCGAGGAAGTAAAGAAGGCGTATCTCGGGAGCGAGGTGGAGATCAGCTAATCAGACTTAGATACAATGGAAAGGATCTTAGATGTTAGAGGTTAAAAACCTCATGGTATTTTTTGAGAATGCCTTGGCATTGAATGGTCTCAGCCTGGAGGTTCAAAAAAAGGAGATCGTTGCCGTGCTCGGATCGAACAGCGCCGGGAAGACGACCTTGATGAATACGGTTTCCGGCTTAATGGTCGATATGAAAAAGAAAGAGGACCGAAGGGGTGGCGAGCGGATCACGGTCGTCGGCGAGTTGAAGTTTGAGGGAGAAGACATCCTGAATTTGAAACCGAGCCTGAGGGTGAAGAGAGGGATTGTCCTCAGCCGGGAAAGACACCCTATTTTCCGTGACAGCGATGTTCTCGAAAATTTGAAGATCGCTGGTTATTTGCGCAAAGGTCATGAGGTCAAGAAAGAGATTGAATTTGTCTTCAAACTCTTTCCCCACTTAGAAAAGGTGAGGGGAAGAAAAGGGGGGTTGCTGAGCGGAGGAGAGCAACAGATGCTTGCCATTAGCATGGCACTGGTTGCTAAACCCAGGCTTTTACTCATGGATGAACCCTTGCTGGGTTTGAGCCCTGCTCTTCAGGCGGATTTGGCACGGGCCGTTCGGGATATTCGCCAAGAAGGTATTACCGTGCTCGTCACCGAACAGTTTGCCAGACCTATCTTGCCTATCATCGATCGGGGATATGTGATAGAGAATGGGATGCTCATTCTTGGAGGTACAAGGCAGGAGTTGGCTGACAACCCTGAGGTGAGAGCCTCCTATCTTGGTGTTTAGATCAAAGAGAATATGAAGACAACGGAAGTACTGTCTGATACTATTTACGGATGTTTTGAAGAGATTACAAAAAAGTCTCCTCATCATCCTGCCCTGGTCTGTCTGGGAGAACAATATCGTTATTCCGAATTGAGAGAGATGGTTCTGAGGTTTGCCGCTTCCTTGCACCAGTTGGGAGTACGAGAAGGCGACAGGATTATCTTATATGCTTATAATCTTCCCCAAACCATGATCGCCTATCTGGCTCTGCAACGTCTGAGTGCGATTCCCATTCCAGTTGCTCCAGTTTATACCTCTTATGATCTTGATTATCTCGCCAATGATAGCGGCGCTGAGACCATCCTCTGCATGGATACAAACCTGAATTATGTGGTGGAAGTTCTTCCCAAAACACCTTTGAAGAGGATCATTGTTACGAACATCATTGACCTTGTACCGTGGTGGAAAAAACTGATTGCCGGGAGCTTCAATCGGGTGCCCAAGGGCAAGATTCCTACGGGTAAGGATTCCTACTCTTTTATGGAGTTGTTATCTCATGGCCAACCTTCGACGCTTCCACCCTTTAAAGGTGAGGGTGGGAAAAAAACGGCGGTCATGCTTTATACGGGTGGGACAACGGGCTTTCCAAAGGGTGTGCCTCTTTCCATTGGCCTCTTTCTCTCGAGAGTAGAACAATGGAGAAGGGCGAGCGAACCCGTTGCTCCATCGGGGGAATCCATTTCTGCGCTCACGGCTCCATTTTATCATATCATCGGCCAAATGGACGCTATGACTCCTTTGCTCGTTGACGGAGGAACGGTCATCGTATTTCCGAGGGTGGTTTTGGATGCCCTGTTCGATCATATTCAGCGGTATAAAGCAACCAATATGTTTGCTGTCCCTGCCATGTACAGAATGATCCTGGAACATGATCGAGTGGACTATTATGATTTCAGTTCGCTCAGGTTTTGCGGGACGGGGGGTGATGTCCTGCCCATCCAGGTGGCAGAACGGTGGCTTAAAAAGTTAAAGGTCCCTCTGTATCAAGCCTACGGAATCACAGAGGTCTGTGGAGCGGTTACTTTATCTTATGCTGAGGATGGATTTCCGCCAGCTGGCAGCATCGGTAAAGTCACAGCGGACAACAGGGTTAAGCTGGTAGATTCCTTAACTCTGGAGCCGGTTCCTCCTGGCGAACCAGGGGAATTGTTAGTTAATACAAAATATGCAGAGAACTGCTACTGGAATAAACCTGAAGAGACCGCTGAATGTTTTTTGAATATCGACGGCGAGGTCTGGTACAGAACAGGAGATATCATCCGCATCGGCGATGGTGATTGGCTTTACTTTATGGATAGATCGGTGGATATGATTAAGCATAAGGGTTACCGGATCGCTGCTGCTGAAATAGAGAAGGTATTGCAAGAGCATCCTACTGTATTATCCTCATGCGTTGTGGGCGTCCCGGATGAGAAGGTGGGTGAAAGAATTAAAGCCTTTGTCGTTCTGAGGGGAGACATCAAAGGCGCAAGCAGTTATGAACTCATGAACTGGTGTCGAGAAAGGCTAGCTCCTTATAAGACTCCTCAGTATATAGAATTCCGCGACATGTTGCCCAAATCCAAGGTAGGGAAGATGCTCAGGCGAGAGATGAGAGCAGAGGAAAGAAAGAAACTGGAAAAAACCTAAACCACAATAAAAAAGTCTATGGTGAAAGGGGGTGAAATAGGCGTTAGAGAAGATCATAAGAAATACTTTAGATCGAAATTCATAAACAGGGGGTGAACGAATGAGAAGGAAAATATTTTGGATTTTTTTATTGGGAGTATTTGGATTAAGTATTTTTTTAGTTAATTCTATTCAGACAGCACCTAAACCAATTGTCATCGCTATGCCGACAGCTCTCAGAACGGATTGGGGGGTTGATGCTGCGAATGCTGTAGCGCTTGCCGTTTCTGAGATTAATGGGAGAGGAGGAGTCTCCGTAGGTGGAGAGAAGAGGCCCCTCAAGGTAGTGAGTGCCGATACAAGAGATATGGATCCTGCCACTCCTGTTCATGATGCTCTTCTGGCTACTGAAAAATTGATTCTAGAGCAAAAGCCTGATGCCGTATTGGTTGGTTTCGCACGGTCTGAGGCCTTCATGGCGGGTATGGATCTGATCGCCAAGTATAAAATACCATATGTCGGAGCCTACGCCCAGACTCATATGTTTCAGAAGCAGTTTGCCACAGACCCTGTAAAGTATAAATATCTATTCAGGGCGTGTGGCGATGCGATCATCACCGCCAAGACAGTAACGGACGCTCTGGATGTCCTGAAAAATCAGCATGGCCTAAGCAGGGTTTACTTTATGCCTCAGGATACATTATTGAGCAAAGGTTTCAACGGGGTGTTGAAGGCCCACTGCCAGAAAACCGGTTGGGAAGAAGTCGGTTTTGAAGTGATCGCCAGCGACTCCACTGATTTCTCAGCCGTGCTGACCAAGATGAAGGAGAAGAAGGCTCAAGTAATCTGTACATTCTGGGATGTAGCCCAGGGAGGAACCATCTTCCTCAAGCAGTGGGCTTCGATGAAGGTTCCGGCACTCATCGTGGGGTTTGTCGTCGGAGCCTGCTCACCACGGGGATGGGACCTGATCGGAAGCGAAATCGAGTACTGCATCCAAACCGAAGCGCCCATCGGTTCTGCGATTCCTTTGAAAAAAGTACCCAAGGCTAAAGATTTTGTTGAGCGCTTTACTAAAAAGTATGGAATGCCAAGGGCACAGTGGTTAACCGGATCGGCCTATGATGGAACTTATATTTTGGTTGGAGCGATTGAGCGTACAGGAAGTCTTGAACCGGACAAAGTGGTTGCAGAGATTGAAAAGACCGATTACAGAGGAGTGACGGGAAGGGTAAGATTTGACAAGAATCATCAGGCAATTTTTGGTGATAATCCCGAAGAAAATGCTGTCTGTTTGTCTTACCAGTGGCAGAAGGGAAAGATGATTCCCATTTACCCACCCTCGGTGGCCGAGGGGAAAGTATTGCTGCCTCCCTGGATGAAATAGGAATAAAGAGAAGTGGGCAGGCCTTTGGAAGACCTGCTCACTTCCCGCCTTTCTTTTCAATTCAATGATGAATTGGGAATTAAAATTCATGAGGTGGGCAGATGGATGGTGGAGTTCACCAGTTCTTGATCATGCCTTGCCCTGGTTCACCTACCTCGGAAGCCATTTCG
>Ga0209048_10002474_pt1 | contig 18310 bp, 14 predicted proteins | sample FrelakmetCRP12CR_FD_187146 | JGI IMG/M metagenome (GOLD analysis project Ga0209048, IMG submission 187146) | Freshwater lake sediment microbial communities from the University of Notre Dame, USA, for methane emissions studies - CRP12 CR (SPAdes)... | ecosystem: Environmental > Aquatic >... | reverse complement strand
CCATGCCAGCCTGCAGGCCCAGGATGTTCTGCGGTGGATCCTGATTGGGATTATCCTGGCGGGGGCGGCGCTGAAACTGGTAGGTGTCCTGTGAGATTGAACCTCAAAACCTCCCTCTTTGTCCCCATTGCTGTCCTTTCCGGTCTGGTAGTGCTGTTGGGCTATTTTATTCAATGGCCTCCACTAGCCGATTTGCGCTCGATTTTTTTGCGTTGGGCCGTAATCCTGACTGCAGTAGTACTCCTGATAGGGGTCTGGAACCTGGCGCGTGTCCATTGGCACAAGATCCAGTTGGGCCATACAGGCGCCTTCTACAGCGGAATCTTACTTGCCTCGCTGGCGATTACATTCCTGGTCACGCTCTTATTTTCCCCTGCAGCCAAAGAGTCGCTCTGGATCTTTAACTATCTCCAGGTGCCGGTCGAAGTCAGCTTAATGGCTGTCCTGGCTGTAGCATTGGCTTACTCCGCCATCCGCCTGGTTACTCGGCGAATGAATCCCTTCACCTTCATATTCCTTGGGACGGTTTTATTGGTCCTGATTGGGATGGTTACACTGCCATTGCTCCCGTTGCCTTTCTTTGGCCTTGTGCGCACCTGGATTATTCAGGTTCCGGCCGTCGGTGGAGGGCGCGGTATTCTCTTGGGAGTGGCTTTGGGTACCATTGCTACCGGCTTGCGCATCCTGGTGGGCGCTGACCGCCCATATGATGGGGGATAACCATGGCTAAAGTGCGCTGTCCGATGTGTGGCGAAACAAATCCGGCTGATGCTTCAATCTGCCAGTATTGTCAGGCGCGCTTAAAACCATTATTCGCCGAAGAATCAATCGATCAAACTCCGTTAGAAGCGGATGGTTATTCGCAAAATAGAGCGGATGACCTCAAGATGGAGCTTCCGGATTGGCTGCTCTCATTGCGTAAAGGCCAGGGCGTTCAATCACCACCCGCACCTTCATCTGACACTCCTTCTAAACCCGATTCGGATCCAAAAGAATCTTTACCGGACTGGCTTGGCCGATTGCGGGACCAATCTGGCGAAGATAGCGCCCCCGGACCATCGACTGAATCTCTTTCCAACCAGGGCGTTGAGCCCAATTCTTCAGATTGGTTCGAAAAGCTGCTTTCCGATGAAGATTCTTCTTTGGACGAAGATGCCAACAGACCGCCTTCCGATGAGTTCAAAGAAGAAGCAGATTGGTTGAACAGGATTAGCGGCGACCAATCTCAACCACCTGCCCAACCGACACCGGCAACCCCCTCCTGGTTATCTGACCTGGAAGAATCTTCACCGGATGTTGGCCCACCTGTTTATCCAGATTGGCAAGATCAAGAAAAGGAAAGGAATTCAGGCCCTCCCGGAGAAACCCCAGATTGGCTGGCTCCTAAGACGCCTGTGGAACCACCTCCCGAGCCCAAGCAGCCCATTACCGAACCAGAACCTCAAGCACCTAAAAAGATAAAGTGGCCGACTTTTGAGGAAGCTGCTCCAGCAGAAGAACAGTCTTCTTCTGAGACAAATTTGCCTATCGCTGAGCAGCCTGAGGAAATCACAGAAACTGTGTTCCCAGATTGGTTGGCTATATCCAAAGATGAGCCGGCAGAGCCGGTGAATCAATCTGCCTCTGATGCGTCAACACCGACCGCCGAGCTGCCTGTCGAAAGAATTGAGACTGATTTTCCAGATTGGTCGTCCGATTCCAATGAGGATGTGCCGGAATGGCTTAAACAGCCTGCTTCCGAAACCACTGCGCCATCTATTGAACAGCCAGTTGGAAAAAACGGTTCTGAGGTCCCAGACTGGCTGGCAAATTCTCAAGAAGAACTGCCAGATTTGCTTAAGCAACCCGTTTCTGGTGCGTCTGCTCCATCTGCCCAGCAGGTTGAGACAGAGCTTCCGGATTGGTTGGCCGCTGCCGCCGTCGGCTCGCTATCAGAGAACACCGGACCAGAGCCCCCCGCTTCGAAAGATGAAACCAAAGATGATGCACCGGATTGGATTTCCGAGCTTTCTCCAGACACGCGTCCAAGGCCGCAACAGCCAGCCGGGCAAGCTCCGTCTGAGCTTCCGGATTGGCTTTCTCAGCTTATGCCTGAGCCGGAAGAGACTGATCTTGAGCAGCCAGTTGAGCAGCCCGGTGTTGCGGTTCCCGAGGAATTCTCTGAGCCAGAACCTGAAATGGCTGAGTCGGAAAACGAGGAACTCCCTGCCTGGCTGGCTGGCGCCTCGGCAAACGGATTAGCTGTAGCTGCAATAACGACTGATTCGGAGGATGATGTCTCCCAGTGGCTCTCCCAGCCTAATTTGGAATTAGCCTCATCGGATTTATCTAGATCTTCAGTAGAATCGGAAGCTGAAATCCCAGATTGGATGGTCGAATCGCCTCCCCTAGACTTTGACTTGCCGCTGGAAACAACTGCCTCTGCGACAGCAGAGTTAGCACCCGAACAACCTGCTCTGCCAGAGGTTCCAGACTGGCTGTCTGAATCCGAACCCGAAACCCCCGATTGGATGGCGCGGGCAATGTCTGAAACACCTGCGCCAATATCTGAACAAGCTCAAGAGCCGCCCGAGCAGGAAATCCCTGGCTGGATGCCTGGAGGGGTAACAGGCGCATTAGTTGCAAAGGTGGCGCTGGAAGGTCGAGACGAGGAGGTCCCTAGCGAAAACGCTCCGACCGAAGAAACGCCCGCCTGGATGCCATCGACCTTTGCACCTGTTGAAGCCGAACAGAGCGACCTGGCAGAAAGCACGGTCTTTACTGACAGCAGCGAAGCATTTGGGGATGACTTAAGCTGGCTGAATGAATTAGAAACTGCTTTCCCTGAAATGCCGTCTGCACAGGCGGTTACTGGTGTTGAAGGCGATCTTGCCCCTCCAGGTGAGCAGCCGGCGGGAGGCCTTGAACAGGTTCTTCCAGGCGCGCTTCCCGCCTGGCTGGCAGTAGCTACTGCCAGCCACCAGGAAACTGAAGCCGCTATCTCAAAGGATGAAAACGACTTAACACCCGGAGAACTTCCTGGCTGGTTGCAGGCTATGCGTCCGGTTGCCTTGATTGGAGCAGCTGCGGTAGCAGAGCAAGCCCAAAAGGGTGAAGCTGAAGGCGCTGGCCCTCTGGCCGGACTGCACGGGGCGTTGCCTGCCGAACCTGATATCTACCCCACTGTCAAACCCGCTACCTACTCGGTCAAGCTTCTGGTTACCGAAACCCAACAGGCAAATTCAGAGCTGCTGGAACAACTGGTTAAAGCCGAAAGCGAGGCGCGACCGGTTCCCGCTCGCCCAGCGATCACTTCCCAGCATCTTTTCCGCCTCGCGATTGCTCTAGTGCTCATTTTCCCCGTCCTATTTACGATCCTAACTGGATTCCCTGAGGTTGGCCTGCCCGGCCTGCCGCCGGACACTAACGCAGTCCGCCAGTTAGTCGATGGGTTGCCCGCTGGCGCGCCGGTGTTGGTTGCCATCGATTATCAGCCGGGCTTTTCGGGTGAGTTGGATGCAGCCACCAGCGCTCTGCTCAATCAATTGATGGGCAAGGGGGCTTATCTCACGCTGGTTTCTTCACAAACTACCGGTCCGTTACTGGCTGAGCGCCTGGTAGGTCTCGTGAACACGGGAGGCGGGCGATCTTACAGCTCTCCAGGCCAATATACCAACCTGGGATTCGTCCCTGGCGGTTCAACGGGGCTGCTTAGCTTCGCCCAGACCCCGCGTGACGTTCTGCCGGCGGATATCAATGGGAACCAGGTATGGGATAACCAATCACTGCACGGCGTCCAATCTTTGGCCGATTTCGCCCTTGTGCTGGTTGCGACTGAAAACCCAGACACCGCCCGCTCCTGGATTGAACAAGTTCAGCCATTCTTAGTGAAGACGCCCGCCAGTGTGCCAATGGTCATGGTCCTCAGCGCCCAGGCTGAGCCGCTGGTGCGTCCATATTATGATGCCTCGCCCAAGCAAGTCCAGGGCCTGGTTGTCGGATTGGCGGATAGTGTCGCTTACCAGGACATGGGTTTGGCGAAAAGCTACTGGAGTGCCTATAGCATGGGTATCCTGGCATCTGTGCTGCTGATTTTTATTGGTGGAGTTGTCACTGCTATCGCAGTCCGCGTTTCGAAAGGCAAAGAGACCGCCAGCGGGGAGGAAAAGAAGTGAGCTCGGCTAACTTAAGTACCCCTGACGTGATCGGTTCTCTGGTGGGTTTTGTTCTCACCCTGTTCGTATTCAGCTATATCCTGGGTGATAATGCCTTCTTCCGCGTAGCGATCCATATCTTCATCGGGGTAGCGGCGGGCTACACGGCGGTTATGGCCATTTATAGCGTGATCTGGCCTCAGTTGATCCAGCCGGTATTCACCGGCGGTCAAATGGGGCAAATTTTAGCTCTTGTTGTCTTGGTCCTCGCCGTTCTGCTGATATTTAAAATCACACCGCGTTTGTCATCCCTGGGAACTCCAGTGATGGCATTCTTAGTCGGGGTTGGGGCGGCTGCTGCAGTCGGTGGCGCGGTATCGGGCACTTTATTTCCCCAGGTAACGGCCTCCTGGAACTTGTTTAGCGTGCACGGATTGGTGAATGGAGGGATTGTCCTATTAGGAACTGTTGCCACTCTCGCCTATTTCCAGTTTGGATCTCGCTCCAACCGCGGGGCGCTTTCTTCCTGGCTGCGAGGTATTTCCTGGGTGGGGCAGGTGTTCATCGCCATCACCTTTGGCGCCCTTTTTGCTGGCGTGTTTGCGGCTGCTATGATAGCTTTGGTCGAGCGCCTCGGCTTTATGGTCGAATTCGCTAAATTCATTTATTCGCTTATCCTCCCAGTAACCTAGCATGGCTACTTCTTTGGTTGACGCTGGATCTCTCTTGGTGGTGGATGTTGGATCTGTATCCACCCGTGCGGTCCTATTCGATGTTGTTGCAGGCCGCTTCCGTTTCTTAGCCTCCGGTTCGGCTCCTACTACTGCTGGTGCTCCTTATCACAACGTGAGCGAGGGAGTGCGGCTTGCGCTCGACCGTCTTCAGAATGTCGTTGGACGCAGGTTAATTGGCGCGGATGAACAGTTGATCATACCTAGCGCCTCGGATGGCTCGGGAGTGGATAAATTCGCAGCTACGATATCGGCTGGAACACCGCTCAAGGTGGTGGCTGTCGGCCTTCTGGAAGATGTTTCGCTGGAAAGCGCCCGGCGTCTGGCGATGACTACGTATTCCAGGGTAGTCCAGTCGATCAGCTTGAATGACCGGCGCAGGCAGGATGCGCGGATCAATACCTTGATCCGCTTGCGCCCGGACCTGGTGCTCGTAGCTGGGGGCACGGATAATGGAGCTTCACAATCGGTTCTCAAGCTGTTGGAACCGGTTGGCCTGGCCTGCTATCTGCTACCCGAGCATTACCGTCCCGATGTATTGTTTGTAGGCAACAAGGCTTTGCGAGAAGAGGTCAAGTCAAGTTTGCGCGGCCTGACGACCTTACATTTCGCTCCCAATATCCGCCCAACGCTGGAGTTCGAGCGCCTGGATACGGCCCAATCCCAGGTGGCGAGGGTCTTCAACAGCATTCGCTCTCGCCAAATCCCTGGAGTTGAGGAGTTAGATGTTTGGTCCAATGGGAAGCTTCTGCCAACCTCATCGGCTTTTGGACGAGTTGTTCGCTTCGATAGCAAGCTGCATTCCAATAAAAAAGGTGTCTTGGGTGTGGATGTCGGCGCTTCTGCAACGACGATCGCTGCAGCCTTCGATGGCGATCTGACCTTAGGCGTGTATCCTCAATACGGCTTGGGATACGGTTCGACAGAGCCGGTAGAGGATACATCTCTAGAAGAAATTTCTCGCTGGCTCGTGGTGGAAGTCCCTAATGAGTATGTCAGGGAATATTTAGCGAACAAGGCTTGTTACCCTTCTGCTTTGCCTGTAACTGCTGAAGATATGGCGATCGAACAGGCGCTTGCTCGTGTGGTTATGCAGAACGCGGTCCGCCAGGCGGCTAAAGGTTTTCCTGCCCAGGCTTCTTCTCCTGGTGAGGGTCTCCTGCCCTGGGTTGAGCCAATCCTGGCGACCGGAAGCGTGCTTACTCAGGCGCCGAGTCTGGCGCAGAGCGCCCTCATGTTGTTGGATGGCTTGCAGCCGGTAGGTGTAACGACGCTGGTATTAGATCAAAACCACATTGCTTCGGCTTTAGGCGCAGCTGCGGCGGCTAATCCTTTATTGGTCGTCCAGATATTGGATTCAAATTCCTTCTTATACCTTGGCACAGCGATTACACCTGTGGGAAATGCTCGCCCAGGCACGCCGGTCTTGCGTTTGAAATTAACTTATGAAGGGAGTCAGGAATCGAGCGTGGAAGTGAAGCAGGGATCGCTCCAGGTGTTGGCTCTGCCGCAGGGTCAGAAGGCGCGCTTGCAATTGTGGCCCCTCCATGGCTATGATGTTGGCATGGGAGCGTCTGGTCGCGGGGGAAGTTTCCCGGTTACGGGTGGGGCGCTCGGCATTATCATCGATGCACGCGGCCGCCCGCTGGCTTTACCCGCCGATACAGCCAAGCGCCGCGAGTTATTCAAGAAGTGGCTCGCTGCGTTGGGAGGCTTATAAATGTTCGCACCGATCACTCATATTCTGCCCATTACTTCTATCCGACGCGAGCGGGTTCTACCGATTCCTGGCAAAGTCATCGTGCGCAGCGGACAAAAAGTCAATGCGACGGACATCATTGCCGAAGCTAACCTGCGCCCCGAGTATATTTTGCTGGATATTGCCCGCGGCCTGGGGGTTTCGGCGGACCGCTCCGATAAGTACCTGATCTCTCAGGCGGGCGACCAGGTGGCGCAAGGCGACATGGTGGCTGGGCCGGTAGGCCTAGCTCGTCGGGTGGTGCGGTCTCCGCGCGATGGAAAGGTTGTCCTGGCTGGCGGTGGGCAAATATTGATCGAAGCTGCCAGCAAACCATTCCAACTAAAGGCTGGCATCTCGGGCGAAGTCGTTGAGTTGGTGGCCGACCATGGCGCGATCGTCGAAACCACAGGCGCATTGATCCATGGCGTCTGGGGGAACGGCCAGGTCGATTTTGGTGTGATGACTGTGCAGGCGAAATCGCCCGATCAGGCATTGACGCCCAACCAATTGGATGTCAGCCTGCGAGGATCGGTCGTATTGGGCGCATATTGTGAAGACCCAGAAGTGCTCAAGACGGCGGAAGATCTGCCCTTGCGCGGCCTGATCCTGGCGAGCATGTCGTCGGTTTTGGTCCCGGCTGCGATGAAGATGCAGCTACCCGTCCTGTTAATCGAAGGCTTTGGTCGCCGGCCGATGAATCCGGTTGCCTTTAAGCTGTTAACAACCAACGATCGGCGCGATGTTGCCATCAACGCCGAAGTCTGGGATCGTTTTAGCAGCGCGCGCCCTGAAGTTGTCATCCCTCTCCCTGCGCCGGGCAGCGTTTCCTTGCCGAAGGAAGCGGGGGTTTTCTCGCCCGATCAGCAAGTGCGAGTAACGGGGGCTCCTTTCACGGGCAGGGTGGGTATAATCACCAATATGAAAGGGATTATCGTTTTTCAAAATGGTCTGCGCGCGCAATCTGCCGAGGTGCGCCTGGAAAACGGAGAGAAAGCCATTCTGCCATTGGCCAATCTTGAGGTTTTGGCATGATTAGTGCACTGAAAGAACGAGTACCAGGGTTTATATAGACTCGACTGATAATTTGTCCCACCGCCTGGGGGTGGGAAACCTGTGAGAGGAGGAGAATCCTATGGCTTTTGAGGACTTGGATGTAAATAATAACATGGGAGAAGAGCCGGAGGGGCCGCCGGAGGAATCCAGCAATCGGATGTTCCTGATCGCAGCTGCAGTGCTGGGTGGAATCGCTTTACTCGTGATCGTTTGTATTGCGGTTTATGTGTTGACGATCTATCCTAAGAATGTCAGCGCGAGCGCGACACAAAAGGCAATGGTGGATGCTCAGAATACGAAAGTAGCCTCAATTATCGCTTCAACGTCCACGGCTGCCGCCATCGCTGCGATTGAGGCCGCTTATACTCCGACGCCAACTGCAACAGTACTGGTCATTCCCTCGCCGACCCCCAGCCCAACCCTGGTGGTCGCGATGCCGACTGTCGAGGTCAGTCCCACCTTGGCGCCCGATATGGTAAAGGCGACTGCACTAAATGCGACCCTGACTGCCAATGCAGGCCTTTTTGCGGCTACTTTGACAGCCTCTGCAGGGGGTAAACCCACGGCCATCCCAACGACAGGTTTTGCTGATGAGATCAGCCTGCCAGCCATGCTTGGATTGGCAGTAGTGTTGATCGCGGTAATCTTCCTGGCCCGTCGGCTGCGTTCGGCGTAAAGTTAACCGAAAAGGAGATGAAAGGCTATCCAGCCCTTCATCTCCTTTTCGAAATGGGTTTAAAGCCTAGGAGTTGTTGGTCGCTACTTCTTCGCCATAGGCGAGCAGGGCGCGAACCATTTTCTGGCTTTGCCCTTCGGCATAAACTCTCAAGACGGGCTCAGTGCCAGAAGGGCGGATCAAGAGCCAGGAATCATCTGCCATAATGTATTTCACACCATCAACGGTCAGGATTTCTGTGACGCTTTCTCCTCCCAGACTGTTCGGAGCGTCATCCAACAAGCGCTGTGTCATGTGTGATTTAGAGACAGGATGGCTTAAGCGCATATCTTTGCGTTCATAAAAAGCCGGTCCAACGTTTTTCAGCAGGTCTTCAACCAGCTCATAAAGTGAAGTATTCGATTGGGAAATTAATTCGACCAGCAGCAAACCCATTAAAATGCCATCCCCCTCGGGTATATGACCTTTGAAAGAGATACCGCCCGATTCTTCTCCTCCAATCAAGATGTCTTCTGCCAGCATATGTTCAGCGATATGGTTAAATCCCACTGGAGTCTCATAAACCTGCAGACCATAACGTTTGGCCAGACGGTCGATCATTCGGGTTGTGGAGACCGTGCGAACGACAGGACCGCGCCAACCGCGCTTTTCCACCAGGTATTGCAAGGAAAGGGACATGATCTTGTGCGGGTCGACAAAGTTGCCCCGCTCGTCCATCGCGCCGATCCTGTCGGCGTCGCCATCCGTCGCCAGGCCGTAGTTGCCCATATCGGTGCTGATCGCTCCGGCCAGCGCGCTCAAGAATCTGGCAATCGGCTCCGGGTGGATGCCTCCGAATCCGGGGTTCATCTCACCACGGATCTCTTTCACCTCGCAGCCCGTGCCTTGCAGGATGCCTTTGATCACTCCCCGGCCAGATCCATACATCGAATCGACCACCACACGCTGCGGATTTTCTGCGATCACATCGAAATCGATTAAAGTTCGGAGATGTTCATAATAAGCTGGTATTGGGTTGAAGCGTAGAATTAAACCGAGTTTGCGAGCCTGATCGTAATCCATCAAGTTCGGACCACGACTGCGCTCTTCATTATCCGTAAGATATACCTCCACTCGGCGGCACTGCTCGCTTGTGGCGGAGCCCCCGTAAGAGGCTTTGAGTTTTACGCCATTATAGCGAGGCGCGTTATGCGAGGCAGTGAGCATGACTCCGCCAACCGCACATTGGTTCTTCACTGCCAGGGAAATTGCCGGTGTGGGCGCGTCGGCCTGGGAGAGGTAAACGGTATACCCATTGGCTGCCAGCACGCGTGCCACCTCGGTGGCATAACGATCGGAAAGGAAGCGCGTGTCGAAACCGACGACCATTTTATGCGAATCCATGACCTCATCGGAGCATTGGCCATTGTGCCAGGTGTCTGACCCTACTGCATCTGCAATGGCCTGTGCAACCAGGCGTAGGTTGTCGAAAGTGAATGTATCTGAGATTACGGCACGCCAGCCATCTGTGCCGAAGTGAATAGGCATGTATACCCTCCAGGATAAAAAGATTGGGAATAATTCTATCACTGTATCATTCGGAATCTTACTTCGTGTTAAAATGAAACCATGGCTGAAGACCAGGTAGGAAAGGCCGATTTTCTCAGAAACCTTTTCATGTTCGACAAGCTGACTGACAGCCAGATTGAGACGTTAGCTTCGCACGCCACGGTGCGTTCCTTCAATCGAGGCAACATTATTTATTCCCAGGGCGATCCAGCCACACATTTCTATATCCTTTGGGCAGGCAAGGCTCGCCTGATTACGAGCCGCGGGAAGGACCTGCCCAAGAAAAACCTGGCCTTGCTAATCTACGGTGATTTTTTCGGAGAGGACAGCTTCAGTGTGGCCAAGCGCCTGGATAGCGCCGTTGCCCTTGAATCCACGGATGTCTTCGAAATTGATCGGAATGACCTGGTCGCCCTTTTCGATCAAGCGCCTGAGTTCAAAAAGATGGTGGTAGCCACTGCGGATAGTCGGCAGCTTGTGCGACAGCGCCAGTTTGCCTGGTTAGGCGATGAAGAGGCCGTTTATTTAGTCAATCGCAGGCACGAAGTCTTCCTTGTGCTCCGCTCGATCTTGCCGATTCTGCTTGGCCTGGTAAGCCTGGCTCTTTTGGCGTTTAGTGCTGCGGCAAAAAACTCGATATTGGCCGCCTTTTCTCTAGGACTGGGCGTATTGACATTAGCCTGGTTAGTTTGGACTTATTTTGATTGGGAAAACGATTATTACATCGTAACCAGCCAGCGGGTGATGTGGAGGGAAAAGATCATCCTGCTCTATGAGAGCCGGCATGAAGCGCCGTTGGATGCGGTTTTGTCGACAAAGAAGGTGTATAACCCTTCTCTGTACAGGTTGTTCAAATATGCTACAGTCATTGTGAACACTTACACCGGCAGTATCGCCATGAAACGCTCTCAACGGCCGGATCTCTTCATTCTTTACGTCGATGGGCTAAAAGTCCGCAGCCACGAGGTATCGAAGCAAATTTCAGACCAGGCGATGGAATCGGCCATTCGCCGCCGCCTCGGCATGCCGATTGACCAAGAAGAAGGGGAACACATTCCAGGATCACCACAGGCCAAGTCGAGACAGAAAGAGCAATCCCCCTCTTTCTGGAAAGATTTTTCGAAATTCTTTTATATGCGCTTCGCCGAGGGCAACCAGATCACTTACCGCAAGCATTGGATAGTCCTGATGCGTAAGACCATCCTTCCTTTATTGATTGACTTATCGCTACTCTTTCTAGCCGGTTTTTTGTGGGCCAAAGGGATTCTTCATGGGACTGTAGCAATTGTTATCTGGATGCCATTCTTTATCGGGGTCAGCCTTTGGTGGCTTTACAGGCTGATCGATTGGCATAACGATCTTTACATCCTTACCTCAGATACCATCATCGATATTGATCAAAAACCGTTCATCCGCACAGAACGGCGAGTCGCCAAGCTGGAAAACATCTTGAGTCTGGAACACGCGCGTGAGGGATTCCTGGGGATGATGCTGAATTATGGCACGGTCACCATCAACATCGGAGCGGAAAAATTTTTATTCCAAAAGGTCAGCAATCCGGTCGAAGTGCAATATGAAATTTTTGATCGCATGAACGAAGTACGCCGTCACAAGCAAGAGGACGAAGCAATTAATGAGCGCGACCGTGTAGCAAACTGGCTGGCAATTTTTACCAAACAGCTTGAAGAATTAGAAGATCTTGAGAAAAAGCCAAAAGAAGATGAAGTTTCCGAGTAAAATATAGATAGTATAAATCCACTTTGATTTAGAGGTATGTATGGCGTTTCGTGAAATTGTTACTATACCAGAGCCTGTATTGCGCCGTAAAGCGCGCAAAGTGAGCGAATTCGACTCTGAGCTGCAAACCCTGGTTGACGATATGGTAGAGACCGTTCAACAGGCCCCTGGAGTTGGCCTGGCAGCTCCGCAAATCAATGTATCCCAGCGAGTCATTGTCGTGGAATATGGCGACGATGAAGATGAGGATGTTCCTCCTAAGCTCTATATCGTGGTCAATCCGGAAATTGTCCGCTTTTCGCAAGAAAAAATCACTGCTACCGAGGGCTGCTTGTCGATTCCTGGTTTCGCTGGTGAAGTGGAGCGCTCGGAAAGCATCACGGTGAAAGGATCGAACCGCCGCGGCCAACCCATGCGTATCAAAGCAACAGGCTGGCTGGCGCGTATTTTCCAGCACGAGATCGATCACCTGGACGGGGTGTTATTTATTGATCGTGCCGAGCGAGTCTGGAAAGTCGAAGGGGAAGCCAGGCAAGTTGCCCCGGCCGATTAATGGCTGAATGCTTTTAAAACACCTCTCGCTTACGAATTTCCGCAATTTTGCCCGCCTGGATATCGATGTACCGGACGGGCCCGTGTTATTAGTAGGGGAGAATGCTCAAGGCAAGACCAGCTTGCTGGAAGCGATTTATTTCCTGGCTACATTCACTTCTTTCCATGCAGCTCATGACCGGCAGCTAATCAGTTTCCTCGTGGATGACCGCACGCTTTCCGTAGCACGCATCGTCGCGGATTTCCAGCTTACCTATGACCAGCCTGGCGCAGCCGGCCCGCACCGCCTGGAGGTGCGCTTGATCCAGGAAATAGACCCCTCAGACAGCATCCCGCATCTGCGCAAGGAGATTTTGCTTGATGGCGTCAAGCGCAAATCCAGCGAAGTAATGGGAGCTTTTAACGCAGTGCTCTTTCTGCCACAGATGCTGCGTGTAGTCGAGGGTTCGCCAGAAGAAAGACGGCGCTATTTAAATTTAGCAATGGGCCAGGTCATCCCTCAGTATGCTGTTCAGTTGAGCGAATACAACCGGGTTTTGACCCAACGCAATTCCTTGCTCAAACAAATCAACGAAAACGGCAGCGACCCGCAACAGCTGACTTTTTGGGATGAACAGCTCGCCTCGCTGGGAGCCAGCATCATCCACGCCCGCATCCTCGCCGTGCAAGAATTGGAGCGCTTGGCAGCGCGCATGCATAGCGAGCTCACGCGCGGACAGGAGCGATTGCGGCTGTCGTACCAACCGGCTTTCGATCCGCTCCCCACACCACCATTGCAATATGCTTTACATTTGGATACACCCCTCGACCGTTCGAGCTTGTCGGTCGAGGAGATTCGCCTTGGCTTTCTCGAGTGCCTGGGACGTCTGCGGGGTCAGGAGATCGCTCGCGGCCTGACTTCCATCGGTCCGCACCGGGATGAGATGCGCCTGCTCAGCAACGGCATCGACCTGGGGACGTATGGTTCGCGCGGCCAGGCGCGTACGGCCGTCCTTTCATTGAAATTAGCTGAAGTATCCTGGATGAAAGCGAAAACCAGCCAGTGGCCGGTCTTACTTTTAGATGAAGTGCTGGCAGAGTTAGATCCTTCCCGGCGCAGCGATTTGCTCAGCCGCTTGTTGGAGAGCGAGCAGTCATTGCTCACCACCACCGATTTGGATCTGTTTTCGGGGAGCTTTGTCCAGCAATCCCGATTATGGCATATCCAAGGCGGCCGGGTGTTTGCGAAATAAAGTCCTCCCGATATTCGCTCTTCAATGTAATCAGGCAGGTGAAAGAATAAAATCCTTCACAGTGGCTTTTTCATCGGCATCCCCGCACGCCTGGGGTAGATATTCGGCGTCGCGGCTACTTTGTCCACCACTACCAGGTAGCGCTCTTCGACCACGCCGGGCAAAGTTACCGGGACCAGCTTGCGCAGGTGCCCGCCAAGCAACCTCATGGCATGCTCGGCAGTCTGAGCCTCGGCCGGCGCGCTCTCGCCTTTCATTGCCAGCATCGCGCCGTTTACACGGACGAGTGGCAGCAAATATTCTGACAGCACCTCCAGAATGGCTACAGCCCGTGCAATCGCCCAGTCAAATTGCTGGCGGTAGGCCGGCATTTGCCCGACTGTCTCGGCCCGCTCCTGAATCACTTCTACGCCTTCCAATCCCAAGGTCTTGACCACGTGACGGCAGAAATCGGCTTTCTTCCCCACTGACTCAACCAGGGTTAACTTCATCCCCGGATTGATGATCTTTAATGGCAGTCCCGGAAAGCCGGCTCCCGTGCCGATGTCGATGACCTTCTCGACCGGTGTATCGCGCATCACGCACAAGCAGGTGAACGAGTCCAGGAAATGCTTTGTCCGGATCTGCTCGGGGTCGCGGATCGCGGTCAGGTTCATGCGTTTGTTCCACTCCAGAAGCTCTTTTTCATACCTGTCCAAGGCACTGAGCTGGCTGGAGTTTAGCTGCAAACCAAGCAGGTGGTGGGCAGATTGGGCCAGTTCTCTCATACCCATGATTATACACTGACTAAAAAGAACCCGTTTTCTGAAGTGGACGAAGTCCTGAAAAACGGGTTCTGGAGATTAAAATTGGATGGGTTTTTGTGAGGATGGCGAGGGCAGCGCTTGCCGACACCCGAAAACCACTCCAACCCTTAGCCCTCTTGTGTTGGCGGTGCAGGCGGGATTGTTGGAGATAGGCGAGCTGCGCGTCGTCTTTTCCTGGCTCGGAGGAGCAGGGTGATCGGCAGTACGATCACAAGGTATAGGAATGCAAGTACTGGAAGGATGTAAATCACCAGCCAGATAAAGATACTCGCTAGGATTTGGAAAGTCGAGATGAGCGTTTCCACCGCGGTCTTTGCGATGCCTACCGGTTGCCAGCCGCCAATCTTGATGGGTTGCACGGCTTTATCGGCCACCAGGTCGGTGCTGATTGCCGAAAGAGCGGAAGTCTGCTCAAGATACTTCATCCGGCCTTTTGTCTGCTCAATTTGGCCGCGCACCTGCACCAGCTGGTTGTATACATTCAGCACATCTTCGGTCTTGGTCGCGGATCCCATGATCTCAGTCAGCTGAGCTTCCGCGGCTTCCAAATTCTTCAGTTGAGATTGCAGGTCGACATACTCGCCGGTCACATCCTGGCTATTGATGCCTTCGGTGAGCGGGTCTTGCTTGCTTTCGCCTTTAATGCGCAGTAAGGCTTCATTCAAGCGACCGGCTGGCACACGAATGGTAATCGTCGCATGGGGGACTTCGATTCCATTCGAGCTGTACTCTTTGGCCATGTTTGCGGTGACGACAAAACCACCCAGTTCGTCCGCCATTTTTGAGATGACGTCCATCGACTTTCCCGGGTCGCTGACCACGATTGTCAGATTAGCGTTTTTGACGATCATCCGATCGATCTGTTGGGCAGCAGGATTGTCGCTGGCCGCGTATTCATTGGTGATAGTGGAACTACCCCCTTGTGCAGGCAAGGCACCGGGTTGAGCCACCGATTTCCTTTCCATAGGTGGGGCAGCCGGGGCAGCGACGCTGTTTGACAGGTCATACACCGGGGCTTGGGTAGGCGCTGCGGCAGGGGCGCAAGCGCTCAACAGCACGGTAATAATTAGAAATATAATAACAAAGCGAATGGGATGGTCATATCGGGCGGTCATGGGTTCCTCCTCAAAGATTAGTCATTCTCAAGACGTACAACCCACCGGGTTTGTTCCTCCTCTAATAGGTACGTATATAAAACCCATGAAACAGCCGAGTTCGAACTTCTAATTTATACTGCTGCCTCCTGGTTGGTCACCAACCGGCAGATAAGCGATGGATGTGGCGCTCGGGCAGCCCTAGCCCTTGCATGCGCTCCTGCACCTCGCTGATCTTATAGGCTACACGCCGGTAATCCCAGGTCTTTGTCTCGGGTTCGTAAATGGCGAAAGCCGCCCGTGGGTCGCGGTCGCGCGGTTGGCCTACTGAACCGGGGTTTACAATCGAGCGGGTCTGTAAAACCAATTTTTGGTTTGGCTCAGGGATATTCAAATGAGCAAGATGGTTATCCGTGCCCATTGAATAAACCACAGGCAGGTGGGTATGGCCTACGAAACAGAGCGGTGTAGAGAAGAAATCAAAATTTAATGTAGCCGTACGCGTATCGAGTAAGTATTCCCACACCGGGTGGCGGGGACTGCCATGAGCTAAAGTAACTTCGTCTAGCTCGATTTTTTCGGGCAGCCCGTTTAAAAAGTTCCAGCTGCTATCGGATAGGATTTTGCGTGTCCACAGGATCGCAGTACGTGCTTCTGGGTTGAAGGTATCTGAATCGATCTGGTCTAAAGCGGCAGCATCATGGTTGCCGATTATGCACTGTAAGTTCGGGAGCTCGCGGATCCTGGCGATGCATTCGTTCGGGTCAGGACCATAACCTACCAGGTCGCCCAGGCACCAGGCGGCGTCGAAATGGCCGGCTTCGGCGAGAATTGCCTCCAGAGCGGTGAGATTACCATGGATATCAGAAAAAACCAGGATGTGCATGGACTTTTGAGTGGTTATATCTCCTCGATCAAAAAACCGGATGGGGTAACACCTAATTATACTATCCCCCCCCAGGATTTTTGAAACTCAATTTCCACTCCGTGAGAAACTCTCAAAGTTGTAAGTGCTCCTTATTGTACGATCCATTTCTGGTACAACCCCGATTTGCCATTTTCTCCATCTGAAAGAAAAGTCTTTGTGATACGAAACCCGCTTTCTTCAGCCAGATCGCTTAGCTCTGCTTCATCGAAATGGTGAACGTAGCGCAGGCCGTACCCTTGATGCCGCCAATCGAGCAGATAATCTCCTGGGTCGACCAGTTCTGCAGATAAACCAATGACCTCCCAAGGCTGGATTCGGCTACGCAAGCGCTCGCTGCTTAAGAACTGCCATTCTGAGTGGAAAAAGCGCCCGTCTAGAGCCAGCAAGCGGTGAACTTTCCGCAATACCTCCAACCGATTGACATAACCAGGCAGATGATGAAGGACCGAAAAAGCTACCGTAATGTCAAAAGGCTTTTCCAGTAGTTTTGTATCCCAATCTGCTGTGGATAGATCTGCTTGCAGGAAGATGGCTTGAGCTTCCGTCGTTTCCAGGCTGTCGCCAAATCTCCTCTCTTCTTGGTTCTTCTTTTCTCCTGCCATAGCCGTTTCCAGCAATTGTGGGCTGAAATCCAGTCCGACATAGAGTCCACGGTAACCACTAATTTTAAGCTGGCGCCACAATTCTCCATTCCCGCACCCCAAATCAGCCAGGCGCATCGGATTTGTGGCCGGAGATGCCAGTCGGTCCATAATTCTCCGGACGCCGGGTTGCAGGCGCTGGCGAGTAGAAGAAAAAGAAAACGCTAAGGTCTGGTAAAATTGACGGTTGAGTGAAATCAGGAATTGAACAGTTTCTGGGTTCACAAACTTATTATAACTGGAACACAATGGAACAAGAACAACCCACCTGGCTGGAAAATCGCAGGCACACCCCTGAAAAACTGGCCCTGGCGCGCCAGGTCCTGGAAGAAGTGCGCGCAGGACGTAAAGTGAGCGAGGCTGTCCAACGCCACCCGCTGTCGGGTGGGGGCTATGTCGGCAAGCAGATGTTGGTCGCCGTCTATCGCCAGCTTACTGAAAGCCGCGAGTGGCCAGAGGATACCGACCTGTTAGAGCGTATCCGTATGAAACCAGTGCGGACCCTGTCTGGCGTGACCACCGTTACCGTATTGACCAAGCCTTACCCATGCCCAGGTAAGTGTATTTTTTGTCCCACCGATGTGCGCATGCCTAAAAGCTACCTGCCGGATGAGCCAGGGGCAAAGCGCGGATTAGAACACAATTTTGACCCCTACGCCCAGGTGGCGTCTCGCCTTCAGGCACTGCAAGACGTCGGTCACCCAACCGATAAGGTCGAGTTGTTAATCTTAGGCGGCACCTGGAGTGCCTATCGCCGCGACTATCAGGATTGGTTTGTTCGTCGCTGCCTGGATGCCCTCAATGATTTGGATGCCTCGACGCTTCAGGAAGCCCAAAAGCTGAATGAAACGGCCGTTCACCGCAATGTAGGCCTGGTAATCGAAACACGCCCTGATTGGATCGACCCGGGTGAGTTGGCCTGGTTGAGGTCTCTTGGCGTCACAAAGGTGCAGCTAGGAGTGCAAAGCCTGGATGATTCGATCCTAGAGATGAACCAGCGCGGTCATTCTGCGCAGGAGGCGCGCCGCGCCGTCGAGTTGCTGCGTGCGGCTGGCTTCAAGATCGTCTTGCACTGGATGCCAAACTTATTTGGGGCTACCCCCAAATCGGATCGCCTCGATTTTCAACGTTTGTGGGAAGGTTTTTGCCCGGATGAGATTAAAATCTATCCGAACCAATTGCTGGCGGATACGGAGCTTTATCGGATTTGGCAGCGCGGGGAATACCGGCCTTATACAACTACAGAGTTGATCGAATTGATCGCGGATATTAAACCGACCATCCCGCGCTATTGCCGGGTGAATCGCATCATCCGCGATATTCCTTCGACCCATGTGATCGAGGGGAATAAGCGTACCAGTCTGCGCCAGGATGTGCAAGAAGAGATGAGCCGTCGGGGCACGGCTTGCCGCTGTATTCGCTGCCGTGAAGTGGGTAG
>Ga0209048_10002473_pt1 | contig 18322 bp, 17 predicted proteins | sample FrelakmetCRP12CR_FD_187146 | JGI IMG/M metagenome (GOLD analysis project Ga0209048, IMG submission 187146) | Freshwater lake sediment microbial communities from the University of Notre Dame, USA, for methane emissions studies - CRP12 CR (SPAdes)... | ecosystem: Environmental > Aquatic >... | reverse complement strand
CTCGGCGACCGAGTTCGCCAAGCGCGCCAATGGCAGGCTGGGCGACAAGGCCAAAGTCGTGGTATTCGGGTCGAGCCAGCTGGGCGGCGACAAGGAAATGCTGCAGAAACTCAAGCTCGGTACGCTCGATTTCGCGCTGCCGTCGACGGTGATGTCTTCGGAAGCGGATCTCTTCGGCCTGTTCGAGATGCCCTATCTCGTGAAGGACCGCGCGCACATGGCCAGGATCGAGCGCGACATCTTCTGGCCAAAACTCGAGCCGGCGGCTGAAGCCAAGGGCCTGAAAATGCTTGCCGTCTGGGAGAACGGCTACCGCCACATTACCAACAGCAAGCGTCCGATCGTCAAACCCGCGGATCTGCAGGGCATCAAGCTGCGCGTGCCCGAAGGCAAGTGGCGCCTGAAGATGTTCCAGGCCTACGGCGCGAATCCGAGCCCGATGAAACTCTCCGAGGTTTTCACCGCGCTGTCGACCGGTGTCATGGATGGCCAGGAAAATCCGTTGACGCAGATCTATTCGCAGAAATTCCAGGAGGTGCAAAGCTACTTGTCGCTGACCGGACACGTTTACACCCCCGCCTTCGTTGCCGTCGGCACGCGTCGCTGGATGAGCCTGCCCCCCGACGTGCGCAAGATCCTCGAGGACACGGCGAAGGAGACGCAGGCCTTCGTCTACGCGCAGGCGAAGAACGATGACGACGAACTGCAGGCGAAGTTTGTCGCCGCGGGAATGAAGGTCAACCAGGCCGACAAGGACGCCTTCATCGCGGCGAGCAAGGCGATCTACCAGGAATTCGGCCAGGAAGTGCCCGGTTCGGCGGCGTTGATCGAACAGGCGATTGCCCTCGGCAAGTGAGGCTTCCGCGGATGCAGTTGCGGGAGACGCGTTGACGCTGGCGAACGTTCGCGCTTGGTACGCGCGCTTCCTCGAGGCCATCGTGATCGTGCTGATGGTCGCGATCGCCGTCGAGGTCACCATCGGCATCACCTACCGCGCGCTGGGCAAGTCGCTGGCGTGGTACGACGAGGTCGCCGTCATCCTGCTTGCGTGGCTCACCTTCTACGGGTCGGCATTGGCGGCGCTCCGGCGCGCGCACATCGGCTTTCCGGGTCTGGTCAACTCGCTGCCGCCGCCGCAGCGCGTGGCGGCGGTGATGTTCGCGAAGCTGGTGACCCTTGGCTTCCTCGTCCTCCTCGGCTGGGTCGGCTATTCGGTGCTCGAGGTGCTCGCGACCGACTACCTCGTCAGCCTGCCGCAGATCTCGGTCGCCTGGACGCAGTCGGTGATCCCGATAGGCTGTCTGCTGTTCGTCATCGCCGAACTGCTCAACCTGCCCGACGCGCTGCGCGAGTCGCGGGGGCTGCAGGTGGTCGCAACCAGCGATCTCGCCGAAAAGCTGCACTAGTCCGATGCAGATACTCCTGCTCTTTGGCTGCGTGCTCGCGCTGGTACTCGTCGACATCCCGATCGCGGTCGCGCTGGGCGTGGTGGCGGTCGTCGCGCTGGTCGCCACGCAGGGCGTGGCGATGCTGCCCAACGTCGCGCTCACCATGTACAACGGCGCGACGAGTTTTCCGCTGATCGCGATTCCCCTGTTCATCCTGTCCGGTGCGATCATGAACGCGTCGGGCATTTCGCGGCGCCTGATCGCGTTCGCCTCGGCGATCCTCGGTTGGCTGCGCGGTGGACTGGCGATCGTATCGATCGGCACGTCGATGTTCTTCGCCGAGATTTCCGGTTCCGCCGTCGCCGACGCAGCCGCGCTGGGATCGATCCTGATTCCGGCGATGAAAAGCCGAGGCTACAGCAAGGAATTCGCCGCCGCGGTGATTTCGTCGTCGGCGACGCTGGCGGTGATCATCCCGCCGTCGATCCCGATGCTGCTGTACGCGGTCATCGCCGAGACATCGGTGGTCAAGCTCTTCGTTTCGGGCATCGTTCCGGGCATCATCGGCGGCTTCGGGCTGATGGGCGTCGCGTACTGGTTTGCGCGACGCTACAACTTTCCGGCCGAGCAGGCGTTTCGGTGGAGCAACGTGGTGAAGACGTTCAAGGAAGCCCTCTGGGCGTTCCTGCTGCCGGTGGTGATCCTCGGCACGATATTCGGCGGGATCGTCACCGCCACCGAAGGCGCGGCGATCGCCGTGCTGGCGGCACTGTTCATCGGCTTCGTCGTCTACCGGGAACTCGATCTGAAGGTGCTGCATACAGCGATCATCGAGGGCGGCATCCAGACCGCGGTCGTGATGCTGCTGGTTGCGGCGAGCGCGCTGCTCGGCGTGTATCTCACCGAGACGCATCTGCCGCAGCAGCTGGCGCAAGGCATCCTCGAATTCACATCGAACAAGTGGGCGGTGCTGGCGATCCTCAACGTGCTGTTTCTGATCCTCGGACTGTTCCTGCACTCGGCCGCCGCGATCATTCTGGTGGTGCCGGTGGTGATGCCGCTGGTCCGCGCGGTCGGCATCGACCCGGTGCATTTCGGGCTCATCGTCACGATCAATCTGGGCATCGGCCAGCAGACGCCTCCGGTCGCGAGCGTGCTCATGACCTGCTGCGCGATCGCCAAGGCCGACATGTGGGCGGTGACCAAGGTCAACGTCTACTTCGTCGCGGTGCTCCTCGCGGTGCTGCTGCTCGTGACCTACGTGCCGGTGACCGGGATGGGCCTGGTCGATTTCTTCTACCGCTGAGGCGAGGACCGATGAGCGACGCCATCCTCGTCGAACGTGACGGCGCGATCGCGACCGTCATTCTCAACCGTCCCGACAAGCTCAACGCGTTGGCGCAGCGTTCCTGGCAGCGGCTCGGCGAGCGGATGCGCGAGCTGTCCGCCGCCGCCGACCTGCGCTGCGTGATCCTGCGCGGCGCAGGCGACCGAGCCTTCGCCGCCGGCGCCGACATCGCCGAATTTCCGCAGGTGCGCGCGAATGCGGCCCAGGGCCGCGACTACGGCGAGCTGATTCACGCGACGATGCAGTCGGTCGGCTCGTGCATTCACCCCACCGTCGCGATGATCCAGGGCGCATGCGTGGGCGGCGGACTCGAGATCGCGCTGATGTGCGACCTGCGCATCTGCGGAGAAGGCAGCCGCTTCGGCGTGCCGATAAACCGCCTCGGATTGACGATGGGGTACGGTGAACTCGCCGGGCTGCTCGCGGTTGTCGGCCGCGCGGCGGCGCTGGAAATCCTGCTCGAGGGCCGCGTCTTCGATGCCGATGAAGCGCTCGCCAAGGGGTTGGTGCATCGCGTCGTTGCCGACGCGCAGGTCGAGGCCGAGGTGCGCGCGACCGCCCAGCGCATCGCGGCCGGCGCGCCGCTGGTCGCGCGCTGGCACAAGCGCTTCATCCGCAACCTCGACCCCGCGCCGCGGCTCCCGAAGGCCGAGTGGAACGAAGGCTACGCCTGCTTCGATACCGACGATTATCGCGAAGGACTGCGCGCGTTCCTTGCCAAACGGAAGCCGGAGTTCCGGGGCCGCTGATGGGGCCGCTCGCGGGACTCAAGGTCCTCGAACTCGCGCACATCATGTCGGGGCCCACCACCGGCATGCTGCTCGCCGATCTGGGCGCCGACGTCGTCAAGGTCGAGAAGGTGCCCGGTGGGGACGACGTGCGGCGCTTCACGCCGCCGACGGTGAACGGCGAGGCCAGCGCGTTCCTGATGATGAATCGCAACAAGCGCGGCATCGCGCTCGACCTGAAGCAGCCCGCGGCGAAGGCGGCGCTGCTGCGCATGATCGACCGCACCGACGTTCTCATCGAGAACTTCCGCTCCGGAACGATGGAGGCACTCGGGCTGGGTGCCGACGTCCTGCGCCGGGTCAACCCGCGACTCATCTACTGCGCCGTCTCGGGCTACGGCCGCACCGGACCCGACGCGGACAAGGGCGGCTTCGACCTGATTGCGCAGGGTATCTCCGGCCTGATGCGCATCACCGGCGAGCCTGGTGGTGCGCCGACCAAGGTCGGTTCGCCGGTCACCGACATCAATGCCGGCATCCTCGCGGCGCTGGGCATCGTCGCCGCGTACGTCCATCGGCTGCGCACCGGCGAAGGCCAGATTGTCGACACATCGTTGCTCGAAGCCGGCGTGATGCAGACGTTTTGGCAGAGCGCGATCTTTCTGGGCAGCGGCCGGCAAATCGGCGCACTGGGCTCGGCGCATCCGCTTACCGCGCCTTATCAGGCGTTTCGAACCAGCGACGGCTGGATTACCGTGGGCGCGTCGAATCAGGTGAACTACGCGCGGCTGACGCAGGTGCTCGACGCGCCGGAATTGCTCACGGATCCGCGCTTTCGCGACAACGAAGCGCGCATGGCGCATCTGCCCGCGCTGGTCGAAACGCTGACGCGGCATTTCGAGAGCAAGTCCTCGGCGCACTGGCTCTCCGCACTCTCCGCCGTGGGTGTACCAGCGGGGCCGGTGCTGACGATCGCCGAAATGCTCGAGCACCCGCAGGTCCGCGCGCGCGACATGGTCGTCGAGACGCAACATCCCGTGGCAGGTGCCACGCGCGCCATCGGCTGTCCGATCAAGCTGTCGGCGACGCCCGCATCCGTGCGGCGACCTGCGCCGGTCTTTGGCCAGCACACGCGCGAGGTACTGCTCGAGTTCGGGTTGGATGCGGCCGAAGTGCAGGCGCTCCTCGACGCCGGCGCAGGTGTGCAGGGCGCGAGTGACGGCGGTGCGATGCAGGATTGAAGTCGACCCGTGTCACGACTGCGCGGGCGCGCGGGGGCCGATGCACTGCCATCACAGGTTGCAGAACATCAAGTCGAACTCGACGTCGCCATCGTAGACCGTGCCGCGATCCATTCCCGCAATGCCGAGGAAGCGGATGTTCAATGCGTACTTGTTCGCGCTGATCTCGGGCACGCACGGCAAGTCGAGCGCCAGTGACAGTCGCAGCAGCTGTGCGACCTTGGCCGTCGTCAGCATCAGCTGGAAGACGCCGTGGTATGCGGTGTGCCGGCTCGCCTTACCGTTCTCGCGCAGCAGGCGCAGGATGATCGACAGGCCGGAATGAATCGGCAGCAGCGGCGCCAACCACGCCTGCAGGTCCTGCTGCCGCGCCGCGGGTTCGTGCTGCAGCCAGTAGTGATACGCAGGCAAGTCGAATTCGCAAACGCCGCCAGGTATTCCGGTGCGCTGCTTGATCGCCATCAGCCATTCGTTCTCGCGCAGGTGCGCTCCGACCTTGCCGGTCTGCGCAAGAAGGCGAACGCTGACGTCGTCGATCTCCGCGAGCAACGCCGCGAGCGTCGCCCGATCGATCGCGGGGTTGTCCGTCAGCGGCGCCAGCAATTGCCGCTGCCGCTCGAGCTCCTGCAGGATGTCGGTCTTCAGGTCGGCGCGTGCGGCGACGTCGGAAATTTCGAACAGCGTCAACAGCGCGGCGTGATGATCCGCCGGCGCCTCGGCATTGGCGAAGTACAACGCGCGGCCGTAGAGATCCTCCAGACGCATCAGCGTGCGTATGCGTTCGTTCAGCGGGTGTTCGTAACGGATCACGACAGGATGCCTACGCTCGAAGTAGCGACATTCTGCACCAAGTGGCGAATCGAGGGCAGCATCGCCGCGATCGCGACCGCGTTCAGCGCGGGCTTCGCCGCTGCGCTGCCAGCTGCCGGTAGCGCAGATCGAGCGCCGCGACTTGCGGGGCGATCGCCTCGGGGGGCCCGGCGTTGTCGATGACGTCGTCGGCGCGAGCAAGTCGGCGCGTCCGGTCGAGCTGCGTGGCCATGATCGCGCGCACCTCGGCTTCGGCCAGCCCGCTGCGGGCGACGACGCGTCGCAGCTGCTCGGCTTCGGGGCAGTCCACGACCAGGACGCGGTCGATCATGGACAGCAGTCCGCCGCGTTCGAGCAGCAGCGGGACGGCCACGATGCCGTAGGCGCCGCGCCAGGTTCCGATGCGGCGCCTGGCCTCGGCAGCGATGAGCGGATGCAGCATGGCCTCGAGGCGGGATCGCACCGCCGGGTCGGCGAAGACCAGGCGGCGCAGGCGAACGCGGTCGAGATCACCGGACGGCAGCAGCAGGTCGTCGCCGAACGTGGCGCGAATCGCAGCCAGGCCCGGCGCGCCCGGCGCGGACAACTCGTGCGCCAGGGAATCGGCGTCGACGATCTCGACGCCGAGGCGCGCAAAAGCGTCGCTTACCGCGGATTTGCCGCTGCCGATACCGCCGGTCAGGCCGACGACGAGCGCCACGGTCAACCCGGGAAGTAAAGCGCGACGAGCGGCTTGCCGAAGAACAGTGCGATGACGCCCGCGATGGCGAGGTAGGGGCCGAACGCCAGCGGTATCTGGTGGTCGCGGCCCTTGAAGGCGACCAGCGACAGGCCGATCACTGCCCCCACGACCGAGGACAGCAGCACGATCAAGGGCAGCATCTGCCAGCCCAGCCACGCCCCCAGCGCGGCCAGCAGCTTGAAGTCGCCGTAACCCATGCCCTCCTTGCCGCGGATCAACTTGAACAGCCAGTAGACCGCCCACAGCACGAGGTACCCGGCGATTGCTCCGACCACCGCGTCGCGCAAGCTTACGCCGGGGACGAAGCCCAGCACGTTGGCCAGCAGCCCGGCCCAGAGGAGCGGCAGCGTCAGGTTGTCGGGGAGCAGTTGCGTGTCGAAGTCGATGAAGGTGAGCGCAACGAGGAACCAAAGCATGACGCACGCGGCAAGCGCCGCCGGCGTCGCTCCGAAGCGGATCACCGCGCCTGCGGTGAGCACGGCGGTCAGGGCTTCGACGAGCGGATAGCGCGCGGAAATCGCCGCCTTGCAGGCCTTGCACTTGCCGTTCAGCAGGATGTAGCTGACGACGGGAATGTTTTCCAGCGCGCCGATGGGGTGTGCGCAGGCCGGGCACCGGGAGCGCGGCACGATCAGGTTGTAGGCAGGCTCCACAGGCGCGGAGGCGCCGGACAGCTCCGCGCACTGCTCGCGCCAGCCGCGTTCGAGCATCTTCGGCAGCCGGTGGATGACGACATTCAGAAAGCTGCCCACGCACAGGCCGAAGAGCACGGCGGCAATCAAGACTGGTAGCGACAAGGCCATGGCTATCAACAATGGGAACTTGGGCGGGCGCGAACGCAACCGGCAATGCGCCCGGCTTGGATCACGCCCTTGCGCGAAAGGTCGGGCCGGCCGCTGGCGCGCGTCGCATCAACGGCCGGAAAGCACACGCAAATTGTCTTCAGCGAACTTCCGCAGCGCGATTCAGACCACTGAGCCAAGCTTGAAGATCGGCAGATACATCGCAACCACCAGCCCGCCGATGACGACGCCAAGGAACACGATGATGACCGGCTCCAGCAGGCTGGACAGCGCGGCGACGGCGTCGTCGACCTCGCGTTCGTAGAAGTCGGCCACCTTGGACAGCATGCCGTCGAGCGAACCTGACTCCTCGCCGATCTGCGTCATCTGCGTCACCATGCTCGGGAACAGGCCGGTGTTGAGCATCGCGTTGGTGAGGCTCGTGCCGGTGCTCACGTCGGTCTGTATCCTCCGCGTGCCGGCGATGAATACTGCGTTGCCCGATGCGCCGGCGACGGCGTCAAGGGACTCGACCAGCGGCACGCCCGCAGCAAACATCGTGGCCAGGGTGCGCGTCCACCGCGCGATCGTCGCCTTTTCCAGAATTCCGCCGATCACCGGCAGTTTCAGCGATATCCGATCGACCGCGAAGCGAAACGTCTCCGAGCGGCGAACCATGAAGAAGAATCCGGTGATCGTGCCGAATATGATAACCGCCATCAGCCACCAGTACGACACGAAAAAGTCGGAGATGCCCATCACGATCAGCGTCGGCGCCGGCAGATTCGCGCCGAAATTTGCGAACACCTGCTTGAACGCCGGAATCACCCAGACCATGATGACCCAGATGACCACGATCGCGACCACGATGACGGAGATGGGATAGAACAGCGCTGACTTGATCTTGCTCTTGATGGCGAGGATCTTTTCCTTGTACGTGGCCAGGCGGTCGAGGATGCCGTCGAGCATGCCCGCGGTCTCGCCGGCGTTGACCAGGTTGCAGTACAGCGCATCGAAGTGCGCCGGGTGCTCGCGGAAGGCCTGCGACAGGCTCGAACCGGCCTCCACGCGCCCCTTGATGTCCATCATCAGGCGCGAGAAGCGCGCGTTCTTGTGACCGCGCGCGACGATCTCGAAGGCCTGGAGCAAGGGTACGCCAGCCTTGAGCATGGTGGCGAGCTGCCGCGTGAAGAACGTGATGTCCTTCTCGTTGACCTTGCTGCCTCCGCGGAATGTCTGCCTGCGAATTTTGGCGATGCGGATACCCTGACGGCGCAATGTCGTCGTCACCACGGTTTCGGAGGCACCCTTCATCTCCCCGCGCACGCTGCGTCCGTTGCGGTCGAATCCCTCCCACAGGTAGGTGAATTCCTTGACTTCCTTGCGGGGTATCCTGCGTTGTGCGGTTGCGGTGGTGGCCATGATGATCCTTGTCGCGTCTATTCGTTGGTGACGGCTTCGATTTCCTCGAGCGAGGTCAAGCCCTGCTTGACCTTGAGCAGCCCCGACTGGCGCAGGTTGCGCACGCCTTCCTGGCGCGCCTGTGCGGCGATGTCGATGACGTTGCCGTTGCGCATGATGATCTGTCGCATGTCGTCGGTGACCGGCATGACTTCATAGATGCCCATGCGGCCTTTGTAACCGGTGTTGAGGCAGGCGTCGCAACCGACGGGTCCGTAGGCTTGCCAGCTGCCATCGAGATCGGCCTCGGCGAATCCGGCCTGCAGCAAGGCCTCGGGCGGAATGTCTTCGGGGCGCTTGCATACCGTACACAGCTTGCGACAAAGGCGCTGCGCGGTGATGAGTATCACGCTCGACGCGATGTTGAACGCGGGCACGCCCATGTTGGCGAGCCGCATCAGCGTCGCCGGCGCATCGTTGGTGTGCAGCGTTGAAAGCACCAGGTGGCCGGTCTGCGCGGCCTTGATCGCGATGTCCGCGGTCTCGAGATCGCGGATTTCGCCGACCATGATGATGTCCGGATCCTGGCGCAGGAATGCACGCAGCGAGTTGGCGAATGTCAGCCCCGCCTTTTCGTTGACATTCACCTGATTTACGCCGGCCAGCTGGATTTCGGCCGGATCTTCCGCGGTCGCGATGTTGATGCCGGGCTGGTTCAGGATGTTGAGGCAGGTGTAGAGCGACACGGTCTTGCCGCTGCCGGTCGGGCCGGTGACCAGGATCATTCCGTACGGTCGCTCGATCGCGTGGAGCAGCATCTGCCGCTGGTCGGGCTCGTAGCCGAGCGCGTCGATGCCGAGCTTGACGCCGGCCGGATCGAGAATCCGCAGCACGATCTTTTCGCCATAAAGCGTCGGCAGCGTGCTGACCCGAAAATCGATGGAGCGGCTCTTCGACAGCACCAGCTTCATGCGCCCGTCCTGCGGCACGCGCTTTTCGGAGATGTCGAGCTTGGAGATGACCTTGATGCGCGACGCCATCTTGTCCTTGATCGAGAGCGGCGGCTGCGCGACTTCCTTGAGCACCCCGTCGAGGCGGTAACGGATGCGGTAGAACTTCTCGTAGGGCTCGAAGTGGATGTCGGATACCCCCGCGCCGATTGCGTCCAGGAGGATCTTCTGGATGTATTTGACGACCGGGGCGTCCTCGACCTCCTGGCTCTCTTCCTCGGTCTGGGCGTTGCTGCCTTCCAGGTCGACCACGAGGTCGTCGTCGCTGACCAGGTCGCTGAGGCGTTTGCCCAGCGTTTCGACGACCTTGGCGATCGCAAGGCCGAGCTTGTCGTCCTCGACGACGACCGGGTCGACCACCAGGTTGGTCTTGAAGCGGACCTCGTCGAGGGCCTGCAGGTTCGCCGGATCCGAAACTGCGACAAATAGCCGATTGCCGCGTTTGTGCAAGGGAAGTACGCGGCGCGTCGCCACGATCTTCGGGTCGATGAAGTCCTTGTTGATCAGATCGAAGTCGAAGCTTCCAAGGTCGAGCAACGGCGCTCCGAACGCACGCGACGCAAAAAGCGCGACTTGCGATGAACTCATGCGTTTGTTGACGACAATTTGCTCGACAAAGCCGATATTGGCGGCCTGAGCCTGTCCCTGCAAAGTGTCGGCGTCGTGCTCGGTCAGCAGGCCGTGCTGCACCATCGCTCGCGCGAGGCCGCTGATGTTGCGCGTTGCGGTGCTCGTTGCCATAGCGTGCGGCCAGAGGATGGTCGGCTTATTCCAGGGGCATAAAAGTTAGTTTATCGATGATGCCTGCTCGCCGCCGCTTTGTAAAGCCGCCGCCGCTGCGCGGCCCACGGGCGGCAGCAGCTTGACCACCTTCACCGCGCGGTCCTGCACCTGCAGCACTTCGACGCGCTGTCCGTCGAGCGAAAAATTCACCCCCGCGTCCGGTATGTCACCCAGCTTTTCGACGATCAGGCCGCTGAGTGTCTTCGGGCCGTCGAGCGGAAACGCGGTTCCCAGTTTGCGGTTGAGCGTGCGCAACGACGCCACGCCGTCGACGACAACGCTACCGTCGGCATCGCGCTGGTAGCTGTCTGCGCCGCCGGGTGCCTGGGTGGTGAATTCGCCGACGATTTCCTCAAGGATGTCTTCCAGCGACACCAGACCCTGGAGATCGCCGTATTCGTCAACCACCAGTCCGAGTCGCTGCCGGTCGGCCTGGAATTGCTGCAACTGCGTCAGCAACGGCGTTCCCGCCGGTACGAAATAGGGCGCGCGCAGGATCGTGCGCAGGTGTTTGGCATCGATCTCCTGCGCCTGCTGCAGCCGCAGGACCTGCTTCAGGTGCAGGATGCCGACGATGTTGTCCATGCCGTCTTCAAAGGCCGGCAGCTGCGTATGGTGACTGGTCACCAGCTGCTGCCCGAGCAGCGCCGGCTTGGTCGTGAGATCGATCGCTTCGATCTGATTGCGCGGCGTCATGACATCGTCGACGGTGACCGATGCCAGGTCGAACAGGTTGGCCAGCATGGCGCGGTGCTTGCCGCGGAAGTAGTGACCCTCGAGGACGAGACTGCGGATTTCCTCCTGCGACAGCGCGGTCTCGCCGGCGGGCTGCGGCTGCAGGCGAAAGAGCTTCAGCAGGCCCTGCACGAACAGGTTGATGAACCAGACGATCGGCGTCGCGACCCGCAGCATCGGCGCCAGGATGTAGCTGGCGAGGGGCGCGATGCGGTCGGCATGGGCGGCGCCGAGCACCTTGGGCGTGATCTCCGAAAAAATCAGCAGCGCAAAGGAAATGACGACGGTACCGATCGCCAATGACCATTCGGCTTCGCCGAATAGCCTTTTGGTGATGACCGCGGTAAGCGTCGCGGCGCCCGCCGCGATGAGCGTGTTGCCAAGGAGGATGACGCCCAGCAGCTGATCGGTCTGTGCCAGCAGCGCCAGCGCGAGCTTGGCGCCGCGCCGCCCCTGCTTGGCCTGATGACGCAACCGGTAGCGATTGACCGCCATCATCGCGGTCTCGGCGATCGAGAAGAAGCCGACGCCTACGAGCGCGACGGCGAGCGCGATAAACAGCGTGCTGAGGGGGATGTCGTCCAAACGGGGACCGGGGAAGCAGGAACCGGATGAGTATTTGATTCGCCCGACCCGGTGTCAAGGCGGGCGAAGCTCACCTAGCGCCCGAGTACCACCTCGAGCACGAATTTGCTGCCGAAATACGCCAGCAGCAGCAACGCGCTGCCTGCCAGGATCCAGTTCAAAGCCGTGCGCCCGCGCCACCCGTAGCGGTGACGGCCGTAGAGCAGTCCGCCGAACACCAACCAGCTCAGCAGCGAGAACACCGTCTTGTGCGTGAAGGTCAGCGGCTTGCCGAATAACTGCTCCGAGAACAACGCGCCGCTGATCAGGGTAAGCGTCAGTAGCGCATAGCCGGCGGTGACGAGGCGGAACAGGAAGCGCTCGAGCGTGAGCAACGGAGGCAGCGCGTCGGAGCCCGGATCGGGCAAGCCGCGATGCAGGCGCTTTTCGAAGCCCATCAGTACGAGCGCCTGCAGCGCGGCGACGATGAGCAGCGTGTACGCCAGCAGCGCGACGGCAATGTGCAGCGCCGCCCAGGGCTCGGACATGAAGGAGAAGCGGTGCAGGCTCGGAAAGAACGCCGGCAACAGCGCGCCGACCGCGGCGACGGGAAAGGCGACGGCGGCGACGCCGGGCAGCGCCCGGAGCGACGTTCCCAGCCAAGACGCCAGCGCGGTCAGCGCCGCCACCGCGGACAGCGCATTGGCCAGGCTCAGGTTGAAGCCGGTCGATGTGAACACGGACCCGGCGATGAGCACCGCGTGCGTCGCAATGGCGCAGGGCGGCAGCCAGCGGGCGATCCTGGTGCTCGCGGCGGAGGCTTGTGTCGCGGGCACAGTGACCCTGCGCCATTCGATCCAGGCCGCGGCCAGATAGGCGGCGGCGACCGCCAGGTAGAGTAAAATCATGTTCGCTTTCCGGAAACGCAGTCGAGTTTACATCACCGGAAATGCGCGCCCTTCGTCCATTTGATTCGCCCTCCCCATGCTCGACAACCTGACCCAGCGCTTCTCCAGCATCGTCAAGACCCTGCGCGGCGAAGCGCGGCTCACCGAAGCCAACATCGACGACGCCCTGCGCGACGTGCGCAGGGCGCTGCTCGAAGCCGACGTCGCGTTGCCGATCGTCAAGGAATTCATCGCCGCGGTGCGCCAGAAGGCCGTCGGCCAGGAGGTCGTCGGATCGCTGACGCCGGGCCAGGCGCTGATCGGTGTGGTGCAGCGCGAGCTCTCCGCGTTGATGGGCGGCACCGCGGTGCCGCTCAACTTTGCGACCACGCCACCGGCGATCATCCTGCTCGCCGGCCTGCAGGGCGCCGGCAAGACCACCAGCGCCGGCAAGCTCGCACGGCTGCTGCGCGAGGACTTCAGGAAGAAGGTGCTGCTCGTCAGCTGCGACGTCTATCGGCCGGCGGCCATCGCGCAGCTCGAGACGCTCGCCGGGCAGGTGGGCGTCGAGTTCTTCCCGTCGCACGCAGGCCAGGAGCCGCTGGCGATCGCCGCCGCGGCGCTCGATTGGGCGCGCAAGCACTATTGCGACGTCGTCATCGTCGATACCGCGGGACGGCTCGCCATCGACGAGGCGATGATGCGCGAAATCAGCGACCTGCATGCCGCGATCAAGCCCATCGAAACGCTGTTCGTCGTCGACGCGATGCAGGGCCAGGACGCGGTGAATACCGCCAGGGCCTTCGGTGCCGCGCTGCCGCTGACCGGCATCGTGCTGACCAAGCTCGACGGCGACGCGCGCGGCGGGGCCGCGCTGTCGGTGCGCAGCGTGACGGGGGCGCCGATCAAGTTCGTCGGTGTCGCCGAAAAGCTCAACGGCCTCGAGGTGTTCCACCCCGAGCGCATGGCCTCGCGCATCCTCGGCATGGGCGACGTGCTGACGCTCATCGAGGAGGCGCACAAGCAGGTCGACGTCGAACAGGCGCAGAAGTTCGCCAGGAAGGTCAAGTCGGGCAAGGGTTTCGACCTGGAGGATTTCAAGGGGCAGATCGGCCAGATGCGCAAGATGGGCGGCATGCAGGGCATGCTCGACAAGCTGCCCGGAGAACTCGCGCGCGCCGCGCAGAACTCGCAGGTCGACGAGCGCGCCATTCGCCGGCTGGAGGGCATCATCAATTCGATGACGCCGGCCGAGCGCGCGAAGCCGGAAATCCTCAAGGCTTCGCGCAAGCGGCGCATCGCCGCCGGGGCGGGCGTCACCGTCCAGGAGGTGAACCGGCTGCTTTCGCAGTTCGAGCAGACCCAGAAAATGATGAAAATGGTCGCCAAGGGGGGCATGCAGAAGATGCTCCGGGGCCTGAAAGGCGCCTTCCCCGGATTGCGCTGAAGCCGCGCCGCCGGGGCGCACAGCGGGGCGCGCAGCAGTTGCCAATGCGGCGGATTTCATCATATAATCAGAGTCTTTTTTCAGCTCTACCCGGAACAGGAACCCACCATGGTTGTCATCCGACTCGCCCGAGGCGGCGCCAAGAAGCGCCCGTTCTACAACATCGTCGTTGCCGACTCGCGCAACCGCCGTGACGGTCGCTTCATCGAGCGCGTCGGCTTCTACAACCCGATCGCCGACGACAGCCAGGAAGCCCTGCGCCTTGCGCTGGATCGGGTCGACCACTGGAAACAGAAGGGCGCGAAGCTGTCCGACACGGTCGCCGGCCTCGTCAAGAGGGCAGCAGCAGCGAAACCCACCGCGCCGGCGACCGCTGCCTAAACCGGACGCAGCAACGGACATCGTGGTGATGGGCCGGGTGTCCGGCCCCTACGGTGTCAAGGGCTGGATCAAGGCGCGGACGTACAGCGCGTCTCCGGCGGCGTTGCTCGACCACGCAAGCTGGTGGCTGGCAGGGCGGGGCGGCGGCGACGCGTGGCGGGAATTTTCGGTGCTGTCGGCCCGCGTGCATGCCGACAGCGTGATCGCGGCGCTCGGTGGGCTGGCCGATCGCGAGGCGACTGCACCCTGGCGGGGCGCGCTTATCGGCGTTCCGCGCAAGGCGTTGCCGAAGCTGCGCGAGGGCGAGATTTACTGGTCCGATCTGGTCGGCTTTGCGGTGGTCAATCGGGCAGGACAGGTGCTGGGCGCGGTGAGCGGCTTGCTCGATACCGTGGCGCACCCGGTGCTGCGAGTTGCGGGCGAGGACGGGTCGGAACGGCTCATCCCGCTGGTCGAGGCCTACGTCGACGCGATCGAAGCGGCCGCGAGGCGCATCGTCGTCGACTGGCAGCAGGACTTTTGAGCAGGATTGCCGCGAAGCCGCGCCATGGCCATGCGAATCGAGGTCGTCACGCTGTTTCCGGAAATGGTGCACAGCGCCGCGCGCTACGGAGTGACGGGGCGGGCGCTCGAACGGGGCATCTGGTCGCTGGGTTGCCGTAACCCGCGCGACTTCGCAACCGATGCCTACCGGAGCGTGGACGATCGGCCTTACGGCGGCGGTCCAGGCATGGTGATGCTCGCCGAACCGCTGCAACGTGCGATCGACGCAGCGCGCGCCGAGTTCGGCGCTGCCGGTATCGCCGCGCCACGGGTGATTTACCTGAGCCCGCAGGGCGAGCCGCTGCGCCACGGGAGGGTCGCGGCGCTGGCGGCGGAACCGGGGCTGGTGCTGATCGCGGGACGGTACGAAGGCATCGACGAACGCCTGCTCGAACGCGAGACCGATCTCGAGATCGCAGTCGGTGATTTCGTGGTGTCGGGCGGCGAGTTGCCGGCCCTGATGTTGATGGATGCGCTCGTCAGGCAATTGCCCGGCGTGCTCAACGATGCGCAGTCGAGGATCGAGGAGTCGTTCGTCGACGGGCTGCTCGATTGCGCGCACTACACCCGCCCGGAGGTGTACGCGGGCCAAGCGGTGCCGCCGGTGTTGCTGTCGGGCGACCACGCCGCGGTGGCGCGCTGGCGCCGCAAGCAGTCGCTGGGCCGGACCTGGCTGCGCCGCCCCGAACTGCTCGCGGCGCGCGGTCTGCAGGGCGAAGAGGCAATGCTGCTCGAGGAATTCAAGCAGGAACGTGAAGGACGAGGGGCGAATGGTCAGACGTGACGGGGGCGCGGGCGCAACGGCCCGCGCGCATTCGCGCTGACCCGCATTCAATAACAAGGCGCGCGCATCAGGACACATTCTGCTCTGCGCGCCAGGCCATCGGCCATGGCAACGAAAGGAAGCAGCGATGAACATCATCGATACGCTGGAGAAGGAAGAAATCGCCCGACTGGGCAAGACGCTGCCCGAGTTTTCTCCGGGCGACACGGTCATCGTCAGCGTCAGCGTCGTCGAAGGCGAGCGCAAGCGCGTTCAGGCCTTCGAGGGCGTCGTCATCGCCAAGCGCAACCGCGGACTCAATTCGTCGTTCGTCGTGCGCAAGATTTCCAGCGGCGAAGGCGTCGAGCGTACGTTCCAGACGTACTCGCCGCTGATCGCCAGCATCGAGGTCAAGCGCAAGGGTGCAGTGCGGCGGGCCAAGCTCTACTACCTCCGCGAGCGCTCGGGCAAGTCGGCGCGCATTCGCGAGAAGCTCGCCCGCCACGATACCAAGCGCGGCGAATAAGCGCCGCGATCGGCGCGAGTGGCGGCGGGTCAGGGCCGCCCCTTCCGTTCGCTGGAAGCACGCCGCAGGCAGCGCCGCGCGCCGCCGCCGCACCTGCCATGAAGGCGGGGCACTGGCGCGCGCCCGCAAGTCCAGCCCCGGCTGCCGCCCAGCGGCAGCGTTTGCCGCCCAGCGCCAGCACCCTTTTGCACAAACGCGCGTCCGCGTGCCATTACTTGCATTGATACCGCATTTACCGGAATATTCCAGTGTCAGTAACCATTTCCTTTTGCCCCGGGTCGGGCCATGAAGGCGACGCTGTACGAAGCGCTTGGAGTTCCGCAGGTCGCCTCCGACGAGGAGGTGCGGGCCGCGCTGCGCCGCCTGATCAGGAAATATTACGCGAAGACGCGCGATGGCCAGGGTAACGTGGAAGAGGCCCTGCGGTTCATCAATCATGCCAGCCGCATACTGAGCGACCCTGACCACCGGCAAAACTACGATCGCGAGCTGTCGGTCACGACCGAAACCGATACCGAGCAGCGGATCGCGAGTTTCGTCAGCAATGTCGCCGCGACGGCGCAGGGCGAGCCGTCGCAGGACGAAGTCATCGACATCGCCGACGAAAAGGCGCTGACCCTGCCGGATAGCGCGCCGGGGAAGAACCTGCACCACCCCGGACTGACCGAACGCGTCGCTTCATTCGGGCGCTCGACCGGCGGCCGGTTGGCGCTTTGCGTGTTCTTTGGCGTCTTCATAGCCGCGGCGATCCTGTTCGTCACGCCTGCCGATACGGTAGTCGTCGCCAAGAACGTCCTCGTCCTCATGACGTTCACGCTCCTCGTCTTGACGCTCGTTTACGGGACGGTTCACGGGCTGGCGTGGATGCGCCAGCGGCGCGCCGCGCCGAGCGCCACGTCGATGGTTCCGCAGACCGATTTGGCGATCCTCAACTGGCGCCGCGAAAAGAGCGTGTTCCTGGGAACCGATACGCCGCAGGAGGACGCAAGCTGGATCTTCCAGCTGCGCATGGCCGAGCTGGAGCGGGCGAAAGCCGGGCGCACGAGTGAACCGCGGCCCTGGAACCGCCTGGCCGCGCGGCTGTTCGATTACGCGATCTGGGGGCTGGTGCTGGCGCTGCTGTTGTCCGCGCTGTACGGCGCGGCGCTGATCAGCGACGATACCGCATTCTGGATCGGTCATCCGTTGTTCGCGCCGATCGTGATCACGCTGAGTTGGGTCCCGATCGAAGCGCTGCTGATCGCCTCGCTGCAGCAGACGCCGGGCAAGTGGCTGTTCGGCGTCCACCTGCAGTTTTCAATCAGCGACGCTTACGCGCGCCGCGACCTGCGCGCGCAGTTGCAGCGTGCCTTGCGGCGCTCGTTCCGGGTCTGGTGGGAAGGCGTCGCCTGCGGATTCCCTCTGCTCTCGCCGATCCTGATCGCCGTCGCCTACGAAAAGATTGCGCAGAACGGCGAGACCGACTGGGACTTCGCCGAGGATTGTCTGGTGACGCACAGCCCGCCGGGCATTCTCAACATGATGACCGGAAGCGCCGGGTTGGCGGCGATGCTCTGGCTCTACGGCGTCGCATGGCACGAACCGATGGCAGAATCGATCGCGGCGACGAAAACCGCCGTCATGTCGTGGCTGCCAGCGACCCCGGCACTGCTCACGCGCGGCCTGCAGGGCGACGTCGGCAAGATCAGTTCGCTCGAAAGAAGCATCGTCGCAGCGGTTTCACCCCCCGCCGCCGGATATGGCGGCTCGGTCAACGACGCCGACACGACTGCGCTTTTCGCCGACCGCCAGGCACGCCTGGCGATGTTGCGCGGCGAGGGGCCGCGAATGCTGCGCGCCGGCAACTGGCGCCGCGCTGCCGAGTTGTGTCGCGCCTGGTCGGAGCTCGAATTCTGGAATGCGGAGCCGTGGCGCTGCTTAGGCTATGCGCTGCAGGCACAGGGCTTCCACCAGGAAGCGATCAACGCCTTTCGCAAGGCCGCGCAACACGACCCGCTGGATCGCAGCCTCGACGGGGCGATCGACAAGAGCCAGCGCGGCATCGTCGCCGACTTTCTCAATCGCTATCGTCGCTAGCGACGTCCGCCGCCAACCGGTGCGGCGCGCGACGGCGGCAACACAGGCCGCTTCGGGCGGCGCTTAGGCTGAAGTTCCCATCGAATTTCCTCGGTTTTTGAACAAGAAGGGATGCTGAATCAACGATTTGACGTTTTTCGCGACCGTTGAGGTGTAGGCATGTTATT
>Ga0209048_10002472_pt1 | contig 18323 bp, 13 predicted proteins | sample FrelakmetCRP12CR_FD_187146 | JGI IMG/M metagenome (GOLD analysis project Ga0209048, IMG submission 187146) | Freshwater lake sediment microbial communities from the University of Notre Dame, USA, for methane emissions studies - CRP12 CR (SPAdes)... | ecosystem: Environmental > Aquatic >... | reverse complement strand
GAGCCGGACCAGGCGCAGCACCGGCAGGCGGGCGTCGCGCGAGGCGGCGAGGTCCACCTCGAACTCCGCCACCCAGTCATTGTGCATGTCGGGATCGACGAGCATCTGCTCGACGCGCCACGCGGCGGAGCCGCCGGCCTCCGAGACGTGCGTGTGCCGGAGGTTCCGCGCTTCCGGGTCCAGGCGCAGCGCCTGGTGTTCGACGCGGTAGGCCTCGGCAGCGGCCTTCAGATCGTCGGGCGTCCACACGCGGTCTTCGGTGCCTTCGCGCGGCGGGTCCAGCGCCGCGACCGCCGAGGGATGGTCGCCAATCGACCACGCGCGCAGGCACGTGAAGATCCGCGCGCGGACCGCCGCGATGAACCGCTTGCGGTCCTGCGTGACATCAGCCTCGGCGGCGCCAGGCGGCCGAAGAGGCTGGGCCCGGAGCGCTCCGGCGCCTCGAGGCTGGTACTCCGGGTCGCGCATCCGCTCCCACTCGTCGGCAAGGCTCGAATCCACCTGGCCGAGCAGCGTCCGCAGGTACAGCTCGATGTCAATGGCCTCGTCGTTCTTCACGCCGTCCGGGACGGTCTGACTGAGGGCCTTGTAGACGCTGTTCAGGTGCCGCAGCAGCAGGCCCTCGGAACGCTGCAGGTCGTAGTCGTAGATGTACTCGGCGAACGAGCGGAACTGCTCGAACATCTCGCGCGCGATCGACTTGGGCCGGATGTTCTCCTCGCCCACCCACGGGTGCTTGTCGGCGAAGGCGTTGAAGGTGGTGTAGATGAAATCCCGCAGAGGCTTCGGGTACTCGAGCTTCTCGAGCTCCTCCATCCGCTGCTCGTATTCGACGCCGTCGGCCTTCATCTGCGCCACCGCGCGATCCTTGATCTTGTCCAGCTGGCGCCGGAGGATGATGTCGGGATCCTCGAGGATCGACTCGACCAGGGTGACCAGGTCGAGCGCGTAGTCCGCCGAGTCCGCTTCCAGCAGCGGGATCGTCTCGATCAGGTACAGCGAGAGCGCCTGGTCCATCGAGAAATCGTCCTGCAGTTCGACGTTCACCTGGAGCGTCGCCCCTTCGTCCGTCCTCGGGACGAATTCGACGACGTGCCGGTCGACAAGCGCGCGGAAGAGCTGCCACGCGCGCTTCCGGTGGGCCGCCTTCGCCGCCTCGGGCTCGTGACTGTCGCGGATGAGGCGCTGCATCGCGCGGCAGCCGTCCCCGCGCCGGCTCAGCACGTTCAGCAGCATGCCGTGCGACACGTGGAAGCGCGACGCCAGCTGCTCGGGCTGGGCGGCGATGAGGCGCTTGAAGGTGTTCAGATCCCAGTTGACGAAGTTGCGCTCCGGCGGCCGGCGCTTGACGACCTTCTTGCCGTCGCGGGCGGCCTTCTCGCCGAGCTTGATGTTCTCGACGACGTGCTCGGGCGCCTGCACGACGATGAAGCCGCGATCGTCGAAGCCCTTGCGGCCGGCCCGGCCGGCAATCTGGTGGAAGTCGCGGGCGCTCAGGATGGCCGTCTTCCGGCCATCGAACTTGCAGAGCCGCGTGAAGACCACCGTGCGGATCGGCACGTTGATCCCCACGCCGAGCGTGTCGGTGCCGCAGATGATCTTGAGCAGGCCCTGCTGCGCGAGCTGTTCGACGAGCACGCGGTACTTCGGCAGCAGGCCCGCGTGGTGCAGGCCGATCCCGTGCCGCAGCCACTTGCGGATCTCGGAGCCGTAGGGGCTGGTGAACTGGAAGCCGGCGATCGCGTCGGCGATCGCGGCCTTTTCGTCGCGGGTGCAGACTTTCAGACTGGTGAAATCCTGCGCGCTGCTGGCGGCATCGGCCTGCGTGAAGTGCACGACGTACGCCGGGGTCTTGCCTTCGTCCGCGAGCTTCTCGAGAGTGTGGGCGAGCGGGATCTCGGCGTACGCGAAGTCGAGGGGCACCGGGCGGACATCCGACCGGATGCCGGCCGTGGGCCTGCCGTTGAGCGCCGTCAGCGCGTCTTCGAAGAACCGCGTGTCGCCGAGCGTGGCCGACATCAGGAGGAAGCGGGTGTGCGGCAGCGTCAGCAGCGGCACCTGCCAGGCGACGCCGCGGTCACGGTCCGCGTACCAGTGGAACTCGTCCATCACGACGTTGTCGATCCACGAGTTCCCGCCCTCGCGCAGGGCCATGTTGGCGAGGATCTCGGCCGTGCAGCACAGGATGGGCGCGTCGCGGTTCACGGTGGCGTCGCCGGTCGCCAGCCCCACCTCGTCAGGGCCGAACTCGCGGCAGAGCGCCATCCACTTCTCGTTGACCAGCGCTTTGATCGGGCAGGTGTAGACGGCCCGCTGCTCACGCGCGAGCGACGCGAAGAGCATCGCCGAGGCGACCAGCGACTTGCCGGAGCCCGTGGGCGTGTTGAGGATGACGTTCTTCTCGTCGAGCAGCTCGAGAATCGCCTCCTCCTGCGCCGGATAGAGCGTCAGGCCCTTGCCGGCGGCGTAGTCGAGGAAGCGTCCGAGCAGCGCGTCGGCCGAGGCGTCGCCATCCGGGAACAGATCGCTGAGCCGCGTGGACATCGACAGGTCCGGTTTCATGACCTGCGTGAGGCGGCCGGAACTGGCCGCGGGAACGCGTCATGAAACCACTGCCGGCAGTTGTACCTCAAAGTTGCGGTATCCTCCAGCGTGCGCTGCGAATGTCGTCTTCGCGTGAGCGCTGCCGCGGTTCTCGCCGCCGCGCTCACGTCGGCCGCGGCGCCGGCGCACGGACAGCCCCGCCCGGACCGCGCCTCGGTGCAGGCCGTGCGTCAGGCGATCTTCGAGGCGGAGGACCGTCGAGCCCCGACCGGAGAGGATCTCAGGGTGCTGGTGGATGGCACGCGCCACCCGAGCGAGGCGGTGCAGCGACAGGCCCTCCGGGCACTGGGCCGGCTCGAGCGGGCGGCGCTTGCCGGCGACATCGAGCCGATGCTCGCCTCGCCGTTCGCGTCGGTGCGCGCGGCTGCGGCGGATGCGCTCGGCCAGGCCGTCGCCGCCGGCGGGACGGATGCGCTGAACGCCGTCGCCGCCGCGCTGCTGAAGCGCCTGGGCGTCGAGAAGGATGCGGCCGTTGTCGGCGCGATGTGCTGGACAATCGGAAGGCTGCCTTACGTCACCTCGCAGGCGGCCAGATCGGCCGAGGTCACGCTGCTTGCGGCGTCGCTGTTGATCGACGCCGGGGCGGGCGCACCCATCGACGTGAGGTTGGGGGTGGCGAGGGGCTTCGAGTCGCTGCTGCGCAGGAACGCAAAACTGTTCACACCTGCGCCCGAAACCGTGCGACGCCTGCGGCAGTTGGCCACGGATCGCCGCCGGCCCCGTCGGGAAGACGGGGCCGAGGACGCGGCGCGCGCCCGGCGGCTGGCCATGGCCGCGCTTGCAGCGGCCCGGCAGGTAGACGAGGCGACGCTCGTGATGGCGGCCGCCGACCCGGACGGGCAGGTGCGGCGGCTGGTCCTGGTGGCGCTGGCGGCTTCGGCGCCCGGCGCGGTGCCCGACGCCGTGCGCGCCCGGCTGATGTCCGCCGGCCTGACCGATCCCGAACCGCTGGTGCGGTACGAGGCGTTGCGGATCGATGCGCGGTCGCTGACTGGCGGGTCCGCCGATTGGGCTCCCGTTTTCCGTGCTCTCGAGGATCCCTCGCCGCACGTCGCCTTGCTCGCCATCGACCTGCTGTGGGGACCGCAGCCAGATCGGGCGCGGGCTGTCGGCCTGCTGCGGCGCGAAGCCCTGGCGCTTTCCGCGAAGGGCCCGGCCCTGCAGGACTGGCACCGCGCCGCGCATGCGCTGGTGTCGCTGGCCAGGGTCGCGCCGCAGGAGGCGGCCGCGCTCCTGCCCGGCTTCGAAGGCAGCGCCCAATGGCCCGTCCGGATGTACGCGGCCCGCGCGGCGGTGTGGCTGCGCGATGGCGAGTGCCTGAAGCGTCTGGCTCGTGACGAGCGCGACAACGTGCGAGAGGCCGCCCTCGCCGGGTTGAAGACCGTCGCGGGGCATGACGCCGACCGCCTCTACCTCGAGGCGCTCGGCCGAACCGACTACCAGCTCATCATGACAGCGGCGAACGCGCTGATTGCCACGCCACGGCGCGCCGAGGCCGCGGCGGCACTGCTCGCGGCGCTGTCGCGCATCACCGCTGAGCAGCGCGAGACGTCGCGCGATGCGCGGTTGGCCCTGATCGCCCGGGTCGCGGAACTGGGCCAGCCCGGAGATGCGCGAGGGCTGATGCCGTATACGACCGACTTCGACCCGCAGGTGGCAATAGCCGCAGCCACGGCCATCGGCGCATGGACCGGCCAGGCGCCTGCCGCAAGCCCGCGGCAGATGTCGGCGGCGGTACCGCGCCTGGCTGACATCGAGCGCCTCCGCGGCGCCCGCGCCTCAATTCGGGTTGCCGGCCGTGGCACCTTTGAAATCATGCTGCTGCCCGACGAAGCTCCGGCCACCGTCGCGCGATTCGTCTCGCTCGCCAGATCGGGGTACTACAACGGACTCACGTTTCACCGGGTGGTGCCTGCCTTCGTCGTGCAGGGCGGAAGCCCCGGCGCCAACGAATACGTGGGAGACGGCCCCTTCATGCGGGACGAAATCGGGCTGGAACCGCACGTCCGCGGCGCGGCGAGCATCTCCACCAGGGGCCGCGACACGGGCGACGCGCAGATCTGGTTCGATCTGGTCGACAATCCAAGGCTCGACCACGACTACACCGTGTTCGGCCGCGTGATTGCCGGCGCCGACGTGCTGGATCGCATCCTCGAATGCGACATCATCGAGGTTGTCGAGATCGCCGGAAAGTAGCGGCGCGCGGGGTCTACACGAACCTGGTGACGAGTGCCGTCAGGCCGATTCCGCGCGAATGGGCCGGGCTCCATCGGCATACGCACGCCCGAGGGCCGCGTGACCCGCACCATCCCGGTGCGGGCCATCAGCGACTGACGTGACGCATCACACGAATTCCCGCCGCTCGGCGGCATCCCACGACGTTGCTGCCCGATGCACACCCGCGGCCTGCGCGCGGCTGGCCAGCCACGCCGTCTCGTTGTCGTCGCCGGCCGCGCGCCAGAACCTCTGCAGGCGGCTGTAGCGTTCAGCGAAATCGAATCCAATCAGCCACTGGAGCTTGCGCAGATCGACGGGGCACAGGTGCAGAGGCCGCCGGTCGCTCTCGGCCAGTGACGAGGAGCCGTTCATCAGGCAGCGGAAGTAGATGCAGTGGGCGATGCCGGCCATGTGGCCGATCTCGTGCGCGATGACCCGGCAGCATCGCTTCCGCATCTCGCCCGGCTGGCTGCCGGGCGCATGCTCGCAGAAGGGCGGCCCGTATCGCGCCACGCTGCACACGCCCACTCGGCACGTCGCCGATGCCAGGCCGAACGCGAAACTGACGATGGGATGGGGGAACAGGTCGTGCGCCGTCAGGCCAAGCACGCAGAACGCGTCTGCCGGCTTGTCGGCGTACAGCCTCGCCAGGATGTCTCCGGCGTACACCTGGGGCGTGCCGGTGTCGGGCGCGGCTCTTGTGACCAGTGACGCCGGATCGAGCACGAGCGGAGGTCGGATGCGGACGCCGAGCTGGAAGAACGCGCCCGCAAATGCCGCGAGCGTCGACAGGCACGTGGCCGACAGCGCACCCGCGGAATCCACGGGTTGGAGGTAGATCGTCCGCTCGCCCGCAGCCGGCCGCACTGCGGTCCGCACAAACTCGTCGAACGTCTGCCCGTGTTCTTCGTGAATGGCCAGCCACTCATGCGAAGCGGGGTCGGGCAGCGGTTCGACAGCCCCGTCCGAGGCGAACATCGCTCGGATCGGCGCCGGCGCATCGCGCCTGGCGCCCAGCGCTTCCAGCCACGCTGCGCGTCCCACAGCCAACACACCTCCCCTTTCAATAGAGGCAGGAACCAGGCCAGGCTCCCGTCGGCTGCAAGGAGACGCAAGTCATGTCCCATCAGTAACTTGAGGTCTGGTCAGCGTGTATGGGGCTGGTACGCGGAATTTCTGACTGAAACGCTCGCTTTCAAGTTGAGCGTGTCCGGCGGCAACGGCTGTATCCTCTAACCAGCGAAACGGCCCCCAGCGCGAGCGTCGAAGCCCCGGCTGGTGCCGCAATGCCATCTCAGCAGGAATTTCAGTTACCCGATCTCGTCGAGTTCCGGCGAGGCGACGGCCAGATTCTGTTCCACAACGAGCGCGTCGTCGTGATGAGCGCCGCCGCCATGGGCGCGCTCCGGCGGGAGCTCATCGTGGCGCTCGGGCTCGAGGCGGCTCGCAGGCTGCTGTTCCGGTTCGGCTTCGCAAACGGCTACCGCGACGCTGTCAGCTTGCGCGCCGGGCTCCAATGGGCCGACCCCCTCGAGGGGGTGAGAATGGGCGCCATGCTGCAGGGTGTTGAGGGAGCCGTCCATGCTGACCTCGCGCACCTGTCGCTCGATCCGGTCTCGCATCGCTTCGAGGCCGAGTGCCTCTGGCGTCACTCCTACGAAGCGGAGCAGCATCTGCGGCAGTGCGGTACCGCCGCCGAACCGGTGTGCTGGACTCTTTGCGGACATGCCAGCGGCTTCGCCAGCGCGTGTCTCGGCCGCGAGGTCTACTTCCGCGAGAACCAGTGTGCGGCCGTCTCGGGCTCACACTGCCACGCCGTGGGCAGGGACGTCACGGCCTGGCAGCGTGAGGGTGACAGGCTCCGGGCCGAGTATCAGGCCGACGCGTTGATCGCCGAACTCAGTCAGTCGGACGGGGTCGGTCAGGGCGCACACCAGTCAGGAATCCGCCGTGAACGTCGCTGCGCTGGCCACACCCGCGAACTCGACGCGCTCAGGGAGCAGGTGGATCAGTACGCACGCCGCTCACAAATGGTCCTGGTGAGCAGCGCGATGCGCGAACCGCTCGAACTGGCTGCGCGGGTCGCTCCGCTGGACACCGGCGTGTTGATCTTCGGCGAGAGCGGCACAGGCAAGGAATACGTGGTCCACATGATCCATGAGCAGAGCGCCAGGGCCGGTCAGCCGCTCGTGTCGGTCAACTGCGCCGCTCTCACCGAAACGCTGCTCGAATCGGAGCTGTTCGGCCACGTCCGCGGCGCGTTCACGGACGCGATCCGCGACAAGGCCGGTCTGTTCGAGGTGGCGAACGCCGGCACACTGTTTCTGGACGAGGTCGGCGAGATGTCGCCCGGCCTCCAGGCCAAGCTGCTGCGCGCGCTCCAGGAGCGCGAAATCCGGCGCGTGGGCAGCGAAACGAGCATCAAGGCGAGCCCGCGCATCGTTGCGGCCACAAACCGCGATTTGCGGGCCGCCGTCCATGCCGGCACGTTCAGGGACGATCTCTTCTATCGGCTCGCCGCGTTTATCATCGTCGTGCCGCCGCTTCGCGAGCGGCGGGAGGCCATCCCGGCGCTCTCGCAGGCGTTTCTCCGGAGAGCCGCGGTGCGCTTCAAGAAGGACTTGCAGGGCATCACGCCGGAGGCGATGCGCGTGCTCTTCGACTACGATTGGCCCGGCAACGTCCGCGAGCTCCAGCACGCCGTCGAGCGGGCCGCCATCCTCGCGGCCGGGCCGCGTATCACGGCCCGGGAGCTGCCGTCTCAACTCCGTCTGCAGGACGGCGGCGCGCCCGTCGAATCGGGATTGAATCTCGAAGAACACGAGCGCGCCCTGATCGAGAAGGCGCTCGCGCAGTACGGGGGCAACCGGCGCCGCGCCGCCGCGGCGCTCAATATCAGCACCGTCACGCTCTGGCGCCGCATCAGGCAGTACGGCGTGCACGTGCCGTCGCGGCAAGACAACGGCCGCTGACCCGCGGCGGCAACGGCGCTACTTTCGCAGCGCCGCCTGAATCGCCGCCTCGGCGAGCGGCGCCATGATCGCGTACCCGGCGGCGTTCGGATGCAGATCGTCCTCGCTGAGCTCCGCGCGCAGGAGGCCCTTCGCATCGGTCATCGCCGGAACGTAGTCCAGGAACACGTGGCCGTTGGCGGCGGCATAGGCCTTCATCCATCCGTTCAGCGACGTGATCCGCGCCATCGGGCGCCGGGTCGTCTGGGGCGGAGCCGTGTCGCCGGGACGCACGTGGTACTCGCTCACCGGCAGGATGCTCGACAGCACGACGCGGACGCCGTTCGCCCTGGCAATCTCGGCCATCGACGCCAGGTTGCCCTGGATCTGCTCGTCGGTCATCGGCCCCGTGTTGCCCGCGATGTCGTTGGTGCCGGCGAGGATGACCACGACTTTCGGCGCCAGCGCGATGACGTCGGGCCTGAACCGGATGAGCATCTGGGGCGTCGTCTGGCCGCTGATGCCGCGGCCGAGGTACGGCCTGCCGGGGAAGAACGCGCCGAAGCGCGGCTGCGGCCACGCATCGGTGATGGAGTCGCCCATGAACACGACGCGGACTTCACCCTGCGCGGGGGCGGCAACGGCGCGGTTGGCCTCACGATAACGCGCGAGGTCGGGCCAGTCACGCAGCCGGACATCGTTGCGCGCCACGGTCTGCAGCGCGCCGGCAAGTTCCTGGCACGACGGCAGCGCGGGCGGCGCGGGCGGCGCGGGCTGTTGGGTCGAACCCGCCGAAGCCGAAGGCGCGGATGCCGACGGGGGTGTCTGCGCACTGGCCACACCGGCCGTCAGCACGATCGCGACAACGAGCACTCTCATGGTCATGGCATCCTCCTGCACGTCAACCGGCCCATTGTAGCGGTTCGTCCGGGTCCGATTCAGCTTCAACCCGGTCGGCGCTCACTCTATAATCGCTGGCTTGGAGGACAATTCCGTGCGGAAGAACCTGGGCTTCGCCGTCGTCGTGTCTGCAGGAATTGCCGCCGCGATGGGAGCCGTCGACCCGACGTTGCTCGCGCAGCAGGCTCCCGCGACGAGCGCTCAACCCGCTCCAGCGGTGTCCAAGCCCGATCCGCCCAGGCCGGCCGGTCCGGGCGGATCGTACAAGCCCAACGACGATCCCTTTCCGAGCACCTACAAGGCGCCGCCATCGAGACCCTTCGCCATCAGGAACGCGACGGTGATGACGGCCGCCGGGCCGTCCATCCGGAACGGCATCGTGATCGTGCGCGACGGGCGGATCGTGGCCGTGGGCACGAACGTCCCGATTCCTGCCGACGCGGCTGTCGTGGACGGCACCGGGAAGTTCGTCACGCCGGGCGTGATCGACGTGCACTCGCACCTGGGCGTGTACGCCGCACCCGGCGGCATCGCGCTATCTGACGGAAACGAGGCGACGAACCCGACGACGCCCCAGGTGTGGGCCGAGCACTCGGTCTGGCCCCAGGACCCGCAGTTTCCGCGCGACCTGGCGGGCGGCGTCACGACGCTGCAGGCTCTGCCCGGGTCGGCGAATCTGATAGGCGGGCGCGGCGTCGTGCTGAAGGTGGTGCCGGCCCGCACGGTGCAGGAGATGAAGTTCCCCGGCGCCAAGTACGGCCTGAAGATGGCCTGCGGCGAGAACCCGAAACGCGTGTACGAGCAGCGGGGCCCGTCCACGCGCATGGGCAATCTCGCGGGGTACCGGGACGCGTGGATCAAAGCTGAACGCTATCGCCGCAAATGGGATCAGTGGCTGGCGGAACCGAAGGGCGACCCGCCGGACCGCGACCTGGCGATGGACACGCTGGCCGAGGTGCTCCGGGGCAACATGCTGGTGCAGGTGCACTGCTACCGCGCCGACGAGATGGCGCAGATGATCGACGTCGCGAAGGAGTTCGGCTATTCCATCCGCTCGTTCCATCACGGGATCGAGGCCTACAAGATCGCCGACCTGCTCGCGCGCGAAGGCATCTCGGCGTCGGTCTGGGCCGACTGGGGCGCCTTCAAGATGGAAGCGATCGACCCGGTGATGGCCAACGCGGCCATGGTCCACGCCGCCGGCGCGCGCGCCGTCATTCACTCCGACGACGCGTCGGGATCCCAGCGGCTCAACCAGGAGGCCTCGAAGGCCCTGGCGGCCGGCCGCGCGGCGGGCATCGCGCTGACCGAAGACGATGCGGTCAAGTGGTTCACCGCCAATGCCGCCTGGACGCTGGGCCTCGAGGATCGCATCGGCACGATCGAGCCCGGCAAGAACGCGGACCTCGTGTTGTGGTCGGCCAGCCCGTTCAGCGTCTACGCGCGGGCGGAAAAGGTGTGGATTGACGGCGCGCTGCGCTTCGATCGCCTGGCGCCCGATGAGTGGTGGCGCACCGACTTCGAGTTGGGATTCGTCCCGCATGTCCAGAAGGGACGGCAGTAGCCATGCGCGCCAGACTGACGATACGCGCGTTTCCGGTCCTGGTGGTGCTCGCCTGGCTCGCCGCCACAATGACGGCCCTTCCCGCGGTCGCGCAGTCCGTGGCGATCACGGGCGGAAAGGTGTTCCCGGTGTCAGGCCCGCCGATCGACAACGCGACGGTGTTGATCATCGACGGCAAGATCACAGCGGTCGGTTCGAATGTGGCGGTGCCGGCCGGCACCGCGCGCATCGACGCGCGCGGGCACTGGGTGACGCCTGGGTTGATCAATGCGTCCACGCGCCTCGGGCTCGTGGAAATCGCCATGGTGGATGACACCAACGACGCCAGCGCCAGAGGCGATCGACAGGTGTCGGCCGGCTTCAGGTCGTGGGAGGGGCTGAATCCCGCGTCGGTCCTCTGGGGACCGGCGCGCAACGCGGGCATCACCAGCGTCGTGTCGTTGCCGGGTGGCGGGCTCATCGGCGGCCAGGCCGCGCTCGTCGATACGATGGACACCGGCCGCCCGGGCCTGGTGCGCAAGGCGCCGGTCGCGATGGTCGCCAACTTCGGAGAGCCGGCCGCCGGCGGCACGCAGGCGCGCGGCGAGCTGTTGATGCGCCTGCGCGAGCTCTTCGACGATGCCCGCGTGTTCGCGGCTCGCCGCGAGGCGTTCGAGAACGCCGGCACTCGGGCCTTTGCCGTCGGCAGGGTCCACCTGGAAGCGCTCGCCGCCGTTCTGGCAGGCCGGATGCCCATGCTGGCGAGCGCCGACCGCGCCACCGACATCGAGGCGGCCCTCGATCTCGCCGCCGAATACAAGTTCCGCGTGATCATCCAGGGCGGGGCGGAGGCCTGGCAGGTCGCGGATCGCCTCGCGAAGTCCGGTGTGCCGGTGCTGACCGGGGCGCTCGATAGCATCCCGGCGAGTTTCGCGTCACTGGGCGCCCGCCAGGAGAACGCCGCCATCCTGCGCAAGGCCGGCGTGCCGGTCGTGCTCATCGCGGAACAGGGCGAGACCTTCCGCGCGCGCACGCTCCGGCAGCATGCCGGCAATGCGGTGGCTTACGGCCTGCCGTGGGACGACGCCCTGCGCGCGGTCACCCTGGCGCCTGCGGAGGTGTTCGGCGTGGCCGATTCGGTCGGGTCGCTGCAGGCGGGGCGCGACGGCAACGTGGTGGTCTGGGACGGCGATCCGTTCGAGTTCGCCACCCGTGCGACGCACGTGCTCATCCGGGGCCGCGACGCCCGCACCGCCTCCCGCGAAGAACTGCTGATCGAGCGCTACAAGAAGCGTGATGCGCCGCGGACGCCGTAGCGGATCACCGATGGCGACGGACGCGCGGTGAATCCTACCGGATGAGCGGCTTGTAGCCGATGACCTCGTTCCACCACTGCGGGTAGCCGCCGGTCTGGCCGTCGAGCATGCCCATGGCGTACTTGCCGAGAAGGACGTCGCCGAGCTTCAGCCACTCCTGCTGCCAGGCGATGGCGCTGGCCGAGCCGTATTGCGTGACCATGTTGATGGCCGCCTTCGGGTCCTTTGCGTACGTCTGGGCGGCCAGTTCCAGCACTTTCGGCGTGACCGCGTAGAGCATGTTCAGGCGCGGCTCGCGCGCGGCCCTGACGTGCTTGATGGCCTCGTTGAAGCGGAGTTCGGCCATCTGCTGGACGTAGATGTTGACCCAGAACCCGGACTCCCGGTCGAAGGCGCCGTACCGGTCGCCCCGCCCGAGATGGGCGGGCAGCTCGTCCATGATGGCCCAGAGCGGCGTCAGGTACGACGTGGCGGGCGCGCCGTACGCGAACCAGCTCGTGCCGCGCAGCGGCTCGGGCAGCGCCGCGTTCACCTGCGCGATGTGCAGGTAATACGTGCGCTGGACGTTGATGCTGCGCTCGAACGATCCCTTGCCGCCGCGGTTCACGTAGCGGATCGGATCGCCCCACGGACCGGCCGCCGGCCCCTTGGTCATGTCGTAGGGCGTGCCCTCGTAGTAGTCCGCCTGGATTCTCCGGACGTCCTCCAGGGAGAGCGGCTTGTCGGGCTTGACCGAGAACGGGTAGTCCTCGAGGGTGGCCTGGAGCTTCAGCGACGGCGCGATGAGGTCGAAGACGCGCCACTCGCGGCGCGATGACGTGACCGGGACGTCCGGCGCGTACGTCTTGTTCACCACGAACGGCTTGCCGGCCTTCGGATCGAACCAGCTCTGCTCCACCGCGAAGGACACGATCTTCGGCGACGCCATGACGTTGGCTTTGTCGGCCAGGTTAATCTCGCCGATCCGGGCGCGGTTCGCCGCCACGAACACGTGGTCTTCCGGGATGCGAACCGCCGCCCAGATGTCGCGGCCGTAGAATTCGGCCACCCACGTCTCGCTCCCGTCGGTGATGGTCATCGTCTCGCCGCCGCCGCCGGTCTCGGTGAGGAAGCCGAACTCCTCGACGAGCTTCCCCATGATCTGCACCGCCTGGCGGGCGCTGGCCGCACGCTCGAGGGCCACGTCCTGGGCCATCCAGCAGTCGATGAGCCCGTCGCCCTTCGTCCACATCACGTCCTTGATCTTCTTGCCGAGATCGGTGCCGGTGTCGATGCCGAACGTGGACTCGGCGATGGCGACGCCCTTCTCGTTCATGAAGGAGTAGCGGGACATGAAGTAGCGGTAGGTGTGCCGGACCTGCGGCATGTCGCCGAGCACGTTGCCGCCGTCGCGCGTATGTGCGTTGGCGACGATCTTGCGCTTCGCGCCTTCCGGCCAGTCGGCGGCGGGCACGATGCGAAGCGGATAGTCGGCCACGCTCGAATCGTCGTTGTGGGTGATGATGCCCGACCCGTCGACGGTGGCTCTCCGGCCGATTCCCAGGATCGTGCACGCGTCGAGCGCGGGCCCCCACTGCAGCACGACCACCGCCATCAACAGCCACGCGATCACCCGCGAATGCCTTCTCATACGCGTCTCCTGTCCGTCGAGGCTGACGCCTCGACCTACACCTCGAACCGCGAGTCCCGAGTCCCGAATCCCGGACCCCAGCGCCCGGTGCGCTAGTTCGTGAACACCCGCCCGCGCGCCGCCTTCGCCGGGTCATGTAGGAACGCCCCGACACCCTGCGTCATCACGTCCGCATACGTCGGCCACGACACGACGAGCTTCTTCGCCGGGTAGAACTCGCCCATCTGCTTGATGATCTCCGCCGCGCCCCCGAGGTGCCGCCCGACGCGGTAGTCGAGCGTCGAGCCGGTCTTCATGTTGTAGTCGGCATACAGCAGGCCGCGGTTCGCGGCGGTCTGCATGAACTCGTCCTTGCCCGTCAGCATGAGCGCCTCGGTCATCGGCCCGACGAACTTGTCGATGAACGGCTCCGGCGTTTCCATGAGGACGGCGAAGCTGTCTGTGAAGTCGCCGATCTCGCGGTGCGTCAGGCCCCGAAGCGTCTTCGGCGACGTCTCCGTCTTCATTGGAAACTGCTCGGCCGAGAGCATCATCGCCGCCATCATGCACATCTCCTCGGCGCGCTGATGGCACACGTAGGTGCTGACCACCGGGTAGCCCATCGACGCCTCGTGAACGTCGATGGTGAGATCGATCTTCTCGCGCCGGATGAGTTCGGTGATGGCGAACGACGTGCGCTCGGTCAGGCTGCCGTCCGGGCGGCCCGGGAAAGTCCGGTTGAGGTTCCGGCTGTCCTGGTAGGCCAGGTTCTGCTTCGACGGGTAGTGCACGAACGTGAACGGGTCGGGCCACTGCTCGAGGGGGCTCGTCTCGCGGTCGCCGATCCGGTACGTCTTTCCGCCCCACGGCGTCTTCACCCTGAAGAACGGCGGATACGCGTTGCCCAGCATGCCCTGGAGCGACGCGCTCATGTTCGCCCGCGCGATCACGAACACGCGCCCCTGCTTCACGGCGATGTTCTCCATCACGACGTAGGCCATCACGGGGCTCGCCGGCTCGTACGGGTGCGCGCCGCCGAGAATGAGCGCCGAGCCGCCCGGGACGCCCGAATCGAACACGTATACGGGGACGTCCATCAGCGTGCCGCGAATGCCGTCGAAGTACGTGCTGAGCGGCGCCTGCCGGGTGAACGCGTCCGACACGACGACGGTCTCCCGGTACGCCCGAAGGGCCCGGATGTCCCTGGTTCCCGCGATCATCAGCACGAGGGACGCGGCAAGCAACACCAGACGGCGCACGACGAGACCTCGACCGCTCATCCCATCACCTCACTTGATATGCAGCGCCCGCAGGATGAACGGGATGACGGTGTAGGCATACACGATGTCGTACGCGAGGCCCGGCCGGGTCTTCCGGCGGAACAGCCGCGTCAGGAGGAGCGCCGCGACCACGGCCGCCATGACGAAGTAGAGTTCGTGAATCAGCGACTGCAACAGGATCATCCGGGCCTCGCTTCCCTGTCAGAAGTAAGAACCAAGAAGCAAGAAGCGCCAACTGACGATTGTCAGAAGCCAGAAGAAGACATGCTGCACCTGGAGAGTCCTTCTTGCTACTTGCTTCTTGCTTCTTGCTTCTTCAGTACCTCACCAAGAACGCCATCCTGCCCGGGAACATCAGCATCCCCAGCGCCACGAGGCCCATCGCCAGCCACGGCACGGCGGTGGCCTTCAGGAAGGACCCGTAGCTGCCCTTGTAGCCCACCGTCTCAATCGCCGTTCTCCCGACGATGCGCGACGGCGGCAGGCAGTCGCCCAACGCGAAGAGCATGCTGAAGGCCGCTGCGACCACCGTGACGTTGGCGCCCACCGCGTTGAACACGAAGATCAGCGGCGTGCCGAGAATCACCGCGCTGCCGAATCCCAGGGATCCCTGCGCCAGCGGGCAGACTAGCAGCGACGTGGCATAGATGCCGATGATCGGCAGCGCGACGAAGCTGATGGCCATCAGGCCGCGCACGCCGGTGGCCGCCAGGATGTTCACCAGCACCCCCACGCTCACCATCGTCGCCACCAGCGGGAAGACCTGCTCAACCGTCTGGTTGACCACCTCGAGCCAGCGCCGTGCCGGCCGGCCCACCGGATCGATCAGCACCGTCGCCACCGCGCAGATGATGAAGATGAGCGGGAAGCCCAGCGTCGGCAGGCTGAACGCCGCGTACTTCGCCGCCAGGGCCAGGGCAACCAGCACGACGAGGGGAACGGCGGCCCGCCACCAGGTCATCTTCGGCGAGAGCGGCGGCAGGCCGGCCAGGATGGCGTCTTTCGACTGCGGGACCGCGCCCCATCCGAGGTAGACCACGGTCACCGCCGTGACGATGAACACCGGGACCAGCAGGACGAGATCGAAGCCCACGTAGGGCATGTTCGCGCCGGCCGCCATGAGCATCGCCCACACGTTGATGGGCGGCGCCACCGCCGACAGAATGCCGAGCATGAAGACGAACGCTGTCACGCGATCCTCGGCGAGGCCCATGAGGCGCAGGACCGCGGCCACCAGGCCGCCCACCACCAGCACGGAGACGACGCCGGCACCGGTCAGCGCGCCCGGGACGAGCATGAGCAGCGCCAGCACCATCAGCAGCAGCCACTTCCTCCGGTGCAGGCGCACCACGAGCGCCCGCACCAGCGCGTTCATGGCGCCCACTTCCGAGTAGGCGTTCATGAAGACGCACGCCGTGATGAAGATGAACGCCAGGTCGAGGAAGGTGAACGTGCCTTCGACGAACAGGTGCGCGGGGAAACCGAGGCCGGCCACAACGGCGCCCACGAGCGCCGTCACCACCATCGACAACTCGGGCGACTTGAAGCGCCAGCTGCTCAGCACGAAGGCGGCGACCATCGCCGCCAGCGTGTAGGAGGTCGTCGCGTACGTGCTCATTTACCGTACATCGCCTTCACGACCTCGCTGAAGTCCAGCGCCTCGTCGAGAAAGGTGAGCGGCGCGCCGGTCTTCTTCGCGATCGCGTCGAAGCGGCCGTCTTCGTTGCCGTCTTTCTTGATGACGAGGTAGTTCGCGAACGGCGCGACGGCGTCGATGCAGCGCTCGTCGGCGCCGCCCGGCTTTCCGCGGCGCGTCTTGCCCTCGAGCAGGACGACGACGACCTGCATCTTGAGCTTCTTTGCCTCGGCCATCATCGCGTTCAGGCGTTCGATTTCCTGGTCGATGGTGATGCCCGACGCGCCCAGGCCCTTGGCCGTCGAGCCGAGCACGACCATGAGCGTCTTGTAGGGCTTCGTCTTCAGGTCGGCAGGCTGCGGCTCGGCGTTGTAGTCGAAGTCGGTGACGGCGCCCGTGCGCTGGACGAGCAGACGCGACATCTTGGCGCCAGGGCCCTGGCCGGCGTTGGTGATGAGCAGCGGCAGCTGCCCTTTCACGGGCGGCGCGCCCGAGACGGCAGCTTCGGCCGAGATCGCGCCGGCCATCAGCGCCGCGGCCGCGATCGTTGCGATACGGTTCATGACCTCTCCTCCATGCGCGGCCCTTGCGCGCCGCGCCATCCGCTACGGGTTCTGTCCGGCCTCGGCCAGCGGCGGAAACGGCACCGGGTCGAACGGCAGGCCGTTGGCCCGCACGAGTCCTTTGACAAACAGCAGGTGCACGACGGGGACGCCCCGCGCCGCGAACTCGAAGACGAGTCCGCGGGCCGGCAAGGACGGCACCAGGGGCAGCCTCAGGAGCAGCCCGGCCGGCAGGTCCAGCGACGCCGCGGTGTCGCCGTAGTTCGCCGTCGCCCCGCCGACATTCACGAAGCATCGAACCGGCCGCCCCGCAGCCGCCGCCTCGTAGATCCGGAGCCTCCGCTGGATGCGATCGGCGAGCGTGGCCCCCTCGACCAGGGGCAGCCCGCTGCGCCGGGCCTCGTCGACGAGCGTTGTCCCCTCTTCATCGAAGAGCACGCCGCGGCCGCTGTCGTGTTCGCCTCCTGGCGCCACGGCCGCGATCGAATACGGCAGCAGATTGTCCGATCGGAGGCGCTCGAGCATGTTGATGAAGGTGAACCCCGGGATGTTCGCCCCGTACATCGACGCGCCAACCGAGTAGATCAGAATCGGCTGGAGTTCGAGCGCCCGCGCCGCGCACAGCGACGCGAGCACGAACGCCGGGAACGATCCGCTGCCGCCGATAGCGACGACGTCGCCGGGCTCGAGGCCCGCCCGTTCGAAGTACCCCGCCACCACGGCCGCGAACGCGGGGTTGGCGGCCGTCCGCTTCGCCTCCACGTCCCCGAGCGACGTCGTCAGCGGCGTGAATTCCTCGCCGACGATGCCCGTTTCATTGGGATCGAGCGTCCTGTCGATCGGCAGGCCCTTCGCCAGGCGGAGGGACCTGATGGTGGTGAGCGATCGCGCCATCAGGGCGGCCGCCTCGATCCTGGCGTTCGCGCTGCCCGCGGATCGCCCGCGTGAGTCGTTCGCGCCCGTCGACACGGCGCCAGAGGCGGCCATCAGGGCCGCGAGGACAGCAATGCCCGGTGCAACGCGACAGCGTGGATGGATGCGCATGCGATAGAGGCGGGCCGGGGGCCCCGCGTCGGGTGGCGGCGACCGCCGGGGTATCTTACCGGAAAACCCGCCTGCCCGGGCGGAGGCCCGACAGTCAGTCACGCTCCCGACATCGCGGCCGTGATATAGAAGGCCGGTGAGCAGAACCCGCCGCTGGCCGCTCGTTGTCGTCCTGTTTCCCTGCCTCGTTGCGGCCGCCGCGAGCCAACCGACTCCGCTTCGGGTGCCGGTGCCGCCGATTCGCACGTCACTCGGCTCCATGCCCGGTGTCGACGAGTTGCCGCTCCGCCCCGCCATGCCCAACGCCCTCAAGGAGGCGATCGCCGGCGCGAGGCCTGCATTCGAACTGCTCGGCGTGCCGCAACGCCTCGGCGTGCATTACGCCCCGCATCGCCACGCGTTGACGGCCGAAGACTGGGCCGCGCTGCTCGATTTCGCCGATCAGCAGCTCTTCGGCAGGACCGTGCCGAGGCGCTTCGATCAGTTCCCCGAGCCGGCGCGGTAGGCCCCGTCGGACAGGGGTGTATCATCGGGCCGTGTCCCGGGTGCGCGGCGCGCTCGTCGTGTTGAGCCTGGTGTGTCTTGCCGGTCCCGCCCGTGCGCAAGTCGATCCCGATCCGCTCGTCGCTCCGGTCGTGTTTCACTGGGCGCAGGTGTGGA
>Ga0209048_10002471_pt1 | contig 18325 bp, 10 predicted proteins | sample FrelakmetCRP12CR_FD_187146 | JGI IMG/M metagenome (GOLD analysis project Ga0209048, IMG submission 187146) | Freshwater lake sediment microbial communities from the University of Notre Dame, USA, for methane emissions studies - CRP12 CR (SPAdes)... | ecosystem: Environmental > Aquatic >... | reverse complement strand
TCGATGTGATCCTCGATCTTCGCCCGCATGGAGCCGGGGACGAGCATCGGGTACTTCATGTCCACCACCACCTCGCTCGCCTTCACGGCGAACTTGCCGGAGATCCCCATCTTCGAGACCTCACCCGAGCGCAGCGCCTGGGTCTGCCGGTAGTCGAGCTTGAACTCCTCGGCGATCCGCTCCATCGCCTCGTGGACCTTCTCGAAGATCTCGTCGTCCCTGCGCCCTTCGAACCTTCGCGCGATGCGGGCCATCACTTCTCCTTCCGTGAAGAGGAGTAGCGGGTGGGGTCGGGGACGCCGGCCTCCTCGAACCCGCGGCGGCGGAGAAGGCAGGCGTCGCAGCGGCCGCAGGCGCGGCCCCGGATCGGGTCGTAGCAGGTCCGGCTGATGCCGAAGGGGACGCCGAGGCGCGTTCCCAGCCGCACGATGCCCTTCTTGGAGAGGCGGAGCAGCGGGGCGTGGATGCGCATCCGCCCTCCCTCGACGCCGGCCCGGGTGGCGAGGCGGGCCAGCCTCTCGAAGGCGCGCAGGAAGGGGGGTCGGCAGTCCGGGTAGCCGGAGTAGTCCACCGCGTTCACGCCCAGGAAGATGTCGCTCGCCCCCAGCACCTCGGCCCAGGCCAGCGCGAGCGAGAGCATCACCGTGTTGCGGGCCGGCACGTAGGTGACCGGGATGCCGGCCGCCATGTCGGCGTCGGCGCGGTCCCTGGGCACGGCGATGGCGCCGTCGGTGAGGGCCGAGCCGCCGAAGAGCGAGAGGTTCACCCGGGCCACCCGGTGGCTGGCGGCGCCGAGCGCCCGGGCCACCCGGCGGGCGGCGAGGATCTCGCCCCGGTGGCGCTGGCCGTAGTCCACCGACAGGCAATGGGGCTCGAAGCCGCGCGCCAGGGCCACGGCCAGGACCGTCGAGGAGTCGAGCCCACCGGACAGGAGGACGACGGCCCGTCGCGGCCGGGTTGGGGGTCGCTTTCGACTCGCCATTCCGGAGAGCCTAACGAGTGCCGACCACCGTCGCCGCGAGGTCGTAGGAGTAGGAGCAGGTCCGCTGGCAGTCGCAGACATCGGGAGGGGCCAGCCCGGGCGGAGGGATCACCGTGTTGAGCAGGACGCCGGTGAAGCCGGAGTACCCCCCCGGAACCGGCTGCAGGGCTCCCTGGGTCCGCTGCTCGAGCAGCGCCGGGCAGGAGCAGTTCTGGAGAGGGGAGCCGGGAGGGCAGCTGCACTTGCCCGCCGCGACCGCCGCGGTGCTCGGGCAGGTGCAGCCGTTCACGGTCAGGGTGAACGAGGACGCCACGTCGATGGTCGGGCCGTCGTGGGTTCCCACGCTGGGACGGGCGTGGGGGAGAGCCTTGCACAGGGCGGCCTCGTTGCCCCCGGGGATGAAGCTGATGGTGGCGGGGAAGGCGATGGGATTCGACACCTGGTTGGCCGGGTTGGCCGGTTGCGCGAAGAAGCAGTCGGTCGGCAGGACGACCCGGTTGCCGGTGAAGTTGAAGATCCCCTGCTGCACGTCCGGACACACGACCGGGTCGGGCACGGCGTAGATCTCGCAGCCGCAGATCAGGAGCGCACACAGCGCGGCGACCGGGAGCCTCAAGGCCACCCCAGGAGAAGGCCGCGGAGGACGAGGTAGGGGTCGGAGAGCGCGAAGCGGGCCAGGTCGGCCAGGTCGGCCCGCTCGAGCGTGGCCGCCGGGCCGGCAGCCTGGGCGACGCCCGGGCGGTGCAGCCCGCCGAGGACGGTGAGGGCCCCGTGCAGGTCGCCGGCGTGGAGCAGGGCCGCGCGGTTGGCGGTCTGCTCGATGGCCGAGGCGAAGGCCACCGGGTCGAGCGACCCCAGCTCGGCTGCGCTGGCAGGCCCGAGCCCGGCGAGGAAGTCGCGCATCGACGGGGGAACCGATCGCTCCAGCGCCTCCAGGAAGGCCCCGGCCCGGTCGAGCGGCAAGCCCCGAGGAGGAGGCTCGCCACCGGCGAAGCGGGAGGCCAGCTCGCAGAGGATGAGGAGGTCGCGCGGGGCGAACTTTCCGGCGAGCGTCCAGCAGGCTCCGGCCAGCGCGACGGAGCGCGCCGCCAGGAAGGCGATCGCGCCCGGGGGCAGCGAGCCCACGTCGGCGGACAGCACCAGGGAAGGCGGTCGGGTGTTCTCGAGCGCCGCGTGGATGCCAGGGCGCCGCTCGCAGAAGAGGGCCAGCGGACGCCCGGAGATGGCGCGAGTGGCCGACTCCAGCGCGCCGTGCAGGGCGGGCGCGGAGGCCGGAGCCACCCGGTCGGAGGGTCCGACGCCGTACCGGGCCAGGTCGACCCGGAAGAGGGGCTCCAGGTACGGGGCGAGGAGCGAGAGGAGTCGCGCGGTGGGGCCGTCGGCGCCGGGTGCGGCGATCCGCGCCCGGACCGCGGAGTCGATCCGGAATGCCAGGTCGAGGGGGCCCGGCGCCGGGCCGCGTCGATCCAGGAAGCGGGAGAGCGCGTCCGCGACGGTGCTCCGCTCGGCGCGCGCGGCCCGCTCGTTCCCGCTCTCCTCCCCGGCCGCGAGCTCGCGAGAGAGGATGGCCACCGCCCGGGCGGCCCGGACGTCTGCGAGGTTCTCCCGCAGCGTGGCGAGATGGGAGGCGAGTAGGTCGATGGGCTGGTCGCGCCGACCGCCCCGGAGACTCGAGAGAGCGGCGGCGGTGGCCGGGTCCTCCGGGTCGAGCGCCGCCGCCTTCTCGAGCAGCGACGAGGCCCAGGTGGCGTCGGAGAGGCGCCCCCGCGCGGTGTCGGCGAGCTCGCGATACCGCGCCGCAGCGCCCGCGGCGTCGGAGGGTGCAACGGCATCGGCGCAGGCCTCGCCGAGCGAGACGGCCTCGTCGAGGTGGCCGAGCTTCTCGGCCACCCGGGCCAGGCCCAGCGTCAGCTCGAGGTGGTCGGGCTCGATCTCGCGGGCGAGCTTGAGGCGCCCGTAGGCCGCGCCCAGCTCGCCCTTGTCGGCCAGCACGCGCGCCGAGGTGAGGAGCGGCCGGAGCAGATCGGCGATCGAGGGGTCCTTGCCCGGGCCCGCGTCCGCGGAGCGGGCCTCGGCGAGGCCGGCGATGGCGCTCGCGTCGGACGGGTCGGATGCGAGGCAAGACTGGTAGGCGCGGGCGGCGAGCCCCGGACGGCCGGCCGACAGGAGGAGGTCGGCGCGGGTGCGGTGGCAGGCGGCGGCCTCGGTCGGCACCTGCGCGGCACGGAGCGCGAGGACGGCGTCGGTGGCCTCGACGTCGCCGGAGGCGTCGGCGAGCGCGCCCCGGAAGGCGAGGTCGTCCACCGGCCAGGCCTGGAAGGCGGCGAGCGCGGTCTCCCGGAGCCGCACGGCGTCGCCCGCCTCGGCGAAGGCGGCGGCGGCCTCGCGGAGGTGCTCGGCGCGCACCGGTCCGGGCGGAGCGGCGGAGGCGATGTCCACGAAGGCCTCGCCGCGGGCGCGCGGGTCGGTCGCCAGCGCCTTCCCGATCGCGCGTGCGGCGGCACCGTCGAACGGATCGGACCGGCACAGGGCGAGCAGGTAGGGCGCCGATTCCTCGCCGCGCCCCAGCGCCGAGAGCCGTCCGGCCGCCTCGAGGAGTGAGGCCCGCCCGGGCGGTGGCTCGGCCAGGACGGCGAGGAGGGCGGGGATCGCCAGCGCGCGCGCGTCGTCGTCCTGGGCGTCGGAGAGCACATCGGCGGCGCGCAGACGCAGCCGGGCCCGCGCGTCGGGGTCGGCCTCGCGAGCCGTCCGGTCGAGGAGCGTCCGCCCCAGCTCGGCGAGGCGCCCGGTCTCGGCGAGGACCCGGTCGAGTTCCGCCTCGGCCGACGGATCGCCCGGGCTGGCCTCGAGGGCCGTGCGAAGGGCCTGGAGCGCGCCCTCGGGATCGGCGAGGGGGCCGCGGAGAACGCGGGCGAGGGCCACGAGCGATTCGGCCCGGGCGGCACCCTCGGCGCGGGAGGACCGGGCGGAGAGCACCTCGGCGAGCAGCGGGGCGCCGGCGTCCCCGCGGGCGAGCGCGATGGTCTCGAGCTCGCCCCAGGCGCTCGCATCGAGCGGGTCGAGCGCCACGAGGCCTCGCAGCGCGCCCTCCAGCTCCTCCGAGGCTGCGCCGTCCAGGCTCCCGGAGGGGTCGACCGCGGCCCCCCGCGCCGCGGAAAGGCGGGCCAGCGCCACCTCCATCTCGGCGGCGGGGCTCCCGGCTGCCGCCTCCTGGGCGCGATGCAGCAACTCGCGCGCCCGGGCCGGATCCCGGTGCTCGGCGCGGGCGGCGGCGGCGGCCAGGAGGAGCAAGCGGGACCGGCGTCGGCGCGAGCGGAGCCGATCGGCGTCGCTCCCGAGTCGCTCCAGGGCACGGGGCCGGTCGGGGTCGATGCGGAAGCGCCACTCCATGACCTCCGCATCGTGTGGACGCAGCTCGAGGAGCCGGTCCAGGGATCTCAAGGAGAGGGAGGAATCGCCGGACGCCTCGGCCAGCTCGGCCAGCGCCGCCAGCCGATCGGCCTCCGCGCTCGGGTCGAGGGACGCCTGGCCGGGCGCGAGGAGCGCCTCGTGCAGCGCCAGCGCCTCGCCCACCGAGCCACCGGCGTGCAGGAGGCCGGCCAGCATGTCGCCCACGAAGAACAGGTCGCCGGACCGCTCGTGGGCGCGGCGCGCGGCCCGGAGCGCACCGGCGAGGTCGCCCTGCTCGCGAGCCAGCACGGCCGCGTCCCGCCAGGCCCTGGCGGCGCTGGCGGCATCCGCAGCCCTGGCCGCGAAGGTCTCGAGCGGTTCGCCCCAGGGAAGTCGCCCCAGGGGGGGCGGCGCGGCTCGCCGGAGCGCGGCGTGCTCCGCGGCCAGGGAGCCCTCGGGAGGGAGACGGGAGAGGGCCTCGCGGAAGCCGGCGTCGGCCTCGGCGATGCGGCCGGCCCGGGCCAGCAGCCGCGCCCGCTCGAGCAGCCGCCCCCCGGCGCCGGCGGCATCCAGCTCGGCCAGCCGATCGAGGAGGTCGATCACCGCCGGGCCATCCCCGACCTGGCGGGCGATGGCGAGGCAGGCCTCGGTGGTGGCCAGGTCGCGGGGCGCGAGCGTCCGGGCCTCCTCGGCGTGGGTTCGCGCGGCCGCGACGTCCTCCGCCGCGAGCGCCAGCTCGGAGAGGCGCAGGAGGAGCGCCGGGCGCTGACCGGTCGGCGAGGCCGGAACGAGCCCGGCGAGCGCGAGCCGCTCGCCGGCCGGGTCGGCGTGCTGGCGGGCGATGGCGACGAGCGCCGCCCAGGCGTCGCGGGCCTCGTCGCGTCCCAGCCCGAGGTCGAGCGCCGTGCGAATCGCCCCTTCCCCCTCCACGGGCAGCCCGGCGGCGAGGGCCGCCTGCCCGGCCAGGGCGAGTCGCAACGCGGCGTCCGGCTCTCCGCGGGCCCTCGCGTCGGCCGCTGCCTCGAGCAGGTCGAGCGCCTCCGCGCCGGGGCGCTGCCAGATCCCTCGGTGGAGGCTTCCGTCGCGGCGAACCGCGTGGCGAAGCCCGCCGGCGCTGGGGATGGGCCAGCCGGAGGGGGCCAGCGCGGCGGTCAGGATCTCCGCGATCGATCCCTGCCCGGGCAGGGTCTCGGCGGATCCGGTCGCCACCTCCAGGCGCACGAGCGAGCAGGGCAGCGTCCGGAACTGGGAGGTGCCGCCGCCCGGGTCGAAGGCAGGCGGTGCGCCGTGGACCTCGAGCTCCAGATCCAGGAGGGAGATCCCGCCCTCGAGAGCGGCGGGCGACAGCCCGATCCGGACGCGCCCCCGGGCCAGCCGGAGCTCCAGCCGGGGTGTACGGGCGTCGGGATCTCGATCGGGCATGGCGGCGTCGGGCACGGCGGACGAATCCTACCGTGGATCGGTCCGCCGCGGGAGCCTCCGGCTACTTCTGCTGCGCCACCTCGGCCGGCTCCCGGCGATGAACGATGAGTGAACGCCGGGACTGGAACTCCTCGTCCTCCCGCGCCACCACCGTGACCGTGTTGTTGCCCGGCTTGAGGGGGACGTCGGCGGCGAACCGGATGTCTCCGGCCTTCCCCTCGGGGACGACCTTGAAGAAGACCTTCTGGTCGTTCACGAAGATGAAGACGTCGCGGAGCTTCGTCGACGGGCTGCCGGCCGGAACGCTGGCCGTGCCGGTCAGGTGGAGCTGGTCGCCATCGACCACGGTGGCGCCCTTCGAGGGATCCGGGCTGATGGCGATGCGGGGCGGCTCGCGCTGCCAGACACGGGTCACCGTGCCCTCGCGCTTGCCCCTGGCAGGCTGGACGTCCTCGGCCGAGACGAATCCGAAGCGCCCCTTCTCCCACTCCACCTTGTAGAGGTTCCCGATCCGGGCGGTCACGGGCAGCACGGCCCCGCGCGCCGCCTCGGCGAGCGGAGCGGAGGAGCCTGAGGCTCCCGAGCGCACCGGGGTGGAGAGGGCCACGACCTTGACCGCGCCCGTGGCCGGCTGCCGGGAAGGCGCCGGGGGGGCCACCGGGATCTCCACCTTCTCGGAGATGTACTCCTCGAGCTTCTCGTCCACCACCGTGAAGCGCAGCGGGAAGGTGTCGAGCTTCAGCCCCTTCTTCACCTCGATCTCGAGGAGCGCGCTGCGGGTCTCGCCGGCCGGGATGGAGCCCATCACGGACCGCCCCTTCTTGATGAAGATCTTGTCGTCGGCCAGGTTCAGGTTCTTGATGGACAGGAAGGTCTTGTCGCCGCTCGGACCCGTCCCGACGTTCTTCACGTCCACCCGGAGGAAGACGTCCTCGCCCTTCTGGATGAGCCCGTCCCCGTCCCCCTTGGACTCGTCGTCCACCTGCCAGGTGAAGGCGAAGAGCGGACGGGGCTGCTCGAGCACCTCGAAGCGGGCGCGGGCCTCGGGCCAGGTGTGGCCGGCGTCGTCCTCGAGCCGGAGGGAGACGAGGTCGAGCCGGCTCTCCATTCCCCTGGGCACGCGCAGCGGGACGGTCCAGCTGCGCTGCTGGCCGGGCTTCACGGTGCCGAAGACGAACTCGCGCCGGTCGAGGAAGGGGGCCTTCTCGGTGCTGGTCCAGCCGCGCAGCCGGTGGAGGGGCGCGTCGCCCCTGTTCTCGACGGTGATGGTCCAGGGAACGGTGTCTCCGGCCCGGGCCTTCGTGCCCTCGGGCGGCGACACCGTCACCACGGGGCGGGGCGTGCCGGTCGTCGCGACGCCGGCGCTCCAGTCGATGCCGAGCTGGGCGAGGCGGGCCTGCAGCCGGGCCTGCTCGTCGGCGCGCCGCTCCTCCACGAGGACCCTGGCCGCCTCGATCTGGCGGGCGCGGTCGGGGTAGGGGGCCCGGACCAGGAGATCCTTGGCGAACCGGATCTGGTAGTCCTCCACCAGCTCGTCGGGGTTGGCGTCGGCGTCCTCGTCCTCCTGCTGGGCCGGCGTCAGCTCGGGATCCTCGGAGCTCGCTCGTGCCGCCTCCCGGGCCTCCTTCTTCAGCGCCTTGGCGACGGCATCCTCCTTCTCGTCGAGGAGGTAGCGGAGCTCGAGGAGCGGCTTCTCCGCGATCTTGCGGGGCGTGCCCGTCCGCCTCGCGTCGATGCCGCCGAGCAGGGGATTCTGGAAGTGGTGGTCGAGGTCGGCCTCGCCCATGGAGCGCGGAGGCGCGAACCAGTTCACCGCGTCGGGCAGGGCGCGGCCGGGCTGGAGCAGCACGTCGGGGGTGATGCCGACCTCCTGGATGGAGATGTCTCCGGGGGTCAGGTACTGGGCGATGGTGAGCTTGAGGGCGGCCTCCTCGCCGTTGTGGGCGGGATCGCTGAAATCGTAGAGGACCTGCACCGAACCCTTGCCGAAGGTCTGGCGGCCGGCCACCAGCGCGCGGCCGTTGTTCTTGAGCGCGCCGGCCACGATCTCGCTGGCCGAGGCCGACGAGTTGTTCACCAGGATCACGACCGGCAGCTGGGCCAGGTCGTTCCGGTCGGCGTGGGCCTCCTTCACCTCGTGGATCTGGCGCCGGTCCCCCTCGCCCACGGTCTTCACGATGACCCCCTCGGAGAGGAAGAGGTCCGAGACCGAGATGGCCTGCTCGAGCAGGCCGCCGGGGTTGCCGCGCAGGTCGAGGATGAGCCCTTCCAGCTTGCCGCCCGAGGCGGCCGCCTCGGCCTTCTGCTGGTCGACGGCCTTCACCAGATCCCGGGTGGTGTTGGCGGAGAACTGCGCGACCTTCACGTAGCCGACGTTCCTGTCGAGGAGCTTCGCGAAGGGGACGGTCTCGACGTTGATCACCTCGCGGACGATGGCGAGGCGACGCGGCTCGGCGCCGACGCGGCCGACGGTGACGTTCACGCGGGTGCCGGGCTTGCCACGCAGCCGGTCCACCGCTTCCTGCACGTCCATGTTGATGGTGGACTGCTCCTCGACGCGGGAGATGACGTCCTTGGCCCGGATCCCGGAGCGCTGAGCAGGCGTGCCCTTCAGCACCTTCATGACGGTGAGGTTCCCGTCGCGCATGCCGATGACGAAGCCCAGGCCGCCGAACTCGCCGCGGGTCTGCAGCCGCATCTCCTTGAAGTGCTTGGGCTCGAGCAGCACGGAGTGTGGATCGAGGGTCTGGAGCATGCCGTTGGCCGCGGCGTACTCGACGTCGCCCAGGTCCTTGTGCGCCACCAGGTGGTCCTGGACGAAGTCCATGATCTCGGCGAGCTTCTGCCGGAAGCTGAAGATCGAGACCACGTCGGAGACGTCGAACTCGCGGCTGGCCTCCCCGACCGTCACCTTGATCTTGCCGGTCGAGACGTCGCCCTCGACCATCACCTCGGCGACGGTCTTCTCCACGGCGCCGAGCGCGCCCGCCAGCATGGACCTCGGGTTCACCCGCCGCGGGTCGACGTAGTTCTCCTGGACCGCGAGCACGACCTTGGTCAGCACCGGAAGGGACTTGAGCCGGTAGCCCGACCCGGAGGCGCGGGAGGCGTCGTCCCCCGACCCGGACTCTCCGTGAGCACCCATGGAGGCCACGGCGGAGGGGCCGGTGGGGTGAGGCGGGCCGGGGCGGTGCGCGAAGGCGAGGGAGATTCCGGCCGCCACCGCGAGCGCGGCCGCCGTCGCCGCGGCGAAACGAAGAAGAGGCTTCATGTGGGGACGGATCCTCGGCGGGTCGAAAAACGTCGACCTTTTCATGAGGATAGGGGCACTGGTGCGGGGGTGCAAGGAGATCGTCCTCCGGATCGCGGGCGGGCCTTCCAGGTGGAGGGACAACGAGTCCCGGACCGGGGGCATTCCCCTGGCGGGCCCGCGCCCCCGGAGGACCCGGCGCGCAAGGGCGCGGTGGCGCCACCGTCCCCGCGTCGGTACAGTGCCCCACATGTCGCTCGACCGGAGCATCCAGGAGAGCCCGCCGGTCCGGAGCGTCGACGACCTGGTCGCCTGGTTCCGCGAGCGAGAGCATCCCTCCGGGGCCTGGAAGGTGGGCATCGAGTACGAGGCCCTGCCCCAGATCGCGGGGACCCTCGACCCGGTCCCCTACGACGGGCCGCGTGGCATCGAGGCCGTGCTGCGCGCCTACTCCCGGTTCGGCTACGCCCCGTTCGAGGAGAACGGCCGGGCCATCGCCGCCCAGAAGGGCGGCCTCACCGTCTCGATCGAGCCGGGTGGTCAGGTCGAGCTCTCCGGCCGCCCCTTCCAGGACGTCCACGCCGTCGCCGAGGAGCTGGACCGGCACCTGGAGATGGGGCGCGAGATCGGCGCCGAGCTGGGGGTCGAGTTCCTGGCGGCGGGGTACCGGCCCTGGGGCTCGCCGACGACGGCCCGCTGGGTCCCGAAGGAGCGGTACGCGGTGATGCGGCCGTTCCTCGCCGCCCGCGGACGGCTCGCCCCGGACATGATGTCGATGACCGCCTCGGCGCAGGCCTCCTTCGACTTCTCGAGCGAGCGGGACGCCGCCGAGAAGCTGCGGGTGGCGCTCGGCGCCCAGCCGGCCATCGTGGCCCTCTGCGCCAACTCGCCGGTGGTCGGCGGCGTCGAGTCGGGCTGGCAGAGCTTCCGGACCGAGGTCTGGAACCACACCGACCCGGCGCGCTGCGGGCTCCTGCCCTTCGCCTTCGAGCCGGGCTTCGAGGAGGACGCCTACCGGCGCTACGCGGAGTGGGCGCTCGACGTGCCCATGGTCTTCCTGCGCCGCGGCGGTCGCTACCTCGACACCCGGGGGTTCACCTTCCGTCGCTACCTGTCCGAGGGGCTGGAGGGGCACCGCCCCACGCTGGCCGACTGGGAGGACCAGCTCTCGGTGCTCTTCCCCGAGGTCCGCATGAAGGGGGTCATCGAGATCCGGGGATCCGACGCGGTTCCTCCCCCCATGGTGAAAGGCCTGGCCGCCTTCTGGAAGGGGTTGCTCTACTCGAAGGAGTCGCGGGACTGGGCATGGGACCTGGTGCGCCGGCTCTCCGTCCAGGAGCGGCGCGCGCTCCGCGACGCAGCCGGGCGGGAGGGGCTGCGGGCCCGGACGCCGGATGGGCGCACGCTGGCCGCGCTGGCGGCCGATCTCCTCGAGGCCGCCTCGCTGGGCCTGTGCCGGCAAGGCGCCTGCGGACAGAAGGGCGAGGACGAGCGGGTGTGGCTGGCTCCGTTGATGAGGATGGCGAGCGAGGCCCGCTCGCCCGCCGACGAGGCGCTGGAGGCCTTTCGCGGCGGCGGCGCCGCCGCGCTCTCGGCCTGGCTGCGCATCGCCGGTTGAGGGCGCCGCGACCCTTTGGCAAGGGCCGCACCCGCGTGGGAAGATGGCTCGCCTGAAGGATCACCCTCCAGAGACGGGGCCGGAAGCCGCCCGGCGTCCCCCCCGCGTCGCCCCCGAGCCACTGCTCGGGGAGATCGGCGCCGACGCGCCCTTCGGCATCGTCGTCGCCGACCCCGATCTCCGCTGCACCGGTGCCAACGCCTCCTTCTCGGCCCTGGTCGGCGTGGACGGGGCGAATGCCGTCGGGCGAGGCCTGGCGGAGCTGCTCCCCGGCGCCTCCCCCGCGCTCTTCGAGGCCGCACGCGGCGTGATCGCCGACGGCCGGCCCCGCTTCCGCATCCCGGTCGTCCTCGAGGTGTCGGGCCAGGCCCGCCGCGCCGACTTCACCCTCTACCGCACCCACGGCTCCGGCGACGATCGACCCCGGGTGGTGGGGCTGGCCCGCGACCTCGGGACCCTGCCGAACGTGGACGCCGCCGAGCGGTCGGCCCGGCTGCGCCCCGAGGCGGTGGCGGAGCGGCTGGCCCGGCTCCAGGAGGTCACGGCGGCGCTCTCTGCCGCGGTGACCGAGGAGGAGGTCGCGCAGGTCGTCCTGGGCGTCGGCCTGCACGTGCTCGGCGCCAGCGGCGGCAGCCTCTGCTTCCCGGAGGGGGGGATCCTCGAGGTCTCCCACGCGGCCGGGTCCATGGCCGCGAGCGCCGACGGGGGAACGCCCCCCGCGCTCCGGGCCCCGCTCGACGAGGCCTTCCTCCGCGAGGAGCCGGTCTGGATCGGCTCGTCGGCCGAGCTGCGGGCCCGGTACCCGGCGCTGGTTCCGGCCGGTGCCACGCTCGGCGACGCCTCCTGGGCCGCGCTGCCCCTCCGGGTTCGCGGACGCCCCATCGGCGCGCTGGGAATCGGGTTCGCCGGCGCCCATCGGTTCGACGAGGAGGAGCGGGGGTTCCTCGAGGCGCTGGCCCACCAGTGCGCCCAGGCGGTGGACCGGGCCCGCCTCTACGAGAACCAGCGGGAGCTGCGCGCCCAGGCCGAGGAGGCGGCCGAGACCCGCGAGCTGCTGGTCCGCGAGCTTCGCCGGACGCTCCGGGAGCGCGACGAGTCGATGGCCCACCTCGACGCACTCTTCGTGAATGCGCCGGTGGGGCTCGCGCTGCTCGACCGGGACATGCGCTACGTCCGCCTGAACGCGTACCTGGCCGCCATCCACGAGGCCCCCGCCCAGGGCCTGCTCGGCCGGACGCTCTGGGAGGTGCTGCCCCCGGTCGCGCGCGACGACCTGATCCGCGACTTCCAGCAGGTGGTGGACGGGCGGGTCCCCCTCGTCGAGCGCACCGTGACCGCGCCGCCCCGGGTTCCCGGGGAGCGGCAGCGGACCTTCGTGATCACCTGGTACCCGGTCCGCGTGGCCGACCGGCTCATCGGCGTGGGGTCGCTCCTGCAGGAGGTCACCGAGCAGCGGAGCGCCGAGCAAGCCCGGGGCCACGTGCTCGGCGTGGTGGGACACGACCTGCGCAGCCCGCTCATGGCCATCACCGCGTCCGCCGAGCTGCTCCAGGCCGGGCCGCTCGACGAGCGCGCCGCCCGCTCGGTGGGGCGCATCCTGCGGGCCTCGGGGCGCATCGACGGCATCATCCGGGCGCTCATCGACTACACCATGGTCCAGGGCGGGCCGGAGGTCGGCCTCCACGCCCGCCCCACCGACCTCGCGGCGCTGGTCCGCTCGGTGGCCGAGGAGTGCGAGGCGGCCCACGCCGGGCGAGAGGTCCAGGTCGCGGCGCCCGAGCCGGTTCACGGAGAGTGGGACGGGGACCGGATCGGGCAGGCGGTGGCGAATCTGATCAACAACGCGCTCCAGTACGGCCTGGAAGGCGCACCGGTCGAGGTGGCCTGCTGGGGCGAGGCGGAGGAGGCCGTGCTCGAGGTCACCAACGCCGGCCCCCCCATCCCCGCCGAGCTCGTGCCCCACCTCTTCGAGCCCTTCCGGCGCGGCGACGACGAGCGCAGCCAGCGGCGCCGGGGGCTCGGGCTCGGCCTCTACATCGCCGTGCAGATCGCGGCGGCCCACGGGGGCACGATCCGGGTGCGCTCCGAGCCGGCGCGCGGGACCACCTTCACGGTTCGCCTGCCGCGGTCGCTCAGCCGTGCGAGTGGCCGAACGACCTGAGCGCCCACATGGCCGCCAGCCCGGCCAGGAGCGCGAGCGAGATCTTCCAGCGCCCCCCGCCCCGGCGGTGCAGGTCGGGCAGGATGTCGGAGAGGGAGAGCTGGAGGAACGAGCCCGCGCTGGCGGCCAGCGCGATGGCGGTGAACCGCTGGGCGTGCACCACCCGGTCGAGGACCAGGAAGGTCGCGGCGCCGAGCGGGACCATCAGCGCGAAGCTGGCGTTCATGAGGAGCGCCTGGCCGCGTCCGTAGCCCTCGGCTCGGAGGATGGCGGTGAGCGAGACCGACGAGGGGATCTTGTGCGCCAGGATGGCCACGAAGACCAGGAGGCCCAGCGCCGGGTCGCTCTGGGCGGCCCCCAGCGCGAAGCCGTCCACCAGCGTGTGGAGCGACAGGCCGATGAAGGCCGCCAGCCCCAGCGTGTGCACGTCGCAGCCGGTGGCCTCGTGGGCGTGGTCGTGGCCGGCGTGCTCGCGCAGGCCGTGGGGCGGCGGCGCCGGGTGCCCGAGCAGCCGCTCCGACGGCCCGGGCTCCGCGCAGACGTGGACCAGGACGAACCGCTCGAGCAGGAAGAGGAAGAGGAACCCGGCCACCGTCCAGGGGATGACGTCCGTGCCGCCCAGGTGCACCGCCTCGGGAAGCATGTGGAAGAAGGCGGCGCCGAGCATGACGCCGGCCGAGAAGGAGAGCAGCGCGTCGTTGCGGACCCGCTTCCCGAAGAGGGGCAGGACCCCGCCGGCCAGCGAGCCGGTCAGGATGGCGCCGGAGTAGGCGGCGAGCGTCAGGGTCTCGTTCACGGGCGGCTCACTCGGCGATGGCCTCGGGCGCGGCGAGGGACGGGTCGAACTCGAAGGGAGCCCCGGGCGGGAAGTGGCGCGCGAGGAGCGCCTCCACGCCGGAGGAGTCGTTCGCCGCGGTGGCGTCGCGCCGGAAGTGGACGCCTCCCTTCAGGCCGCGGGTGTACCAGAGCAGGTGCTTGCGCAGCTCCCGGACCGCATGCGACTCGGAGGCCGCGCCGTCCTCGCCGGGGTGGAGCCGGTCCCGGTGCTGGATCTGGAGCTGGACGTGGCGCAGGACGGTTCCCACCCACTCGTCGCGGGTCGGGGAGCCGGGCATGGGCTCCCCGCGCTCGGCGGCGCGCAGGTCGCGGAAGATCCAGGGATTGCCGCAGGCGCCCCGGGCCACCAGAACCGCGTCGCAGCCGGTCTCATCGCGCATGCGGAGCGCGTCCCCGGCCGACCAGACGTCGCCCGAGCCCAGCACGGGGATCGAGACCGCCTGCTTCACGGCGCGGATGAGGGACCAGTCGGCGCGCCCGGCGTAGCCCTGCGAGCGGGTGCGCCCGTGCAGCGCGACCGCGGAGGCCCCGCCGGCCTCGGCGGCGCGGGCGACGTCGACGCAGTTCACGGTGGACTCGTCCCAGCCGGCGCGGATCTTGACGGTGACCGGGACGCGCACCGCCCGGGTCACCTCCCGGACCGCGGCCTCGACCGCGCCCGGCTCGCGGGCCAGCGCCGCCCCCGCGCCGGTGCCGCAGACCTTCCGGACCGGGCAGGCCATGTTGATGTCCACGATGCCGGCGCCGGCGGCCACCGCCGCCGCGGCGCCGCGAGCCAGCACGCCGGCCTCGGCGGCGAAGATCTGCACCGCGAAGGGCACCTCGGCCGGGTCGCGATCCAGGTAGGAGAGGGTCTGGGACGTTCCGTGAACGAGGCCGTGGGCGCTGACCATCTCGGTGTAGGTGAAGGCCGCCCCCATGTCCCGGCAGATGGCGCGGAAGGGGCGGTCGGACACGCCGGCGAGCGGCGCCAGGAAGAAGCGTCCGGAGAAGGTGTGGGAGCCGATGCGCATCGGTGGGTCGCCAGGGGCGGGGAGGCCTCCTCCTAGCACGAAGGAGGTCCTGCCGCACGGCGCCCCGGGCGCGCTCCCCGGCGGCGTGCTAAAGCCTCCATGCTCGGATGTCCCTCGCGGTCGCCATCGCCGCCCTCGCCCTCGCCGCCGCGGCGCCCCGCCCCGTCACCATCGTCTACGCCGCCGACCTCTCCGGCTGGCTCGAGCCCTGCGGCTGCAGCGCCAACCAGCGGGGCGGGCTGGCCCGCGCCGCCGCGGCCATCGCCCGGATCCGCGCCGAGAACCCGGACACGATCTTCGTCGCCGGCGGGGACCTGCTCTTCGAGGGCGCGCTCGACCCGGAGCGCAAGGATCAGGACCTGGCCCGGGCCCGCACCGTCGCCCGGGCGCTCCGGGCCATGGGGCTCGCCGCCACGTTCCCGGGGGAACGCGATCTCCTCGCCGGGGAGCCCTTCGCGAGGCAGACCGGCCTTCCCTTCACGCGGAGCAAGCGGATCGGGCCGGTGGGCTTCGGGGCCCTCGGCTCGGTGCCGGAGGCCCCGGTGCGCGTGGCGGTGGTCCACGAGGGCGGCAGCCGCGCCGGGGTGGAGCGGGCCGCCGAGGCGCGGAGGCAGGGGATCGACCTCGTCCTGGCCGCCCACCGCGAGGGGCTTCTCGACGACGACGCCAACCGGGCGGTGCTCGATGCCCCGGTGCCGGTCGTCCAGGTGCAGGGGCGCGGCCAGTCGCTGGCGCGCATCGAGGTGCTCCTGTCCGGCGACCGGGCCAGGGGTTTCGCGGTCCTCCCCGGCCCGTCGCAGCGCGCCGAGGAGCTCGACCTGCTCGCCACCCGGAGGGCCGAGTACGCCCGGCGCCTCGCCGCCGCGGAGGCCGCGGGCAACGCCGCCCTGGCCTCGGCGCTCGGGGGCAAGATCGCCGAGCTCACGGATCGTGAAACGGCGATCCGGGCCAGTCCGCTCCCCGCGCCCCCCACCGACCGCCCGTCGATCCAGGTGACCTTCATCCCGCTCTCCGACGACCTGCCCGAGGACGAGGGGGTGCGCCGGCTGCTCACCCGCCACTACGGCGAGGTGGCGCGCATGAACCTCGCCTCGGCGAGGGCGCAGGGCCGCCCCTGTCCCGACGTGGCCTCCGCCACCCCCTCCTTCATCGGCGTGGACGAGGTGCCCCGGGGCGGAACCCGCGACTGCCGGAACTGCCACCAGGCCGCCTTCGCCTCCTGGGAGGGCACCCCGCACGCGCGGGCCTACGAGACGCTCGAGAAGGGAGGCCGCCAGTACGACCTCGACTGCGTCTCCTGCCACGTCACGGGGTGGAAGCGTCCCGGCGGTCCTTGCGACGTGGCCTCCACCCGGGGACGGCGCGGCGTGCAGTGCGAGGCCTGCCATGGACCCGCGAGCCTCCACGCCGTCGACCCGCCTGGCCACGTCGTCCGCGACCCACCTGCCTCCACCTGCGCCGCCTGTCACACGGCGGACCACAGCACCGGTTTCGAGCCCACGAGCTTTCGCAGGCGCATCCTGGGTCCGGGCCACGGCGAGTCCGGGTCTCCGGCCACCCGGCCCTGACCTGGCAGGCAGGCCCGACACGGGTTACCATCACGGACGCCCATGAACTGGACCCGCCTCCTGATCGCGCTGGGCGCCTCCGCCCTCGCCACGGCCATCCACGCCGCCGAGATCGTGGAGGGCGCGAGCGCTCCGGCGTCGGCGATCGAAGCTCCGTCCGCCGTCGCGCCGCCCGCCGTCGCGCCGTCCGCCGTCGCACCGGTGGGCTCCGACGCCGGCGACGCGCCGGAGGTGGAGCGGGAGCTCGAGGCCCAGTCGGCGGAGATCGACGAGGTCCGGATTGCCGAGGAGGAGGCGGGGCTGGTGCCGCTGCCGCACCCCGAGGACGGCGCGGCCCGCGAGGCCGTCCGGCTCGGCACGGAGTCCCCCATCCGCCAGCGCATCGACGGCGCGCTCTCCCGCGACACCGCGCCCCTGCCGGAGGAGGACGCCGGCTCGATCGCGCTGCTCCCGGAGATCGGTCACGACCTGCGCCGCCTGCAGGCCGAGTACGACATCCCCATCGACGTGAACGAGGCGGTGGTCGCCTACGTGCGCTTCTTCCAGACGCCGGTGGTGCGAAAGCACTTCGTGAAGTGGCTGGGACGTCTGCCCCGCTACCAGGAGCGCTACCGCGCCATCCTGCGCGAGTCCGGCCTTCCCGAGGACACCATCTTCCTCGCCATGATCGAGAGCGGGTTCGCCAACCTGGCCTACTCTCGCGCCAAGGCCGCCGGCCCCTGGCAGTTCATCCCCTCCACCGGCAAGCGCATGGGGCTCGCCCAGGACTTCTGGGTGGACGAGCGACGCGACCCGGAGAAGTCGGCGCGCGCGGCCGCTGCCTACTTGAAGGCCCTGTACAGGGAGTTCGGCGACTGGCGGCTGGCCTGGGCCGGCTACAACGCCGGCGAGGGCAAGATCGAGAAGGCCAGGAGGAAGGGGCAGCTCGACTTCTGGGCCATGACCCGCGGCAAGGTCCTGAAGCGCGAGACCAAGGGCTACGTCCCGAAGCTCATGGCCGCGGCCATCCTCTCCAAGCATCCCGAGGCCTTCGGCTTCCGCAAGGAGGAGATCGAGGCCGAGCGCTGGACCGAGTACGAGCGGGTGAACGTGCCGCACGCGGTGGAGCTCGAGGCCGTCGCCCGCGCCGCCGAGCTGTCCAGCAAGGAGCTCCACGACCTCAACCCGGAGCTGCGCCGCAGCTGCACGCCTCCTCGCGGCTACGCGGTCAAGCTCCCCCTCGGGAGCGCCGAGGTCTTCGAGAAGAACTGGCCGTCCATCGGCCCGACCGCCTCCCTCGGCTTCGCCCACCACACGCTGGTCAAGGGGGAGGGGGTCGCGGCCGTCGCCGCCGCCTACGGCGTTCCCTCCGCGACCATCCTCCAGATGAACGGCCTCAAGGCGGGAAAGCGGGTCAAGCCCGGCACGGAGCTCGTCATCCCGCTCACCGCCATGGCCCGACGCTCGGGCGCGCCGGCCAGCGAGGCCGTTGCCCGGGCCCGCATCGGCGAGCTGCAGAAGAAGGACCCCAAGCTGGTGGAGAAGGAGCCCGCGCCGGCACGCCCGGTCGCCCGCGCCTCGTCGCCCCGCCCGGCGTCGGCCGATGCGAACGGGCGGGCCACCGTCCAGGTGCAGGCAGGCGACTCGCTCTGGGGGATCGCCCAGCGTCTCGGCGTGGGGCTCCAGGACCTGTGCGACTGGAACGGGATCAAGAACCCGCGCCGTCACAAGCTGCAGATCGGCAAGGAGCTGGTGATCCAGCCGCAGCCGGCGCAGCCGACGGCCCGGGCGAGCGCTCCAGGCTGATTTATCGCGCCGCGGCTGGATCTTTCCCCGCCGGATCGTGTATCTGGGAGCGCCCATGGTGGGGCCTCGGGCGGAAGGTCATCTCGTCCGTGAATCAACGGAAGGGCCGCACCGTCCACACAGGCAGCACCCTCCTCCACGAAAGGAAGTCCCGATGAAGCGCATCGTCACCGCCCTGTTCGTCCTCGCCTTCGCCACCACCGCCTCGGCCGACGCCGCCGCCACCTACGCCGCCAAGTGCAAGATGTGCCACGGCGCCGCGGGAGAGGGCTCCAAGATGGCCGCGGACCCGATCAAGG
>Ga0209048_10002470_pt1 | contig 18326 bp, 20 predicted proteins | sample FrelakmetCRP12CR_FD_187146 | JGI IMG/M metagenome (GOLD analysis project Ga0209048, IMG submission 187146) | Freshwater lake sediment microbial communities from the University of Notre Dame, USA, for methane emissions studies - CRP12 CR (SPAdes)... | ecosystem: Environmental > Aquatic >... | reverse complement strand
AGCTTGGTGCCGATCATGTATTCCCCTCATTTAGCCTGGCCGGAACTCACGCCATGCGCGCCTACGCAACCGACAAGCCGATATTGATAGTCGCCAATTACAAAACAGTTTCCGGTTTGGCTACAATTTTAAGTCCGGGCTTGCATATTGCTTTTCTTTGTAAATGACGGCGATCTCTACCCCAACACCCGGGAAATCGCCTCTCGTCCACGCTTTGCGTAAGCTGCCGCATTAGCTTTTTGAAACTCGAGCAATTCGGAAAATTCCCTTCCGAGAATTCCCCTGCGGTCCGCGGCCTGAACAAGAGTCAAATCCGGAGTTTCATTCGCTTCGACGATTACGGGCCCTTGGTCGGTGGGAGCGATGTCCCATCCGATCATTCCGAAATGATGCAGCAATCTTGCGCCCTCAATCGCCACCATCTTCATTTTGGACCAGTCGGGAATGGGCAGGCCGATCAGATCGGCGCCGGTCTCAGGATGAAGCTTCACATCCTCCATCTCAAAGCCGCTGCCCTTGGTCACTTTGCGGATGCGTCCCGTTTCCATGTCCAGGCCGGCCAAGAGATTGCCCGTACGCCAGAAATTGTCGGCGTGATTTCCAGCGGCCGGCAGCTTCCACGCAGCGCGAAAAACCTTCGGACCGCTCGCGGTCGCCATTGTCACCACGCGAACGGTAGCGAGGCTCACGCCAATCTTCGAAACCAGAGTTCGATGTGGCTGCAAACGCTCCTGGAATACATAACCGAGGCTGTAATGCTTCTCGATTTGGTCAATAAACTTATCAATGTCGATGCGGCGATCGTCTGTCCCGACGAGCTGGCCTGTCCCGTGGTCACAACCGGACAGGGAGATCGAGCCTAGACTCTGAACGCTCTCCACCGGCTTACCAAACAAAGGATAGACCTCCGGCCTAAACAGAAACTCCTTCAGTTCTCTTCTCGAACATAAGAGATTCGGCGCCGATGTCCCGAATCCCGGCGCAAATATTGCCTTCATGGGAATGACCGGCAGACAATAGGCCGCCAAATAGCTTGCCGACGCAACTTTGTTCGTCAGCATTCCACACCAATCGCGGCGATAATTTATTTCGGCGATCAGCTCAAGATTGCGCCGCAGGCCGATGAATTCCATCGGATCAGCCTCTCCTAGGAATTCACGGTCGAAAAGCCTGTATTTTACAAAGTCGTCAAACGAGACCTTTCCCGGACCGAACGCGACGCGCACAAAATCCTGAGCAACTTTGAGCGGCGCGCCTCCGGTTTTGGCGATAATTCTTTGCAAAGCGTCGATCGAATTTATCTGCGGACGCTCATGAGACACGTCGAATACTGACGAGGTGCGATTGCTCTCATCGACGACGATGGGCTGTGCCTGCGATTGCATGTTGACCCCCATTTCAGCGAATAGCTCGGTAGATAGTTGCCGCCAGGCGCATGACTTTCTCAATTGCAGTCTCGCCTCGCTCATCCAACGCATAGCGTCATGCAAACATCGACGCTTGAATTTCCTGTCTATTCGATAATGTTCTCGTGCAGCCAAGCGCATTTCCGGACGACTGTATCCAGATTTTCCCGCAACGGCATGAATGCCCAACTGAAGTCCCCCGACTTGCACAGACGGGCGGCGACGTCATTTATCAAGGGCATGCTGGAAGATATCCGCAATGCGCTTTTTTCCGCGATGCTGACCGGTTGACCGACATGGCAAACTCGAGCGAGATGTTCGGTCTCCTTGAAACACGACGATCCGACTTGCGGCGCGCGTAAAGCTTCGTAGACCGATCGCGAGCGGCTTACATCGCCATCACCTATAATGATTGGGAAAATCGAGGGGATCCGTTGAGCGGCGTCTGTCAGGACTTTATCCAGCAGAGAGAGATTTGGGGTCGCGTCGACGAATTCACGAACAGCTTCAGCAAAGGCCAACGCTATTTTTTGTTTGATATGCGCCGGGATGGAGGCATAAGCCTCGATCTCCGCCAGCGCCGCTTCCCACCTTAGACCCATACCGACGTTAATAGCGCCGAACTCTTCACGATCGACTGCTCCTCTCAAGCAAGCCGGCCAATCGAATTTTGCCGAATAGGCGGATAGTCCAACTGGCGCGCGCAACCGCTGCAGTTGCTCAAGGCGGCTGGGAGGCACAAAAACTGCCCCACTAAATGGCGGTCCACCGGCAAATTTCGATCCGGTGACCATTACGATGAAGCCTTGTTCAAGGTCAGCCTTGATTTCATCGAACGAACATCGAAGCTGGCACGCGTCGATCACCACCAGCACACGGTTCCCGAATTGCTCGGATATCCGTTGAGCAACGGACCTGCTGGGAGCTTGTCGGCCTGTTTTTGACGCGTCGAGCACATGAAGCAGAACGTCGCGCCCCTGTCGAATGGCTTCCTCGACCACGGAAATCGACTCTTTATCGACGGACGTGACCTCACGAAGTTCGCCTGCTTCGTTCCTGATATCGATTTTAGTCGTGGAGAATGGTTCGCTTTCCCAACCCGATAGACGACTGCCCTTTTGCATGTCCAATCGAAATACCGATGAGCCGGCGAAGTGGTTACCAACCGCCGCTTGGACAACGCCATTTCCCGTTTCGTTGGGAGCTACGACGACATTCGCGATTGGTCGTTGCATCAGCGCCTTGGCCAACGTCAGCGTAATCAATTCGGTTTCTGTGCCTGAGGCGGCGAGGATGACTTCACTGCCCGGCATGCCCATCGCGGCGACAAGTCGATCGCGCAATCCGTCAAACCAGGCTTCGATTTTCAACGCCGAGTTCTGATCGCCGTAAAGCCTTGCAAGTATCCGTTGTGCTGCGGAATATCCTCGCGGCGAGATCGCCGATGCGGTCGACGCGGAGAGCCAAACTTCTTCGGGATTTGGCGAAGCTGGGACACCGTAACGATTACGGCGCGTTATCGGGTCCAGCCAGATCCGCTCGTCTCCGCCACTTGTCAGCCACAGACCGAGCTCAGATCGTTTTCGTAGCTCCAGGCTGTTTTTTTGAAGCGCGGGATTCTCCGACGCGCCCACTGCGTCGGCGTCAATTGTCAGACTCATTGAGGAGGTCATTGCGATGTTTCCGACGAGAGCGGCTGAGGGCTTTTCTAATATTGATACACACTGTTAATTAAGGCTTAATCTACGGTCAGTCTCGATTAACGGCGCAGACGACCTGCATATCGCGCTCCAAAGGGATTCAAGATGCTGATGCGTGTCGCGCGGCCTGGCGGCCGCGCTGACTTTTTTCGTCGCATAATTCCGGCCGAATTAGCCCGGCAGGTTATTCTGGATGGAGTTGAAGGTGTTCGACAGCTTTGTGCCGATGCTACGAACGCCAACGATGATGACGATCGAAATCAGCGCTGCAATCAGGCCATATTCGATGGCGGTCGCGCCGGATTCGTTCTTCAGAAAATGACGAAGGAGAGACTTCATTTGTGAACCCCTGATTTGGGCTGGCTGGAACTCACGCGACGCGCCGCCCACTTAACCGACGGGCGGATATTGGCGGCGACCAATTACAAAACGGTTTCCGTTGGGCTTCCGTTCTTAATTACCGATACATCGGATGTCCGGATGATTTGTTTTTTCTTACAGCGCGCGTATTCAATCGCGCTACGCGCGGCCAACAGGCCAGCAAAAAGAAAGCGCGGCCCGGAGGCCGCGCTGACTTCGCTTGCAGTTGCGTATCTTGATCCCGATCAGCCCGGAAGGTTGTTCTGGATGGCGTTGAACGTATTCGACAGCTTGGTGCCGATGCTGCGAACGCCGACGATAATGACAACCGAAATGAGCGCAGCGATCAAGCCATACTCGATAGCCGTGGCGCCGGACTCGTTCTTCACGAAGCGGGTCAGAAACTTGTTCATGTTCTTGCTCCTTTGTGTTGCTGTCCCAACAGCCATGCGTGTTTTGGCGTCCGGGAACACGAGCACCCTATGAAACACAGATTGCGCCACTCTTAATGCAAATGTGAGAAAGTGGACGCATCGGCCGAGATCCTCGCTTGCGCAGGATTTTGCTCATCGCTTGGGTAAAAAAGCTTAAAGGCGCAACGGAGGACTGGCCATCAAATCGGAAGAAAACAGGATTTGGCGGAAGAAACGGCAAGGCGCATCCGCCGGGCCGCCTTGTCTTTAACAAGTATTCACCATTCCATGCTGTTATCCGTCGTAACCGTCGTCTTGGCTGCCTATGCTTCGCAGGATCGACGCCGTAAAGACGCGCAAATAGAAGGACGGGCGCTCATATGTCCTTACGATCGTTGCAGAGAGGCGCGGCTGTGTTCGCCTCCTCCGTTCTCTTTATATATATATCGCTCGCGGCGGCGGCTGCGCAGGAGCCGGAGAAGGCTATCCAGGTCGATATGGACTATGCCCGCATCGTAAAGTTACCGGAAGGCGCGCAGACCCTGGTGATTGGCAACCCTATGGTTGCAGATGTGACCATGCTGAAAAACAACCAGCTTCTCGTTATTACCGGCAAGAGCTTCGGAACCACCAATTTGATCGTTCTGGACCGAAGCGGGGCTCAGGTGGGCGAGTCGATTATTCGCGTTGTTTCAGCCAATGATACTCTCACGGTGCAGCGCGGTCCTCACGAGGAATCCTACTCCTGCAACCCGAAATGCCTGCCGACGATCAATCTGAAGGATGATAAGGCCTTTCAGGCGGCGACCATCGAAAGCATGAAGATGCACGATGGTTCGGCGCAAGGCCCGAGGCGCTGATCTAGGCGCGGCGAACCCGCGCTCGACTTTCGAATCATTATACTTTCATTAATAATCGCGTCTCACCGCGCTCTCCGACCGCTCCGCGTCCGGCGACAATTCGTCAGTCGGGTCGAAACGCGCAACCGTTACAATTGTAAACATGCGATTAACCGGCCTTCAAGCCCTGCCGGTTAGGCTCTCAAGTTAGCTATGGTCTAGCTACGGCACGATAGCCTTCCGAAGGTCGAGAATGACGAGCCTATCGCGGAACTTCACGTTTCTCTCTCTACTCCGCATTGTTGCGCGGGCGGAGCGCAGACGCTTTTTGTCGAACCAGCAGGGCTCGACAATGATCGAATTCGCGATGATCTCGGTTCCGTTTTTGGGTCTGATCGGCGCTATCTTCGAAGCTGGAATGGTTTTCTTCAACAGCGCCCAGCTTCAAACAGTCACCGAATTGGCGAGCCGATCGATCCTTACTCACACTGCGACGGCCGGCATCACCTATCAGCAATTCATAGACAATAGCATATGCAGCTGGCAGGCGACGGGCGTGGTGAACAAGGGAACGCTCTCAAAAGCATTCGACTGCTCCAAGGTCATGGTCGACATCAGTTCTCCGTCCGGATGGAGCGTCGCGAACGTCGGTAAAGGCTTTTACATCAACCCTGCGCCTCGCAGCGCCGCTATCTCCTTGCCGCCGTCGGGACAAATCGCGGTTGTTCGCATCGCTTATCCCATGAGCCCTGCCGCCGCCATCCTGACAGGCGGGGCCTTTTCGGGCATGACGATCACCCGCAATACGCAGGGGCAGATCATGTACAACGGGCAGCTGACGGATATGCTGCTCGGAGTTGTTGCATTTAGAGTCGAACCGTGATGGCAACCCCCATGCAGCGACCGCGCCACCTAACCGAGACGACAACACGGATGTTCGCCAAAATCTCAACGCTCCGCCTGAAGACGGACGAGGACGGCATCGTCGCCGTGGAATTTGCACTGATCCTTCCGGTTTTGCTTATGCTTTACCTCGGGCTTGTCGAGTTCGCGCAAGGCTATCGCGTCAGCCAAAAACTCGATCTTCTTGCTCACACTCTGGCGGATCTTACTGCGCAGCAGCTGGACAATGGAAGCGTGCTCGGCCAAGCCGGAATGGACGAAACGACGATACAGGCGATCTTCTCTTCCGCTATCCCCCTGATGGCGCCGATCGACGTCAGCACGATACAAATGACGATCTCGGAAGTGGATGTCGAAGGCACGCCTTCGAATGCGCCCACGACATGGAACGCCTATGTCTACTGGACGGTGTCACAAAATTCTGGCGCGCCGCGCACGAAATGCAAAAACGCTAACACGCCCTTGCTGGTGCTGGATACGGCCCCGATCTCCTCGGACTCCATGCCGACCAGCTACACGCAACCTAAGACGGTTGCAGTAAATGGCGTCAACGGCACCGTCAATCCGACCGTTGGCGCCGTCATCGTTGCCGACGTCGCCTACAATTACAAACCCGGCTTCAGCTTCGTTCCCTTCAATTGGTCGCAAAAGCCGACCTTCGCGATCAAGAAGACGAGCTATGCCCCGGTGCGCAATAGCTACACGCCAAATCATATTCTTTACAAGATGACCTCCGGCACGAACTGTAACGCGCCAAGTCTCTAAAGGCGATCGTCAGATCGTTTGGTTATAGGCGCCGACCTCCGGATTCTCGCGAAGCACCGCATCGAGCGCGGCGAACATTTCGCGCATCCTCGCCTCGGACGCAGGACTTTCCACGACCACGACCAGTTCCGGCTTGTTGGACGAGGCGCGCACAAGACCCCATGTGCCGTCGCCCGCCGTGACGCGCACCCCGTTCACCGTCACAAGATCGCGGATGGGTCCGCCAATGAAATGCTCCCCCCTTGCATTCATTTCGTAAAAGCGCTGCGTCACGCGCTCGACGACGCTGTATTTTTTCTCGTCGTCGCAATGAGGCGACATTGTCGGCGAACCCCAGGTCTTTGGAAGTTCCGCGTAAAGGTCCGACATCGATTTTGTCGGATTCCGATCGAGCATCTCGAGAACATGGACGGCCGTCAAAAGACCGTCGTCATAACCGCGCCCTACCGGGGCGTTGAAGAAAAAATGCCCGGACTTCTCGAAGCCGGCAAGAGCGCTCAACTCATTCACGCGCCGCTTTATGTAGGAGTGCCCGGTCTTCCAATAATCGGCCTTTGCGCCTTGTGCGATCAGCACAGGATCGGCTGCAAACAGGCCGGTCGACTTCACGTCGACGACAAAAGTCGCGTTCGGATAGATTTTCGAGAGATCGCGCGCCAGCATCACGCCGATCTTGTCCGCGAAAATTTCGTCGCCTTTATTGTCGACGACGCCGCAGCGGTCTCCATCGCCGTCAAAGCCAAGACCGACGTCGGCGCCGACCTCCCGCACCTTTTCCGCGATCGCATGCAGCATTTTGAGATCTTCCGGATTAGGATTGTAACGCGGGAAAGTGTAATCCAGCTCCGCATCGAGCGGCGTGACGTCGCAGCCCAGTCGCTCGAGAAGCTTGGGCGCGAACGCGCCGGCCGTGCCGTTTCCGCAGGCCGCGACAACTTTCAAACGACGTGACAGCTTCACGTTTTTCGCCAGATCGTCGAGATATCTTTGCGAGAAATTCTCGATAAAGCGATACGATCCTCCGGAGGCCTCCCTGAAACTTCCGGACAGCACGATTTCCTTCAGCCGTCCCATTTCGTCGGGTCCAAATGTGACCGGCCGTTGCGCACCCATCTTCACGCCCGTCCAGCCATTGTCGTTGTGAGACGCAGTCACCATTGCGACAGCCGGAACATCGAGATCGAATTGCGCGAAATACGCCATGGGCGATAGCGCGAGACCGATATCATGTACGTGCACGCCCGCGCCCAAAAGCCCGGCGACCAACGCCAGCTTGATCGAACAGGAATAGGCTCGATAATCATGTCCCGTCACGAGACTTGGCTCTACGCCCATCTCGTGAAGCAGCGTGCCGAGGCCCAGGCCCAAAGCCTGAACGCCCATCAGGTTCAGCTCTTTTTCAAACAGCCAGCGGGCGTCATATTCGCGAAATCCGGTGGGCTTCACCAGCGGAGTCTGTTCGTAGGCGTATGTGTTGGGCGTTAGGCTGGCGACGGGTTTGGGGAACATTGTTTCTCCTCGGGGGCATAACCCTTTTGGATGGGAATAGAAGAAATTTCAAAAATAATCCAACACAGATGCAGGGCTTACTGAGGTTTGCCCCGAATCTTTGGATAAATCCCTGCCCCGATTGTATTAAATGCCTGCAATTTCTGTTGTCTCCTCCGGGTTCGACTCAAGCTGAGGAAGTCAATGAATGAAATTGTTCTTATTTGTGAACGCAGCGCTCGTCGGAGGCGGACTCACTGCTCACGCGCTGGAGGGGTTGCCCAAGCGTAAACCCGGTCTGTGGGAAATTTGCAGCGAGATGCAAGGCCGCCCGATTCCGACCGGACCGATTCAAACCTGCGTAGACGAGAAGACGGACGATCTCATGCAGCAGCAGGCCGACCAGTTGAAACATAGATGCAAGCCCGTGGACTGGAAGAAGGACGGGGACAAGATCATGATCGAATCCGACTGCAAGATCATGGAGAACACGAACACGAAGGCCACGGCGATCTTCACTGGCGATTTGAATTCGACCTATCGCGGCGACTTCCATATGACATATGACCCGCCGATCCATGGGCGAAGCGAGATGAACATCACGCTCTAAGCAAAATGGATTGGTCCGTGCAAGGAAGGATAAAATGCGGGCGACGTGGAGCTGCCTGCGATGAACGGCAAGATCATGCCGAACGTGCAGGAGCTCATGAAAATGCGCGAGCAGCTCAAATCGATGCAGAACAAATAGGCTTATTCAATCGCGCGCGGAAAGAAGCGTCGCCTATTGGCGAAGAAGCAGAGATCCGCGCGAAGACTCGATTTTCGACAGTTTCGACAAAAAGGTCATTCCCAGCAGGCTTGAACCCAGCGCGCCGCGTTCTCCGACGATCGCGTCCACATCGCGCACCACCAGGGCTCCGACACGAACCTGATTTAGTTTGACACGGGCCACGCGCGCCACGCCATTCGCCGTGCTCACTGAATATTTATAGTCGGAGGGAAAAGGAAAGATGCCTGCGGCCGCGGCGTCTTCATAGGAAAGGGCGACGGTGGTGGCTCCGGTGTCGACCAGCATCCGGCATCGGGCGCCGGCGATCTCCACATTGGTGAAATACTGTCCTTGCGCATCGGCTTCGATTCGATGCTCCGTTGCGCCTGACCCGCCTGACCACCTTGCAGCTTGTGCTTGCGCCTTCCCGGCAAAGGCGATCTCTGGTTGGCGCTCTGCTTTGATCGCCGGCGGTCTCGCGTGAAAGTGAGCAAAAACCTGCGCCGAAACCAGCGCGAAGATTGAAGCGAGCGCGGCGAATTTCACATGCGGGCCAAACATTGCAAGTCCTGCAATTGCTGGAGATGTCCATGCCAGATCGGTTTTTCGATCCGACGCGAACGGCGCGTTCAAAACGATAGCCGAAGCGATCCTGCGGCTTGCTTAAAACCTCGCCTAAAGAGCAACGAATCGCTTCGTCGCGTGTCTCCCTTCCGCAACAGTGTAAAAAAAACGTTAAGCTGTGCCCGTCCAAGCCATGAAAATACCCTGCGTTTTTATTGGCCGAGCGACACGGTCGCGAACTTTTTTCCGACGTCGCGCTAGGATTCGAACATGGCTAGCTGATTGAGGCGCGCCATATCTGTCCGCGGCAGGACTCGATTTCGTTCTTCTGATAGAAGTTACACAATGTCCGACGGCTCGTCTGCGCTTATCCTCTCGGCTTGGCGCGCGTCGTCGGCGCCGCGTTGGCGGGATCGTCGGGCCAAAGATGTCGCGGATAACGTCCTTTCATCTCCTTCTTCACGTCCGCCCATGAGCCAGACCAGAATCCCGGCAGATCGCGCGTCGTCTGGATTGGCCGATGAGCCGGCGAAAGCAATTCGAGCGTCAATGGCGCGCGACCCTTGGCCAGCATAGGATGTCGCGAAAGCCCGTAAAGCTCCTGCACGCGAACCGACAGCAAAGGACCGTTTTCCGCTGCGTAATCGAGCGCAATGCGAGAGCCTGCAGGCGTTTCGAAGAAGGCGGGCGCCTCGGCGTCGAGCCGTCGCGACAATTCGTAGGGCAAGAGAGCCGAAAGCGCCGCATCGAGATCCTCGCTCGTAATCGCCGCAAGGCTTGTGCGTCCGACGATGTAAGGCGCAAGCCAGGAGTCGGCGCTTTCGGAAAGCGACGCGTCGCTTACGTCGGGCCACGCCACGTCGTCCTCTGCACGGCGCAGGAATGCGATACGGTTGCGCCGCTGCAGTTGCGACTTGGTCCATGGCAGGCGCATCACGCCAAGCGCCGCAACGCCGCGTCCGAGAATTTCTGCGCTCTCGAGATCGGGCTCTACGGGAAGGTTTCGCTCGGTCAATCTCAGCGCGCCGAGCCGTCTGGCGCTCCGCCTGCGCAAGCTTGCGCTCGCCGCATCGAAACTCGTCTCGTCACGCGATTCAATCTGCCCGGCGAAAAGCAGTTCGATCTCATCGAGCGAGATTTGAGCCGCCGCGACTATCCGCGCTTGTGCAGCGCGCCCCATAATCTCGGCGACTGCGAGAAAATTCTCGCGTGAAAGCGACTCCTCCGCGGGAAGCGCGGCCGCTCGACCGTTCGCCATCAGGAAATCGCCGCCCGACCCGCGCGATTTCGCGACGCGATCCGGAAAGGCGAGCGCGATCAACGCGCCATCTGAAAGTTCGGCCGGCGCGCATTCGTCGGCCGCGGCGCGCGCGCTTCTCGCCCAGTTCGCCGAGAGGCGCCTCGCGTCCGTCGCGCGTCTTGAGCCATCAGCGCGAAAGCGCTCAAGCCGCATTGAAAGATCCACGCCCGCTCCGCCTAATCCTCGCTCCGACATGAGCATGGCGAGATCGGCGGCGCATTCTGCTTGGCGATGTCGCGCCGCGTCGAGAATCATGCGGGACAGGCGCGGCGGCAGCGGCAAAGCGCGCATGGCGCGCCCATGTGGCGTCAATCGGCCTTCGTCATCCAGCGCGTTGAGCGATTGCAGCAAGGCGATCGCCTCCTTCCACGCGGGCTGAGGCGGAGGATCGAGCCACTTCAGCGACCGTGGATCGGCGATCCCCCAGGACGCAAGATCAAGAGCCAATCCGGACAGATCGGCGCTCAATATTTCCGGCGTGGCGAAGGGCGGAAGAGACGCAGTCGCGGGTTCGTCCCACAAGCGATAGCAGACGCCAGACTCCGTTCGGCCCGCTCGACCGCGGCGTTGATCGACGCTTGCGCGCGACGCGCGCATGGTTTCGAGCCGCGTCATGCCGAGATCCGGCTCGAACACAGGCGCGCGCGTCAATCCGCTGTCGATCACCACGCGCACGCCTTCGATCGTGAGCGACGTCTCCGCAATCGAAGTGGCAAGCACTATCTTGCGCCGCCCGACGCGCGACGGCGACACGGCGAGATCCTGCTCCGCGCGATCCATCGCGCCGTAAAGGGGCGCAATATCGACATTTGGGCCAAGTTTGCGTTCGGCAAGCCGCGCGGCGACGCGCATGATCTCCGCTTGTCCGGGCAGGAATACGAGAATCGAGCCGCGCTCCTCGGCGAGCGCGCGCTCGATTGCGCGCGTGACGCTGTCCTCGATCCGCTCGGTTGAATCGCGGCCGAGATAGCGCGTTTCAACGGGAAAGGCGCGACCCGCGCTTTCGACGATCTGCGCATCGCCGATCAGCTGCGCCACGCGCGCAACATCGAGCGTCGCAGACATCGCAACGAGCCGCAGATCGTCGCGCAATCCGCCTTGCACGTCGAGCGCCAGAGCAAGGCCGAGATCGGCGTCGAGCGAACGCTCGTGAAATTCGTCGAACAGAACCGCCGCGACACCATCGAGCGAGGGATCGTCGAGCGTCATCCGCGCAAAGACCCCTTCGGTGACGACTTCTACTTGCGTGCGCGGCGAAACCCTCGTTTCGAGACGCATCCTCAGGCCGATGGTTTCTCCAACGCGCTCCGCGAGCGCATCGGCCATCCGGTTTGCGGCCGCCCGCGCGGCGAGGCGGCGCGGTTCGAGAAGAATGATCTTTCTGCCGTCAGCCCATTCGGCGTCGAGCAGCGCGAGAGGAATCCGCGTGGTCTTGCCCGCGCCCGGCGGCGCGGCGACCACAAGATTGCGCCCGCATGAGAGTGCGGCCCCAATGCGCGGCAACGCGGCGTCGATCGGCAGCGGGTCAGCGAATGCGCGCGACAAAGAAAGCTCGATCTCTCACTCGCGCACGCCGAGCTTATTTCTGCTTGGCGATGATCTTGTCTTTGATCTTGTCGTAGAGCCCTTTGGAGAGAATCTTCTTTTGATAGAGCTCATCCTTACCCTTATAGGGGCGGCCTTTGATGATCGCCTCGGAACGCGCTTCGCCAATGCCAGGCAAAGCGTCGAGCTGCTCCTTCGTCGCCGAGTTGATGTCGAGCAGATCGGCCTGCGCGGCTGGCTTCGCAGCGGGCGCTGGCTTGGCCGGGGCGGGTTTTGCCGGCGCAGCGGCGGGCGGCGCTCCAGGCTTTGCGGATGGAGCGGTTTGAGGCGCTTGCGAGAACGCGGAAGCCGAAATTGCAACTCCGCATATGATGGCGAGAATTCGGAAACCACTTTTCATGTAAATCCCTCCGCCTGCCGGCTGACTCGACTGCTTAGCCAATCGAGTCGCCCGAACGCTTCGGGCGCCCGGTATTTGTGGAACAATGCGCCCCATCGCGTCAACGCGCCTTCGCTGGAGCTGCAGTCGTGGCGCCTGTCGATGGCTTAGCGGCGGGAGTGGCGGGAGCGGAAGCCGGCTTCGCCGCCGGAGCAGCAGTCGTCGAGGGTTTTGACGCTGCGCCCGGACTCTTGGCTGAAACGGCCGAGGAGTAAACGGCGGCGAATCTCATCATTTTAAATCTCCGTGCGCAGCTGGTGCGATGCCGCGCAGCGTCAGGAAGATGAGCTTACCGTCAGCGTTCGACTATTCAAACTTCATTTGAAAGGCGACCATGGTGCGGTCGAACGCAGCCTTTGGAAGATAGCAGAATGGATTGGTCGCAATCGGCGCCTCCTGGCAATGATTGTGCGACGTGTCCCAATCGAAACCAGCCCGATCCATGCACTTCACGATGTAATTATGGATGGAGTGGCTCTTTTTATGCCGCTCCAGCGGAAATGCCGATTCTCCGTCCAATTCGCAATCGGTGACGCTGGTTTTCTGCCCGGAAAGAAATCTCGAACTCTGGCTGCTCGTCATGAACAAGAGTTCGGTCGCCAGGATGAAAGTCAGGCCGATCGCCAGCGCCGCCTTCCCTTGCACTTTGGTCTTGAAGAAATTCAGGTCCATAAAGGACAAAAGGCCGAGCGCCACCAGGCCGCCGCCTATCAGCAGCGTGAGCGGCACGGCGAAGGTTGCAAGATCTTCGTTCACCGGCATATCCCCAGTTGATCCGCGTTAATATGACGCAGCGAAAACGGCGATCAAGCTTGGAGTTTACTCAAACTGGAGTTGGAAGCTTGTGACGGCTCGGTCAAAGGCCTGGGTCGGCAAATAGCAGAAAGGGTTAGTGGGAACAGCGGCTTCTCTGCAGTGCCTGTGCTCGGTCGTCCATTCGTAACCGAAATCGTTCATGCAGGCGACGATGTGGCCGCGCGTTTTCGGATTTGCGCTCGCGGTGCGCTCCTCAGGATGCGCGGCTTCGCCCTCGAGTTCACAAGCGGACGTTTGAACCTGTTGCGCCTTGAAGAAAGCGACGCTGCTTCCGGCGAGCACAATTTCGAGCACGCCGAGGATAGCGAAACCGGCGACGAGCGACGCGACGGCCTGCAAGGGGCTTTTGCAATATTTGATATTTATGAAATACAGCCCGCCCGCGGCAATCAGGGCGCAACTGATGATGAGCGCCGCCGGCGTGATGAAAATAGAAAGATCCTGGTTCATTTCGACGATCCTGTTTTGCGCCCACGCGCAATAAACCCGCCCGGCGACCGTGCGTCGCCCGCGCAACAGGAGTCATCAGCCTTTTCGGCGGTTTAGGGGGCACCCCATCCCCTCGCCGCGACGGCTTGCCGCCTCGACGTTGTCCTCCTGCGCTATCAGACGCCCCTCCGTCGGTCAATATTTCCGGCGTCGGACCCATTTCTGCCGCGCAGAGTCCGCAGCTTGTTGTCTGGCCAGGCTCTTTATAATAATTATAAATATCCGAGGGCGAGCCGAGAAAAGATGAGAAAAAACAACCGATCCACCCTGATGAGGGCTGCGCCTTTCCTGCTCGCCTCACTTCCCCACCCGTCCTATGCGGGTTGCTTTTTCGCCTGCCGCCCGACAGACGAAAGCGCGCGCGCCGTGCTGGAAAATCTTCTCGTGAAGCGATTCAACGCGCCCTATTCCGTGGTCTCGTTCGAAACCACGCGCACGGCTGACTTCGACCTCATCGCTGGCGAAATGCGCGGTTACGAGATTTTCTTCAAGGCGACCGTGGAATTCCCACAAGGCGCCAATCTCGATTGCGCGCCCGGCGCCGGGTCGCGGCCCGACGACTGTTCCGACGACTCTTATTTTTCGTTGATCCGGGAAACCCGCCCAAAGCCCGGGCGCCAATTCATCGAGCCAGGCGGGAGGCGGAACTTTGACGAGGATTTCCGCTTCGCGGAATTGAAGGGCCGCTGGCGGGGGCCCGACGGCAACTTCTATTAAGCCGGGCCTCATTGCCGCCGTTAAGGCTGCGTTAATCAAGAAAGGCGTCCTTAACCCTTTAAGAAGTTCGCTTAAATGCAACAGCCATTGCGAACCTCCGATAAAGGTTGATGGAACCTTCCTTTAACCCTGCTTGACTAGGACTGACCCCAGTCGAATGTCGTTACAGGAGTCCAACATGCTGCTCTCCAAGAGCGTCCACGCCGTGAAATTCGCCGCTTTTTTCGCCGCCGCTCTCGCGATGGCGGGCTGCGCGAAGAACACGGCGGACGAAGCGGCTGACGCCGCCAACAGCTATCGCGCAGGTCGCGCCGGCCAGGCGGCTCCGGGCAGCCAGCAGGATTTCGTGGTGAACGTCGGCGATCGGGTGTTCTTCGACACGGATTCGACCGAGCTCAGCCCGACGGCGCAGGCGACGCTCGACAAGCAGGCGGCGTGGCTTCAGAAATATCCGCGCTACTCCTTCACGATCGAAGGCCACGCCGACGAGCGCGGCACGCGCGAGTATAATTTCGCTCTCGGTTCGCAACGCGCCGAAGCCACCAAGAATTATCTGATTTCCCGCGGCATATCCGCCTCTCGCATGAGGACCATCAGCTACGGCAAAGAGCGCCCTGTGGCGGTGTGCGACGACATCTCCTGCTGGTCCCAGAACCGGCGTGCGGTCACGGTGCTTTCGGGCGGCGGCAACTCATAGGGGCCGGCCCTCGGCCCCTTGCATAAGAAAGCCTGATGCGTCAGTAAGAGCCGCGCGCAGGCGCCCGCAGGAGTGTAGCTCAATCGGCTAGAGCACCGGTCTCCAAAACCGGGGGTTGGGGGTTCGAGTCCCTCCACTCCTGCCAGTAAAATCAATAAGATACTATCGAAGAAGTCGGGCTGACAGTTAGGTCCTGGTTTTCGGTAAGCGCACGGCAAGCAGAAATCGTAAATTCAACGAGAAACCTCATCTCGCGCACACGGCGGCGCAGCGAACTCTTGTATCGTTCACCGCAACCGCAGGATGCGGATCGCGGAAATCATGCGAATAGCGCGCGCGGGGCGCAAATCACCCTCCACAATGAGCTGAAACGGACCTCTGCTCGCGTCCAACGACGATCCGTCCATCCGATTGGCAACGATCACCCGATCTTTGCGTGTCGCAGCATCAGTTCCGGCAAGATCGAGCGCGACCTTGTAGCCGTCGCGCGCCTCGATGAGGACGACATTGGTGAGCTCTATGCCGCGTATCGCCTTGCCAGCCGGAGCGCCGACTTTCGCCAGCACATCGCCGAGCAATGCGCCCTCGAAAACATGCTGCGTCCCATGCTCATTCGTGGTGATTTTGACTCGCGGAAGCGCGTCGAGTTCGGACAAGGTCAGAGTGGATTGTTGACCATCGAGTCCCGCCAGCGCCACGCTCACAGAATTGTCCGCGGGGGCCGCGACGCTGCTTGAGAGGAACATAACGACGATAAGCGCAATGGCCGGTCTCATTCAGGGGTCCAATCGTCAACACCTAGGCCGGGGCGCTGTTCGCCTTTAGGCCCAGTGGTCATGTTCAGCCGACTTTCTCCAGGAGCATTACCGCCCCATTCCCGGCGCCCGATATTCCCGCCAATCCGGTCGCACGTTGGGGCGCTTTTCGCATTTAGGTCCCACTGGTAATTGTTGCCTCTACGGGAATGTCTAATATCTTTTCTGGAGCTTCCATCACTTCGATGAAATCGTCCGGGTTTCCCAAAAAAGTAATACGCGCGCCTGTTTTGTGGGCGATTAGCGAAACGGCATTTGCAAGGTTGATATACACATCAGTTTTGCCATCGCTTGCGGTGCACTTGATCCAACCGGACGCCATCGAACCCTCCACGAATTACGCCCTGGGGTTTATGGTCATTTTCTGAGAAGCTGCAGATTGGTGATCGCTCTCGCCGCAGCTTCGCCCGCTAGGCGGGCCTCAAATTGGGTTGCGTAAGAAAACGACGCAAAGCATGTATAAGAGCCGTCTGCCCTGGCCGCTGTCCATCGGAATCGAGACGCATCAATTTTGCAGGAGCAAATTGTAACCTTGACCAAGCAGTGCGGGCATGTAGCCATCTTTTCTATATGGCGTACGCAACGATAAATGCCATCCCTTTACGGGCAAGCTCGGAAATGAGCATCGTCTCAAACGAAAACGGGCTTAGGACTTGGCATTGCCAGCCTCACTGCCATCTGGACGCTTGATCAGCTTGAATGTGGGGAAGCGCAAACTGCTCCATGATTCGATTTCACGACCGCATAGCTTAGTGTTGAAGGTATCGCGGTCTCGGAGGGTGAGCTTATGCTCTTCCCGCCCCTAGACGGCCCCGCATTGGCATTTGACTATCGTCGTTCCCATGCCACCAATATGGCATGACTGCCGGACGGTTTCCATGACCGCCAACCCGGCCAGATTTCAAACTGGCGCGGGGCTCCATTTTGAGCGCCGGAGAAGAAAAACGCACAGGCGGTCCGCGCTGACTCGGCTACGCCGCCTTTCCCGGCTCGTCCTCGTCCTCGCCGCGGTTCGCTCCGGCCTCAGTTCTTATTCCGAGGAGATGCGCCGATCTCGTCGGCGAGGGCGCAAAATAAAAACCCGGTCATTGCTGACCGGGCTACGCAAATACCCTGAACGCTCGCCGGTGAGAGCACCAGCACATTAAATGGAAGATGGGCACGCAGCGGACGAATACAAGCGTGACCGCAAAACGCAAAACGCCCGGTCTGTTCATCCGAGGTCAGGGCGTTGTGGTCCAGACGAAGGCTAGGCCAGTCCGTCCCACGCGCCTCCGCCCATACGCCTCGTGTGCTCCCGCCAATCCGGCCGGACGTCATTGGGCCGACAGCCGCAGGCCGAGCATTTGAGGCGTCGCCGAGCGAGGACAAAAGGGTCATATAAATAAAAAGACCGCCTCAGAGGTTTCAGTTGGAGATTGATAGTGGAAAATCGGCGGAGTTCGACCTTTTATCAATTGGAGGCCATTAAGGCGCAAAGGCGTGCGGCGCTAACCCTGCTAGAAAGCGAGAAGGCGGGGGAGCGCGCCGCCCTAGCTGCTGAACGGGCTGCTAAGGCCGCAGAGGACACCGCGAAGGCTGCGAAAGATACAGCGCTCTATATGTTGTTTTCTGTTATTTTGCTCGCTCTGTCCTCCATAATCACATTAATCATCGCTTTCGTTAAAAAGTGATTTTTTCAAGCTAAGACACTGCTAGAGCTGGCTCGGGAAATCTGGACAGCGGGGCTAAGTGGATTGTCTGCCTGAACGCGGCATAGTGCCGTGAACAGGAGAGATCATGACGAGACGACCGCGCCGGAATCACAGCCAGGCTTTCAAGGCGAAAGTGGCGCTTGCCGCGATCAAGGGTGAGAAGACGCTGGCCGAGCTTGCCGAGCAGTTTGACGCAGCTTCTGGAAGGGGCGCGAAAGTCGAACAGAGCCCAAATGGAAGACTGCTTTTTAGCGTTCGCGTTCAGGCCCGCGAGGGTAGGATGGAATTTCCGATAGCGGTGCAGGATGAAGGAACTGCGGCCCGGAATGAAGCGGCCGTCCTTCGATCCGCGCTTCGCTTGGCCGAGGAGTTGGCCGAATCCATCCGGCGACGTATCGGATCGTGAGCTTTTTCGCGCGTAGCGTCGGCGACGATGATCCGACAATGATTGAGCCCGCGGGGATGGCGTAGAAAGAACCCCCGTCCCTACATCCGCGCTCGGGCCGCTCCATTGCTGACCGGGCCACGCAATACGGATACGACTGGTTAGTCGGCATTAAACCCTGACTTAGCCCCATATCTGGCGATTCGCCGCCACAGGCAGGCC
>Ga0209048_10002469_pt1 | contig 18328 bp, 17 predicted proteins | sample FrelakmetCRP12CR_FD_187146 | JGI IMG/M metagenome (GOLD analysis project Ga0209048, IMG submission 187146) | Freshwater lake sediment microbial communities from the University of Notre Dame, USA, for methane emissions studies - CRP12 CR (SPAdes)... | ecosystem: Environmental > Aquatic >... | reverse complement strand
GTCTTCTTGGCGGGTGCCCGTTTCTTGGTGGTCTTCTTGGCGGGTGCCCGTTTCTTGGTGGTCTTCTTGGCGGGTGCCGTGCGTTTCGTCGTGGTCCTGCGCTTGACTGTCTTCTGGGCGCTGCGCTTCTTCGCCATCGTGCGCGGCGCAGGATTGCGGGCCGCGGTGCGCTTCTTGGCTGTCGAGCGCTTCGCGGTGCGCTTCGCCGGCATGATGCCCCCTCGCTTCTGCGCCACTCGGCGCTGAGCCAACCGAAATCCTGCCATACCGGAGCCCGGAATTCGTGGTATGTCGGAGATTACGCTGCCGGTCGTGACCCCACTCGGGAACCCTCCCGACACCTCAGCTGCGAACGGGTCGACGGGCGTCACCCACCGTTGGCGGGTCGCGCTCGCCACGGGGAACCCTCCTCCGGGCGAACTCGACGTGGTCACGCGATGGATCGTCCTCGTGCGCGCCGCGGTCCTGCCGATGACGCTCACCGCGGGCCTCGTCGCCGGGCTCCTCGCGTGGTGGAACGCAGCGGGCGACGCGGATGTGTGGCTCTGGGCAATCGCGACGGCCGGCATCCTGCTCGCGCACATGGCGAACAACCTCATGAACGATCTCTGGGACCTCCAGGTGGGTACCGATGACGAGCAATACCCGCGGGCCCTGTACGCCCCGCACCCAGTGCTCTCGGGGATGACCACGCGCACGGGTCTCGCGGTGCGTGCGCTCGTGGTCAACCTGCTCGATGTCGGGATCCTCATCGTGCTGACGATCGAGCGGGGATGGCCCATGGTCGCCTTCGCGCTCGGCGGCTTCCTGCTGTCGGTTGCGTACACGGCGCCGCCGCTGCGGCTCAAGAAGCACGGACTCGGCGAGCCCACGGTGTTTGTCGTGTGGGGCCCGCTGATGGTCGGAGGCACGTACTACGCCACGGTTGGGTCGATCCCCTGGGAGATCGTGCTCGCGTCGATCCCGTACGCGCTGCTCTGTACTGCCGTGCTGATGGGCAAGCACATCGACAAGATTCCGTGGGACGAGCCCGACGGCACGCGCACCTTGCCGGTCATCATGGGGGAGCGGCGCGCCCGGCGTCTCACGCAGCTCATGATGGCGGCGTTCTATCCGCTGGTGGCCGTGCTCATAGCAGTCGGTACGTTCCCGATCCTCTCGCTCGTCTGCGTCGTCGGCGTGGCTCGCCTCGTGAAGGTGTGGAAGCCGTTCTCGGAGCCGAAGCCGGATGGGCCGCCTGCAGGGTTCCCGATCTGGCCGCTCTGGTTCGCGGCCATCGCCTTCGTGCACACCCGCGTCGCCGGCGCTCTGCTCGTCGTCGGGATGCTCGCGGGCGTCCTCATCGGCTTCTGACCGGGCTGATCGCCTCCGCGGTCGCCATTCGGCCTCTGTTGGGGCCCTGGCTCCGTGGAAACCCCGGCATTCCGGGCCGTTCTGGCATCTTCGAGGTGGCCAAGTACTCTCGGAGACGTGCGTCGGGGGATCCTCATCGTCTCGGCGTCGATGGGCGCAGGTCACGACGGGGCCGCACGCGAGCTGCAGCGCCGCCTCGAGGCCCAGGGCCACGACGTCCGCGTCGTCGACTACCTGGAGATGATCCCGTTGCGCCTCGGCGGCTTCGTCCGCTGGACGTATCTCTTCCAGCTGCAGCGCCTCGCCTGGACCTATGAGCTGACGTACCACGCGATCGACCGAGGGGGCGCGATCCTCTGGGGTCCCGTGGTCCGCGCGATGAGCATGCTCACCCGCCGGGCGCTGCGACGCGAGCTGCGTCGCACGCGGCCGGACGCGGTGGTCTCCACCTATCCGCTCGCGTCACTCGTGCTCGGACGCATGCGCAAGAAGGGCTGGCTGCGCGTCCCGGTCGCGACCTTCCTCACCGACTTCGCGGTCCACCCGTTGTGGGTGCACCCGGGGGTCGACCTCCACATGGCGGTGAGCCCCATGTCGGCCGAGACCGCGGCCAAGCGGGGCGGCCACACGAACGTCGCGTCGGGTCCCCTCGTGAGCGACAACTTCCGTTTCGACAAACCCGACCGGGACGACATGCGGCGCCGCATGGGCATCGAGCCCCACCAGCGTGCCGTGCTCGTGGTTGCCGGTTCCTGGGGCGTGGGCGATGTCGGCTCAACCGTCGATGCGGTCACGAGATGTGGCGACGAGTACCACCCAATCGTCGTCTGCGGGAAGGACGAGAAGCTCCGGGCAACCCTCCTCGAGCGCGGTTTCAACGGCACAGTGCTGGGGTGGACCGACGACATGCCCGGTCTCATGTCGGCAGCCGACGCGCTCGTGGAGAACGCCGGCGGGCTCTCGGCGATGGAATCGTTCGCGGCGGGACTGCCGGTGATCTCGTTCCAGCCGATCGCCGGGCACGGCAAGGACAACGCGAAGTACATGGCCGGTTCGGGCGTGAGCCGTTACGCGCACGACGACGACGAGCTCGCTGTCGCACTCAAGAGCGCCACGACGCCCGGCGCCGAACGCGATTCGATGATCGAAGCCGGCAAGGGCCTGTTCTCGGGTGACCCGGCCGACGACGTCATCGGTCTCGCCGCAAAGACCCGTGCCGATGCACTGCTCACCCCGTTCCAGACCCCCAAGGGTCGACGGCGCGTCGGCGTCGCAGCAGCGTCGTTGGTCGGTTTGTACTTCGCCCTCACTATTGGCGCTCACGGTGTTGCCGCACTCGGCGTGGGGGTCGCCAAGGCGCCCAAGAACGCGACGAACACCGTGTACCTCGGGGTGCGGGTCGACGGGCGCGAGCTCAAGCGGAGCGGTGTGGTCGGCGCCATCTCGGACATGGGTGCGACTCTCGTCGTTGACGGTCGCACCGCGTCGCACGCGGCCGGCCGGCTCGAGGATCTCGCGGCGGGCGGTGTGCACGTCGCGAACGGGGGTTGGGGCAAGAGCCGCACGTTGCGCTGGAACCGGGCGCATGATGACTGCGACAAGGCGTGGAAGGTGATCTCCCACTCCACGGAGGCTCCGGTGACGGACTTCGTGCCCGGTCGCGCCCTCGACGCGTTCGATCAGTTCTACTGCCGTACCGGCCCGGGCAAGCAGCGCCTGGTCCGGCCGAACGCCATGTTCCGGCCCGAAGACGTGCCGGACCCGTCGAGGCGTCGCATCTATCTGCTCGACGGTCGAGGTCGTGACCCGTTGGCGGTCGGGCTCGCGCTCGAGGACTTCGCGGCTCGCGTCGAAGCCGGCGGTCTGCGCGTCCGCCCGCTCGAGGATCTGCGCTGAGCGCCGCCGCCGTCGCCGGGGCCGCGCTGGTGGGGTTGACCGGGGCCGCCGCTGCGGTCCATGCCGCGCCCGCGCTGGCCGGCGTCTCTCCGTTCGGTATCCGCTTCACTCCGTCCCTCGTCGGCCGGGGCAGATCGGAGCACGTCGCCCTCACCTTCGACGACGGTCCGGATCCGGCAAGCACCCCGGCATTCCTCGGAGCGCTCGACGGTCTCGGATGGAAAGCGACGTTCTTCATGCTCGGCACTCGGGTGCGTGACGAGCGTGCGCTGGTGGCCGAGGTCGCAGCCGCCGGCCACGAGATCGCCGTGCACGGTGACGAGCATCGGAACATGCTTCGCCGGTTGCCTGGAGGTGCGGCCGACGACATCCGCCGAAGTCGTGACGCCATCACCGACTGCACTGGGGTCGCGCCCGTGTGGTTCCGTCCGCCGTTCGGGATCCTGTCGTACGGCGCGCTCCGTGGGGCTCGGCGGGCCGGGCTCTCGACGGTGCTGTGGACATCATGGGGACGTGACTGGCGCAAGGAAGCGACGCCCGCCTCGATCACCGAGGACGTGTTGCGGCGCTACGTGAACGGCGGCACCGTGCTCCTGCACGACACCGACAGCGAGTCGTACACGGGATCCTGGCGCAACACGCTCGGCGCGCTGCCGCTCCTCGCCGAGGCGTTCGCGTCCCGTGGGCTGGAGGTCGGGACCGTCAGCGATCACGGCATCCGTCGCGGCGTCGTGACGCTGCGCACGGGCTGAGCGGGATCGGCAGGTGTCCGACACCTCGATCGCGGTCGTTTTCGCCATCGCGGCCGGGTTCACCTACGCGCTCGCGTCGGTGCTCCAGCAGCACGCGGCATCCGAGGCGGCGCCCGAGCTCTCGCTCCGGCCCGGGTTGATCGTCGCGCTCGTCAAGCGACCGATGTGGCTCCTCGGCACGGTGGTCGACGGCGGCGCGTACGCCTTTGAGGCGGCCGCGCTGGCACTCGGGTCGATCATCGTCGTGCAGCCGTTGCTCGTCACGGGGCTGCTCTGGGCACTCCCGCTCGCGACGGTCGGCAACGCGGGGCGGGTCACGCGACGCGAATGGATCCCGGCGCTCGCCCTCGTGGGAGGGCTTGCAGTGTTCGTCACGGTTGGCGATCCCGGCGGGGGGCGATCGCAGGCATCTGTGCTCGCGTGGGCGCTCACCGCGGTGGGCCTCTCGGTGCCGATCACGCTCGCGGTGGTGGCGGCCCGAGGCGCCGCGCCTGGAAGGCGGGCGTCGCTCCTCGCGTTCGGGGCGGGCTGTGCATACGGGATGACGGCGGCGCTCACCAAGTCCACGCTTGACCTGCTCGGGCGCGATGGTTGGGGAACGTTCGCGCACTGGCAGCCCTACGCGCTCGTCGCGGTTGGTGTCGTGGGCTTCCTGTTGAACCAGAGTGCGTTCCAGGCGGGCCACCTCGCCGCATCGCTGCCCGCGATGGCCATCACCGATCCCATCGTTGGCTCGGTGATCGGCTTGACGCTCTTCGGCGAGACGCTCGGGGCGACCGGTGCAGCATCGATCGCCGCGACCCTCATCGCTGTCGTCGTGATGGTCGTGGGAACGATCAGCCTTTCGAGTTCACCCCTCGTCACGCACGAGCTCGACGAGCTCGAGCACCTCCCCGCGCTCGAGTAGTTGGGCGACACGATCGCAGGTCTGGCCACTTCAGGTCTGCCGGGCTTCAGGTCTGCAGGTCGAGCACGGCGTCCGCGAGGCGACCGAGCTCCACGTCCCAGCCACCGTCGTCGCTCGTCGGTTCCGCGAGGGGGACGATGACGAGCTTCGAGAAGTCGACCTCGGCGTAGGCGGCCAGCCGAGCGCGCAGTGCGTCAGGGCCAACGGCCACCAGTTCGGTGGGGTCGGCTTCGGGGCGGAGCGCGCCGAGGCGGGTGCGGAGCTCGTCGGGGATCTCGGCCCGTGCGTAGAGCACCATCGCGCCGTAGTGCTCGGGGTCGACGGTGCGATCGGCGCTGGCCGCGGCCTCCTCGACGATCGGGCGCTTCTGCGCGCACTCGGTCGGCGTCAGGAAGCTCGCGAGCCAACCATCGCCGAGGCGTCCGCAGCGGCGCAGCTCGGACTTGGCCCGTCCACCGAGCCACACGTCCATGCGCGGCTGGGTCGGCTTCGGCTGGACCGAGAGTGCCCGGTACGAGAAGTGTGCACCGTCATGATCCACCCGGTCCTCGGCCCAGAGGCGGCGGATCAGCGGGAGGGCTTCGTCGAAGATCGCGGCTCGGTCCTCGCGGGTGACTGCGAACGCCTGGTGCTCGGCAGCGACCGGGTTGCCGAGGCCGAACGCGGGGAGCGCACGGCCTCCCGAGAGGCGATCGAGGCTGGCCCAGGCCTTCGCGAGCAGTGCGGGGTTGCGGCCGGGAAGTACCTGCACGCTCGTTCCGAGCTTGATGCGCCGAGTGCGGCCCGCGGCGTACGCGAGACCGACGAGCGGATCGGGGGCATCGCCCATGACGCGCTCCGACAGCCAGAGTGAGTCGAAGCCGTTTCCTTCGAGTGCGTCGACGAGTTCCCCGAATCGCCCGTCGTCCCGCAGCCCGCCGACGCCGAGCCCCAGTCCGATTCGAACCTTCAACGGTTGGGGCATCAGCGCGCGGTCTTCATGCGCCGCGGAACGATTCGTACTTGCGGAGCTCGCGCCGGGCGATCTGCATGAGGTGCACGTCGTCGGGCCCGTCCACGAGGCGGACGGTGCGCACGTACGTCCACATTTGCGCGAGCGGCCAGTCGTCTGAGACCCCGGCGCCGCCGAAGAGCTGGATCGCTCGGTCGATGACCGAGGTCGCAACCTGCGCCGCGACGACCTTGATGGCCGCGATCTCGAAGCGGGCCCCCTTGGCGCCGACCGTGTCCATGAGCCAGGCGGCCTTCATCGTGAGCAGGCGCGCCTGCTCGATCTCGATGCGGCTTGCGGCCACGTTGTGCTGGACGACGCCCTGATCGGCGAGGGGCTTTCCGAACGCAACGCGCTGTTGGGCTCGCGCGCACATGAGCTCGAGTGCCCGCTCGGCTGCGCCGATCGCCCGCATGCAGTGGTGGATCCGGCCCGGTCCGAGACGGGCCTGCGCGAGCGCGAACCCACCGCCCTCCTCGCCGAGCAGGTACTCGGCCGGGACCCGGACGTTCTCGAACAGCGTCTCGCAATGACCGCCGCCGGCATCGTGTCCGAACACCGGGAGCGTCCGCACGACTCGGAAGCCGGGCGTGTCGAACGGCACGATGATCATCGAGTGCCGACGATGCGGGTCTGCGTCGGGGTCGGAGACGCCCATGAGGATCGCGAAGCTGCACCGTGGGGAGGCCGCTCCGCTCGTCCACCACTTGTGGGCGTTGATCACGTAGTCGTCGCCGTTGCGCTCGATACGGCTCGAGATGTTGGTGGCGTCGCTGCTCGCGACCCAGGGCTCGGTCATCGCGAAGCACGAGCGCGTCTCGCCTGCCAGGAGGGGCTGCAGGAACTGCTCCCGCTGCAGCGGCGTGGCGAACTGATGGAGCAGCTCCATGTTCCCGGTGTCGGGCGCCGAGCAGTTGGTGGCTTCGGCCGCGAGGTAGTTCCGGCCCATCAGCTCGCACAGCGGCGCATAGTCGACGTTGGTCAGACCGCCGCCGTGTTCGGTGTCGGGGAGGAAGAGGTTCCAGAGGCCCCGGGCGCGGGCCTGCCCCTTGAGCTCCTCCATGACGGGCGGGTGGAAGTGGGGGTCGCCGGACTTCGCGACTTCCTCGAAGTAGCGGGGCGTTGCGCGATCCACGACCGTGTCGATGAAGTCGCGGAGTTGCTCGCGCAGGTCTTCGGCGCGAGCGCTCAAGGCGAAGTCCATGGAGATCCTCCGGCGGGGTCGATTCGCTGCGACCCTAGTGGTCGGTTGCCTGACGGCTCCCTGGCGCACTAGCGGCCCGTGCACGACGTGCTGTCCCGACTCGCCAGCCTACCGACCAGTCGGTAGGCTGAAGGCGTGGCCCTGCTCGAAGCCCCGCCCGCCTCCGCCTCCGGTGTGCCGGTCGATCCCGGCTTCGCCGAGATGCGCAAGGTGAAGCTCGGGACCGTTCGAGCAGCCCTCTCGCCCGAGGTGTACGAGCGGTCGAACACGAAGGCGCTCGCGTGGCTCGCGTTCGATGTGGCCGTCTACGCGGTCCTCCTGGCCGCCGTCTATCTCGCCCCGACCTTCTGGTTGCAGCTGCTCTTCGGCGTCCTGCTCGGATTCGCGGTCGCGATGCTGTTCGTCTGGGCACACGACGCGGCCCACGGCGCGCTCTTCGGCTTCACCAAGACAGCCGAAGTGCTCGGAACCATCGCGATGCTGCCGTCGATCAACATGTACCGCCTCTGGATCTACGGTCACAACAAGGCCCACCACGGCTTCACGTCGTTCACGCCGATCGACTGGATCTGGGCCCCGCTCAGCCCCGAGAAGTACCGCGCTGCGTCGCCCACGCGGCGGTTCGTCTACCGGGTCGAGCGCAGCCTTCCCGGCTGTGGGGTGCACTATGTACTGCGGGTCTGGTGGCCCGGGATGGTCACGTTCAACCCACCCGCCGACGTTCGTCAGCGCAACCACTTCACCCGAGCGCGCCTGATCACCCTCGCCTTCGTCGTCGTGGCTTCGACGCTCGCCTTCCTCTTTGCTGGTGGCATCGGCGGGGTCATCGCGGCGGTCGTGGTTCCGTGGGTGGTCTTCACCTATTTCCTCGCCTTCGCCGTGTACCTGCACCACACCCACCCGAAGCTGCCGTTCTTCGACGAGCGCGACGAGTGGTGCGCGTCGATCGGCCAGGTGGCCTGCAGCACCATCGTGCGCACCCCGAAGGTGTTCGAGACGCTGACCCACGGGATCCTGGTGCACACACCGCACCACGTGGACACGAAGATCCCCTTCTACCGGCTCCAGCGCGCCGCGGCCGATCTCCAGCCCGTCGTCGGCGACCACATCCTCGAGTACCGCTTCACGTGGTCGGAGGTTCGGCGGATCTTCAAGACCTGCCAGCTCTACGACTACCGGACCAACACCTGGCACCGCTTCCGTGACGAGCCGGCACAGTCGCTCGCCCGCGTCGACGCCGGCTGACGTCGCTCACGAGGGTCGCGGATCCACCCTGCGAGCGAGCAACGCCTCGACCGGGGATGAGGACGCCGATCTCCGTACCCACGGCCACGCGCGCTGAGAGCATCGGCGGTGCCGGCTGCTTGACCATCGCGCCATAGCGAGCGCGACGTCGACGTCGACCGCGAGGTCGACCTCGGGCTCGACGCGCATCGTGGTCACCGTTGACGCGCGGGTCGTCATCTGCTCAGCGCGTTTGGCAGAGATCGTGAACTCGCCGCGGTTCAGTGGCTCGACTTCGGTGATGCGAGCGCGCGCCGCGCCGCCGTCGTCACCGAGATTGGGTGACCTTCTCGAAGGTGCCCAGAGCGGCACAGCCCACCGGGGCGCAGCTCGGACGCCCGAGCGAACGCTGACCACCGGTTCACCATCTCTTCACGATCCCGGGCGATGGCGCTGGGGTGCGTTGCCGGACAGGGACGCACCGACAGGACCGCCACCGGCCCGAGGAGTCCGACCATGAGGTTCCGCCAGACCATCGCCACCACCGTGGCCGCCGCTGCGCTCAGCGTTGGAGCGGTCTCGCTCGCACCGGCCGCAGAGGCGCGGCCCACCGATACCGGTGCCCGCAAGGAGCAGGTCTGCCAACGAGCGCACGAGGCGTGGCAGAAGATCATCACCGCGAACGAGAAGGCGGTGAGCGCGTACCACGAGTACCGCGCCAAGCAGCAGGAGCTACTCGCCAACCGGCACGTTGTCGCTGCGCACCGTCTTGACGCTGCCCTCGACAGGGCCCGTCGGGCACACGGGCGGCTCGTCGCCCGCGCGGTCGCGATCGGGCAGCGCGTCAAGGGTTTCTGCACCGAACGGCCGCTCGCGCTCACACCTGTCGAGCAATCCCCGACGCTCGGCGCGCGTCACCCTAGCGACGCCGGCTTCGGTGCCTCGATGAACTCGGGGATGGGGGGCTCGTGCAGCGTCGGTTGTATCGCACGTCGGTGAACGTCGGCCTCGCGCCGGTCCTGGTCGGTGAAGGCTCGGGTCGTGCAGCAGAACTCGACGGCGATGCCGTTCGGGTCGTCGAGGTAGATCGACGTGCACCAACCGTGGTCGATGCGCAGCACGTCGTACCCGTGATCCAGCCACCGCTGCTGGGCTGCGTCGAGGGCCGCCAGGTCCGAGGCGTCGAACGCGAGGTGGTTCGTCCAGCTGGGGAGCCCGAGCCCACGGCTGATCGATGCATCGAAGCCGACCGGGATCGCCGGGTCGTCGTGTACGTCCCACACGGCCAGGCACTGGCCACCGCCGGTGTCGTAGAACAGGTGGCGAGCCCACCCACCCTCGGGTGCTGGCGCGGCCTCGACCTTCACGAGCTCGAAGCCCATCACCTCGGCGTAGAAGCGGTGCGTGGCATCCAGGTCTCGGGTGGCGATCGCGACGTGGTGAAAGGCCATGGGATCGGGCTCCTCTCGTGGGGCGCTCGAACGGTACTTCGCACCGAGAACGCGTTCGAGATCACGGCCTAACCTTCGATCGTGATTGAGTCTCAAGAGCTCGACGAGCGGGAGGTCGACCCCGACCCGCTCGTGCAGGTCCAGCGCTGGATCGACGACGCCCGAAATGACGGTGTACGCGACTGGGACGCTCTGGTGGTGGCGACGGCCGACGCTTCGGCCGCACCGTCGGCTCGGGTCGTACTGTTGCGGGGCGTCGACGAGCAGGGGTTCTGCTTCTATTCGAACTACGAGAGCCGCAAGGGTCGTGAGCTCACCGAGAACCCGCGTGCGGCGCTGGTTCTGCACTGGCGAGAGCAGGGTCGTCAGGTGCGCGTCACGGGTTCGGTGTCGCGTCTGACGGCGACGGAGTCCGTCGAGTACTGGGACCGGCGGCCGCGGGCGAGCCAGCTGTCAGCGTGGGCGTCGCGTCAGAGCCAGCCGGTGGACGGCCGGACTGCACTCGAGACCGCAGTGGAGGAAGCTCGAGCGCGCTTCGGTGACGACGGGGATATCGCGCTGCCACCGTTCTGGGGCGGCTACCGCGTCGTGCCCGACGTGCTCGAGTTGTGGCAGCACCGTGAGGACCGCCTCCACGATCGAGTGGAGTACCGCCGCGCGCGCGATGGTTCGTGGGTGATCTCCCGACTCCAGCCCTGAGTCCTGGATCATTCGAGGATCGGCGCGGGCTCGGTGCGTTCGGCCCGCCATGCTTCGATGACTGCGAGGTACACCACGACGCGTCCGAGGACGAGCAACCAGAGCAGGATCGCGAAGACCACGCCGATCGTGCCGTAGAGCTCGGATGACCGCTCGACGTAATGGGGGACGATGTACGCACCGGCCACCTTCAGCACCTCGAGCGCGACCGCGGCGAGCAGGGCGGGGAGCACGAGGATCCGCCAGGCCACTTCGCGGTTGGGCAAGATCCAGGACGTCCACATCCAGAGCGCCGCGTTCATGGCCAAGCTGATCACGATGACCAGCGGCGCGAACGCGGTGGGGAGAAGATTCCAGCATGCGGTCGCGAGGCCGGCGGTGCCCAGCAGCACTGCGGCTCCGAGGAGCCACACGAGCCCCCACGCGCGATCGCGCAGGCCGCGCCCCGAGACGCGCCACGCGGCGTCGAACGCGTTCGCGACGACGAGCGCGAAGCTCGTCCCGAGCCAGAGGATGCCCACCAATCCCACGACGGACGCGAGGCTTCGGCTCTTCTGAGCCGCGGTGACCGAATCGGTGACGATGCGGGCCGCCTGTCCGGTGAGTCCGAGCTCGGCGGTGATGTCGTGAGCAAGGTGGCTGTTGTCGGCCGAGAGGAAGCCGAGGATAGCGACGCCGAGGACGAGCAGGGCGAACAACGCCAGGAAGCCGTAGAGGGTGACGCCGCCGGCGAGCGTCGGCCCACCGATCGCGTTGTACCGGCGTTGCAGCTCGCGGAGCCAGCCGAACATTCGGGGTACGACGTCGGGAGGGACGGGTGGCACGTCAGCAGGTATCGGTCTTCAGGAGGGGTCCGGTGCCGGTACGTCGAGGTCTCTGGGGGCTGATGCTCGGCTCGCGGCGTGTGTCGTTGCGCAGCACGATGGCGTTCACCTTGGTGCCGATGCGGTTCGTGGTCAAGAAGCGGTGGCGGTGCGGGCTGCTCCCGTGCAGTCTCCCACGCCCCGCCCTGCGGCGTCGGACTCGCTTGACGTCGCGTCAACGGGCAGGATCACGTGAGTGACGACTGTCGCGTGGATCCTGCTCGGAGCTGCGGCGTTGCTCGCGGTGCTCGACTGGCTGGCGGTCGCGCAGGGCCACCGCCGTCTCGAGTACGTCTGCAAGCCGGGGGCCACACTGGCCCTCGCACTTGTGGCCGCGACGCTCGATCCCGCCTACTCCGACACCCGCACCCTGTTCGTCCTCGCGTTGCTCGCGTCGCTCGCCGGCGACGTCTTCCTCATGCTCCCGGGAGACCGCTTCGTCGCCGGACTCGGCTCGTTCTTCGTCGCTCAGCTGCTCTACACGGCGGGGTTCGTGCTCCATGGAGGCTCGCTCGCCGACGAGGCGATCGGCGCCACGATCGTCGCGGCACTCGTGGTGCCACTGTGCTTGCGCTTCGTCGGGGCGCTGCGCCGAGCCGGCCGTGACGACCTCGTGGCGCCGGTGCTGGCATACATGGGCGCGATCGGGGCGATGGCGGCAAGCGCCATCGCGACCGGGAACGCATTCGCGATCGTCGGCGCGCTGCTGTTCGTCGCGTCCGATTCACTGATCGCCGAGACCCGGTTCGTGAAAGAACGCCCATGGGGCCAGGTCGCGGTCATGGTGACGTACCACTTCGCCCAGGCCGGGCTCGTCCTGTCCCTGCTCTCGTGACGCGTCCCTGGGGTTGAACCGGGCGCCTACAAGACCAACGTCGCCGGGGTACGTGCTTCGGCGACGGTGGTCTTGCGATGCTCGGCCACCTGTCCCACGGAGATGATCGCGATGCGGTGGTCGGCTGCGAACTCCGTGAGCGCGTCGAAGCGCGCGGGGGAGCCATCGTGGTCGAGGACCTCACAGATCATCGCGACGGGCGGGAGCCCCGCGAGCACCGCGAGGTCGACGGCGGCCTCGGTGTGGCCGCGACGCTCGAGGGTGCCGCCTGGACGGGCGCGCAGCGGGAACACGTGACCCGGCTGCTTGAACTCGCTCGGTTTCATGCCGGGGTCGGCCGTGCGTCGGATCGTGAGCGCTCGGTCGGCCGCTCCGATGCCGCTACCCGCGTTGACGTGATCGATCGAGACGGTGAACGCCGTATCGCAGCCGGCCCGGTCCGGGGGCACCATCGGCGCGAGACCGAGTGCGTCGAGCACGGTCGGGGCGCAGGGCATGCAGACCAGCCCGCGGGCCCAGCGGATCATGAAGTTCACCGCCTCGGGTGTGACCCATGACGCCGCCATCGTGAGGTCGCCTTCGTTCTCACGGTCCTCATCGTCGACGACGAGAACCATCTCGCCGCGGCGGATCCGCTTCAGTGCTTCTTCGATCGTGGCTAGCGCCATCAGTTGGCTTCCTCTTCTTTCTTGGTCGCGTTCACTCCGCGCCGGGATACCCGGCGCGGATCTTCGAGTCGTTCACCCCTCCGAGGTGCGCGGGGAGGGTGAGCACCATGCGGCAGCCGTGCGGCTCCCGCGCCTCGGGGTGGATGTCACCCCCGTGCAGCTCGACGATCCAGCGTGCGATCGCCAGGCCGAGCCCGGCGCCGCCGTCACTCGACGAGCGCGCCGGGTCGAGTCGTTCGAAGCGATCGAAGACCCGCGCGCGTTCGGCTTCGGGGATCCCTGGTCCCTCATCGAGAACTTCGATCACGACGCCGGTGTCGAGCCGGCGGGCCCGTACCGCGACGGTTCCGCCAACCGGGGAGTAGCGGACCGCGTTCTCGAGGAGGTTCGCGACCACCTGGTGAACCCGTTCGGGGTCGCCGTCGGCGGTCAGGTCGACGGGATCGACATCGACATCGACGGCGATGCCCGGCTGGTGCAGTTGCTGCTCGCGCACCGCGTGCTCGAGGAGCGGAACGACGCGGAACTCGGCGAGATCGAGCGGCACGGTCCCGGCTTCGAGGCGCGACAGGTCGAGGAGCTGCTTCACCAGGCGACCGAGGCGCTCGACCTGGCTCAGCATCGTTCGGAAGGTCTCGGGTTCGGGTTGGGCGACGCCGTCGGCGAGGTTCTCGAGCGCGACCTGGAGCGCCGCGATCGGCGTACGCAACTCGTGGGAGACGTTCGCCACGAGGTCGCGGCGCATGCGGTCCGTCTCCGCGAGCTCGGCCGACATCTCGTTGAAGGCCCGGGCGAGGGCGCCGACCTCGTCGTGGGAGGTGGTGGTGACCCGACGGCTGTAGTCCCCGCGGGCCATGGCGTCGGCCGCGGTCGCCATCTCACGCAGCGGGCTGGTGACCCCACGCGAGAGCCACCAGACGAAGCCCATGGCCGTGAGGCCGGCCAGCACGCCGCTCACGGACGGCCAGATGCCGATCTTGATACCGAGCCAGAACACGAGGATGGTCACGGCGACCGCGACGGCGAGAAGCGCGCCGAGCTTGAGCTTGATCGACGGCAGGGGATCGAGCGGACGGCGCACGTCGAGGTCGCGCAAGTGCTCGAGCTCGGGAAGGTGGCGGGTCACGACCTGCTGTCCGATCCGGCTGCATAGCCGACGCCGTGCAGCGTGCGGATGACCTCGGCTCCGAGCTTGCGCCGCAGCGCCCGCACGTGCGAGTCGACGGTGCGGCCCCCCGCGCCTGCCCGGTAGCCCCACACATCCCCGAGCAGCTGGTCGCGAGTGAACACCCGCCCTGGGCGTTTCGCCAGGAACGCCAGCAGGTCGAATTCGGTCGGGGTGAGGTGCACGACCTCGGGTCCGAGGTGCACGACGCGTGACGCGAGGTCGAGTTCGACCGAGCCGAGGCGCAGCGGACGACCAACGGCGCGATCGGGGGTGCGCTCGACGCGTCGAAGCAGCGCGTGCACGCGAGCCACCAGCTCACGAGCGCTGAACGGTTTCGTGAGGTAGTCGTCGGCGCCGACCGCGAGGCCCACGACCAGGTCGGTCTCGGAGTCGCGTGCGGTCAGCATGAGGACCGGAACCGGTCGGTCGCGTTGGATGCGGCGGCACACCTCGAGGCCGTCGAGGCCGGGGAGCATGAGGTCGAGCACGACCAGGTCGGGGTGCAGGCGGCTGCATGCTTCGACGCCGCCGGGCCCGTCGCCGGCGACTTCGACCGCGAACCCCTCGCTGCGCAGGCGGGCGGCGACGGCCTGGGCGATGGTGGCCTCGTCCTCGATGACCAGGACGGTGCGCGTCCCCACGGGCGCGACGTCGGGTGGGACGAGGGCTTCGACCGGCACAGGGCCATGGTACGGACCGATTGTCGGGGTGTCCTGCCCAAGATGTGCGGATTCGGTGCAGGCGAGGACCCCCGGGGGTGCACCGGCCGGGCCGGATGGCTCGATGAGGCCAGCTCAGTCAGGCCGGATCAGTCGGGGAGCGCGATGACGTCCGCGGGATCGACCGTGACCTCGACGGCGGTGCCCAGCTCGGGCGGTCGGGTGTCGCGCAGCTCGACACCGAGCGCGGTGCCGTCGGCCAGCTCGACCTGGATCCGCCAGTGGTCGCGGCGGAACGTCTGCCGTGTGATCATCCCCCTCATGACCGGCGCCCTGATGGCGGGCGCTCCCATCCCGGACACCGGTCGGCCCGTAGCCGCCTCCAGGCGCAGTGCGTCGGGCCGCACGGCGGACAGGCCCGGCGCCAGTGCCCGCGTCACGTTCCAGCCGAGGAAGTCGGCGACGAAGGCGGTTGCCGGCCGGGTCCACAGCTCGACCGGCGACCCGACCTGCTCGATACGGCCCGCATGGAGGATCGCGACGCGATCGCCGAGCGCGAACGCCTCGTCGTGATCGTGGGTCACGAGGAGCACGGCCAAGCCCAGGGTTCGGAACAGCACACCGAGCTCGTCGACGAGGTGCTCGCGCAGGGACCGATCGAGTGCCCCCAGCGGTTCGTCGAGCATCAGCAGCGACGGAGCCGGGGCGAGGGCGCGCGCGAGGGCGACGCGCTGCTGCTCACCGCCCGAGAGCTCGTGGACCGCCCGGAGCTCGTAGCCTGCGAGACCGACGAGCTCGAGGGTCGTGCTGGCGCGCGCTCGGGCTTCGGAACGGCTCACGCCGCGCATCTGCAGGCCGAAGACGACGTTGCCGACGACGTCGCGGTGGGGGAACAGCGAGTGGTCCTGGAACATCAGGCCGAGTTCGCGGTGATGCGTCGGGACTCCGGTGAGGTCGGTCCCGTCACGAAGGATGCGGCCCCCGGTCGGCGGCTCGAGTCCCGCGATCGCGCGTAATAGTGTCGACTTGCCGCTGCCGCTCGGGCCCAGCACGCACACGATCTCGTCGTCACCGACGTCGAGATCGATACCGTCGAGGGCACTGTGCTCGCCGTAGCGGACGGTCAGGTCTTCGATCGTGAGCATCTCGGACCTCAGAAGGTGCCGATGTCGCCGACACGGGCGCGTTCGGCGGTGAGGATCGCGACCACGGTCAGCGCCATGAGGATGGTGCTCGCGGCCATGGCCGCGCCGAAGTTCAGGGCGCCGGGCTGTCCGAGCAGCCGGTAGATCACGACCGGCAGGGTCGGGCGATCGGGTCGGGCGATGAAGAGGGTGGCGCCGAACTCGCCGAGGGAGATCGCGAACGCGAACCCGGCCGCGATCGCGAACGCTCGTCCAACGATCGGGAGGTCGACCTCTCGCCACACCCGGTGCGGTGATGCCCCGAGCACCGCGGCGGTCTCGCGCAGGCGCGGGTCGATGGAGCGGACGAGGGGCGTGACGAGCCAGACGACGAACGGGATCGCGATCAGTGAGTGCGCGATGGGCACGATGATCCAGGACGTCCGGAGGTCGAGGGGGGGCTTGTCGAGCGCGATGAGGAACCCGAATCCGACGGTCACCGCAGAGACCCCGAGCGGGAGGGCGAGTGCAGCTTCGAGCATTCGGCCCCGGTGGTGCCGGACAACGGCGAACGCGGCGAGCCCACCCACCACGAGTGAGATCGCGGTGGCCACCATGGCGAAGAGCACGGAGTTCACGACCGCATCGACCGGCGGGACGAAGAGCACGCTGCCCGACCGGAGCTCGCCGAGGGCCCGGTAGAAGCCGAAGCCCGGTCCGTTTGCAGTGGCGAAAGATCGCGCGACGAGCACGGCCATCGGGACCCCGAGGAGGGTGAGCATCAGGGCGAGGTTCGCGCCCAGCCAGGCGCGTTCAGCGAGCGAGCGCACGGAGCGCGCGGTGACGGCGGTCGCGCGCAACCCGAGGGCGACGGCACGGCGGTCCTGGAAGCGACCGACCACGACAAGCAGGCCGACGACGGCGGAGAGCTGCAGGATCGACAGGGCGGCTGCGGTCCGCAGATCGAGGAGCTGCGCGGTCTGCCGGTATATCTCGGTCTCGAGCGTCGCGCGGGTCGGGCCGCCCAGGACGAGGATCACGCCGAATGAGGTGAAGGTGAAGAGGAACGTGATCGACGCGGCAGCGAGGATCGCGGGGCGCAGTGCCGGGAGCGTGACCTGGGTGAAGGCGCGCACCCGAGATGCGCCCAGCACACGCGCAGCTTGTTCTTGGTGTGGATCGAGGTGGGCCCAGAGCCCGCCGACGGTGCGGACGACCACGGCGTAGTTGAAGAAGACGTGCGCGAGGAGAATGGCTCCGAGTGAGGGTTCCACGCCGAGCGCGAGGAACGCCGACGCGACGACGATCGTGGGGAGCACGAACGGGACCACGATGAGGGCGCGAACGAGCGAGCGGCCGGGGAACCGGTAGCGCGCGAGCACGAATGCGCCCGGGAGGCCGACCGCGAGTGCGAGTACCGTCGAGAGCGTCGCCTGCCACACGGTGAACCATGCGACGTCGCGCAGCGCAGCGTCGCCGATCACGTCGCCCAGCGGCGAGAGATCGAGCCTGCCGCTGGGCCAGAGCCCTCGGCCGAGGATCGTGGCGACGGGGTACGCAAAGAACGCGACGAGGAACGCGACGGGAACTGCGACGAGGACTGCGACCCCGACCGGGCGGGCCGGATCAGTCACCGCAGGACGGTGGCGGTCCACTCGGCGATCCACTGCTCGCGGTGTGCGCCGATGACGCGCGGGGGCAAGGTCGCGGGGTCGGTGGGGACGTCGGCGAACCTGGTGAACACGGCCGGGAGTCGAGCGTCGTCGCGAACCGGGAAGACGAACATCTGGAGCGGGACATCTTCCTGGAACCGGCGCGAGAGCATGAAGTCCACGAGCTGGCGAGCCTCACGGGGGTGCTCGGTCCCGTGGAGGATCCCGACGAACTCGATCTGGCGGAAGCACGTGTCGAGCAGTGTGCCGATCGGGGAAGTCCTCGGACGGGGATCCGAGTAGTACACCGCCGCCGGCGGACTCGATGCGTACGAGACGACCAGTGGGCGGTCGCCGCCCCCTTCGCCCGCGCTGAACTCCCCGTTGTACGCCTGCTCCCAGCCGCTCACCACCCGCACGTCGTTCGCGCGCAGCCGGTCCCAGTAGGCGCGCCAACCGCGCTTGCCGTAGCGGTCGATGGTTGCGAGGAGGAACGCGAGGCCCGGTGACGAGGTCGCCGGGTTCTCCACGACGAGGCGCCCCTTGTACGCAGGTTTCGTGAGGTCCTCGAGTGTCGACGGCGCGGGGACGCCGTGCCCGGCGAACCATGCCTTGTCGTCGTTGATGCACACGTCGCCGTGATCGACGGGTGTCACATGGTTTGTCGTGTCGATGCGATACGCAGCGGGGACGCGATCGAGCCGGGGCGACCGATAGCGCTCGAAGATCTTCTCATCGAGTGCTCTCGAGAGGAAGGTGTTGTCGACACCGAAGAGCACGTCACCGAGCGGAGCGTCCTTCGTGAGGATCGCCTGGTTCAGCGTGGCACCGGCGTCGCCCGACGCCAGTACGCGGACGGTGATGCCCGTCTCGCGCGTGAAG
>Ga0209048_10002468_pt1 | contig 18329 bp, 15 predicted proteins | sample FrelakmetCRP12CR_FD_187146 | JGI IMG/M metagenome (GOLD analysis project Ga0209048, IMG submission 187146) | Freshwater lake sediment microbial communities from the University of Notre Dame, USA, for methane emissions studies - CRP12 CR (SPAdes)... | ecosystem: Environmental > Aquatic >... | reverse complement strand
GAGCGTCGAGTGGGTCGCCCGCAGGGTGTCGCGGGCGGCCTCCATGGCGCGGCGCCGCTCGGCCGCAACTTCGGCCTCGGTCCTGCGGTGGGCGAGCTCCTCGGAGGCGGACATGGCGAACCCGCGCGCTTCCGAGAGCGACGAGGAGAGGACGCCGATGTGCTGGTGCGCGGCATCCTCGGCGCCGGCATGGCGCTTCTCCTCTTCCTCGAGGGCCCGCCGACGCGTGTCGAAACCCGCGGCCTCGCCTCGCAGGATGCGGTCTTCCTCGGCGAGGGTCGCGCTCTCGCGGCGGAGGCGATTGCGTTCGGCCAGGCGTTCTTCGAGCCGGCCCGCAAAGGCACTATGGGCGGCGCGCGCCTCGCGCTCGCTTTCGCGCAGGGGAGGAAGGTCGGCCTCGCAGCGCTGGCGGGCGAGCCGCAGGTCCTCGACGCGCTGTGCGGCGGCCGAGAGCGTCTGCCGGGCCTGCGCCAGCGTGTGCTTGAGCGACTCTTCCTCGCGGCGAAGGGCGAAGACGCCGGAAGCCTCGGCGGCCGGGCCGGCCACGCGGACGATCGGCCCCCGAACGACTTCGCGATGGCTCGTGACGAACGTCATTCCCGGGTGGCGCTCGGCCAGCGCGAGGGCCTGGCCGAGGTTCTCGACGAAGGCGGTGGCCGGCAACGCGGCGCGCTCGGCCAGGGAAAGCCCCGCGTACCCGTCCACGACCCCGTCCCAGCCGAACGCGCCGTCGGGGCGCTCGTGGCGCGTCTCCTGGCGCCAGTCCGCGCGCACGAGCCGGCCGGCCGAGAGCGAACGCATTGCCTCGACGGCGCGTCCGACATCGCCGGTCGCGAGCAGGGCGTCGGTGTCGGCGCCGAGCACGAGCCCGACCGCGTCTTCCCAGCCCGCGCGCGGCCGGATGCGCTCGGAGAGGGCGCCATGCTCGGAGAGCCCAGCTCCCGTGAGGGCCTGGCGAACGGCGTTGACGCTCGTCTCCCGCGTGCGCAGGGTCTCGGCGATGGCGGCGAGCCGGTGCTCGAGCGCGCCCGCGGACTGCCGGGCCTCGTCACGCGCGGCTTCGGCAGACCCGAGCGCGGAGGCGACCGACGCGAGCTCCTCTTCGGTCCGCGCGACGCGCGCCGTCGCCTCCGCGGCGGCGGCGAAGAGGCGGGCGGCGTCCTGCTCGGCCTCGGAGGCCTCCCTCTCGCGGCCCGACAGGTCTTCGGCGATCTTCGCCGCTGCCTGCACGAGGCGCGAGAGCGAGGCCGCCACCCGCTCGGCGGCGAGGTCCACCTCGTGGCGGGCGTTGCGCGTCGCGATGCGGTCGCCCGACGCCGAAAGGGCGCGGCCGCGGGTCTCCTCGAGCTCGCGCTCGAGCATCACGCACGCGGTCCCGGCCTCCGAGGCCTTGCGGTCCGCTTCCTCGCGGGCGAGCGAGCGGGCGCGGGCTTCGGCCACGGCGCGCTCGAGGCGCTCCTCGAGGTCGGCGAGATCGCGGGCCGCGCGGGTCTGCTCGGCCGAGAAGTCGCGGCCCTCGCGCTCGAGGGCGGCGCGGCGCGCGGCGAGGTCGAGGGCCGCGCGTTTGTTGGACTCGAGAAGGGCGTCGTCGCGGGCGATCGCCGCTTCGAGGGACGCGAGCGCCTCCCGGAGCGTGTCGCGCTCGGTCGCGGCTTCGGTGGCTTCGAGGCGCGCGGTCGAGAGCTCCGCTTCGGCGCGGCCGAGGGCCGCCGCGGCCGCGGCCTCGCGGTCGCGCCGCTCGTCGCGCAGGCGCTCGGCGGCGGAGAGCGTTTCGCGCAGCACGTCGGCGCGCGCGCGAGTCAGCGAGGCCCTGCGCTGCTTGAGCAGCTCCGATTGTTCCTTGTAGCGGGCGGCGCGCGAAGCCTGGCGCTTCAGAGACGTGACGTTGCGCTCGATCTCCGAGATGATGTCGGACAGGCGCAGCAGGTTGCCCTTCGTCTCCTCGAGCTTGCCCTCGGCCAGGCGCTTCTTGAGCTTGTACTTCGTGATCCCCGCGGCTTCCTCGATGAGGCGGCGCCGGTCCTGCGGCTTGGTCGAGAGCACCTGGTCGATGCGGCCCTGCTCGATGACGGAGTAGGCGCGCACGCCGAGACCCGTCCCGAGGAGCTGGTCCTGGATGTCTCGCAGGCGGACCTGCTTGTCGTTCAGGAAGTACTCGCCGTCGCCGTCGCGGTAGACGCGTCGGCCCACGCGCAGCTCTCCCTCCGCGTCGCCCTTTGCGCTGTCGCCGTTGGAGGCCGAGAGCGTCAGGATGACCTCGGCCATGCCGAGAGGCCGGCGCTTGGCCGAGCCGTTGAAAATGACGTCGTCCATCTTCTCGCCGCGCAGCACGCGAGCGCTCTGCTCGCCGAGGGCCCAGGCGACGGCATCGCTGATGTTCGACTTGCCGCAGCCGTTGGGTCCGACGACGGCCGTCACGGAGCCCGGGAAGGCCAGATCGACTTTTTCGAAGAAGGACTTGAACCCGGAGATTTCGACGCGCTTGAGTCTCAACATCTGCGGCGAAATGTAGCAAATGGGGAAGGGTCGTGCCACAACTTATTGGGGTCGGAAGGCAGACCCTCCCCAATAGCCGGTGGGGTGCTTCGCGGCCTGCTAGGATCCGGATCGCCATGAAATCCGACATAGAAATTGCGCAGGAAGCCAAACTCCGGCCGATCGAGGAGGTGGCTCGAGCGGCCGGGATCGATCCGGCGGACTTCATTCCATATGGCCGCGACAAGGCCAAGATCTCGATCAACGCGATCGCCCGCGCCGAAGGACGCGCCGAGGCGCCGCTCGTGCTCGTCTCGGCGATCACGCCCACGCCGGCGGGCGAGGGCAAGTCCACGACGACCGTCGGGCTCGGCCAGGCCCTGAACCGGCTCGGCAAGAAGGCGATCATCGCGCTGCGCGAACCGTCGCTCGGGCCGTGTTTCGGCGTCAAGGGCGGCGCGGCCGGCGGCGGCTACTCCCAGGTCGTCCCGATGGAGGACATCAATCTCCACTTCACGGGAGACTTCCCCGCGATCACGGCGGCGCACAACCTGCTCGCTGCGATGATCGACAACCACCTCCACCACGGAAACGCGCTCGGGATCGACCAGCGCGACATTCCCTTCCGGCGCGTGCTCGACATGAACGACCGGGCCCTGCGCGACACCGTCATCGGCCTCGGGGGCAAGGTCAACGGCGTTCCCCGCGAGACCGGCTTCGACATCACGGTGGCCTCGGAGGTCATGGCGATCCTCTGTCTCGCGCGGGACCTGAAGGACCTGAAGGAGCGCTGCGGCGCGATCGTGGCCGGCTACACGCGGGACGCCGAGCCCATCCGCGCGCGGGACCTGAAGGCGCACGGCGCGATGGCGGCCCTGCTCAAGGACGCGATCCATCCGAACCTCGTGCAGACACTCGAGGGGACGCCCGCGCTCGTGCACGGAGGCCCCTTCGCCAACATCGCGCACGGCTGCAACTCGATTCTCGCGACCCGGATCGCGATGCGCTACGGCGACATAGCCGTGACCGAGGCCGGTTTCGGGTTCGATCTCGGCGGCGAGAAATTCCTCGACATCAAGTGCGCCTACGGAGACATCTGGCCGTCGGTCGTCGTCCTCGTCGCGACGGTGCGCGCGCTCAAGATGCACGGCGGCGCGCCCAAGGACATGCTGGCCGTCGAGGACCTCGCGGCCCTCTCGCGGGGAGTCCTGAACCTCGAGCGGCACCTCGACAACGTCCGGATCTTCGGCCTGCCGGCGGTGGTGGCGATCAACCGTTTTCCGACCGACACGCCCGCCGAGATCGCGTTCCTGGAGAAGCGGTGCGCGGAGCTCGACGTCAAGGTCGCGCTTTCGGAGGTGTTCACGCGCGGCGGGGCCGGGGGAGAGGACCTCGCGCGCCTCGTCCTCGAGGAGATCGCGGGCGGCACGGCGCGCTATCGCCCGCTCTACCCGTGGGACCGGCCTCTCGCGGAGAAGATCGAGATCATCGCCCGCCGCCTCTACGGCGCCGGAGGAGTGTCCTTCTCGAAGGAAGCGGAGAACCGGCTCGCGCGCTACGAGAAGCACGGCTTCGCGAACCTGCCGATCGTCATCGCCAAGACGCCGTACTCCTTCTCGGACGATCCGAAAAAGGGCGGCCGACCGTCGGGATTCACGCTGCACGTCGACAAGACGCGGCTCTTTGCCGGCGCGGGGTTCGTGGTCGCGATCTGCGGCGACATCATGACGATGCCGGGCCTGCCGAAGAAGCCGGCCGCCGAGACGATCGACGTCGATGACGAGGGCCGGGTCTCGGGTCTCTTCTAACGGTCGGAGCGCGCCGGCGAGCCGCTTCGAGTCCCGTCCGTTCTGTCCGAGCTGTGACCAGCGGTCGGGTCGCAAGATCTGAACGTATCTTGCGCAACCCGGCGCGTTGTGTGTAGTGTCGAGAGAGATCAGGAGAGAACGAGCAATGTTGACCCTCGAAGTCAGGAGACGTCCGGGCACGGGTGCGGAAATGCACCGCATCACCGGCCCGAGCGCCACCGTCGGCGCCTCCTCGGGAAACGAAGTCGTGGTGCGGGCACGCGGCGTCTATGGCCGCCACCTGCGCCTGCTCGAGAAGGACGGCGCGTATCACCTCGACCTCTTCCGCGGGATCACGGCAGTGCAGGTCAATGGCCGTGAGTTCGTGAGCGGTGCCATCGCGCCGGGCGACCGCATCACGATCGGCGAGGCGACGATCACGGTCGTCGAGGCGGCGACCGCGATGCGGCCCACACCGGTCGGCGAGCTGCCCGCCGGCGACACCGCGGCGCCGGCGCCTTCCTCCGCCGTTCCCGCCATGCCGGTCACGGAGGTCGAGTACCGGGGGCTGCGTCTGTCCGCCTACCGGCTCTGCCGGCAGGCGCGCGCGGCCGAAGATCTCGCGATGGACCTCACCGACTTCCTGGACCGGGAGTTTCCGCCGTCGGAGTGGGCCGTCGGCGAGTTCTCCGCGTCGACGGGATTCCGGCCCCTCGCTTCGACGTTTCGGGAGAACCCGGCCCTGCCGCCCCAGATGGTGCAGGACATCCGCTCGGGAGAGCGGTTTGCGCGCTCGGAGAGCGTGACGGGCGTGCTCACGCTCGTCGTCGAGCCGCCTTTCGAGGACACCGGCTGCGTCGGCATCCTCGTGCGGGAGTCGCCGCGGCTGGCGGCGCGCGCCATTCTCTTCATCGAGGAGCTGGCGCACCTGGCGGGCCTCGCCTTCTCCGGCCTCGTCCGGGAGGAGGACGCCTCGGGCCCTCGGCACACGCAGGAGCTTCCCGTGGTGGCGCCCCCGGCGGTGGCCGAATCGAGCCCGGCCGAGATCGTCCTGCGATCCACCGACGACCTCAAGAAGATCGTCGAAACGGTAGAGCGCGAGGTCATCGATCGCGCGATGCGCCGCGTCGAGGGCAACCAGTCGCGCGGGGCGCAGATTCTCAACATTTCCCGGGGCTCGCTCATCGCGAAGCTCAAGGACTTCGCGATTCCCGACTACCGTTACATGAGGCGGGAGCGGGGGAGACGAGGCTAACCCGGAAATTCGAATTTCGAATTGCGAAATTCGAAATTGCCCAGCGCCCACCACAGCGCGAACGGCGCCGCGAAGCGGCCGGCGATCTGGTAGAAGTGGAAGCCGCCCGCCCAGATGTTGCGCGCGAGGGCTCCGTAGTGCGCGTCGCTCCAGGCCCCGAGGCGCGTGGCGTAGAGCGCCTCGACCTGGAAGACGAGCGCGAGGACGTGAATCGCCCAGAGGCCCCCGGCCGCGATCCAGAACCGCCCGAAGCGCCGGAGCTCGAGCGGATGGGGCGCCAGCGCGAAGAGGGCCGCGAGCAGAACGAAGTTGAAGTGCAGGTCCGCCGCCGGCAATCCCGGCCGGGGCGAAGCCGGCGGGAAGTCCGAGCGGTCCACGAGAATCTCACCTGCGCGCGCCACCAGGGACGTGACCGCGGGCCGCTCGAAGAGGCGGAGCAGGAATTCGGCTGCGCCGGCCACGGTCTTTTCGTACGGCGCTGAAAAGGCCAGCCAGAAGGCGAGGCCCGCCCCGAAGCCCGCCGTGAGGCGCAGGGCGGCCCGTCCGTCGAGCCGGAGCCGGGCGCCGCGGGGCCGCGCGACTCCCTTTTTACGGCCCATGGCCCCGATCCGCCTCGGCGCCGCGCGTCTCCGGGCGCGAGGCCCAGAAAAGAAAGAGCAGCACGCTGGCCAGGACGACGGCCGACTGCCAGAGAACCGTGTGCGAGGAGGAAAAGAGCGCGGGGCGGTGCGCGCCGATCCAGAAGAGCGACACGACGCGGACGAAGTTCAGGCCCTGGATCGCGGCGAACCCTCCGACGAGGCCGGTCAGGCGCCGCCGCCAGGGGGCGGGAAAGGCCAGGACCGCCGCGCCGAAGAGCAGCGCGGCCTCGACCCCGTTGCAGCCGTTCTCGATCTGGACGGCGAAGCTGCCGGAGCGGATCTCGGTGCCCTCGACCGACACCTTCTCGCCGAGCGCGTTCAGCAGGACGCCCGAGACCCGCGCGATGCCGGCCGTGAACGGGACGATCACGGCGTCGTTGACCGGGTTCCAGGCGACGAGGGCGTAGAACGCGACGAGCAGCGCCAGGAACTTCGCGAGAAAGACAAGCGACCTCCGGTTCGAAGAGCCGTTCTGCTTGACTGCACTCATCGCGCGGCGCCCTCCAGGGATTGCTGGAACTCCAGGATGGACGCGCAAAGAGCGCGCAGGCCCGCGGGCAGCGTCAGGAGGAGCTCGCCCTGCCTGTTGACGACGACCTGCTCCGTGACGGCCGAGGCGAGCAGGTTGCCCGGGTCGCTGCGGATCTCGTAGTCCATCACGAACCGCGCGACACTCGGGGCCCGCAGCCGCGCCGTCACGCGGATGGTCTGGTCCGGCATGGCGGGCGCCCGGTACTTGAGCTCGAGACGCGTCACGGGGACGCGGTAGCCCATCTCGAGCGCGCGGGCGGCCGTGAAACCGAAACGCCCCGTCAGGGCCTCGCGCGCGTGCTCGAGGTAGAGGACATAGTGGCCGTGCCAGACGACGCCGTAGGGGTCGCACTCGGCAAAGCGCACGGGGATCTCGAGGGTCAGGCCCTTCAGGGGCTCGGGCCTCGCCACGGACGCGGTCACGCGGCCTCCAGCACGGCGGCGAGGAAGTTGCCCCCCGCGCCAAACGAATTCACGAGCGCGCGGCGCGTCTGCCCCGCGGCGATCGCGCGGCTGGCGGCGACGAGCTGGGCTCCGCCCGCGGCGGCCATCTCCCCGATGGCGTCCTTGACCGCGAGCTCGCGCGGGAGCATCGCCCCGAAGATCGCGCGCATGACCTCGGCTTCGGCGCGGTCCATCTCGACGACACCGTCGCGCGAGGCGAGCCAGAGGTCGACGTCGGAGGGCGCGGCGCCGGCGTCGGAGAGGGCGCCGCGGATCGCTCTGCCCATGGCCTCGGTATCCGGCGCGAACCGGTACGGCTCGGAGGCGACGCCGGCCGTCGCGATCCCGGCGAGGCGCGCGAGGGGCCTCGCCCCGCGGGCCCGGGCGCTCTGCTCGTCCTCGAGCAGGAGGACGAAGGCGCCCTCGCCCTGGATGATGCCCGAGGACCGCTTTTCGCCGCGCAGCGCCCCGACCCGGTCGAAACCCATCGCGTAGAAGAAATTCCACTCGTCCACCGCGCCCGCGAGCATCGCCTTCGCCCGTCCCGACGCGAGCGCGAGCGCCGAGAAGAGGAGCGCGTTCAGCGCCGAGGGATCCTTCTGCGTGATCGTGACGTTCGGTCCGAAGATCCTGAGCTCGATCGAGGCCTGCGACGCGGGAGCGTTGGCGACGGTGTTCGGGAAGTGGAAGGGCGGCGCCGCCTCGGGCGACTCGAGGAAGAGAACGCGGAGGAACTCCGTCAGCGCGCCGGCCCCGGCCGAGCCCGTTCCCATGGCGATCCCGATCGCCTCGGGGGCGTCGGCGATGCGGTAGCCCGCTTCCTCCACGGCCTGTATGCACGCGATGAGCGCGAACTGGCTGCCGCGGTCGAGCCGCCGGGCCTTCATGGCCGGGATCTCGGGCTGCGGCGAGAAGTCGTCGTACCGCGCGGCGTGGGTGGCCTGGAGGTCCTGGCGCTCCTCGGCCCGGAGCGGGCGAATCGCGCTCTCGCCCGCGGTGAGACGCCGGAAGAACTCGGGAGCGGTCCGGCCCAGAGGCGAGACGGCGCCCGTGCCCGTCACGAGCCCGCGGGATCGCATCAGCCTTCGTACCGGGCGAGCACGACGACCGAGCTGTTGCCGCCGAAGGCGAAGGAGTTCGAGAGCGCCACGCGGACCTCGTGGTCGCGCGCCGCGTTCGGGACGTAGTCGAGATCGCAGGCCGGGTCCGGGTTCTCGTAGTGGATCGTCGGCGGCACCTTGCCGTCGCGCACGGTCAGCGCCGTGGCCACGGCTTCGATGGCTCCCGACGCGCACAGGCAGTGGCCGAGCATGGACTTGATCGAAGAGATCGGGATCCGTCGCGCCCGCTCGCCGAGCGCGGCCTTCAGGGCCGCCGTCTCGGCCGAGTCGTTCTGGGGCGTCGCGGTGCCGTGGGCGTTGACGTAGTCCACGTCGTCGGCGTTGACGCCCGCGTTGTCGAGCGCGGCCGAGATCGTGCGGCCGCCCGCGGCGCCCGAGGGGTCGGGCGCGGTCATGTGGTACGCGTCGGACGTCACGCCGTAGCCGCGGAACTCGGCGACGACGGGCGCGCCGCGGCGCCGCGCGTGCCCGGCTTCCTCGAGGACGAGCAGGCCCGCCGCTTCGCCGATCGACAGGCCGCGGCGCTGCCGGTCGAAGGGCCGGCAGGGATCCGGATCCACGGAGCGCAGGGAGTTGAACCCGCCGTACGTCAGGCGGGCGAGCACGTCCGAGCCGCCGGTGACGACGACGTCGGCGAGGCCGGCCTTGATCGCGTCGAAGGCGTAGCCGAGGGCATTGGCCGACGACGAGCACGCCGTCGTGATCGTGGACTTGATCCCCTGGAGGCCAAAGCGCTGGGCGACGCGGTCGGTGATGGAGTCGGGCAAGTGGTTCAGGACCTTCGAGGGGCGCGCCTTGCGGCCGCGGAGGTAGAGCTCGAAGAAGGCCTCCGAGTCGATGAGGCCCGACGTGCCGCCCCCGAGGATCACGCCCACGCGCGTCGGATCCACCCGGGAGAGGTCGAGGCCTGACGCGGCGAGCGCCTCGCGCGCCGCAACGACGCCCATCCGGTCGGCGCGGGACATGCGGCGGCGCTCGGCTGGAGTGAGAAAGCCGTCCGGGATCTCGGCCACTTCGCCCGCGGTCTGGGTCCGGTAGCTCGAGGCGTCGAAGAGCGTGAGCGGGCGGATGCCGCAGGCCCCCGCCAGGAGCCCTTTCCAGGACGTCTCGAGGTCCGAGCCGATCGCGGTGACGGCTCCCATCCCGGTGATGACGACGCGGCGTTCTCGGGTCACGGCGGCGATTTTGACACACGCGGCCAGGCCGGGGCGCTCACCTGTCGACCCCCGCGGGCGCGCGTTGACAGGTCGGGCATAATCGCCGGGATGAGCGAGCAACGCGTCGACTGGCACACCTACTTCATGAACATCGCGCGGCAGGTCGCGACGCGGTCGACCTGCCCCCGCAAGCACGTCGGCGCCGTGATCGTGCGCGACCGGACGATCCTTTCGACCGGGTACAACGGCTCGATCCGGGGACTCCCGCACTGCGCCGACGTCGGCTGCCTGATGGAAGACGGCCACTGCGTCGCCACGGTCCACGCGGAGGCCAACGCGATCATCCAGGCCGCCAAGAACGGCGTCGCGATCCACGGCGCCGAGATCTACACGACGGCCAGCCCCTGCTGGCCCTGCTTCAAGCTGATCGCCAACTCGGGGTTGAGCCGGGTCTACTACGGCGAGTTTTACCGCGACGACCGGTCGATCCAGGTCGCGAAGGACGCGGGGATCGAACTCGTCAGTCTCGCCGCGGCGAAGTAGTTTCGCGCTCCGAAGATTCCCCCTCACCCTGCCCTCTCCCCTCCGGGGGCGCGAGGTCGATTGTGTTGGGAGAGCGTCGTGAGGAGCCCCCTCTCCCGGCGGGAGCCGTCCACCAGGGGCAGACCCCCGGCAGGAGGCAGCACCGGCCGAAGGCCGGTGATATCGGGACGGGGTGAGGGGCGCTGACGTCGCGGGAGTGAGTCGAGCGACGCCTTACGCGACGACGTCCCCGAGCGCGAGGATCCTAAGGCACTCCTCGAGATTCTGGCGGGATGCCGCGGAGAGCTGAAAGAAGCGGCAGCCGAGCCCCTGGTCGTTCTCGCGGCCGAGACGGACGACGATGGCCTCGGCGACGATCGTCCGGACCCCTCTTTCGACCGGGACGTCGAAGGAGACATCCAGGCGCGCGCCGACGGGCTGACGCACGGCCGTGCGCACGAAGAACCCGCCGCGCGAGAGGTCGCGGATCGTGCCCGTGTGCTGCATCCCGTCGCGCCAGAAAGTGACCGACCATGCGACCGCCGAGCGGGCCTCTTCGCGAGGCACGACCTGAAGGAGCCGGCGCAGGACGGCGAAAAAAGCCTCGGGATCGAGCGGAAGGGGAAGCATCGCGTCCGCACCGGACCGCCGGGCGGCGTCTTCCGTGCCGGCGGGCCCGACGAGCGCGATCGGCGTCTTCGCGAACTCGGGGTCGGCCTTGAGGACGCGGCAGAGGTCGAACCCGGTCATCGGCGTGATGCCGGCCTTGACGACGATCATCTGCGGCCTGGCTTGTCTGGCGAGGTCGAGGGCCTCGGTGCCTCCGGACGCCGTCAGTGTTTCGAAGCCGGTGCGCTTCAGGACCTCTTCGGCCGCTCCGCGAAAGAGGCCGCTGTCGTCGACGAGGAGGATGGAGGGCATCAAAAAAGTATAGCGGCCCTCGAACTCAGAACTCAAACCACCCTTGGGCGCAGAACAACCTCTCCGTGCAGCACGTTGGGCGGCGAGGTCAGTATGTAGAGGAGCGCACGCACCGTGTCCTCGATCCGGAGCATCCGGGGCCGCTCCAGCGTCGGCCGGAAGCGCTCGAAGAATTCGGTCTCGACCGATCCGGGGCAAAGCGCGGTCACGCGGATGTTTGCGGGCTTGAGCTCCTGGGCGAGCGCCCGCGTGAAGCCCACGAGACCGGCCTTTGCGGCGCAGTAGACCGTGCCCTCGGCAAAGCCCTCGAGGCCCGCGATGGAGGAGACGTTGACGACGTCGGAGGGCGCCGACTTCAGCAGCGCGTGGAGGCAGGCCTGCGTCAGGTAGATCGCCGCGGCGAGATTCGTCTCGAGCATTTCCGCGATCTCCGAGCGGCGCGTCTCGAGCAGGGGAGAGCGGAACCCGAGCCCGGCGTTGTTGACGAGGATGTCGAGGCGCTTGTAGCGGGAGAGCAGCACATCGACGAGGTCGTACAGGGCGGGCACGTTGCGCACGTCGATGACGTGATACGCGGCTTCGCCGCCCTGCTGCGCGATCTCGTGGACGGCCTCGCGCAGCTTCTCTTCGCGCCGCGCCGCGAGGAAGACTTTCGCGCCGGCGCCGGCAAGGGCGAGCGCGAACGCCCGCCCGAGCCCCGACGACGCCCCCGTGACGAGCGCCACCTTTCCGCGAAGCGATTGGTCCGGCATGAGCTGACCGCGGATGGCTGAAAGCCGCCCTCTTCGCCAAATGTATCATCCGTCCTCGCATGGATACGATCTCGCACGGGATTTCCGGTTCGATCCTCGGGCGGTCCCTCTCGGACCGGACGGGAGCGCGCACGGCCTTGCTGGTCGGCGCCGTGGCGGCGATGATCCCGGACCTCGACTTCCTCTTCATCTCGAGCCGGCTCGAATACCTGCGCGACCATCGCAGCTGGACGCACTCGTTCGTCGTCCTGCCGTTTCTCGCGCTCGGCCTGGCGCTCTCCACGAAGATCTTCCTGCGCCGGGCCCGCGTGGCCACTCTGTGGCTCTTCGCCGGAGTCGGCCTCGCGTCGCACATCGTCTTCGACTGGATCACGAGCTTCGGCACGATGTTCTGGACGCCGGTCTCGCGGACCCGCTATTCGCTCGATTGGGTCTTCATCCTGGACCCCTGGTTCACCGGCACCGCGCTCGCCACGCTCGTCCTCGCGCTCGTTCTGCGGGATCGGGGCCGGAGGATTGCCGCCGCCGGGTCGATCCTGCTCTTCGCCTACGTCGGTTTCTGTGCCGTCCAGCACGCGCGCGCGCTCGAGACGTGGAGGCGCCTCGACGCTCCGCCGCCGGGCGCCACGGTCGCGGTTCTGCCGCAGTTCCTGTCACCCTTCCGGTGGCTGGGCCTCACGGAGAGTGAAGACGCCGTGCACGCCGCCTTCTTCGACATCGGACCGTTCGCGCGCGGCGTGGACGATCCGCGGCCGCCGAAAAAGTGGACGGAGGTGCTCCGGAGCCTCCGCGACTACTACCCGCCGCCTTCCCGCGCGAGGATCCAGCGTTTCGAACGGCCTCCGAGCTCGGCGGCCCTCGCGGCGGCGCGGGCCCTGCCGGATATCGGCGTCTACCTCGCGTTCGCGCGCTTTCCGCTCGAGACCGTGTATCCGTCCCGGGACGGCGGCGCCGAGGTCATTGTCCAGGATCTCCGGTTTCTCCCGTTCTTCACGGGCCCCTGGGAGCCCGGCGGCGCGGAGGGTATCCGCCGCCAGCCTTTCGTCTATCGCGTGCGCCTCGACTCCGGGCTGCGCGCGATCGAGCGGGGGTTCGTCCGCTCGGGACGAAAGTAGTCCGCTATTCCTTCGGCTTCGCGAACGCGCCCGCGAGCGTCGCGAACGGTACGGCGGTCGCGAGGCGTGTGAAGGTGCCGTGCTCCGCGATGTCCTTCGCCGCGTCGAGACATCCCGCCCAGGCCGCCCGGGCGAGCGCGCCTCCGACGCTGATGCGCCGCCCTCCCGCGTCGCACAGCTCGGCAACCGCCGCAAAGTCGCTGCCGGCGAGGACGTTGACCGGCCTGGGAGCGACCGCGCGAAGCCCGCGCTCGTCGTGGCGAGGGCGGGGAAGCCGAGCCGGACGAGAAGCCTGGCGCTTCCTTGTGTCCCGGGGGTTGGGAAGGACGAAGCAGCCCTAGCTTCCCGGCTCCTCCGCCGGGCCGGGAGAGGCGCCGGCCACGTACGAGTATTCGGGCGAGGGTGCGCGGGTGAGCGCCTCGGAAATGCCGGCGTAATAGCCGATCTTGATCAGGAGCCGGACGAAGACGAAGACCTGCTGCGCGGCGATCAGCGGGCCGAGCGCCAGGCGCGCCTCGCCGCCGGCCGAGGGGTCGAGGAGCAGCCACGCGAGGTAGAGGGCCGCCGTCGTGACCGCGTACATCCCGAGGATTCCGAAGAGTCGCAGCGGCCGGGCCACGGCGCCTCCGATGCCGAAGAGGAATCGCGAGACCGGCGGCAGGTCCGGCCTTGCGACCCAGACGGTGCGCACGGAGTCGGCCAGCAGCTTGATGACGGCAAGCGCGAGGGCGACGGCCAGAAGGCGCACGCCCGTCACCGCGAGGGCGGCCTGCTCCGTGTGCAGGTCCTTCACGCGGGAGCGCAGCGCGACCCCGGATCCGACGTAGATCCACTGGTAGGCGGCAAAGGCGGCGCCCCAGGCGGCGAACGTGAACACGAGAAAGGCCGGCATCCGACGCATGCCCTCCCGGCCGAACGTGACGAGAGAAGCCGAGGGCTCGCGCAGGGCCCCGAGGGTGCCGCCGAGCGCGAAGGCGTGCAGCACGATCGCCAGCACCGCCAAAGAGAAGGCCGTGGCGCCGACGCCAAGCATCCCGGGCAGCTCGGACCAGCGGATCCCGTCGGGCGAGAGCAGGCCCGTCGCGAGCTCGGGAAAGTTCCCGAGCACGTCCGGGTGGACCCGCCGGACCGTCTGCCACCAGGTGTAGTCGGGGACCGCGACCATCTTCTCGCCGGCGGGGGAGCGGTCGAGCATCGCGTGGAGCTGGTTGCCGACCGGAAGGATCAGCGCGGCCGCGAGCATGAGCTGGATGAGCCAGAGCGCCACGGCGAGGTATGGCTTGGAGAGCGAGAGGGCGAGGCCCCGCAGGAAGCATGACACGGCGCGCGGCCCCCCGCGGCTCACCAGGCCACCGTCATGAAGTCGATCATGTTCAGGACCCAGAAGACCGCGCGGGCGGTCCAGCGCGTCGCCGCGCGCAGGTCGGGCTCCGAGCTCAAGCCGTTGTTGGTCCGGTCGGCGTCGAGCAGGATTTTCTGTTCGGGGTCGACGACCGCCTCGATGAGCCGGGGCCCCGCCGCGACGCGCAAGCGCTTCCAGCGCGCCTCGCCGTCCCAAAGGGAGCGGTAGACGTGATCGCCCTCGAAGCGCAGAAGAATCTCCACCGGCATCGCCACGTCGCCACGCCGCGCGACCGTCACGAGACTGTCGTAGCCGCGCGCCTTCGCGAGCGCTGCCGGGGGCCCGTCGGAAAGCTTGCCGTCCTTCTCGAAGAGGCCGCGCGGCGGCTTTGCCGGTTTGCTGTCGGCCTCGACGACGGCGTAGTCCACGATGCCCGACGAGAAGAACGTGCGGTCGAAGAACCAGCTCCAGTCGCCACCCGCCGCCTCGTTGACGGCGGCGATGAAGTCCTTCGTCGTCGGATGGCGAAAGCGCCAGCGGTCCGCGTAGAGTCGCAGCGCCCGGTCCATGGTCGGCGTGCCGAGCAGGCGCTCGAGGGTCGCCAGCGTCAGGGCCGTCTTCGAGTACACCTGGCCGCTGTAGGACGGGCGGCTGCGGAACTTCCAGCTCTCGGAGGCGAGCAGGTCCCAGTCGGCGACCTCGAAGTACCGGCCGTTGACGTCGAGCGGGTAGTGGATGTCGATCCCGAGCGGGAAGTGGAGGCCGAAGACGTCGAGGTCCACGCGACTGGCGCCGTAGACACTCTTGAGCACCCGATCGCACATGTACGTGTTGAATCCCTCGTCGAGCCAGGCCTCCTCGAACTCGTTGGAGGCCAGCAGGCCGTAAAAGAACTGGTGTCCCGCCTCGTGGACCGTGACCCCCTCGGGCCGCAGGACGCTCTTCGGATCGCTCCACGCGGTTCCGCCGGTGATCAGCGTCGGATACTCCATGCCGCCTGCGCCGTGGGCGCCCCAGGGCGGATCCACGATGGAGAGGGTCGGATAGGGATATCCGCCCAGCACGCGCCCGTAGCCCGAGAGGGCGGCCTTCACCGCCCCGAAGTAGCGGCCGGCCTGGTCCGCGTGCTCGGGCTGGAGGTACAGGTACAGCCGAACGTCGCCGAGGCCGGCCTCGCGGAACGTGTCCTCGAGGACGAGGTAGCTCGGGTCCGCGGTCCACGCGAAGTCGTGAACGCCCTGCTGGCGGAAGCGGTAGAGAACGCGCCCGGCGGAGGTCTCGCGCTCATCCACCCGCTGCCCGGTCGCGCCGACCCGGCCCTTGTAGGAGGCGGGGAGATCGATCGAGACGTCGTAGTTGCCGAAGTCCGAGAAGAACTCGCTCGACGCGTGAAACTGGTGGCAGTTCCAGCCCTTCTCCTCGAAGACGCCGACCTTGGGGAACCACTGCACGACCATGAAGAAGTCGTCCTTGTAGCCCGTGCGGACGGAGACGCGGGGCAGGCGCGCCTTGAAATCCATGGCGACCGAGATCGTCTCGCCCGGCTGGACGGGTTTGGGCAGGATGACCTCGGCGACGGTGCGGTCGTGCGGGTTCCCGTCATCGGGGGCGATGAAGCGCAGGGCCGGCAGGAGGTCCGCGCCGTCGGGCCCGGTCATGCGGGTGACCTCGATCGCGCCCCAGGAGTTCGGCAGCGTGCCGTCGCGATGCTCGCCGCCCGCCTCCCGCCAGAAGGTCGAGAGCGTGTTGCGGAAGGCGTTCAAGTAGAGGTGAAAGCGCAGCGTGGGCGCCGGCCGGGACGTCGTGTTTTTCCAGGTGAGGACCTCGGTCGCATCGAGGGCCTTCTTCTCCGTGTCGAGACGGCAGGTGATCTGGTACGAAGCGACGGGCGGCGGCGGAAAAGACTGCGCGAAGAGCGGGGCCGCCGCCGTGCCTGCACACAGCGCGAGAGCGACAACTCGCACCTTTGCCGCGGACATCGCGGTGACTGTAGCATGGCGCCGATGCCACCAGGGAGCGCCCCGCCGCCGGTCCGCAAGCGTGTCGCCGCGCTGCGCGAGGAGATTCGCCGCCACGAGCGCCTCTACTACACGGAGGCCCGGCCGGAGATCACGGACGCCGAATTCGACGGGCTCATGCGCGAGCTCATCGCCCTCGAGGCGGAGCACCCGGAGCTCGCGAGCGATGGCTCTCCCTCGCGGCGCGTGGGCGGCGAGCCGGCCCAGGGCTTCGCGACGGTCACTCACGCGCAGCCGATGCTTTCGCTCGAGAACGCGTATTCCTGGGAGGAGGCGCAGGCCTGGCTCGCGCGGGCCGCGCGCGTGCTCGGCCGGGAGCCCACGGGATTCGTGGCGGAGCTGAAGATCGACGGGCTGTCGCTGTCGTTGCGGTACGAGGAAGGAACATTGAGGCGCGGCGCCACGCGCGGCGACGGCGTGCGCGGCGACGACGTCACCGGAAACGTCCGCACGATCCGTTCGATCCCCCTGACGATCCCCGAGCGCACGCCCCTCGAGGTGCGCGGCGAGGTGTATTACTCGAAGAAGGCGTTCGCGGCGGTCAACACCGGCCGGGAGGCTGAAGGGGAACCGCTCTTCGCCAACCCGAGGAACGCCGCCGCCGGGACGATGCGCCTGCTCGACCCGCGAATCACGGCCAGGCGGCGTCTCGACGCCTGGCTCTACGCGGTCGTCGAGGGCAGTCCGTTCCCGGAAAGCCAGTCCGGCGCGCTCTCGAGGCTCAAGGCGCTCGGATTTCCGGTCAGCCCCCACTGGCGCCGGTGCGAGAGCTTCGCCGAGGTCCGCGCGTTCGTCGACGAGTGGCACGAGAAGCGGCACGACCTCGAGTTCGAGACCGACGGCGTCGTGATCAAGGTGGACGACCGCGCGACGCAGGAGGCCCTCGGAGCGACCGCCAAGTCGCCGCGCTGGGCTCTCGCCTACAAGTACCCGGCCGAGGAGGCGGCGACGGTCGTCGAGGAGATCGGCGTGCAGGTGGGGCGGACCGGCGTACTGACGCCCGTCGCGCATCTCGAGGCGGTCGTGCTCGCGGGCTCGACGGTCCGGCGCGCGACCCTCCACAACTACGAGGACCTCTCGCGCAAGGACGTCCGCGTCGGGGACACGGTGGTCGTCGAAAAGGCGGGCGACGTCATCCCCAAGGTCGTGCGCGTTCTCCTCGAGAGGCGGCCGAAGAGCGCGCGGGCCTTCCGGATGCCGGAGAAGTGCCCGGAGTGCGGCGACCCGGTCGTCCGCGAGCAAGGCGAGGTGGCGACCCGGTGCGTGAACCCTGGCTGTCCGGCAGTCGTGCGCGAGGCGTTGCGCCACTTCTGCGGCCGGCGCGCCATGAACATCGAAGGCCTCGGCGAAAAGCTCGTGGACCAGCTCGTGACGGCCGGCCTCTTGACCGACGTCGCGTCGATCTACGACCTCGAGGCGAAGAACCTCTCGGACCTCGAGCGCTGGGGCGAGAAGTCCGCCGCGAACCTCGTCGCCGAGATCGAGAAGAGCAAGGGCAACGACGCCTCGCGTCTTCTCTTCGCGCTCGGGATCCGGCACGTCGGGGAGAAGGCGGCGAAGACGCTCGTCGGCCACTTCGGCACGCTCGACGCCCTCGCCGGGGCCTCGGAGGAGGAACTCCAGGCGGTCGAGGACGTCGGCCCGAACACCGCCGCGGCCATCCGCACGTGGTTCGCGCGCCCGCGCCACCGCGAGCTCATCGAGAAGCTGAGGGCCCACGGCGTCCGGCTCGACGGCGAGCGGCGCGAGCGCCCGCCGGCCGGGGCGCTCTCGGGGCAGACCGTCGTGCTGACCGGAACTCTGCGCGGGATCACGCGCGAGGAGGCCGGGGAGCGGCTCGCGGCGGCGGGGGCAAAGCTCTCCGGCTCGGTTTCGAAAAAGACCGACTACGTCGTCGTGGGAGAATCACCGGGATCGAAACTGGAAAAGGCAAGGGCCCTCGGAGTCCGAGTGGTCACCTGGGACGAGATGCTCGCGGTTCTCGGGAAGGAGTGAGTCGGATATGCCGTCCTCAGTCATCGTGTTCTGTCCCCTGCTCGACTTCAAGAACAAGCCCGCCACGCTGATGACCATCTCTCCGCACGGATACTACGAGGTCCGCGTGGACATGGCCGCCGGCAACCACACCGTGTACCTGCCGATCAACCACACGGCGATCATCTTCACCGACGCCAACGTCATCGGCGCGATCCCGCCGGACGTCGAAAGATACGGATAGAGAGCCCCGCACCCCTTCCCTCTCCCGCCG
>Ga0209048_10002467_pt1 | contig 18330 bp, 15 predicted proteins | sample FrelakmetCRP12CR_FD_187146 | JGI IMG/M metagenome (GOLD analysis project Ga0209048, IMG submission 187146) | Freshwater lake sediment microbial communities from the University of Notre Dame, USA, for methane emissions studies - CRP12 CR (SPAdes)... | ecosystem: Environmental > Aquatic >... | reverse complement strand
CGCCGAACGGCTTGCGATCCGGCTCTCCGGTGCCTGCCCGGCGCTTGGCCGCCTCCCGCATCCAGCCGCTCGCGGCCGCGATCAGCGCGAACGCCGCCGTGAGGTTGGTCGCGAGCACGCGCTCGAAATCCGCACGCCGGCCCTTGAAGACGAAGCCGTCGCGCAGGATCGCCGCGTTGTTCACGACGATGTCCACGCCACCGAAGCGCTCGACTGCGAGCCCCACCAAAGCGTCGGCTGCCGCCTCCGCCGCGACGTCGCCTCCGTACACGGCGCAGCCGGGAATTTCCGCAGCGGCGGCGCCGGCAATCGCCGGATCCGGATCATCGCCGCCGATGCCGACGCCCGAATCGGCAATCACGGTCCGCGCGCCTTGCGCCACGAGTCCCTTCGCGATCGCGAGCCCGATCCCGCGTGCGCCGCCCGTGACGATCGCAACCCTGCCCGCCAGCACACCGCTCACCGGTCGGCCTCCCGAATCACCCGAATTCGCATCGCCGCGATGCTAGGCTGCACGTCGGGACCGGTCAAGCATTTCACTCAGGGGTGGCGCCCGATGAGCTGGTCGATGCGCGCGAGGATGCCGCGCAGGATATTGACCTCCTCCTTTTCGAGCGCAGCGCGGGAGAAGAGCCGACGCAACCGCGGCAGCAGGCGCTTCGGCATTCGCGGATCGAGGAAGCGCATCGCCGCCAGTGTTTCGGTGCCATGCGCATAGAGAGCCTCGATCGAGTCGACCGTCGCCGGTTCGAACCGCGGCGCCCGCCAGACTTTGCCGCCGGCCGCGGCAAGGCGCAATTCGTAGGCGACGACCTGCACCGACGCGGCGAGATTCAGCGATCCGTAATCGGGATTGGCCGGAATCGTGGCCACGACGCCGCAGCGCGCGAGTTCCGCGTTGGAAAGGCCCGACATTTCCGTGCCGAACACGACGGCGACATCACCGTGAGCCGCATGCGCGACTGCCTCGACGGCCGCCTCGCGAACGGCAAGCACGCGCCCCGCGAACTCGCGCGGGCGCGCGGAAAGCCCCACCGCCAACACGCAGCCGGCGAGCGCCTCGTCGAGTGTCGCGACGATGCGCGCGCGCTCGAGCACCCGGGTGGCACCCGAGGCGAGCGCGACGGCGTCGGGATCGGGATACCGGCGCGGCTCGACCAGGACGAGCCGTCCCAGCCCCATCGTGAGCATCGCGCGCGCGGTGGCGCCGATATTTCCCGGGTGGCTGGGCGCGACGAGAACGACGCGAACGGCATCGAGACGGTCGAGGGGGGGCGTCATTGGGGAGTCCGGTGCGGCGCTGGACCGCGGTGGCAGGGCCTGGCAGCGGTTACAATGTGCGCTTCCGTTCTTTGCGCCTTGGCCGCCTGCGTCAACGGCGGCGACAGCGAGACAACCCGACCATGCATCCGATGCTCACGATCGCGGTGAAGGCAGCGCGCCGCGCCGGCAACATCATCAACCGCGGCGCCCGCGAGCTCGACCTGCTCACCATCACGACGAAAGGCCCGAAGGATTTCGTCAGCGAAGTGGATCGCGAGGCCGAGCGGGCGATCGTCGAGACTCTGCTCGGCAACTACCCGGACCATGCGATTCTAGCAGAGGAAGGAACCGCCAAAGGCGCGAACGCCGACGCGGAAAACCTGTGGATCATCGATCCGCTCGACGGCACGACCAACTTCCTGCACGGGTTTCCGCAGTACTGCGTCTCGATTGCGCTCGCGCATCGCGGGCAGATCACGCAAGGTGTGATCTACGACCCCGTACGCAACGACCTCTTCACCGCGACGCGCGGGCGCGGCGCATTCCTGAACGATCGGCGCATCCGTGTCTCGAAGCGCCACCACCTGCGCGACTGCCTGATCGGCACCGGCTTCCCCTTCCGCGACGGCAGCTACCTCGACACCTATCTGCGGATGATGAAGACCATGATCGAGCAGACCGCGGGCCTGCGCCGCCCCGGTGCCGCCGCGCTCGATCTGGCCTACGTGGCGGCGGGTTTCTACGACGGCTTCTGGGAAGTGGGCCTCAACCCGTGGGACGTCGCCGCCGGCAGCCTGCTCATTCAGGAAGCGGGAGGGCTGATCGGTGATCTGAGCGGCGAGGGCGACTTCCTGCACGGCGGTCAGGTCATCGCGGCGACGCCGAAGATATTCGCGCAGATGGTCACCGCGCTCGCGCCATTTCGCACGGAACTGCTGCGCGAGCGCGCGCCGAAGCCGGTCGAACCGGCCCCTTGACCCGCGGTTGAAGCTGCGGGCGGCGTGCAGGGTGACCGCGCTGGCCGGCGGCGAATCCGGCGTCGATGCAGCCGCCGCGATCGCGGGTCAGCCAATGCCCCGGATGATGTCGCTGGCCTTCTCGCCGATCATGATCGCCGGCGCATTGGTATTGCCGCCGATCAGCGTCGGCATGATCGACGCATCGACGACGCGCAGGCCGGCCACACCGCGCACGCAGAGCTTCGGATCGACGACCGCATCCTCGTCGACACCCATCCGGCAGGTTCCGACCGGGTGGTAGATCGTGTCCGAGCGCCGGCGCAGCACGTCGCGGATCTCGTCGTCGGTCCGCACGCCTGCGGTAAACAGCTCCTTGCCGCGCACCGAATCGAGAAGCGGCGATTCGTTGATCGCGCGCGTAATCCTGAATCCGCGAACCATCGTTTCGAGATCGTCCGGATGGGCATAGAACGCCGGATCGATCAGCGGCGCCGCCAGGGGGTCCCTGCTTTGCAGCGAAACACGGCCGATGCTCTTCGGCCGCAGCGCGCAGACGTGCGTGGAGAAGCCGCGGGCCGCATGGAGCCTCCGTCCGTGGCTTTCGAGGATGCCGATGCAGAAGTGGAGCTGGATGTCGGGCGCGGGCAGCTCCGGCGAGGTCCTGAGGAACCCGCCGGCCTCGGCGATGTTCGACGTGAAGATGCCGCGCCGTTCGCGGAGGTAGCGGACCGCGTTGCGGACTGCGTTCACATTGTCGCCGGGCATGAACCCGATCAGGTCCTTGTGCTGCGAGCGATAGGCGATGACGAAGTCCACGTGATCGCGCAGGTTGCGGCCGACGCCGGGGACTTCGGCGACGACGGGTATGCCCATCTCGCGCAGCGACTGCGGATCGCCGATCCCGGAGAGCAGCAGAAGCTGCGGCGACTGCAGGGCGCCCGCGGAAAGAATGACTTCGCGTCGCGCGCGCACCGCCCGCGTCCGGCCGTTCTGCCGGTACTCGACGCCGACCGCTTGCGCTTCCTGGAACAGGATGCGCGTCGCCTGCGCCTGGACTTGCACCCGGAGATTCGACCGGCCGAGGTTGGGCGTGAGGTATGCGGCCGCGGCACTCCAGCGCTCGCCGTTCCTCTGCGTCAGCTGGTAGAGCCCGATGCCTTCCTGCTCGGCCCCGTTGAAGTCCGCGTTGCGCTGGTGCCCCCGCTCTTCCGCCGCCCGCAGCCACAGGTCCGTGAAGCCGCTCGGCGAGCGCGGATCGGCGACGTTGAGAGGGCCGCCCTGCGCGTGAAAGTGGTCGGACAGTCGCTCGTTGTTTTCGGACCGTCGGAAGTACGGCAGCACGTCGTCGTACGACCAGCCGGCGTTGCCGAGCGCGGCCCATTCGTCGTAGTCGTTGCGATGGCCGCGGGTGTACACCATCGCGTTGATCGCACTGCTGCCGCCGAGCGTCTTTCCACGCGGCTGGTAGCCACGGCGCCCGCCGAGCCCGGACTGCGGCGTCGTCTTGAACGCCCAGTTGTAGACCGGCCGCGGCACCAGCACCGCGATCCCGATCGGCATCCTTATCAGCATGCTCGAATCGCGCTTGCCTGCCTCGAGCAGGCAGACCGACACACCCGGATCCTCGGACAGGCGCGCGGCGAGCACGCATCCGGCCGACCCGGCGCCGACGATCACATAGTCGAAGATGCTGTCGGTTGGCTGCATACGATCGTTGCCGCGGATGTAGCTGCCGAATGCCGTCGCGGGCCGCCACGCGTCACGGGCGAGGCGCGCCGCTCCCTTCGGGCGCCTTGCCCGCGATTGCGCGCAGCTCGATCTTGGCGATCGCATTGCGGTGAACCTCGTCGGGCCCATCGGCCAGCCGCAGACTGCGGGCGCTCGCGTACGCTCCGGCGAGGAAGGGATCATTGACGCCGGCCGCGCCATAGGCCTGGATCGCCCAGTCGATCACCTTGCAGGCGACGTTGGGCGCGACGACCTTGATCATCGCGATCTCCTTCTTCGCGACCTTGTTGCCCACGGTGTCCATCAGGTACGCGGCCTTCAGCACCAAGAGCCGCGCCTGGTCGATCATGCAGCGCGACTCCGCGATCCGCTCCTGCCAGACCGTCTGGCGCGAGATCTCGCTGCCGAACGCGACTCGACTCGAGAGCCTCGTCACCATCAGCTCGAGCGCGCGCTCGGCGAGGCCGACGAGACGCATGCAATGGTGGATGCGACCCGGCCCGAGCCTTCCCTGCGCGATCTCGAAGCCGCAACCCTCGGCCTTGAGCACGTTCGACACCGGCACGCGCACATTCGCCAGGTCGATCTCCATGTGTCCGTGCGGCGCGTCGTCGACATTTAGCACGGTGAGCGGGCGCAGCACGCGGACTCCCGGCGCGGTCGCGGGCACCAGCAGCATCGACTGCTGGCGGTGCCTGGGCGCGTTCGGGTCCGTCTTGCCCATGACGATGTACAGCTTGCACCGCGGATCCCCGGCACCCGACGACCACCACTTGCGGCCGTTGACGACGTACTCTTCGCCCTCGCGCACCATGCTGCATTCGATGTTGGTGGCGTCCGACGAGGCGACGGCCGGTTCGGTCATCAGGAACGCCGAGCGGATCTCGCCGCGCAACAGCGGCTCGAGCCATTGCCGCTTCTGGTCTTCCGTGCCGTAGCGCTCGATCGTCTCCATGTTGCCGGTATCCGGCGCGCTGCAATTGAAGACCTCCGGCGCCCAGGTGACGCGGCCCATGATCTCGGCCAGCGGCGCGTACTCGAGGTTCGTGAGTCCGGCACCTTCCGGCGAATCGGGCAGGAACAGGTTCCACAGCCCCGCGGCGCGCGCCTTCGGTTTCAGTTCCTCGACCAGCTTCGTCGGGATCCAGGCGTTGCCGCGTGCGCGGTTCGCCTCGACCTCCTCCCGGAAGCGATGTTCGTTCGGATAAATGTGCGCATCCATGAACGCGACGAGCCGCGCCTGCAATTCCTGCACTTTCGGTGTGTAGTCGAAGTTCACCGGCTGCTCCCCTGCGCTGGAATCCCCGCGTGGCGGCCCGGTCTGCGTTCGCGTCGCGAACCAGCAATCGTCGGCGCGTCGGGGATCACCGCTTTCCTCCCCGCTTGAACCACCCCAGCACGGCGTCCAACCGCTTGCCGTACGGCGGCAGCAGCAATGGCAGCATGCCCAGGCGGCTCTGGTAGTACACGGGCTTCTCCTTGCTGAACGTGCGAAAGCCGTACTCGCCGTGATAGGCGCCACTGCCACTCGCGCCGACGCCGCCGAACGGCTGGTGCTCCTGGACGAAGTGCGTGAGGCAGCCGTTGACGGTGACGCCGCCGGCGATGGTCCGATGCAGCACGCGGTCGCGATGCGCGGCATTGTCGCCGAACCAGTAGAGCGCCAGCGGCCGGTCGCGCTGGTTCACGTAGCGGATCGCGTCGTCGAGATGGTCATACGCGACCACCGGGAGCAACGGACCGAAGATCTCTTCGCGCATGATCGCCGTGTCGTCGCCGGCGCCGAGCACGAGCGTCGGAGCGATCTTGCGCGCGGCGCGATCGAGCGACTCCCCGGCCGGATTGATTTCGATGATCCGCGCTCCGTGCGCCTTCGCGTCGGCGAGCAGGCCTTGGAGGCGCGCATAGTGGCGGCCGTCGACGATGCTCGTGTAGTCGCGATTGGCGGCGAGCGTCGGATAGAGTTTCGCCACCGCGCGCACGATGGCCTCCGCGAATTCGTCGACGCGGCTCCGCGGCACCAGCGCGTAGTCCGGCGCAATGCAGGTCTGCCCGGCGTTGAACAGCTTGCCGATCGCGACCAGCGGCGCGATCTTGGCGAAGCTCGCGCTGACGTCGACGATCACCGGCGACTTGCCGCCGAGTTCGAGCGTGACCGGCGTCAGATGCTTCGCCGCCGCCTGCGCGACGAGCCGGCCGACCGTCGTCGACCCGGTGAAGAACAGGTGATCGAAGGGCAGCTCGACGAAGGCCTTGGCGAGCTTCGCGTCGCCGGGAAAGACCGCGAGCTCGTCTTCACCGAACGTCTCCCGCACGATCCGGGCCATCAGTTCCGCGGTCCGGGGGGTTACCTCGGACGGCTTGATCATCACGCGGTTGCCTGCAGCAAGCGCCGCCGCGGCCGGCAGGATCGACAGCTGATAGGGATAGTTCCAAGGCGCGATGACGCCGACGACCCCGAGCGGCTGCGGAATCAGCCGGTTGTATCCCGGCCGGTACTTGATTCCGGTCGGCATGTCCTTCGGCCGCATCCAGTTGTGCAGATGACGCCGCGCGTGCTTGATCGATTCGTCGACGGCGAGCAGGTCGGCAACCAGCGTCTCGTGCGGCGAGCGGTTGCCGAAGTCCGCGGAGATCGCGTCGATGATGTCCTGCGCATGGCGCTTCGTCATCAGCGCAAGGCGGTGGAGCCGGTCCGTGCGCGCGGCCAGCGTCGGGATCATCTCCTCCCGGAACCCCTCCCGCATCCGCTCGAATGTTCGCTGCATCGGCGCGATCGCGATTTCATGGTCGTCGACGACTGCATTCATCTGGATTCCCGAGTGCGGGGCGCTCCGCACCGTGGACGGAGGCGCGACCGTGACAATACACTAGTGTATTGTGCGCAATTTTACACCGATGCGTTGCCGCCGCCATGATCTCACGCAAGTCCAACGCCAGCACCACATCTGCCTCGGGCGCGCGGTCGCTGGACCGGCGCGCATGGCTCGAGGCCGCCACCGACGCGATCGCCGAGGGCGGCTTCGGCGAGGCGCGGATTCTGACCCTCGCGAAAAGACTTGGCGTCACGCGCGGCAGCTTCTACTGGCACTTCCGCGATCACGACGACTTCATCCGGGCGCTGCTCGAACGGTGGCGTGACGAGCAATTGCAGGCGATGGTCGCGTGGCGCCCGGGCACGGGCAACGCCGAGGCCGATCTGCGCCGCGCAGTCCACCTGCTGCTGACCGACATGGCGCGCGATGCCAAGGCGTTGCGTATCGAGCTCGCGGTGCAGGATTTCGCACGGCGCAATCCGCTAGCCGCGAGCGTCACCGTTGAAGTGAATCGCGCGCGGATGAAGCAGGGCCTCGCCCTGTTCGACGCACTGACCGCCGATCCGGGCCGCGCCCGCGCGCTGACGCTGCTCCTCTATGCGTGCATCACCGGCGCCCGGCTCATGCTGGCCGCCGCGCCGCAGGATGCGAAGACCGATGCGATCGCAGCAGAGCTCGACCGCATCATCGGCGACGCGATCATCGTGCCCAGCGCCGCGCCGTCAGCCAGCCTGCGCCGCGGAATGGCGCGGTGACGGCGCCCAGCGCACATCCCCGGCGCCCTGTCGAGCGGATTGCGCCATCGAACCGCCACCGCGCAGCGACGACGTGGCAAGATAGCGCGAACACACTCGATCACGGAGCATTTCGCCATGGCCGCCACCCGCAAAGTCGCGAAGAAGAAGTCCGCTGTCCCGTCAAACAATTCCGCCGCGGGCAGCGCCCCCGCCCCTTCGGTCTCCGGCGGATCGACGCTCGTCGATCTCGCACAGCAGGTGCGCTCGTGGACCGATTCGGTCCTCGGCATTGCCGGCGCCGCAGCGGACGTGACGATGGGCGCCGCGAAGATGATGTTGCCCAAGCCGGGGCAGCGGCAGACGCTGGAGAAGACCGGCGCCATCCTGCGGCGGATGCGGGAGACGGCGGGCATGAGCGTGGGCGAGGTCGGCGCCGCGATCAATCTCAAGGACCCGGTCCTGCTCGAGCTGGTCGAGAACGGCAAGGTCGCGCTGCCGTTCGAGATCATCCTTCGCCTTGCATCGGTGCTGGGGCGCAACGATCCGATCTCGTTCGTGATGCGCTTCACTCGCTCGTACAATCCCGACGTGTGGAAGACGCTGGAGGCTCTCGGCATCGGCCGGCTCGCGCTGCAGGCCGGCCGCGAGCGCGAATTCGCCAACCTCTATCGTGCCAGCGATGCCGCGCGCCGGCTGTCCGACGAGGACTTCGCCGAGGTGCTGGGCTTTACCAAGGCCGCCTTCGAGATGGCGCTGGCCTTCCGGTCCCGCAAGGGCGCGCACGACAGCGCCACGCACGGCAGGGCCAAGACCGCGGCGAATTGACGCGGACGGCGCCGCGGCGCCCGCAGACGCGGACGTGATCCGCGGTGCCGCGATCCCTAGGGCCGTTCGCCGCGCGCCAGCCTCGTCTCGATGTCGTCGAGGCAGGGCAGGATGTCGGCAATGCTGTCGACCACGTAGTGCGCGCCGCTCTGGTACATCCGCGTGTAGGCGCCCTGGCGCATCCGTTCCTGCTCGGCTTTCGGCAGCTTCTTCCAGTCCTTGAGCGGGAGACCGATCTCGTTGCCGCTGATGGCGAGCCCGATCGTCCACATGCCGCCGTTCAGACCCTCCTCGATGCCGGGACGCGTGTCGTCGATCTTGACGCAGGCCTCCACCGGCGAGACGCCGAGGTTCATAACGTTCTGCAGGCACATGTACGGATACGGTCGTCCCGCCGGAACCTCAGACGCGCAAACCGTCGAGTCGGGAACGTACCCCTGCTTGGCCGCGTCGCGCAGGTTGATCTTCATCATGTCGGTCATGTAGCCGGTCGTCGAGCCGATCTTGTACCCGCGTTTGCGCAGCGCCTTGACGGTGTCGAGCGTGCCGGGAATGAGCGCCGAGTAGTCGGACAGGCATTTCAATTGCAGCGGCACGAAATCCTTGAACATCGCCTCGACATCGTCGTCGGTCGGCAGCCGGCCGTGCTCTTCCTGCCAGCGCTTGCGCACCGAGTCGAGCTGCGTGATCTTCTGGATGTGGACACGCTTGTGCGCGCCCATCGGCGCGCGCGCCTCCTCCATTGCGATCGGCACGCCCCGGCGATTGAACACTTCGACGAAGACGACCGCCGGCGCCATGCAGCCGAAGTCCATGGTCGTGCCCGCCCAATCCAGCAGGACGGCCTGGATTTTGCCGCGGTAGCGGCGCTGATAGGTGAAAGTCATGGTGTCCGGTCTCCGTTGGTTTGTGCGGCAAATCGGTCAGAATAGAGGCTGGGGGGCCCGACGGTCAACGTCGCCTGCCCGATGCTGTCGGTCTGCTGTTTGTCAGGCTGCGGCCGGCGACCGCGGGGTCGGCCGTTGCCGGCGCGTCGTCACGGCCACCGGGCCCGCGCCCGATACTTCATTACATAGGAAAGCCGCCATGAGAGAAGCCGTCATCGTATCCACCGCGCGCACGCCGATCGGGCGAGCGTTCCGGGGTGCGCTCAACAACATCAAGTCGCCGACGCTGATGGGTCACGCCATCCGGCATGCCGTCGAGCGTGCCGGCATCGCCGGTGCCGAAATCGAGGACGTCGTCATCGGCACGGTGCTGACCGCCGGCACGGCCGGGATGAACGTTGCGCGCAACGCGGCGATCGCGGGAGGCGTGCCGGTCACCGCCGGCGCGCAGACGATCGATCGCCAGTGTGCCTCCGGATTGATGGCGATCGCCACGGCCGCCAAGCAGATCATCGTCGACGGCATGCAGGTGATCGTCGCCGGCGGCCAGGACAACATCTCCGCCGTGCAGAACCGGTATCTCGAATGGGTCGGCGCGGAAAAGGACCCGAACGTGACCCGCCACGCGGAGCATGCCTACATGCCGATGCTGCTGACCGCCGAGAACGTCGCCCGCAAGTACGGGATCAGCCGCGAGGCACAGGACGAATACGCCCTCACTTCGCAGCTGCGGACTGCCCGTGGCCAGGCCGACGGCCGCTTCGCCGCCGAAATCGTCCCGATCACGGCCACGATGGCGGTGGTCGACAAGGAGACGAAGCAGGTCTCGCACAAGGTAGTGACGTTGGCGAAGGACGAAGGCAACCGTGCGGACACGACCAGGGAAAGCCTGGCGGCGCTGCAGCCGGTGATCGAGGGCGGCACCGTGACGGCCGGCAACGCGAGCCAGCTTTCCGACGGCGCGTCGGCGTGCGTCGTCATGGAAGCGAAGCTCGCCGCGCAACGCGGGATCGCTCCGCTCGGTCTCTACCGTGGCATGATGGTCGTCGGCAACGCACCGGAGGAAATGGGCACCGGCCCGATCCATGCGGTGCCGAAACTCCTGCGGCAGCACGGCTTGACCGTGGCTGACATCGGTCTCTGGGAGTTGAACGAGGCGTTCGCCTGCCAGGCGCTGTATTGCCGCGATCAGCTGGGCATCGACCCGGATCGGTTCAACGTCGACGGCGGCGCGATCTCGATCGGCCACCCGTACGGGATGAGCGGCGCGCGGCTCGTCGGGCATGCGCTGGTCGAAGGCAAGCGCCGTGGCGTGAAGCACGTCGTGGTCACGATGTGCGTCGGCGGTGGCATGGGCGCCGCCGGCCTGTTCGAAGTCCTCTGACGTCGCCACCACGAGGCCATGGACAGACGAATGGGCGTGAAAGATCTCCTCGACCTCAGCGGAAGGATCGCGGTCATCACCGGCGGCTCGCGCGGCATCGGGCTGCAGATGGCGATGGGGCTGGGCGAGATGGGCGCGAAGGTGGCGATCACCGCGCGCAAGGCGGACGAACTCGGCGAAGCCCACGTGCATGTCGAGCGCGCCGGCATCGAATGCCTGACGGTCGCGGGCGACCTCGCGGATTTCGCGGCAATCCCCGGCATCGTCGACGCAGTGCTCTCGCGCTGGGGACGAATCGACATCCTGGTGAACAATGCGGGCTGCAACTGGGCAGCGCCCGCCGAGGAATACCCCGACGAGGGCTGGCGCAAGGTGATGAGCCTCAATGTCGATGCGCAGTTCTTCCTCGCCCGCGAAATCGGCAAGCGTTCGATGATTCCGCGCAGGAGCGGGAAGATCGTCAACATCGCATCGATCGCCGGCCTGTTCGGCAATCCTCCCGATTGGGACATGCACACGATGGCATACAACACGAGCAAGGGCGCGCTGATCGCGATGACGCGCGCGCTGGCGGCCGAATGGGGCCGCTACAACATCAATGTCAATGCAATCTGCCCGGGATTCTTCCCGTCGAAGATGACCAAGGTCACGCTCGATCGCATCGGCGAGAGTGTGCTCGCGATGACGCCGCTCGCGCGCCTGGGCGGCGAGGACGACCTCAAGGGCAGCGTCGTGTTCCTCGCCTCGGAGGCCTCGCGCCACGTCACCGGCCAGGTGCTGGCGGTCGACGGCGGTTGTACCGCGGTATGAACGGCCCCCACGTTCACTCCGTTCGCTGCCCCCGCGAGGCGCCCGCGCGGGCGCTGAATTGAGCGCGAATTGAGCGCGGCGGCCAATCCCGGGGCGACGCTCGTCGCTCCGGTCCATTCGTTCGACACGGCTGCGCTCGGCGCCTACCTGCGCGCCCATGTCGCGGAATTCGTCGGCGATCTCGTCGTCGAGCAATTCCAGGGCGGGCAGTCGAACCCGACATACCGGGTCACTGCGGGCGAGCGACGGTACGTGCTCCGCCGCAAGCCACCGGGCACGCTGCTCCCCTCCGCGCACGCAGTGGACCGGGAATTCCGCGTGATGTCGGCGCTCGCCGGAACGGACGTTCCGGTGGCCAGGACCTATGCGTTGTGCGAGGACGCCAAGGTGCTCGGGACACCCTTCTACCTGATGGAATACGTCGAGGGCCGCATTCTCTGGGATCCGACGCTCCCGGGCATGACGCCGGCGCAACGCGCGGCGCATTACGACGAGTTGAATCGCGTCATTGCCGCGCTGCACAGCGTCGACTACGCGGCGGCCGGCCTCCGCGACTACGGCAAACCGGGCAGTTACATCGAGCGCCAGGTCGCGCGCTGGTCGAAGCAATACCAGGCCGCTCCCGCCGAGCGGATCCCGGCGATGGACCGGCTGATCGCCTGGCTGCAGCAGCACGTGCCGCCGGGAGACGAGACGTCGATCGTCCACGGCGACTATCGGATCGACAACGTGATCTTCCATCCCACTGAGCCGCGCGTGCTGGCGGTGCTAGACTGGGAGTTGTCGACGCTGGGTCATCCGCTTTCGGACTTCGCGTATCAGGTGATGGCGTGGAGGCTCACGCCACAGCAGTTCCGCGGCTTGAAGGGCTGCGACTTCGCCGCGCTGGGCATTCCCACCGAAGGCGAGTACGTCGCCGCGTACTGTCGCCGCACCGGCCGCGACGGGATCCCGGATTGGGAGGTCTACCTCATCTTCAACATGTTTCGCATCGCCGCGATCCTGCACGGAGTGCTCGCGCGAGCGCTGCAGGGCAATGCCGCGAGCGGCGACGCCATCGAAACCGGTAGGCGCGCACGACTCGTGGCCGATATTGCCTGGGAGATGGCGCAGCGCCTCGACGACGCAGGCGCGCGTCGTTGTTGAATTTCGGTGCGCAACGCACAACATTTAGCAATTAAGGTCGGCAATCGGGGTGACTTCGCCATGAACTGCGCCCAACGCCCCGACGCAACGTTGGGGGCGTCGATCCCTGAACAACCTTGATCGTCCACTGGAGAGCTAACCTTCGATGTCGCGCTACCCCACCGCTTCCACGCAGCCGCCCTGTCCGAAGTGCGGGGTCCGGTTGCACCGCGTGCGGCGAAATCCCGTGGACCGACTGCTGAGCCTGGTCGGCCAGCGCCGCCGCTATCGCTGCCCCAGCCACGGTTGCGGCTGGGAGGGGACGCTTCCGTACAAACGGACGAAGGACTGAATCGCACGGAAGCCAGTCGGGGCTGGGCGCGGATGCTGCGAGCCTCGCGGACGTTGCTCGTGGGCGTCCGACAGGCTTATGAGCCTCGTCAAACATCGGTCGCGCTTCCCGGCCTAGAATGCCGGTATTGTGCGATCCCCGAGAGAAATCCATGACCTACCGGACCATTTTCGTCCACGTCGACGACGCGGAGCCCTGCCAACACCGGCTCGAGGTGGCCGCCCGGCTCGCCCGGACGTACCCGGCGCAACTTCACGGCACCTATCTCGTGCCTACGGCCGAGCTCACACCGTTCACGTCGGCAGTGCTGCCGGCCGAGGTCGTGCAGCGACGAATGCGCGAAACAGCCGATGCGCAACGTGCCGCCGAGGAGCGTTTCCGCGCCACCGCCGCGAAGATCGGCGTCACTTCGCTCGATTGGCGCGCGCCCGCCGGCGACCCGATGGCGGCGGCCGTCCTGCACGCACGCTACGCCGATCTTGCGGTGATCGGCCAGCCCGCCCGCGACGAGCCTACCGAGGCGTTCGGCGCGGAGCTCGCCAAGGAGGTCGTGATGTCCTGCGGCCGCCCCGTGCTCTTCGTCCCCTACGTCGGCGAGTACAACACGGTGGGCGAGCGGGTATTGATCGCGTGGAAGGACTCACGCGAGTCGGCGCGGGCCGTCGCCGATGCCCTTCCGTTGCTGAAGGACGCGAAAAAGGTGTTCGCGGTGGCGATCACGCCCGATGACGACGAAAACCTGCACGACGTGCTCGCCGACCAGCAGGTCGCCGCATTCCTGCGCCGCCACGAGGTCGACGCCACCGTGCGGCGCCTCGCCGTGCCGGACATCAATGCCGGCGAGTTGCTGCTGTCGCAGGCGGCCGACGTCAGCGCCGACCTGATCGTCATGGGCGCCTACAGCCGGCCGCGTGTTTCCGCGTTCATGTGGGGTGGCGTGACGCAGGTGATGCTGTCGTCGATGACGGTGCCCGTCCTGATGTCGCACTGAGTGCAAACCTCGCCGCCCGACTTCCTTCGCTGGATGCCGGGCATCGGCGCGCTGCGCACCTATCGACGCGCGTGGCTCGCGAAGGACATCGGCGCGGGCCTGGTGCTCACGGCGATCCTCGTTCCGACCGGCATGGGCTATGCGGCAGCCGCGGGCCTGCCCGTCATCTATGGCCTGTATGCGACGATCGTGCCGCTCGTCGCGTACGCCGTCTTCGGGCCGAGCCGTATCCTCATTCTGGGGCCCGATTCGGCGCTCGTTGCTCTGATCGCCGCAACGATTCTGCCGATCGCCGGCGGCGATGCCGATCGGGCCATCGCCCTCGCCTCGATGCTCGCCGTGCTGTCCGGCTTCCTGTGCATCCTGGCGGGGCTGGCCCGGTTCGGCTTCATCACCGACCTCCTGTCGAAGCCGATTCGCTATGGATATCTCAATGGCATCGCGCTCACGGTTCTGATAGGTCAGCTGCCGAAGATCCTCGGCTTCACCGCGGGTGCCACGAACCTGCTGGAGGAAACCAGCGGCCTCGTTCGAGGCGTGCTGAATGGACGGACCAACGGCACCGCCCTTGCCATCGGGGTGTCGTGCCTGCTCGCGATCCTGGGGCTCAGACGATGGGCGCCCCGCGTTCCCGGCGTGCTGGCAGCGGTGATCGGCGCCACCCTCGCCGTCTCGGGGTTCGATCTCGCGGCAACCGCAGGCATCGCGGTCGTCGGGCCGATGCCGGAGGGTTTGCCGGGCTTCCGGATTCCCGCCCTTTCCTCCGATGAGGTGCGGACGCTGGTCGCGGGCGCCGTCGCGATCGCGCTGGTGTCCTTCGCCGACACCAGCGTGCTGTCGCGCACGTTTGCGCTGCGCAACGGGTATCGCGTCGACAGCAACCGGGAGTTCATCGCGCTCGGCATCGCCAACGTCGCCACCGGCCTGTTTCAGGGGTTTCCGGTCAGCAGCAGCGCGACGCGCACTCCGGTAGCCGAGTCCGCGGGGGCGAAGACGCAGGTCACGGGCGTGGTCGGAGCCTTGTGCATCGCGTCGCTGCTGATCTTCGCGCCATCGCTGCTGCGCAATCTCCCGAGCGCCGCGCTCGGCGCCGTGGTGATCGCCGCCTGCGTTTCGCTCTTCGACATCGGGGCCGTCGTGCGGCTGTACCACCTGCGCAGCAGCGAGTTCGCGCTGTCGATCGTGTGTTTCGTCGGCGTCGTCCTGCTCGGCGTCGTTCAGGGCATCTTCATCGCGATCGGCCTCGCGTTGCTCGCCTTCATCTGGCGCGCGTGGCGACCCTACGACGCCGTGCTCGGCCGCGTCGACGGCGTGAAGGGCTATCACGACATCTCGCGCCACCCGGAAGCGCGCTGCATTCCAGGACTCGTGCTGTTCCGCTGGGATGCGCCGCTCTTCTTCGCCAATGCCGAGATCTTCCGTGAGCACGTACTGCAGGCGGTCGCCCAGGCATCCACGCCGACCCGGTGGGTCGTCGTCGCAGCCGAGCCGGTGACCGACGTGGACATCACCGCGGCCGACGTGCTCGCCGAGCTCGACGGCGAGCTGCACGAGGCGGGAATGGACCTGTGCTTCGCCGAGATGAAAGGCCCGGTCAAGGATCGCCTGAAGCGCTACGGCCTCTTCACCAAACTCGGCACCGACAACTTCTTCCCGACCATCGGGCAGGCGGTCGACCGGTATCTGGCCCTGCACCCGGTCGATTGGCGCGACTGGGACGAGTGACCCGCGCAGCGTCGCTACGGCAATCCCACCGCGCCCATGCCGATGGCGATCAGGATCGCCAGCGTATAGACGACGAACACCGCCGAAATGCCCCCCATCGAAGGCGCCTTCGTGAGATGCGAGAAGCCGCGCCGATGCATGCGCGCCAGCTCGCGCCAGCCGAACAGGCCGGCCAACGTCAGCGGCACCAGGGCGCTCGTCGGCAGGACCCGCAGCGGCACCAGCGCATAAGCGAGCAGCAACGTAACGGCGGCCTGCAGGAGGATCATGCGCTCGGCGTTGTCGCGGCCCAGCAGGATCGCGAGGGTCCGGCGCCCGGCCCTGGCATCGCCTTCGATGTCGCAGGCGTTGTTGACCGACAGGATCGTCGCGATCAGCACACTCGACGGCAAGCCGAGCCAAACGATCCGCGCATCGAGCGTACGGCTTTGCACGTAAGCGGCGACCCCGATCAGGACCAGACCCAGCAGTCCGCCGGCGAAGACTTCGCCGACGGGCAGCCGCGCGATCGGCACCGGTCCACCGCTGTAGAGCAGCGCGACGATCATGCACGCCCCGCCCACGAGCACGATGCGCCAGTCCACGAGCGCCCCGATCACGAGGCCCAGCGCCGCCGCCAGGACGAACAGTATCCACGAGATGCGGAGCGCCACCACGGGTTCGATGCCGCGCTGGACCAGCGCCTTCGACTTCTCGGCGTCGGTGTCGACGGTGTCCACGCCGTGCAGAAAATCGTAATAGCTGTTGAAACCGGTCGTGCCCATGTCCACCAGCAACGTCGCCAGCAGCATCGTCACGAACAGTCCGATCGAAAACGAATGCGTCGCATAGGCCGCGTACGCAGTGCCGATCGCGAGCGAGGACAGGCTCACGATCTTGGTACGAATGTCGACGATCTGCAGGACGTCGACGACCGTGACGCGGGTGGCCGTGATCACGGGTGGCCGCGACCGTCGCTCGCCCGCCGGCGTTCCGGCGCACTCGCACGCGCGGGTTTCGACAACGCCGGGATTGTCCGGCCGGCCGAGGCAGCCTGGAGAAGCGCATCGATCTGCCGGTCCTTCTCGTGCCACAGCTCCTGGAGCCAGCCCTGGACGATCTTGCGATAGTGCGCGTCGAGTGCATAGCTGCCGGCGCCGAGCTCGGGCGGAATCGGCAGCCTGCGCACACGCACGTCGACCCGTGCCATCTTCCCGCAGAGAAACTGCCAGAACGTCGGTGCACCGTCCGGATAGACGATCGTGACGTCGAGGAACGATCGGAACTTGTCCCCCAGCACGGAGAGCGCCAGCGCCAGCGCCCCGGCCCTGGGTTTCAGCAGGTGCCGATAGGGCGAGCGCTGCGAACGATGCTTCTCCTTGGTGAAGCGCGTGCCTTCGGCGAAGTTCATCACGCTGGTCGGCACCACCGCAAACTTCTCGCAGGCCCGCCGCGTGGTTTCGAGATCCTCGAACCGCTTCTCGGGATGGCTCTTCAGGTACGCGTCGGAATGCCGCCGCATGAACGGGAAATCCAGAGCCCACCACGCGAGCCCCATGACCGGGACGTAGAGCAATTGCTGCTTCAGAAAGAACTTGAGCATCGGAATGCGCTTGTTCAGCAGATGCTGGAGAACGAAGATGTCGACCCACGACTGGTGGTTGCAATTGACCATGTACCAGCCCCGGTATTCGAGCCCCTCCAGTCCGGCGACATCCCATCGCGCGCGCTGGGTGAGCCGCATCCAGCCGCTGTTGCCGGCGATCCAGCTCGTCGCGATCGCATTCAGCACCGGGTCGACCCGCGCGCGAACGCGTGTTGCGGGGAAGATGAATTTGACCAGCGAGAAGGCGAACAGAAGGCTGCACCAGAAGAGCGTATTGAACGCCAGGAGCGTCATCGCGATGACGCCGCGAACGACCGGCGGCAGAAAGCTCAGCATCGACTGTCGCGAAGCCCGTCGAAGGCGGCGGCGTGGCGATCAGTTCGCCGCGACCGGATGCCCGCCCGCCGCCGCTGCGTGCACCGCGCGCTCCAGAACCTCCTTGGTCATGGCTCGCACGCAGAGCTTTTCCGCGGCGACCGTCTGGCTCAGCAGCTTCACGAGCGCGTAAACCGTCTCGAGGTGCGGCGTCGAGGTGCCGGTCAGCTGGCCCAATTCGATCACCGAACCCAACAGCGCGTCGATCTCGGGCTCGCGGCCGGCCTCGATGTCCTGCAGCATCGACGTCTTGTGCTTGCCGACCTTCTCCGCGCCCGCGATGCGCTTCTCGATGGACACGCGGAACTCGATGCCGATCTTGTTGGCGATCGCCTGCGCCTCCATCATCATGTTCTGCGCCAGCGTCCGCGTGAGCGGAAATTGACAGAGATCGACCAGCGTCGAGTGCGTGAGCGCGCTGATCGGATTGAACGAAAGATTACCCCAGAGCTTGAGCCAGATTTCGGCGCGGATGTTGTCCAGGATCGGCGACTTGAGTCCCGCCGCCGTGAACGCCTCCGAGATCCGCGTGATCCGTTCCGTCGTCGTGCCGTCGAGTTCCCCCAACGGGTAACGGTTGCCTTCGATGTGCTTCACCACGCCGGGCGAGGCGATGCCCGCCGCAGGGTAGACCACGCAGCCGACGATCCGCCGCGGATCGATGGCGTTCATGATGCGGGCGTGGGGATCGACGGAACGCACGCAATGACCCTCGTGGGGTCCGCCGTGGCGCTGGAAATACCACCAGGGAATTCCGTTCTGCATCGG